>FWPV01004845.1_pt1 | contig 27662 bp, 24 predicted proteins | sample 2228371 | NCBI WGS metagenome assembly FWPV01 (sample SAMEA103939776, study PRJEB20133) | metagenome
TAATGCTTCCGGAAGAGATCCCGCTCCTGCGTGGTGACGACGGGAGGCAGCTGGTAAAGATCGCCGATGAAGATCATCTGGACACCGCCGAAAGGGCTGCCCGCCGAAGGCCCGTAACGTCGAAGGAAAGCATCCACGCAATCGAGGAGATCCGCGCGGAGCATCGACACCTCATCGATCACGATCGTCGCAAGGTTTTTGTAGAGGCTTGCGTTTTCGACCCTGGCCTTCCTCTTCCGGACGGCGACCGGGGTCACATCGGGCCGGAAGCCGAAGAAGGAGTGGATGGTCTGACCCCGGATGTTGACGGCCGCCACCCCCGTCGGGGCCAGGAATACGGCCTTTTTCCGGGTCGTGTCCCTGAAGTACATCAGGAGGGTCGACTTCCCCGTGCCGGCCCGACCCGTGATGAAGAGCGACCTCTCCGTGTTCTCCATCAGATCCAGGGCCTCACGGAATCGGGGATTGAATTCGATCATTCGTTCAACCTCGACTAAAAAAGGGGACAGGCTACTTTTTCTACCCGGGAATGTTAAATGGTCATGTTCCGCCGGAAACCCTCCGCCCTGCCGGGCTGTCCCCTTTGCATAGCGTTTACAACCAAAGTTTGCAAACAATGGGATACCGCCCGGAAGCCTTCCACACCGACTCATGGTAAAAGTCCATCAGTTAAAAACGTCCCTTTTTTGCGCCTTCAGGAAAGACCTGATGGACTTCGTAGCTGAATTGCCGGAATAGGGAAGCGCCGGGATCTTCTACCGCTCGATCCATAAAAACGTCAGCGAGGGCCTTGTAATACCACTCCTGGGCGTCCTTTGCCCGCCGGAAACGCCTCCAGACGGATTCCCCGAAACTCTCGTAGTCTTCCCTGATGCTCCGGATATTGTCCAGCTTGTCTGCACAGGCCAAGAGAAGCACCTTCATCGGAGCGGTTTTCAGATACTCAATGGTGTGTCTCTTGCGGTTCTCCCAGGTGTCGGATTTGTCGGGTTCAGACGCCGACGCCACGAGAGCGGCCACCCTCTCGCCGAAGGATTTGCGGATGTCCGCAATCGTCACGGGAGTATCCTCCACGGTATCGTGCAATATGCCCGCAACGACGAGTTCCTCCGGGCAGTCGTACTCGATGAGAATTTTGGCGACACTCAAGGGATGGATGATATAGGGGATCCTTGTCCCCTTCCGGAAGTGATCCCGGTGAGCCCGGGCAGCAAACTCAATCGCGTCGAAGATCATCGTCGAATCGGCCTCCAATAGGTCCTTCGCCCCTGTTTCACGGCAGCGATCCTTTCACCGGACCCCACCCCTCTTCAACATAAAGGGAAAATACCGCAGACAGGATATCCCTTTCCACTTTTTTATTCCTGCCCTCTTCCACCCCAAAAGGCCCCGTTCCATGCACCGGCATGGCTCGACTGCCGAGTCGAACCCGAGGCCCGGATCTCCACGCAAGAGCAAAGAAAGCCCCTTCTACCGCCGATGGAACGACGGATAAATCAATTGGAATCTTTCGGGTGAGCTGCGTTACTATAGAGCCGAAACCGGGCACCGTTCTCTCCGGCGGTCCCGGCAGGACCGGGTTTTCGCCGTGACGCAAGGAGGGGAAAGCATGCTGGATCGTAAGAGGTTTCTGGGGGAGGCGACCGCTTTTTTCGCTCTTTTCTTCGACAACCTGGGGGTGATTGTCTTTCTGAGCTCGATCCTGATGCTCACATTCAATTATCCCGCCGACATCATCCTGACGCGCATGATCCCCGGGACGGCCACAGGGGTCTTCTTCGGTGATCTCGTCTACACTTATTTAGCCATCCGGCTACGGAAAAAAACGGGCCGGATCGATGTCACCGCCATGCCCCTGGGTCTCGACACACCGTCGTCCATCGGCCTCGTTTATGCCGTCCTCGGGCCCGCCTATCTCGCCACGAATGACGCGGACCTCACCTGGCATATCGGCATGGCCACCCTGTTCATGATCGGCGTCGTGAAGGTCATCACCGCCTTCTGCGGCGGGTGGGTGCAGCGCATCATCCCCACCGCCGGTCTTCTGGGGTCGATCGCCGGGGTGGGGCTACTGCTCCTTGGTTTCCTTCCGCTGATCGAGATCTTCAACGAGGTCATCGTGGGCATGGTGGCTCTCGGGCTCATCCTTGCCGTCCTCCTCGGCAGGATGCAACTCCCGGGGCGGATGCCCGGTGTGCTGGCCGCCGTTTTGTTGGGCACGGCGATGCATTTCGCGCTGGGCTTTCTGGGGTATCTCCCGGAGTTCAAGCTCCCCTCCTTCGAGATCGCCCTGTGCCTCCCGGTTTTCACCTTCGCATTCCTCGAGACCCTGCCGCAGAGCATCCAGTATCTGCCCATCGCCATCCCCTTCGGCATCATGACCATCATCGGCGGCATCAACAACACCGAGAGCGCCCGCCGAGCGGGCGACGACTACCGAACGCGGGATATCCTGCTGACCGAGGCGGTCACCTCCCTCGCAGCCGCTTTCTTCGGCGGCGTGGCCCAGACCACGCCCTACATCGGTCATCCGGCATACAAGAAAATGGGTGCCACATACTGGTACACATTCTGGACGGGTCTCCTCGTCGGACTGGCCTCCCTGACCGGGCTTCTGTCCCTGCTCGTCGGCCTCATCCCCCGTTCGGTGCTCGCCCCGATCTTCATCTTCATCGGCTTCGAAATCGTCCATCAGGCCTACCGGGAGTCCCCGGAGGCCCATTCCCCGGCCGTCAGCCTCAGCTTCATGCCGGTCATCGCCAACCTCGTGATGATTATTCTCGGCCAGTTCATGAGCGCCGCGGCCCTGTCGGCCGACGGGCTCCCCTTCAGACTACAGGTCATGCACCGCAGCTTGAACATGCTCAGCAACGGCTTTATCCTGACCGCCCTGCTCTGGGGCAGCATGCTGGCCTTCGTGATCGACCGAAGGCCCAGGCTCGCCGCCCTCTGCACCCTGACCTGCGCTTTCTTCAGCCTCTTCGGCATCATTCACTCGGTGCTGCCGACCGGCGCGGTTTACCTGCCCTGGACGGTCTCGACCCATGCCCATTACACGATCGCCCTGGCCTACCTTCTGCTCTCGGGCATCCTCATGACCTTGTCGGGGAAATCGGATGAATAACAAAAGTGGATCGGGATCAGGGGCCGCTCGTCTCGAGGGAATCATGGAAATCCGTTCGGTGGCTCTCGCACGGAACGATGACGCTTACAGGCAGGAGAGAATGCAACGGGATACGACAGGCCCGGCCCCGAGGAACGAAATACCGCCGAGGTCACGGCGGAGCACAACATCTCCAACAACTCGACCGGAGACTGCAGGATTGAATGGACCGCCCGCAGGGCATTGATGATGAAGGGTTCCCTTCCGGATCCCCGGACAAATCCACCGGACGGATTCTTTCCGAAAAATCATTGCGTCCCGAAAGCCCTTGCCCTGAACGAAAACCTGCCCTGCCGTCCCGGCGCCCGCCGAAACGGGAACGGGCTGAAAAATTAATGGCCGTGAGCGGCCTGTGATTCCTCGAAGGTCTTGTGGACCGTCCCCGCCGGATGTTCCGGTGGAGAGTAAATCACATAAACCTTCAGCGGCTTGTTCCCTACATTGATGATGTTGTGCCAGAAACCGGCCGGGATGAAAATCGCCCAGTCGTCCGAGACCTTCCTGTCAAAGGTCATCTTGTCTTTGGACTTGCCCATGACGACACGGGCCTGACCCTGTTCGATACGGATAAACTGATCACCCTGATCGTGCTTTTCAAGCCCGATCTCCCCCCCGGGTTTGATGGACATGACGGTCATCTGAAGGTGATTGCCCGTCCACCAGGTCGTTCGAAAATTTCCGTTTTTCAATGTCAGATCCTCGATGTCTACGGCCCACGGCTCCCGCCCGTAGTCCCCGGCCTTTTCCTTGCCGCCCCGCTCCCCCGCCGTCGAAAAACCCGGGACGATCATGACAAACAGAAAAACGAAAAGGACTCTTTTCAGCATCACAGGCCTCCTTCACAAGTGGTTTTCACTGAACAGGAACAGATAGGAACCCCCTGCCCGACGTTGGAAATTGAAGGCGGGGAAACCACGCATGTCAAATCGAAACTCGACCGGCCATCGGCGGGCGGATCATGGTGCGATGAGGGAGAAACCGACCCCGACGCCATCCCCGCCCGAGCAGACAGGCTCGCCCCCTACCCTTTCCGTTTCATCTCCTCGAGGAGGATCTTCCGCAGGGTCATCTTCTCGAGTTTACCGGTGACGGTCTTCGGCAGGGCATCGAAGAATCGGACGTATCTCGGCACCTTGTAGGCGGCCATGTTCTTCCGGCAGAACTGGATGATGTCCTCCTCGGTGGTCTTGTTCCCCGGTTTCAGGGCCAGGCAGGCAACGACCTCCTCCCCCTTGACCAGGTCGGGGATGCCCACCACCTGGGCCTCGGCAACAGCCGGATGGGTATAGAGGACGTCCTCGAGTTCCTTCGGATAGATGTTGAAGGCCGAGCGGTTGATCATGTCGTTCTTGCGATCGCGAATGTAATAATATCCGTCCTCGTCGAAGCTGACCATGTCCCCCGTGTAGAGCCAGCCGTCCCGGAGGCTTTTGGCCGTCGCTTCCGGCTTGTTCCAGTAGCCCTTCATCACGTTCGGCCCCTGGATGATCAGCTCTCCCACTTCCCCCACGGCCACGGTCTTGCCGTCGTCCCGGACGGCCCCCACCTTGATCTCCGGAACGATGGGGACACCGCAGGACATGACCTTCTGAACACCCCTGCCGGGAAGCGGGTTCATGAAGACGACGGGCGCCGCCTCCGTCAGGCCGTATCCTTCGCTCATGGGCGTGAACTTCGCGTTCCAGGCCTTGAGGATCGGCTCGGGGGTCACCGCCGCCCCCGTCACGCAATAGCGCAGATGGATTTTTTTCGCATATTCATCCACGGCGGGGTGGTTCACCAGGGCGTAGTACATCGTCGCAACGCAGTGACATGCCGTCGCCCGATGGCGGGCCATGGCATCCAGGAAGGCCGTCGGATCGAAGCGCTTCAGCCAGGCCACAGCCCCCCCTTCGATGAAGAGCTCTCCCACCACGTGTGTGAGGGCGTAAGAATGGAAGAGCGGTAGTGCGCAGACGGACAAGTCGTTGTACGTCGTCTCAGCCCAGTCGGCGCAGTGCCTGGCGTTGGTCCAGAGGTTCAGGTGGGTCAGCATGACGCCTTTGGGCTGCCCCGTCGTCCCGGAGGTATAGAGAATAGCGGCGAGGTCGTCCCGCTCGACGGGGATCGCATCGAAGGCCGGGGGATACCTCTTCACCCACGTTTCATGGGCAACGATCCCGTCAGTGTCCTTTCCGCGGACGATGATCACCTTCTTGAGCTCGATCCCCGGCAACCGGCAGACGTGGAGGGGAACCGCCGCCAGCTCCTCCGACGTGACGAGGATCTTCGGCGTGCAGTCCCGGATCACGTATTCCAACTCCCGTTCCTTGAGCATCGTGTTGATGGGATTGACGACGGCGCCCATCTTCAGGGCGCCGAAATACCAGTACAGAAACTCCGGGCAGTTCGGTAGAAAAAGGGATACCCGATCACCCTGTTCCACACCCAGGTCCACGAGGCCGTTTGCGATCCGGTTGGCTTCGGCGTCGAGTTCCCTGAAGGTCCAGCGTTCCTCCTCGAAGATCAGGGCCACTTTCCCCGGGTGGGCGTGCACGGAATGCTCCAGGATCGTCGCCAAGTTGATTCCTTTCATGATAATGTCCTCCTTTATCCTTTATCCGTCCTCCGGAAGCCCTCGTGACCGCTCATCGATAAAAAAGGCCGCAGAATCTCCACGGCATCCCTTCACCAAAAGCCGCGGGCGGCTCGCACCGCCTGCCCATGCTTCACTCACGGCCTCAGTCCATAAAGCGGCACGTGCAGACCGGGTCAAAGAGCCGAAAGATCCAACCGCAGAGTGCTTCTAAATATATTGTATCCTTTTTGTCAAGATCGCATTGAGACCGCCGTTATCAGGGGGTGACGGCTATGGGGATAGAAGAAAAAAGGGCGCCGTGTACCCGAATGCATGCGACCCTTTTTTCTCTTTGAAGATTACGTTGGAGACCGAAGTCCGACCGGATATCACCTGATGTCCAGAAAACGGGGCTGCCCCTACCCCTATCGGCTCCTCTCTATGCGCCGCCACTCGGTCGTCGAACCGGTATTCGGATTGAATCCGGGTTGATTTGAGAGGACGTATTCACCCGAGCGGTTGGCCCACACACCGTCATAGCCGGAGGGCAACTGGATCGAGCGGTTCCCATAGGGGTCGCGGTATGTCTCCACGCCGCGGATGTACTCCGTGTAGCTCCTGCTGATGCGGTCCTGCGATTCATTCGCCCGGCGGTAGGAGTCCTCGGACATTTTCCGGATCTCCGCAGTGTTGCGGCTGATTGCCTCGCTGAGCTTACCCGCGTCGCGGACACCCTGGAGCTGCCGGTTTATAAAAAGATTCCTGACGTACATGTAATAGCCGAACCATTCCGGGCTCTGACGCAGTGAACTGATCGTGGTGTTCATGATGGGGGTTAGACGATCAAGCTGACCCCGGCGTGCACGGAACGAATGCGCCTGCCCGGACCAATAGGTACCCATCGAACCTTGTGTGTGGGTCAGTGCGACGTAGACATCCTCCTCCCATGCCTGGCCGCCTTCCTGGTATTCAAATCGTACACGGTTGCACCGAACGGGGACCCCGTGGAACTGCGCTAATTGGGCGGCAACCTTCGGGAGATCCTCGGTCTTGACGATCCTGGCACCCTGCAAGCGGTTCAGGGCGCCGGGAACGTAAAACGTCTGGATGAATTGCGGCACATCATAGATCGGCGGCCAGACGATGGAGCCCATGTAGTTCCCGCCCTGCGGCATGGGCCTCGCCGGCGACCACTGGAAATACTGACTGGGAAGGAACTCCACAGCCGCTCCCGTCCGGGGATCGGTGATCCTCATGAGCAGATTGGCAAGGACAAGGTATTCCGGATACCACTGAACGCCGCCTTCGGCTTTCCACCCCGCGGGGATGAGGATGCTGTATGCCTCGATGTTGTTGGCGCTGGGATCCCTTACGGACAGGCGAGTGAACTTCAGGACGTCGTCGGACGCCGGTTTCGCAGACGCGGGCTGGGCCCCGGGGATACCTTCGCCCCCGCATCCCTGAAGGGCAACCATCACCGAGAAAAGACTGAGAAAAATAATAACCCAACCCGAACTTCTCATGGCCATTTTCCTTTCCTCAAATAAGCTGGGACCCGGCCCCTCACCCCATGCATTTGTTTCTTGCATCCTCGATGGCTGCTTTCGCTTCGGCTACCATTCTTTCAATCCCTTCCTTGCACGTTGGTTCATCGTTCATATTGCCGATGATCTGCCCGACGGGGGAAAACCCCTCTTCGAGATCGCCTGTGTCCGCGGCCACCTTGATTCCCGCGATGTTCAATGCCCGCCTGGTTAGGTGTCTTTCTCTTTCAGGCCGCTGATCCACCGTTTGTGAATGGGAACATCGAGCTCCTTTTTCACTTTCATGGCGCTTGCCATGGTTTCCACAGGGTTGGGCCTCCCTTCGGCCATCTCCATCGTCGCTTTGGTCTTGAACCATCCGCCCGGCATGCCGTCGGCCCTGTCCGAACAGAGTGTGTCGTTTTCTGTAGCACCCACAATAGCATTTTTCACGGCCTCATGGGTAAAAAAAAGGGACAGGCTACTTTTTCGTGCCGTAAGGTATCAAATGCCCAAAGCCTGACATCATGAACGGGCATGGCCGATCCGCAACACGGGCTTGATCGCCGATCCGCGCCTCGCGTCGGCGATGGCCCGGTTGATGTCTTCGAAATCGTAGAATTTCACGAGACGGTCGAACGGGAAGAGCCCCTTTCGCCACAGTGCGATCAGCTTCGGAATGAATTCCCGGGGCACGGCATCGCCCTCGACTATGCGGATGGCTTTTCTGCCGCCCGGCAGACGGGAAGGTCCGGCTGCGCCGGTCACGAGCGCCGCAACACCCCCGGGGTTCAGCAGATCCATGGAAAGCCGGTACATCTCATCATCGTCGGTGGTCTCGATGGTGTAGTCCACCCCGCCCCCCGTGATCGCTTTGACCCGAGCGGCGACGTCCTCCCTCCGGCCGTTGATGGTGTGGGTGGCCCCCAGCTCCCTTGCAAGCCTCAGCCGTTTGGGGATGATGTCGACCCCGATGATCGTGCCTGCGCCGGCAATCCGCGAGGCCATCACCGCCGCCAGGCCGACGGCACCCGTCCCGAAGACGGCGACGTTTGAGCCCGACGCGACGCACAGCGAGTTCATGACGGTGCCGGCCCCCGTCTGCAACCCGCATCCCAGCGCAGCGAGCATCGCCAGGGGAAGCGCCTTCGATACCCTCACCGCGTTGCGGACGGCCGCTACGGTGCGGGTGGCGAAAGAAGACTGTCCGAAGAAATGCCCCTTGACGCCGCTTCGGTGCAGGGCATTGCTTCCGTCGGGGCGTTGGAAGCCCCAGTTGAGCGTGGAGGAGTCACGGCACTTGAAGGGGCGTCCGCGCTTGCATGGCCCGCAGTGCCCGCATGAGGCGTAGGAAAGGACGACGTGATCCCCCCGGCGCAGTCCCCTGACCTTTGTGCCGACCTGCTCCACGATACCGGCGCCCTCGTGTCCCAGGACCAGCGGTCCTTCCGATTCGCCGTACCAGTCGTCGATGTAGCGGATGTCCGTATGGCAGATGCCGCTCGCGACGAGGCGCACGAGGATCTCGTCGTCCCTCGGCCCTTCCATTTCAAGGGTCTCGATCCTCAGGGGGCCTCCCCTCCTTCGCAGGACGGCCGCACGGATGTTCAGGACCCGTTCGGTCTCTTTGGATGTTTTTCCGGTTGTCATATGGCGTCGAATAAAAGCAAAAAAAGACAACCAACAGAGGCAGGTCTATCTTCCTGGCATTCCTACGCTGGGAACTCAAATACGACGGTTGGGTGTAAAATGCAACCCCGGTTTGCCGGCGGCTTTTTTCAGCGTATCTCCATGTCGGTCAACCGCTTTCCCTTGACCAGCAAGGGCGAAAGGGAGACGTACGAGCTCGGCGACTCTTTCATGCCGGGGAAACATCCATTTATCAAAACTCGACCCGTCGGCAGCGGGCATCGGGCGCAGGGTTCAGGGTGGAGAAAATAAAAAGGGCACATCGTGCCCCAGATACTACTCAACAATTTCACCCATATCATATTTTTGGTGGAGGCGGCGGGAGTCGAACCCGCGTCCGGAAACCTTCCGCTGCAGCTTCTACATACATAGCCGCTGTTTTAAACTTCGCCGCCGGAAACTCCCAGGGGCAGGATCCCCCGGCGACTATCCCGTTTTTGGTTTCGCCTCTGCCCCAGCGGGAGAAGGGCATCGGCTATCCCGCCTTTCTTACGCCCTATCCGACCCGGCAGGAAAAGTCGGAAGGACGGGCTACTTAAGCAGCCTTAGCGTAAACTGTGTCGTTTGCGCTTATGTTTTCCTACCTGTTTAACGAGGCCTGTAGGAACCTCGGTATGCCACTACAGCTTCAAATGTCCCCGTCGAAACCGTGGCGCCCCCAATTTTCAAAGATCCCGTGGAAATTCCGATACAAGTATAATGATTTCCGGCCGTGAAGTCAACAGATGGTCGTTGAAGGCCCTGAAGCCGAAAAAAATCAAACATGACAAATCCATTCATTGAAGGAGTTAAAGTAAATAATTAACCCTTTATTTTACCCCTGAAGGCCCTCTCCATCTCGCGCTTGTCCGTCCTTCGCTTGAGTTCCTGCCGCTTGTCATGGAGCTTCCTGCCCCGTCCGACACCCAGTTCCACCTTGACCTTGCTGTTCTTAAAGTAAACTCTCAAGGGGATGAGTGTAAGTCCCTTTTCGCGTGTTTTCCCGTAGAGGCGCTTGAGCTCCCTCCGGTGCAGGAGGAGTTTGCGCACCCGCAGGGGGTCGTGGTTCATGATATTTCCGTGCGAGTAGGGGCTTATGTGCATGTCGTGGATGAAGGCCTCGCCGTCCTTGATCGCGGCGTAGCTGTCTCCGAGGCTGCATTTCCCCTCCCGGAGGGCCTTGACCTCGGTTCCCACGAGGGCGATCCCGGCCTCGTAGGTCTCGCCGATCTCATAGTTCAGGCGGGCCTGCTTGTTCTGGCTGATGATCTTGATGCCCGATTCCTTCTTCGCCATGGCCTCCCCCCGCTAACCCTTTGGCCGAAGCAGGTAGTCGGTCTTCACGCGCTTCATGGCCCTGAAGATGTTGTCGCGGACCTTCCGGTTGTCCTTTTCCAGGGTGTCGAGGAGTTTCTTGATGAGACTGCGTCTCGAGTTTCCGCTCGTGGGGCAGCGGTTGTCGACAACGAAAAAGCCCCGCTCCCTGCCGTACCGCTTGAGAAGGGGTTCCCGGACATAGGCGAGCGGCCGGATGATGTGGAGCTTCCCCCCGAAGACGGCCTGCTTCGGCATCATGGTGGAGATCTCCCGCGAATAAAAGATGTTGAGAAGGAGCGTCTCGATGATGTCGTCCTTGTGGTGGGCAAGGGCGATCTTGTTGCAGCCCCTCTCGTCGGCGATCTCGAAGAGCCTCTTCCTCCTCAGCCTCGAGCAGAGGAAGCAGGGGTTCTTCCTGTTGTAGTCGCTGTGGGAAAGAGGCCCGATGTCCGTCTTCTCCATGACGTGTTCGTACCCGCCCTGCTCCAGGTGAATCCTCAAGCGCTCGAAGTCCCCGTCGGCCCCGTCGAAGCCGGGATCGATCGTGGCCGCCACGAGTGAGATCCCGCCGGGGATGAAGACGTGGGGGGTATTCAGGAGATCGAGGAGCACCAGGCTGTCGATACCGCCGGACACACCGACGAGGACCCGATCGCCCTTCTCCAGCATGGCATAGTCCACCGCCGCTTTCTCCATCCATTTTTTCAGATGGTGGTAGAGTTTCGACCGCCTTTCCGCCCTTGTCTCTTTTCCCGTGCCCGCCGTATCCATCGGTCCTGCACCCCGCGATGTTCCGCCTGGGGGAATGAGGGGTTTATAGCACCTTCTTTTGCATACGATCAAGGGACATTCCGGCGGCGGGGACCCGGTATTTCTTGAAAATTCCGGACACATGGGGTATGGAAAGTCCGTCATGACACGATCCGGACCAAAGGACATTCCCGCAAGGAGGGGTTATGAGCGAGATCATCAGCGTCCACGCCCGGGAGATACTGGATTCCCGTGGTAACCCGACCGTCGAAGCCGAAGTCTCCCTGATTTCCGGCGCCGTGGGCCGGGCATCGGTGCCTTCCGGTGCCTCCACGGGCGAACACGAGGCACTCGAACTCCGGGACGGCGACAAGAACCGCTACCTCGGCCGGGGGGTGCAGAAGGCTGTCTACAACATCGTACACAAGATCGGGCCCGCCGTCATCGGCATGAACGCCCTGCACCAGAGGAAGATCGACCAAGAGATGCTGGAGCTGGACGGGACGCCGAATAAGAAGAACCTCGGCGCAAACGCCATCATGGCGGTGTCGCTTGCCTGCGCGAAGGCGGCGGCGGAGAACCTGGGGCTCCCCCTCTTCCGGTACATCGGCGGCGTCTCCGCCAAGGACATGCCCGTGCCCCACATGAACATCCTGAACGGCGGCCAGCACGCCGACAACAACGTGGACATCCAGGAATTCATGATCATGCCCGCGGGGGCCCGGAGTTTTCACGAGGGGCTCCGCATGTGCAGCGAGGTCTTCCAGCACCTGCGGGCCGTTCTCAAGAAGCGGGGCTACAGCACCGCCGTCGGTGACGAGGGCGGGTTTGCGCCGAACCTCAAATCAAACGAGGAGGCCGTGGCCCTCATCATGGAGGCCATCGAAAAGGCGAGGTACGGTCCGGGCAAGGAGATCTTCATCGCCCTCGACGCGGCGGCCAACTCCTTTTACGAGAAGGGGAAGTACGTGCTCGCCTCCGAGAAGAAGCCCCGGAAATCGGCGGAGGAGATGGTGCGGTTCTACAGCGATCTCGTCAGGAAATACCCCATCCTCTCCATCGAGGACGGCCTGGCGGAGGACGACTGGAAGGGGTGGAAGCTCCTGACGGATGAGCTGGGCGAGAGGGTCCAGATCGTGGGCGACGATATTTTCGTAACCAACCGCAAGAGGCTCGAGGAAGGGATCAGCCGGGGGATCGCCAACTCGATCCTGATCAAGGTCAATCAGATCGGCACGCTCACGGAGACGCTCGAGACGATCCAGAGCGCCAAGGAAGCGGGCTACACGACCGTTGTGTCGCACCGTTCCGGCGAAACCGAGGACAGCTACATCGCCGACATCGCCGTGGCCATGAACTGCGGCCAGATCAAGAGCGGCTCCGCCTCCCGGAGCGAACGGCTCGCGAAGTACAACCAGCTCCTCCGGATCGAGGAGGCCCTGGGCAGCGCCGCCGTCTACCGCGGTCGGAGCGCCTTTTACAGCATCCGGCCCTGAACCGGCGGCCTGATCTCATCCGGAACCCGACCGTCCATGCTCACGGAACGGCAGAAACTCGAGGTCCTGACCGGTCTCGGCATCGAGTTGAACCGCGTCAGGGACCTCGACATCCTGATGGAGCGCATTCTCACGGAGGCGCGCCTCTTCGTGAACGCCGATGCGGGCTCCATCTACATCCGCGACGGCGGCCGCCTGCACTTCAGCTACACCCAGAACGCAACCCTCCAGAGCCGGCTCCCCGCGGGGGCCAAGCTCCCCTACTCCGTCTACTCGATCCCCGTCGGCGGCGAAAGCCTGGCCGGGTACTGCGCTGCGACGGGCAGGAGCCTCAACATCGCCGACGCCTACGCCATCGACCCTTCCCTACCCTACCGGTTCGCAAGGCGGTTCGACGAGGCGTCGGGTTACCGGACGCAATCCATCCTGGTGATCCCCCTGACGGCGGCCGGGGACGAGGTCATCGGCGTCCTCCAGGTCATCAACGCACGGGACCCCAACGGCGGGATCATCTCTTTCACCGGGAAGGACGAAGAGATGATGCTTCACTTCGCGAGCATCGCCGCCGTCGCCCTGCAGCGCGCCCGGATGACCCGGGACATCATCCTGCGGATGATCCGGATGGCCGAACTGAGGGACCCCGAGGAAACGGGGGCCCACGTCAACCGCGTGGCGGCCTACTCCGTCGAGATCTACGAGCGGTGGGCGATCGGGAGGGGGCTGCCGGGAAAGGAAATCGAAAGCGGACGCGACGTGCTCCGGCTCGCGGCTATGCTGCACGACGTGGGGAAGGTGGCCGTTTCGGACCTGATCCTCAAAAAGCCCGGGAGGCTCACGGCCGATGAATACGAAGAGATGAAGCGGCATGTCATCGTCGGCGCCGGGCTCTTCTCGGACCGGAAATCGGAATTCGACGAGGCCGCCGCGGAGGTCGCCCTCAATCACCACGAGCGGTGGGACGGAACGGGTTATCCCGGCCATGTGGATCCCGCTGCGGCAGAAAAACCGATTCATGCCGGGGGACCCGGCAAGAGGGGGGAGGAGATCCCCCTCTTCGGGAGGATCGTGGCCATCGCCGACGTCTTCGACGCCCTCAGCACCCGGCGGTCCTACAAGGAACCCCTCCCGGAGGCGGCGGTGATCGAAACAATGAGACGGAGCTCGGGGACACACTTCGACCCGGAGCTCCTCGAGACCTTCTTCGCCTGCATGGACTCGATCCGGGCGATCCGGGCGCGCGATCCCGAGCGGGCGGCGCAGGGCGGGGAGACTAAAGGAACCTGAACAGCCTCTGACGGATGGACTCGATGCGGTCGCGGTTTTCGGTCAGGGCGTAGAGCCGGATGTCCTTCTTGTCCCCGGAGGCGACCTCCTGCAGGATACCGTCGTCCCGCAGAACTTTCAGGGCGCTCTGGTAGTTGGCCTGCGATAGGGCCTCGGCCCTGATCACCTCTCCCTTGCGGAACATCTTGGCCCCCATTCGGAGGAGGAGCTTGTTGAAGTCCTTCTCGGGTTTGGGCTCCCTGCGCAGGGACGAGGCGGCCCGCATGACGACCCAGTAGGACTCGATGTAGTTGTGGATGAGGCCGGCAAAAGGCCTCAGCGCCCTGCGACCCCTCCCGCTGACCTCGATGCAGGTCTCTCCGTTCCTCTCCCCGCCGATGATCATCCTCCTGCCGTAGAGGTAGGAAAGAACCTCCCGGATCTCCTCGGCATCGTCCTTTTGGCTGTCGAAGATGAACTCGTGCCGGAAGACCCGCTTGAAGAACTTGTAGTCCTCGACGAGATTCATGAGCGGGATGGCATCCTCGCGGTAGGACAGGATGGACGAGGCCGCGAAAGCCATCGGCAGGAAGAAATGAAGGATGTTGTTCTTGTAATACTCGAGGGTGGGCCTTTTTTCGTCCTCGAGTGAATAGACGATCTCTTCGAACCCCTCCTCCTCTTCCTCCCCGCCGATCCGGGTGATGATCCCCTCGGAAACGAAGAGGTTGATGGCCTCGTTGATGGCCCTTTCCTTCTGCGCGAAGGTGGTCGAAAGGGCCACGCGGTGGAAGGACAGGTAGTCGTAGAACTCCACGACGATGTCCAGCAGGTCCTCATGGGAGAGCCCCCGCCGGTACTGGCACAGCAACGCGGCCGCAACGAGGGCGTATGGGGTGACGACGGACACCTTGCTGATCCGGTTCATCACCTCGTAGCCGATCTCGCGGTAGAGATTCTGCCTTTCCGCCTGGCTCATCTCCCGGAAGGGTTTTTCCTGCGCACCGAGATAGGCCTTCAGGAACAGGGGCTCGCCGATGTTGACGTAGACATGGCCGTAGCGTTTGCCCAGAAACTTCGAGCTCTTGATGACGGAGGATGGTTTTTCCTGCTCCTTCGGGGCGCCGCCCAGCTCTTTGAGATAGGACTTCTCTTCGATGACCCGGTCGTACCCGATGAAGACCGGGATGATCGCCAGGTCGTCGCTGATCCCCTCGTCGTAGGCCTGGAGGATCATGGAAAGCAGGCCGTACTTGGGCATGACCATCTTGCCCGTCCGGCTTCTGCCCCCCTCGATGAAGAATTCGATCGGGTACCCCTCCTTGAGCAGCGTCTTGAGGTACTTCTCCAGGACCTCTCGGTAGAAGAGGTTTCCCCTGAAGCTTCGGCGGATGAAAAAGGCGCCCGATTTCCTGAAGATGTGGCCGAGGGGCCAGAAATTGAGATTGGTCCCCGCCGCGATGAACGGAAGGGGGATGTTGTTCTTGTCGAAGACGTAGGACAGGAGCAGGTAGTCCACGTGGCTGCGGTGACAGGGAACGATGACGAGGGGCATATCCTTGGACACGCAGCGGATCCTGGCCATCCCCTCCTTGTCGACGATCACGCCGTCGTAGATGTCGTTCCAGAGCCAGGTCAGAAATTTATCCCAGATCCCCACGTAGACCTCGTTGTAGTCGGCGGCGATCTCGCGGAGGTATCGCCTCGCCGTCCTGACCAGGTCCCTCTCCTTCTTCTTCGACGTCTCGGCCATGCGCTTCATGAACGTGACGAGCCGCGGCTCCTTCAGGGTCTCCTCCATGATCTCGTCCCGGGACTTGAGAATCGGACCGACGACGGCCTTCTTCTCCCGGTCGATCCGGTCCATCAGCTCACGCCGCAGTTCGTAGGAAATGTCGACAAGGCTCGTGCCGTCCATTTCTCTCATGAAAGAGCCGAGGTCGACGGGCTCTGCGGCCAGGACCGATGTCCGCCGGTGGTAGCGAAGGAAGGTCAGGAGCTTGCGGATGCTCCCGGGGTTTTCCACTTCCCCGAAGAAGACGTCGATGAGGGGTTTTTCTCTCTCCTTCCTCGGGCCGCAGGAGACGAGGACCGGCTGGAGGAAGAGGGGCCTCCCCTCCTCTTTCTGCGCTTCCATGAGCTGGATCAGGGGGTCCTTCCGGACATCGATCCCGGAGTTCCTCAGGTAGATGACGGCGCTTCTGTTTTCCCGGACGAGCCGCTTCAGATAGGTCCGGTTGGGGCGGAGGATCCTTCGCCGGAAGAAAAGGTGATAGAGCCAGCAGACCATCGCGCGAAAGGCCCGCGAAACGGGCTGCCAGAGCATCATGTTCACACCGTGGGCGAATTCCGGCATCGGAATGTCTTTCCGGAAGGAGAGGTCGCGCAGGATGAGGCAGTCGAGCTGGCTTTTGTTTTTCAGGGCGTAGATGACGGTGCCGGCGGCGGCGAGTTTCCGGATGTTTTGCTCATGGTCCGGAGGCAGTTCGGCCCGGGAGAGGTAATAACCGAACAGCCAGTGAAAGGGGAAGTGCGTCGGCTCGTAGAGACTCCCGGCATAACAGGCATCGGCTTCTTTTTCCACGGACCGGAACGGGGAGACCATGGGTCCTGCGACCTCTTCAGGGGGTTTCCTCGGCGAAGACGTCGGGGAACTTCTTGACCATGTAGTTCCTCACGAAGTATTCGATCTCGGCGGCCGTGGACATGGCGAGCACCTTCTTCAGGAGGGACCTGCACTCCTTCATGTTCACCGCCTGGATGATCTTTTTCACCCGCGGGATGACCAGGGCGTTCATGCTGAGTTCGTCCAGCTCGAGCCCCAGGAGGATCATGGTGTAGAGGGCCTCCCCGGCCATCTCCCCGCACATGGCCACCTCGATCCCCGCATGGTGGCCGGCGTCGACGACACGCTTGACGAGCCGCAGGACGGCCGGATGCAGGGGTTCGTAGAGGTAGCTGACCCGTTCGTTGACCCGATCGATCGCCAGGGTGTACTGGATCAGGTCGTTTGTGCCGATGCTGAAGAAATCCACCTCCCGGGCGAGGCTGTCGGCCACCATGACGGCCGAGGGGACCTCCACCATGATGCCGATCTTGATCTCCGGGTCGAAGGGCACCCCCCGGGACTGGAGTTCGCGCTTGACCTCATAGAAGATCCGTTTCGCCTCGCGGATCTCCTCGATCCCCGATATCATGGGGAAGAGGATCTTCACTCGTCCCAGGGCGCTCGCCCGGAGGATGGCGCGGAGCTGGACCTTGAAGAGTTCGACCTCCTTCAGGCAGAAGCGGATGGCCCGCAACCCCATGACGGGGTTCATCTCCTTGGCCACCTTGGGGTCGGACATGAATTTGTCCCCGCCCAGATCGAAGGTCCGGATTGTCGACCACTTGAGCCCTTTGGCCCCCACGATCGCCCTGTAGTTCTCGAAATGCTCCTCTTCCGTGGGCAGGCGCTCCTTGTTGATGTAGATGAACTCCGTCCGGTACAGCCCGATGCCTTCGGCGCCGTGCGCGATCGCCGAGGGGACCTCCTCCATGAACTCGATGTTCACTCCGATCCGTACCCGGTGATTGTCCGCGGTCACCGCCGGTCGCCGGGCGTACTGGAGCAGGTCGTCCTCCATGACCTTGTAGTGACGCAACTTGTCTTCGTAGCGGCGCAGCACCTCGGGGTCGGGGTTGACGATGACGAGACCCGCCGTGCCGTCGATGATGATCCGGTCGTTGGAACGGACCTCGGAGGTGACGCGCTGCAAACCGACGACGGCGGGGATCTCGTAGGACCGGGCCACGATGGCCGTGTGGGAGGTTTTGCCGCCGATGTCAGTGGCAAAACCGAGGATCTTCTCCACCTTCATCTGCATGGTATCCGCCGGGGAGAGGTCCCGGGCCACGATGACCACGTTCTCGCCGGCCCCCGATATCGTCTCGGCCTCCACCCCCACGAGATTCCGGAGGATCCTCTGCCCCACGTACTCGACGTCCGTCATCCGTTCACGGAGATAATCGTCATCGACCTTGCTGAAGACTTCCTTGTACTTGTCCAGCGTCTTCCGGAGCGCCCACTCGGCGTTGACGCCCTCCTCGATGTTCGCGATGGTCCGGTTGATGAGCAGGCGGTCATTGAGGATCATGATGTGGACATCGATGAGGTAGAGCGGTTCGATGCCCTCCTGTTCGCTCAGCTTCTTCTTGATGGCCCGCAGCTGTCTCTCCGATTCCTTCAGCGCCTTCCTGAACCGCTGGATCTCGGCGGAGATCAGGGCTTTCTTCTCCAGGGAACGCCGCGGTATGGGCGCCTCGCGGTGATGGATGACGTGGGCACGGCCGATCACGATGCCCGGAGACACGCCGATGCCTTTCAGGACCACGGTCTCCTTCACTTCAGGGTCTGTCATGAATCTTCTTCCTCCCCGAAACGGCTGTCGATGAGATTGCCGAGTTCGATCATGGCCTCCTCGGCGTCCTCCCCCTCGGCCCGGACGATGATCCTGGAGCCCCTGGGGCAGGCGAGGGTCAAAATATCGAGGAGGCTTCGCCCGTCCGCCCGGCGACCGTCCCGCTCCAGATGGATCCGGCACTTGAACCTGTTTGCGGCCTCCACGAGCCGGCCGGCGGCTCTCGCATGGAGTCCCAGTTCGTTCTTGATCGTGAATGTCTTTTCGACTGTCATAGAAAAGCGAACAAAACCGCCAGGACAACCGCCGACCCGTAAAGAATCGCCGTCACGGAGACGCCCTTCTTCACCGCGAAGAAAGACCCCAGAATCACCGATAGGGCCAGCACCTTGTCCGCAAGCGGAACGAGCCCCTGTATGGCGTGTTCCCGGCCTCCGGCGACGAGGAAAGCGACGACTGCCAGGAGGAACGCGACACACCACCGGATCCTCGAGGCCAGTTGCGGGACGTTCATCGCCCGGATGAAATCGACACTGTCCTTCCCCCGTCCGTAGCCCGCCGCAAAACCCTTGAGCCTGACCCACAGGTGCAGGGGGTTGTAGAGCGCCAGGTAGACGACAGGGGCCAGAAGCATCCCCCAGAAAGCGAACAACAGGGCCCCGGCCGCCGAGAGGGGCCTGAGGGAATTGCCGAAAAGCGAGTCCCCGAGCGCCGCGTACGGGGCCATCAGGGTCTCCTTGAAACGGGCCGCTTCCTCCGCGCTGCCCTCCTCTTCCAGACGGCTCACAACGCCCAGGATGGGCGCGGTGAATACAGGGTGCGTGTTGAACGTCTGCAGGTGTCGCAGGAGGAAATCCCGGGGTTCGACCCGGTCGAGCGGTTTGCTCAACAGGGGCATCAGGGCGAAGGCGAAACCGAGGTTCTGCATCCGCCAGAAATTCCAGGACCCCTGGATGAGGAGGGACCGCAAAAAAATTTTTCTCAAGACTTCCGCCCCCAACCCTTGACACCCCCGGCGGTTGTGCATAATTTTTGCTAAGCCCGAGATTGAAAAGGCTTTTCATGATATCCTATTCGGCGGTTTACGGCAAGATCTACGGCGATGTTTTTACTCATTTTTAAGCCCACATTTTTCTTGACAGCACCGGGGTTTATCTGTTAGGTAACGGCGCCCGATAAGGGGCGCGAAGTCGCAAAACAAGAATTGTCCGGGTTCTTCGTGATCCGGCAATTTTTTTTGTATCTTCAAACCAAAAAAATGTTCGATGGGAGGTGATTCCAATGGTCTGTCAGACGGTAAAGGCGGGAAGGGAGTGCGCCTTCATGACCAAGAACGGCTGCGCATTCAACGGCGGCACCTGCCACCCTGTCGTGGAGCAGTGCGAGGGTTGTGCGAGGATCCTGGTGATCGACGCGGGCAGCTACTGCATGATGTATCCCAATCCCGCCGGGAAGTGGGCTGTGGGAGGCTGTGCCTCCGCCACGCACAAAAAGTCGGTCAAGCCGGAACCCGCGCAGAAAATCAATCCCCTGAAGGCTTCCAAGCGGTCGAAGAAAAACTGATGCCGGAATGCAGCGCCTGTGCGATGGAGGCCCTTCCCTTCGAGAGAAGGGCCTTCCGCGATTCCGGCCGCCGTCCGTCGACTGCGGTAGCCCCCGGGTCCGTCCCGCACCGAGTTTGCCATTCTCCTTCATGACCAAGAAAATGCCGGTCCCGGAAATCCCGGACCGGCATTCGGCCTTTCATCCGCGGGCCTGGTCAATCGATCATCTTCCTGATTTCCTTCAACCCTTCCTTGATCCTGCCCAATGTCTTCCGGACATCCTTGCCCACGCGGGCGGGAGCGGCGCGTTCGTCCTTCCGGTGCTCGGACAATTTTTTCTTCGCCCCGGCGATGGTGAAGCGCTCCCGGTAAAGGAGATCCCGGATCCTGGTCAACGCCTCGATGTCCTTCCGGCGGTAGAGCCGCTGGTCCGACCGGGTCCGCACGGGCTTGACCGTTTTGAACTCCGATTCCCAGTAACGGATCACATAGGGCTCGACTCCGAGGATCTTGCTGACTTCGCCGATCCGGAAATAGGTTTTGTCGGGGATCTCGACCCGCATCGAAGTCCCCTTCCCCGACGGCACGCGGCTTTTCGGGGACCGCCGGGGGTCCGGGGCCCTCACCGCGGGAGGCAATTCGAACAGCGAGGGGTGTTCATCCCTGAGGGAGCGGCGCTTCATGAAACCGCCTCTTCCGGATCCACTTCAGGAGAGGGGATGGATCCTGGCTATCATCCTTTGGCGTTCAACGCCCTGCGAAGGACCTGGCTGGATTTGAACGTCAGGACTCTCCGGGCCGTGATCTCGATTTCCTGACCGCTCTGGGGGTTTCTGCCCCGGCGCGATTTCTTTTCTTTCACCACGAAGTTGCCGAAACCGGATATCTTGATCTTTTCGCCCTTCTCGAGATGTTCCTTCATGACATCGAACACGGATTCGACGATCTTGGCCGAATCCTTTTTCGAAAAACCGAGTTTGTCACAGACGTTCTGAATGATGTCGATCTTGGTCATGACAGCCCCTCCTCCTGATGGGTTGTGTCCCTAAGTCCCTTCCCCCTGATCCTCGCCCCTGTCTCCTGTACAAGGCGGGTGACGATCCGACTGTGAATCGGGTTGATTTCCTCGTCGGTCAGCGTCCGCACCGCCGATCGGTAGGTCATCCGCAATCCGAGACTCTTCATGTCCTCCGGGATGCCCTTGCCGGTATATACATCAAAAATGTCAACGTTTTCAAGTAATTCTTCACGATCCTCCCGCAGGATCTCCAGGACCCTCCGGGCCTCGACATCCCTGCGGATCAAAAGGGCCACGTCACGGGTGATGGCGGGGAACCGGGAAAACTCCCGGTAAAGGACCTTCCGGGAAAAGGCGATGAGCAATGCGTCGAGGGAAAGATCGAACACGATGACCCGCCGGGGCAGATCGAGTCTGCCGAGAACGTCGGGATGAATCTCCCCGAGGCATCCCGCGTCGCGTCCGCGGACCTCAACGCCGCAGGCACGGCCCGGGTGCAGATAGGGGAGATCCGTCCGGGGCTTGAATTGGACATCCTGGATCTTGAGGGCTTCCAGGAGACTCTCGACGCAGCCCTTGAGATCGTAGAAATCGGCCTCGAGGTCCTTGAAGTGCCACAGGCGGTCGTACCTCGCTCCCGTGACGAGCCCCCCGATGCGCTCCTCCTCGAGGGGAAGTTCTCCTTCCTGTCGATGGATGAATACCTTCCCCAGTTCGAAGATCTTGAGATCATGGCAGCCGGCACGCACATTCCGACGCGCCGTTTCGAGAAGACCGTATAGAAGCGTCGTCCGCATGACGGACTGCTCTTCCGTCAGGGGGTTGGCGATCCGTACGAAATTCCGGCGGTCGTCATCCCCGGGCAGTCCCAGGACATCGGCCGACGCCGGTGAGGTGAAACTGTAGTTGATCACCTCCCGGTAGCCGAAGCCCGTGAGAGCCGTCCGGAGGCGGTCCTCGAAAGACCTCCTCTCGTCGGGCGGCTGCGTCCGGGCGGGAATCGGAGGAAGGGTGGCCGGGATGGCATCGTAACCGCGGATCCGGGCGATCTCCTCGATCAGGTCGATCTCCCTCAGGAGATCCACGCGGAACGTGGGCGGAGTGACTTCGAAGTATCCGCCCCTGCCCTTCTCCACGGTCATCTCCAGGCCGCGCAGGATCCGCCGAATCTCCGTCGGCGTCAGCTGGATCCCCAGCACCTCCTTGATACGCTCCTTCCGCAAGGGGATGTTCCTGGCCGTCTCGATCTTCCGGGGGTATTCGTCGATGTAACCCTTCAGAACCGTCCCCCCCGCAAGTTCCGCCATGAGCTGGGCCGCCCGGTTGAGGGCCCGGATCACCCCCTCGGGGTCGATGCCCCGCTCGAAACGGAAAGCCGCATCGGTGCTCATGCCCAGCCACTTCGCTCCCCTGCGGATGGTGGTGGGATTGAAGTAGGCGCTCTCCAGGAGAACCGTTTCGGTGTCATCCTTCACCTCGGAGTTTTCCCCTCCCATGATCCCGGCGATCGCCACGGGTTTCACACCGTCGCAGATCATGAGCGTCTCGGCGTTGAGGTGTCTCGTCTTCCCGTCCAGGGAAACAAAGGGCTCCCCCTCCCTTGAACGGCGCACGACGATTCGACCCTCCTCGAGGAAACGGAAATCGAAGGCGTGGAGCGGCTGACCGAGCTCCATCATGACGAAGTTGGTGATGTCGACGACGTTGTTGATGGATCGAAGGCCCACGGCCTCGAGCCGGAGCCTCATCCATCGGGGGGAGGGTTGGATCCTGACGTTGCGGATCATGCGGGCCGAGTACCTCGGGCACAACTCGGGGTCGAGGATCTGCACGGAGGTTGCACCCCGGATGTCCTCGGACGATTCGGATAAACGGATCTGAGGGTAGCGCAGCCTCCCTCCCGTCAGCGCGGCGATCTCCCGCGCAACGCCGATGATGGAGAGACAGTCCGAGCGATTCGGCGTGACGCCGATATCGAAGACCGTATCGCCCAATCCGAGAACCTCCACGAGGTCCCGCCCGAGCGGCACATCGTCCGGCAGGACCAGAATGCCCTTGTTGTCCTCACCGATCCCCAACTCGTCCTCCGAGCACAGCATCCCCTCGGAGAGCTCGCCCCGGATCCTGGAACTCTTGACGGCGAAGCCGCCGGGGATGACGGCACCCACCCGGGCCAGGGGCACGACCTGGCCGGCCCTGACGTTAGGCGCCCCGCAGACGATCGGCAGGACGGCGTCGCCCGTCGTCACCTCGCAGAGATGGAGTTTTTCGGATTGCGGGTGGGGCTTGACGGAGAGGATCTTCGCGGTGACGACGCCTTCGAAGGAGGGTCGGAAGGGCTCGATGGACTCCACCTCGAGTCCCGCCATCGTAAGGCGGTCGGCGAGTTCCCTCGGCTCGATCTCGACGTCCACATAGTCCCTGAGCCATCGCAAGCTGACTTTCATAATGACCTTCGGCTCGAGGCTTCAGGCGTGAGGCATCCGGCGTCGGAAAAACATTCTGGATTTTGTTCCTGATGCCCGATTCCTGTTGCCCGTTGTTAAAACTGTTTGAGAAACCGCATATCGTTTTCGAAAAACATCCGGATGTCCGAAATCCCGTATTTCAGCATGGCGATCCTTTCGACGCCCAGGCCGAAGGCGAAGCCCGTGAAGGCCTCGGGATCATAGTCCACATTCTTGAAGACCTCCGGGTCCACCATGCCGGAGCCGAGGATCTCCAGCCAGCCGCTCTGCCCGCAGACACGGCAACCGTCACCGCGGCACATGACGCACCGGATGTCCACCTCGGCGCTCGGTTCGGTGAAGGGGAAGAAGCTCGGACGGAATCGCAGGGCCACGTCACGGCCGAAGAGCTGACCCACGAAGTAGGTCAGGACACCCTTGAGGTCGCCGAAGGTGATCCCCCGGTCGACGAGGAGCCCCTCGACTTGGTGAAACATCGGGGTATGCGACACATCCGAATCGGGCCGGTAGACCTTCCCGGGCGAGACGATGCGAACGGGGGGTTTGTGTTTCTCCATGACCCGAATCTGTACGGGGGAGGTGTGTGTCCGCAGGAGGACGTTCCCACCGATGTAGAAGGTGTCCTGCATGTCCCGGGCGGGATGGTCCTTCGGGATGTTCAGGGCTTCGAAATTGTAATAATCCAGCTCGACCTCCGGTCCTTCGGCGATGTCAAAGCCGAGCTGGGAGAAGATGTCACAGATCTCTCGGGCGACCTGCGTGATCGGGTGCAACCCCCCCGGCCCGAGACGCCGTCCGGGCAGGGTCACATCGATCCTCTCGATGAGAAGCCGGTTTGCACGATCCCGCGCGGCGAGCGCCTGAAGGGCTTCGTCGATCTTGGCGGTGATCGCCTCCTTGATCTCGTTGGCGAACTGCCCCAGAAGGCGACGGTCTTCGGCGGGAACGTTTCCCAGCTGGCGAAGCATCTGCGTCAGGCTGCCCTTCCGGCCCAGGTATTTGACCTTGAGGGCCAGAAGATCCTCCTGGCTTCCCGAGGCGCTCAGTTCCGCCTCGGCCTCCGCTCGAAGCTGTTCCAACGCTTCTTTCATGTCTGCAGTCCACCCGCGGCCACCTGGACGACATGGGAGAATGCCCGCGGATCACTGACGGCGATGTCCGCCAGCACCTTCCGGTCCAGAATGACGCCCGCCCGCTCGAGCCCGGCGATCAAACGGCTGTAGGTCATCTGGTTCAGCCGCGCAGCGGCGTTGATGCGGGCAATCCACAACTGCCTGAACTCGCGTTTCCTGGCCTTGCGGTCCCGGTAGGCGAAGGCCATGGCCCGGTTCACCGATTCCGTGGCCAGCCGGTACTGCCTCCTCCTGGCCCCGAAAAAGCCCTTCGCCAGCTTGAGGATCTTTCTGCGTTTCTTTCTCCCCGTGACGCTTCTTTTCACTCTCGGCATGTTCCTTCAATCTCCTGTTCCGAAATGATTCCCCTCGCAACCCGAAAGGGACCTGCTGAACAATACGGGAAGGGAACGGCCTGCGCCCTGATCCCTCCCGGCAACACGTCCCGTGATCTCCGGCGGGTCCGGGGGACGAAAACTCAAAAGAGGGAATCTCTCCCTCCTCCACGCTCACCGCATGATGAAAATTTCTCTTGAATCTCGAAGAGCCGTCCTGAGCCGCTATACGTAGGGGATCAGCTTCTTGATCGCGCCTTCGTCCACCTTCTTCAGGACCGTGTTCTGCCTCAAGCTTCTCTTTCGCTTGGCGGTTTTCTTGGTGAGAATATGGCGTGCGAAGGCCTTGCTTCGCTTGACCTTCCCTGTGGCGGTGAGGGAAAACCGCTTCGCGGCGCCCCTGTGCGTCTTGACTTTTGGCATGACAGAAACTCCGGATAACGTTATTTTTCTTTCCGCGGGGATACAATCATGACCATGCTCCGACCTTCCATCTTGGGCGGCTGGTCCACGGCGGCGACATCCTGGAGCTGTTCCCGGACGCCTTCCATGATCCTCATGCCGATGTTGGTAAAGGCGATCTCCCTCCCCCGGAAGAGCATGCTGATCTTGACCTTGTTGTTGTTCTCGAGGAACTTCCGGACGTGGCGAATCTTGACCTGCAGGTCATGTTCGTCCGTCTTCGGACGGAGTCGGATTTCTTTCACCTGGACGGCCGCCGCACTCTTCCGGGCCACCTGAAGCTTCTTGCTCTGCTGGTAACGGAACTTACCGTAATCCATGATGCGGCAGACCGGCGGCGTCGAGTTCGGCGCGACCTCCACCAGATCCAGGCCGGCTTTTCTGGCCTCCTCCAGGGCCTCCGCGATGGGTAAGATGCCCAGTTGTTTGCCTTCGAAGTCAATGACCCGGACCTGGGCGGCCCTGATCCCCTGGTTGATCCTCAGACTTCTTTCTATAGGTCACCTCCCCGCATCATCCTGAAAACGGTTACTCGTAGCGGCTGCACTTCTCCCTGACCAGGGCGACGAAGGCGTCGGGGTCCATCATCCCGAGGTTCTTCCCGTCCCTCTGCCTCGGGGATATCTTTCCCGCCTCGACCTCCTTGTCGCCGATGACGAGCATGTAGGGCGTTTTCTGCAGCTGTGCTTCCCGGACCTTGAATCCCAGCTTCTCGTTTCTGAAATCCTTCTCCACGCGGATGTCGGCGTCCCGGAGTTTCCGGTAAATCTCCTCCCCGTAAGGGATCTGACGGTCCGTCACCGTCAGGAGGACCGCCTGGACGGGCGAGAGCCACAGAGGGAATGCACCGACGTACTGCTCGATGAGGACCCCCATGAACCGCTCGATGGCTCCGAGAATGACCCGGTGAAGCATGACGGGCCTGTGCTTCTCACCGTCCGGGCCGACGTAACTCAGGTCGAACCGCTCGGGCAGCGCGAAATCGCACTGGATGGTGGCGCACTGCCACTTCCGCTTGAGGGCGTCCTTGAGCTTGAAATCGATCTTCGGGCCGTAGAAGGCGCCGTCGCCCCAGTTGATGTCGTAGACCATGTGATTGTCCTTGAGGGCCTTCTCCAGCGCCGCCGTCGCCAGTTCCCAGTCGGCGTCGGACCCGATGGACTTCTCCGGTCTCGTGCTCAACTCCACGTCGTACTCGAACCCGAAAATCTTCATGGCATAGGCCACGAAATCGGCGATGGCGCGGATTTCCGAGTTGAGCTGCTCCGGCGTGCAGAGAATGTGGGCGTCATCCTGGGTGAACTGCCGGACCCGGAGCAGACCGTGCAGAACGCCGGTTTTCTCGTGCCGGTGCACGGTGCCCAGTTCAAAGTAACGGATGGGAAGATCCTTGTAGCTCCGGATCTTGGATTTGTAGATCAACATGTGGGAGAGGCAGTTCATGGGTTTGATCCCGTATCCCTGACCCTCCACCTCGGTGAAGTACATGAACTCCTTGTAGTGGTCCATGTGCCCCGAGCGGATCCACATGTGGTCCCGCAGGATCTGGGGACCCAGCACGATATCATAACCCCGCTTGAGATGCTCCTTGCGCTCCCAGTCTTCGATGATCGTGCGCAGCAGCGCCCCCTTGGGATGCCAGATGATGAGACCGGGTCCCACCTCTTCGTTGATCTGGAAGAGGTCGAGTTCTCTTCCCAGGCGGCGGTGGTCCCTGCGCTTGGCCTCCTCGATCATCCGCAGGTGTTCTTCCAGCTCCTTCTCCGTGGCGAACCCGGTGCCGTAGATCCGCTGGAGCATCTTGTTCCTTTCGTCGCCCCTCCAGTAGGCGCCGGCGACGTTCATGAGCTTGTACGCCTTGATCATCCCCGTCGACGGGATGTGGGGACCCCGGCAGAGGTCCGTGAAACCGCCTTCGTGGTAGAGGCTGACGGTCTTCACATCCTCCGGCAGATCGTTGATCAGCTCGACCTTGTACGACTCCCCCTTCTTCTGGAACAGGGAAACGGCCTCCTCCCTGGACACCTCCTCTCGGACGAAGGGAAGGTCCTCGGCGATGATCTGTTTCATGCGGTCTTCGATGGTCTTGAGATCCTCGGGCGTGAAGGTCTTCTCGTAGTCGAAATCGTAATAGAACCCGTCTTCGATGGAGGGCCCGATGGTGACCTTGACCCCCGGGAAGGCGTCCTGCACGGCGTGGGCCATCACGTGAGAGATACTGTGACGCAGGATCCCGAGCCCTTCGGGCGTGTGGACATCGATCACCTCGAGGGCGCCGCCCCGTTCCAGGGGTCGGCTCAGGTCCAACAGGTCCCCGTTGAGCCGGGCGGCGACGGCGCTGTCGAGCAGCTCCTTGCGCCAGGCGGCGATCACGTCCCGGACGGCCGTACCGGTCGGAAACGCGAGTTGTTTTCCGTCAGCGAAGCGGACTTCGATCTTTTCCATCAGTCTTCACCGGGTGATCAAAAAAGCAGGCTGGTCGAATGCAGGACATCATCGACGGGCGACGCCCTGATGTCCTTTCGTTTTCCGCCTGCTCACGGGATAAAAAAATGGTAGGCACGCAGGGATTTGAACCCTGGACAT
>FWPV01004855.1_pt1 | contig 27643 bp, 25 predicted proteins | sample 2228371 | NCBI WGS metagenome assembly FWPV01 (sample SAMEA103939776, study PRJEB20133) | metagenome
TGATTGGGAATCCATTTTTTTTCTTTCTAATTTGTGGAGCCCCGCCTTTAGCCGCCTCCGCCACGTCGGCGAATCTATAAAAAAATATATATGGACTCCAGTAGTGCTCAGTAAACTTTTTGTGTTTTATTAAAAATACTTTTAAATATAAATGTTTTTTATTATTTCAATTCTATGGACATCCATGTCAATCAAAAAGGAATGATTGTGTTTTTTTGAGATATTCATAGAGATAAGTAAATGTAGTAAAAGAAGGAGAACCAAACGGTGAGACACGAAAAAGACAAGAAAATAAGAGTGTTTGCGAAGCCAAAAAAAGCGAGTTAGTAAAAACCTAATTGAAGAAAGCAAACAATTTATAGCGAAAAAAAACATAATCATTCATTTTTTAATATTTAACAGACAATAGTGATATGGACTCCTGTCCCCTGAATGTTAATTGTAATTTTCAAATTTCAAATTAATACGATATTTGCATCAAACAAATAAAAAAGGCGGGAAAAAACTTCCCGCCTTTATATACAATTATCTAAAAAATTATTTATCTTTTTCTTTTATCTTTTTTCCTTTTTTAGCCATTTTATCTTTTACTGCTGCCTGGGCTGCTGCAAGACGTGCAATAGGAACCCTAAATGGCGAGCATGAAACATAATCAAGCCCGACCCTGTGGCAGAATTCAACGGACGCCGGGTCTCCACCGTGTTCTCCGCAAATACCAAGTTTTAAATTTGGTCTTGTAGCCCTGCCTTCTTTACATGCAATATCCATCAATCTTCCAACGCCAACCTGGTCTAATGTCTGAAATGGGTCTTTTTCAAATATACCTTTATCAATGTAAACTTTAATAAATTTTCCTGCATCATCTCGTGAAAAGCCCAATCCCATCTGTGTCAAATCATTTGTTCCAAAAGAGAAAAATTCAGCTGTCTTTGCTATCTCACCTGCTGTTATTGCTGCCCTTGGTACTTCTATCATAGTTCCTACCATATAATTAACTTTAACTCCTGATTCTTCCATAACTTTTTTTGCAACATCATCAATTATTTTCTTCTGATTTAAAAATTCGTTTACATTACCAACTAAAGGTACCATAATTTCAGGAACTATTTTCTTTCCTTTCTTTATCAATTCAACTGCAGCTTCAATTATAGCTCTTGCCTGCATCTCAGTTATCTCAGGATATGTTATACCGAGGCGGCAGCCCCTGTGACCGAGCATGGGGTTAAACTCGTGCAGTTCTTCTACTCTGTGCAAAAGTTTCTTTGCTTTTTCAAGATCGCTTTCTGTTCCAGGGACAAGTTCAAGAGCCTTTTTAATTATTTCATTTTCTGTCGTTGTTTTACCTTTTGCTTCCATTTCGGTTATTTCCTGCATTAACTCTTCTCTTTTTGGTAGGAATTCATGAAGCGGCGGATCGAGTAATCTTATTGTAACACCATAACCTTCCATTACTTCAAATAATCCCCTGAAATCTTCTCTTTGCATTGGAAGTAATTTATCAAGGGCTTTTCTTCTGCCTGCTTCATCTTTTGCAAGAATCATTGCCTGCATATGTGGTAATCTGTCTTCAGCGAAAAACATATGTTCTGTCCTGCAAAGCCCTATTCCTTCGGCTCCAAATTCCCTGGCGACTTTTGCGTCTCTTGGAATATCTGCATTTGCTCTGACTTTTAATCTCCTGAACGAATCAGCCCATTTCATAAATGTCCCGAATTCTCCAACTAATTTTGGTTCTACTGTAGCAACTTTACCTTTTATCACACTGCCTGTTGAACCATCTATAGAAATCCAATCTCCTTCTTTTACTTCAATACCTGATTTTATTACTACAAATTTCTTTTCTTCTTCATAAACTTTTATTTCTTCGCAACCTGCAACACATGTTTTACCCATACCTCTTGCAACAACTGCTGCATGTGATGTCATACCGCCACGGGCAGTCAAAATACCAACAGCTGCATCCATACCATGAATATCATCAGGGCATGTTTCCATACGAACAAGTATTACTTTTTCTCCCTTTTCTTTCCATGCAACTGCATCATCAGCTGTAAATACTGCTTTACCTGTTGCTGCACCAGGTGATGCTGGTAATCCTTTTGCTATAACATCCAACTTTGCTTTTGGGTCAAAAACTGGATGCAACAATTGATCTAAAGTTGCAGGCGCTATTCTTAAAACAGCTTCTTCTTTTGTTATTAACTTTTCATTTACTAAATCCACTGCTATTTTTACTGCTGCTTTTGCAGTTCTTTTTCCTGTCCTTGTCTGTAACATAAATAATTTACCACGCTCGATGGTAAACTCAAAATCCTGAACATCTTTGTAATGTTTTTCTAATCTTGATGTTATATCTCTTAGTTGTTTATAAACCTGTGGCATATCTTTTTCTAATTCTTTTATTGGTTTAGGTGTCCTTATCCCTGCGACCACATCTTCTCCTTGAGCGTTAGTTAAATATTCTCCATAAAATTCTTTCTCACCTGTTGCCGGATTTCTTGTAAAACCTACACCCGTTGCAGAATCATTACCCATATTTCCAAAAACCATGGTCTGCACATTAACTGCTGTTCCAAGATTATGTGGTATATCATTTAATTTTCTATATGTTATAGCTCTTTCATTATTCCATGATTTAAAAACAGCGTCCCTTGCAAGCCGTAGTTGTTGAATTGGGTCCTGTGGAAAATCATATCCCATTTCTTTCTTGAATAATTCTTTAAATTTAGAAACAAGTTTTTCCATATCTTTTGCATCAAGTTCTGTATCAAGTTTTACACCTTTTTTCTCTTTCATTTCTTCTATTATTTCTTCAAATTTTTTCTTCGGTATCCCTATAGCAACATCTGAAAACATCTGTATAAATCTTCTATAACTATCCCATGCAAATCTGGGATTATTTGTAAGTTTTATGAGTGTCTGGACAACTTTATCATTTATCCCTAAATTTAAAATCGTATCCATCATTCCCGGCATTGAAAATTTTGCTCCTGAACGAACAGAGACCAGCAATGGATTTTCTCCATTAAATTTTTTCTCAGTAACATCTTCTAATTTTTTTACGTATTCAAGCATTAATTTATCTATAAAATCTGGAGTTTTGCCACCCTGCTCGTAAAACATATTACAAACTTCTGTTGTAATTGTAAATCCAGGAGGAACAGGTACTCCAGCGAGTGTCATCTCTGCAAGACCGGCACCTTTACCACCTAAAAGATCTTTCATCTCTCCTGTTCCATCTGCTTTACCACCACCAAAAAAGTAAATATACTTTTTTGATTTTGATGGTTTTGAAACTTTTGTTTTTCTAATTTTCTTTTTTGCCATATATCTTTTCCTCCTTTTAGTAATAGTTTAGAAAATAAATTTTATCATATATAAAACCAATAGCAACAAAATTTTAACTACTTCTGCATTATATATATCTTAAAAGACTTCTTGCTTTTTACCTGTTTTTTAACTTTTCAGTGATTGCAGGAACAACCTGACAGACATCTCCAATTATACCAAATTTTGCTACTGAAAAAATAGGCGCATCCGGGTCTTTGTTTATTGCAATTATTATATCAGACGACTGCATTCCGGCTAAGTGCTGTACAGCACCTGAAATACCGCATGCAATGTAAATTTTTGGACAAACTGTTTTTCCTGTCTGACCTACCTGGTGTGAATATGGAATCCAGCCTGAATCAACAGCAGCACGGGACGCACCAACTGCCCCACCTAATGCTTCTGCTAATTCTTTTATTATTTTAAAATTCTCTGCACAACCTATGCCACGTCCACCTGATACTATTATATCTGCCTCTGATAAATTTACAGTTGTTTCCACTTCTTTTATAAATTCTATAAACTGTGCACGGGTTTTAAAACTATCCTCTTTTATCTGTGGTTCTATTATTTCTCCTTTTCTATTGGGGTCGGATGGAAGAGGCTTAAATACTTTATAACGAGCTGTTGCCATCTGTGGTCTGCGTTCTGGTGTTATAATTTTTGCCATTAAACTTCCACCAAAGGCAGGCCTTATTTGATATAAATTTCTCTCCTGTAAATCAAGTTCAAATTCAGTACAATCGGCAGTTAAGCCCGCATTTAACCTTATTGATACTCTGGGAATAAAAGCCCTGCCAATAGAAGTTGCGCCTGCTAAAATTATCTCCGGTTTATATTGAGAAGCAATATCAGCCAGTACTTTTGCATATATCTCATCATTAAAATCTTTTAATGCTGGGTTATCAACAACATAAACCTTATCAGCGCCTGCTGAAATCAAATCCTGCGATTTTAATTTAATTTTATCCCCTAATAAAACAGCAGCAAGTTCAACGCCCAGCTGGTCAGCCAGTTCCCTTCCTTTTCCAAGTAATTCAAAACTAACCTTATGCAATTGTCCTCTTCTCTGCTCAGCAAAAACCCAAACACCTTTATATTCACTTTTATCTACCATTTTTTCCTCCAAAATACATTAATAATTTTATTTCAAACAATTAATTTCTTTCAATTTATTTACAAGTTTCTCTGCAACTTCCAGTGGATCTCCATTTAATATTTCCACATTACCTATTTGTCGTGTTGCATTCCATGTTTGTTTTACTCGTGTTGGAGAATATTTTAAACCAACCTTGGTCTCGTCACCACCTATTGAATTTAAATCCAGTAATATAGGTTCATATTTTTTTGCTCTTATTTTACCTTTTAATGATTCTAATCTTGGCTCGTTTATTTCTTTAACAACAGTTATTGCAACAGGCAAAGGAGATTTAACAACATCAACGCCGTCTTCCATCATTCTTTCTACAATCAATTCTTTTTCGTTTATTTCCCTTATTTTTTTTACCCAGGTTATACATGGAATATCCAGATATTCTGATGTAGAAGGTCCTACCTGAGCAGTATCGCCATCAATTGCCTGTTTTCCAAACAAAACAATATCAAATCCAATTTTTTGAATCGCCTTTGACAGAGCATAAGAAGTTGCCCATGTATCAGAACCAGCTAATTTTCTATCTGATAAAAGATACCCTTCATCAACACCCATTCCAATTGCAACTTTTATTATTTCTTTTGCCATTGGTGGTCCCATGGTTAAAACAGATACAGTTCCTCCTATCTTTTCTTTTATTCTCAATCCTTCTTCTACTGCATACATATCAAATGGATTCATTACAGTTCCAGCTGTCTCCCTTTTTAATGTCCCTGTTTCCGGATCAACCTTTATATCTGTAGTATCAGGAACCTGTTTAATACAAACAACTATTTTCATATTCATTGCCTCCTTTTTCTTATTTCTTTTTTGCCTGCTCCTTTATTAATTTTGTCGCTATTTCATTTAACTGTATCTGGCTTGTGCCTTCGTATATCTGTGTTATTTTCGCATCTCTCATCATTTTTTCAACCGGATATTCCTTCATATAACCATATCCACCTAAAACCTGAACAGCATTTGTAGTTACTCGCATTGCAACTTCTGATGCAAAATATTTACACATTGCAGATTCCTTTGCAAAATCAGTTGCACCGGAATCTATCATTCTTGCAGTAGAGTATAACAATGCCCTTGCTGCTTCTACTTCTACAGCCATATTTGCAAGCATATGTTGTATCGCCTGGAAGGTTGAAATTTTTACGCCAAATTGCTCGCGCTGTCTGGAATAAGCAAGTGCTTCATTTAATGCTCCTGCTGCGATGCCTAAAGCCTGTGCTGCAACTCCAGGTCTTGAATGATTAAGAGTATTTACAGCATGTATAAAACCGGTACCTTCTTTCCCTATTACATTTTCGGCTGGAACTTCACAATCCTGAAAAATTAACTCTCTTGTAGCAGAAGCTCTTATACCCATTTTGTTTTCTTTTTTACCAAAAGAAAAACCAGGCATACCCTTTTCAACAATAAAAGCAGTAGCACCTCTTGTGCCTTTTGACTTATCAGTTATTGCTATTACAGAATATACTTCTGCTTCTCCACCATTTGTAATCCACTGTTTTGTACCATTTAAAATATATTTATCCCCTTTTTTCACCGCGGTGGTTCTCATTGCTCCGGCATCAGAACCTGCATTTGCCTCAGTCAATGCAAAAGCAGCTAATTTTTCGCCGGAAGCTATTGCAGGAAGGTATTTTTTCTTTTGTTCTTCACTTCCACCTAATATTATAGGAAATGACCCGAGTGCAGATGCAGCCATGGCAAGTGAAATACCGCCACATACCTTTGATAATTCTTCCACGGCAAGGCATAATTTCATAATTCCTTTTTCATTATTATGTGCCATACCGCCATAATCTTCACTTATGTATAAGCCACATAATCCTGCTGCAGCCATTTCTTTTACAATATCCCATGGAAATATTTCTTCTTCGTCATATTTTTCCCTTACTGGTTTTATCTTTTTTTCTGCAAGTTCTTTAGCTGTTTCAACTATCATCTGTTCTTCTTCATTTAAAAAATAATTCACGATAAACCTCCTACTTAACTTTTTTCAAACAATCCTTTGCAGCCATCTGTTCTGCTTCCTTAATTGTCATACCTTTGCCTTTTCCGGTTACTTTATTATTTATTGCTACCTGCACATAAAAAATTTTTTTATGTTCTTTACCTTCTGTTTTTACAAGGGTGTATTCTGGCAATACTCCGTATTTTTCAAGAAATTTTATCTGCAATCTGGATTTATAATCATTAAAATCTTTTTTATTTTTTAAATTTTTAAATTCATCCTTATATATCTCAAAGATAAAATTTTTTATTTCCTGTAATCCAAATTTAATATATATTGCTGCAATTATCGCTTCCAGAACATCGCTTATAATCTTCTTATTATTCTTTATATCCTTTATTTTCAATCCCTGTCCGGTTTTTAATAAATTTGCGATATTATATTTTGTTCCTATTTTAAAGAGAACTTCTCTGCTCACCAGATAACTTTTTATTTTTGCAATTTCTCCTACTTTTAAATCCTTCATTTTTTCATATAAAAATTCACTTATAACAAGCCCTAAAACTGAATCTCCTAAAAACTCAAGCTGTTCATAATTCTGGATATCAAAAGAACTATGAGTTAAAGCACGTTGTATTTCAACAGAATCAAAAATCAAATTTTTTTTTAAATAATCTTCAATATATTTTTGACCCATAAATTTATTAAGGGTTGTATTTTTTTATTATTATAGTGGCATTATGTCCGCCAAAGCCAAAAGAATTGGATAAAGCATAATTCACGTTCATCTGCCTTTTGGTTTTAGGAACATAATCAAGATCGCATTCAGGAGAAGGTGTTTCCAGATTTTTAGTTGGATGGACAATATTATCCCTGCATGATAAAGCGCATACAATTGCCTCAACTGCACCGGTCCCCCCAAGCATATGGCCCGTCATTGACTTGGTAGAATTTATGGCTAATTTATAAGCATGCTGTCCGAAAACTGTCTTTATAGCCGCTGTCTCTTCCTTATCATTCAGTTCAGTTGACGTTCCATGCGCATTTATGTAATTTATATCCTCTGGTTTTATTCCAGCATCATTAATAGCATTGGCCATTGACAACGCCCCTCCTGTACCGCCTGGAGGCGGTGCCGTCATATGATATGCATCATCAGATGAGCCATAACCCGCAATTTCTGCAATTATCTTAGCACCCCTTGTCTGTGCATGTTCCAGCGTCTCTAAAACCATAATACCTGCACCATCAGCCATTACAAAACCATCCCTGTCCTTATCAAAAGGGCGGGATGCATGTTCCGGATCATCATTGCGAGTTGATAAACTTTTTGCAGCACAAAAGCCAGCAAGCCCAAGTGGGGTTATTGCACCTTCTGTTCCTCCAGTGATTGCAACATCAGCATCTCCTCTCTGCAGTAATTTATACGCTTCGCCAATAGAATGCGTTCCTGTTGCGCATGCAGTAACTATGCAAAAGTTAGGACCTTTAAATCCATAACGCATGGAAATAAAAGCCGCAGCCATATTTGGAATTAACATTGGTATCAAAAATGGAGATATACGAGATGGTCCCTTCTGCAGCAAAACTGTTTGTTGTTCTTCAATAACATTTAATCCACCTATCCCGGAACCCACAATAACAGCCACTCTGTTCATATCAATTTTTTGAAGTGGCAATTGAGACATTTCAATTGCTTCTTTTGCTGTTTTCAATGCATACTGGATGAATCTAGGAGTTCTTTTCACTTCCTTTTTTTCGAGGACTTCTGTGGGATCAAAATTTTTTATCTCTCCTGCTATTTTTGTATCATATTGAGAGACATCAAACAAAGTTATTTTTCCTATCCCATTTTTTCCATCCAGTAAAGCCTGCCACATTTCTGGGACACTATTTCCTACCGGTGTAATAACACCAACTCCGGTAATTACCACTCTTCTTTTCATCTCAAACCTCTGATTAGCTTAATTTTGATTTTATATGCTCGGTTGCCTCTCCAACAGTTTTTATTTTTTCAGCTTCCTCATCGGGTATTTCAATGCCAAACTCCTCTTCAAATGCCATTACAAGTTCTACCGTATCAAGAGAATCCGCACCAAGGTCATCTACAAATGATGCTTCTGGTTTTACCTCTGATGGGTCAACTCCAAGTTGTGCAACAATTACGTCTTTGACTCTTTCTTCTACGGTTTTTTCTTCTGCCATTTTTTTCCTCCTTAAAAAATTTTTTAAAATTAAATTTTAATTTCTTTACATAGCCATTCCGCCATCAACTCTTATGGTTTCCCCGGTTATATAAGAAGATAGGTCTGATGCAAGAAACAAAACAACATTTGCAACATCCTGTGGCATTCCCATTGTTTTTGAAGGAATAAACTGTAAAATTGCATTTCTTGCATCTTCGGATAGTTTATCGGTCATTGCAGTCTTGATATAACCCGGACACACTGCATTAACACGCACATTTCTTGAAGCAAGTTCTTTTGCAATACTTTTGGTGATTCCTATCACACCTGCTTTTGACGCTGCGTAATTTACCTGTCCCGCATTTCCCATCAAACCTATTACTGAAGAAATATTAATAATACTCCCTGTTCTTTGTTTCATCATCACTTTCCCGCATGCTTTTGTCCAGTTAAAAACACCTTTTAAATTTATATTTATTACAGCATCCCATTCCTGTTCAGACATTCTTATTAATAAATTATCTCTTGTTATTCCTGCATTGTTTACCAATATATCTATCTTTTTAAATCTATCCATTATTTTATTTACTGTTTCTTCAACTTCACCTGTATTTGAAACATCCACTTTATAACTTTCAGAATCAACACCCATTTCTTTTATATTTGCAGCAACTTCATTTGCCTTTTCAAGATTAATATCTACTACAGCTATTGATGCGCCTTCTTTTGCAAGAGTCATAGATATTGCTTCTCCTATACCCTGCGCTGCGCCGGTTACTACAGCAACTCTTTTATCCAGTAAACCCATATTTTTCTCCTGAATTTTAATCTTTTAACTTATCTATATCTGATAATTTATCTATATTATATATTTTTGCTGACTTGTCAATCTTTTTTATTAGTCCTGATAACACAGAACCAGGACCTATTTCTATATACTTATCCACGCCCTTTGAGCTTATAAACTCAATACTTTCCATCCATTTAACAGAAGAAGTAATCTGATTTATAATTGCATCTTTTATTTCCTGTGCTGTTTTTATCTCTTTTGCTGTCCAGTTTGAAACAACGGGAGTATTTATATCTTTTATCACAAAGTCATTTATTTTTTCCTTGTATATATCTGCAGCTGGTTGCATCAAAGCAGAATGAAATGCACCTGCTACATTGAGTTTTATGTATCTTTTTGCGCCAAGTTCTTTTGCAATTGGTTCCGCTGCATCTATTGCAGATATTTCACCGGATACAACTATCTGCCCGGGACAATTATAATTTGCAACCGAAATATAACCTGAACTTTTTACCCTTTCACATAGCTGTTGTATTTTATCAATATCAAGTCCTATCACTGCAGCCATTCCACTCTTTACCTTTTCTGATGCCTGCTGCATCAATGCACCGCGAAGTTTAACAAGATGAATACCTGTTTGCAGGTCAAAAGCACCAGCCGCATAAAGCGCAGAATATTCTCCTAAACTATGTCCTGCAAAAAAAACAGGCATCTCCAGAATGTCTTTTATTGCTTCATAAATAGCAACGCTCATTGTAAATATTGCTGGCTGTGTAAAATCTGTCTTTTTCAATTCTTCTTCAGTGCCTTTGAACATTACATCCAGCAGTCTGCCACCAAAAATCTTTTCTGCATTATTAAAAACAAGTTTAGCCTTTTCATTTGAATTATAAAAATCATATCCCATTCCGGGATACTGAGAACCCTGACCTGGAAATACAATAGCTAATGCCAATTTATCCTCCTTATAATCTCACAACAGCAGCACCCCATGTAAAACCAGCCCCTAAAGCAGACAATCCGAGTAACATTCCTTTTTTTATTTTACCCTGCTGCATTGCTTCTGCAAGTGCTATGGGTATAGTTGCTGCTGATGTATTTGCATACTTGTCAATATTTATTATATTTTTTTCTAAAGGAACATCAAATTTCTGTGCTATAGAGTCTATTATCCTTTTGTTTGCCTGATGAAATATAAAATAATCAATATCCTGTGCTGTAACTCCTGCTGATTTCATTGCAATCTCAAGTCCTTCCTGCATTTTAATGACCGCGCTTTTATAAACTTCTTTTCCATCCATCTTTATATATTGCAATTTTTTATCCAGGGTCTCCTGGCATAAAGGATATGCAACACCGCCTCCCGGTTGTAATAATAATTCTGCTTTTGAACCATCAGAGGAAAGATAAGTTGATAATATTCCATCTTTTTCGTTTTGTGCTTCGCCTACCACAACAGCACCTGCCCCATCACCAAATAAAACACACGTTGTCCTGTCCTGCCAATCAACAATTTTTGAAAATTCCTCTGCTGCTATTACAAGAATTTTTTTATAAATTCCTGATTCTACCATTGCTTTTGCAATAGTTAATGCATAAATAAACCCTGTGCAGGCTGCTGATATATCTACTGATGCAACACCATTAATTCCTATTTTATTGATTATTATATTTGCAGTGGCAGGCCATAAATAATCTCCTGTAACAGTTGCAGTTATAACAAAATCAATTTCTTCTTTTTTTATATTACATTCTTTTAATGCATTTAATGCTGCTTTTGCTCCAATATCTGAAGTCAATTCTTCATTTGAAGCAATGTGTCTTTCCTTTATACCTGTTCTCTGTGATATCCATTCATCAGATGTATCAAGAGTTTTCTCGAGGTCAAAATTTGTAACAACCTTTGGTGGCACGTAAAAGCCAGCACCCAATATCGCAGCTTTTTTCACTAAAATGTTCCTCCATTTATCTTCGCTTTATTAATATTTATTTCTATCTCACTATTTATATGTTCTGTTATGAATTTTGCAGCTACTTTTATCGCATTTTTTATTGCTTTTGGATTTGCGCTACCATGGGTTATTACCACAGGTTTTTTAATACCGAGTAAAAGTGCGCCACCGTATTCATCATAACTTACTCTTTTTTTAAAATTTTCAAAGATAGGTTTCATTAATAAAGCACCTATTTTATTTAATAAATTACCCTTTTTTACACCTTCTTTAAGTGAAGTAAATACAAAATTTGCTATCCCTTCGCCTAATTTAAGCATTGCATTACCAACGAACCCATCGCAAACCACAACATCAAAATTTCCATTCATAATATCCCTGCCTTCTGCATTGCCTTTAAAATTTAAATCTGTTTTTTTAATAAGTTCTCGTGTGGCACTTGATAAATCATTTCCTTTTTCTTCTTCCTCGCCTACGCTTAATAAACCGACAACGGGATTTTTTATATTTAAAATATGTTCTGCATACAAAGATCCCATTATTGCAAATTGAGTTAGGTGCTCTGGCTTACAATCAACAGTTGCTCCCACATCTAAAACAGCCGTATATCCTTTTTTGGATGGAAATGTGGTACATATAGCTGGTCTTAAAACTCCGGATATCCTTCCCACTATAAGCAAAGAAGTTACAACAACAGCACCTGTATTACCTGCAGACACAAGCGCGTCTGCTTTTTCTTCCTTTAATAATTTTGCCGCAACAACAATGGAGGAATCCGGTTTTTGCTTGAATGCCTGGGCAGGAGAATCAGACATTGTAATGACTTCCGATGCTGGAATAATTTCTATTCTTTCTTTAATATCCTGTGGAAGTTGCATAGACTTGATTTTGCTTTCCAGTAGATCTTTTTTTCCGGTCAGAATTACTGAAATATCCCTTTGTTCTTTAAGGCAATCCACGGCACCATGTATTTCCACATCAGGAGCATTATCACTACCCATCGCGTCTAAAATGATTCTCACAAATTCCTCCTGATAAATAATTGTGAAAGGGTTATTCAGAAATGTTTAAAACATCCCTGCCATCATAAAAACCGCAATTGCTGCATACACGGTGTGGCAATTTTTTCTGATGACAATTCGGGCATTCTACAAGATTTAAATTCTGGCGTAATTTCATATTTGCGGCCCGTCTGGACCTTGATTTTGATTTTGATGTCTTTCTCGTTAAATTTGCCACTTTCAAACCTCCTGAAAAAATTTGCTTTTATTAAATTCAATGTATATTAATATCCTTAAAAGGATTAAAAACATTTTGCATATGGCAGTTGCATCTTTCCGTATTAAGGTTCTTACCACACACAGGGCATAAACCGGCGCAGTCCTTTTTACAGAGCGGTTTCATCGGTATTTCCATTATAATTATCTGCCTTACCATGTCAAAAAGGTCAATTAGATTATTTTCATAAGGAAAAACGTCCGTTTCAAGATCATCCTTTTTTATTAGTTTTTTATCTTTAAATATCGCTGTAAAATTATTGTTTATCTGATTCTTAAATTCTTCAAGGCACCTTGAACATAATAATTTTATATTGCCAGATACATTACCCTGGGCAATTATTACACTTTCTTTCTCTTTTGTAAGAACAACAGATACTCTTAAAAAGTCATCTATTATGATATCTTTTTCTATATTAATATCATTACTCTTTAATTCTATTAAGAACTCCTTTTGAAAATCAAAGGTAGTTATATTTATCTTTAACATCTTATTCCTCTTGCCTGTATGCCAATAACCTGTATGAATTTTAAAACGTGTTATTATATATTAAGGTAAAAAGAGTGTCAATAATAAATAGGAAATTTTTTTAAAAAGTTTCATAAAACGGGACAGGATACCATATAACAAATATCAATTATGTCATTCCTGTATAAACAGAAATCCAGTTTTCTGAATTTTAAAATGTGGAAAAATCTTCAGATTTTCAGATCTTCACATCTTCACATCTTCAAAAAATGTTCTAACTTAGTTCTTACTTAGTTCATAAATAGTTCAAAAGTAGTATAAAAATAAAAAAACATTAATCCAACTACAAAATACAAACTACAAAAGACTGTCTTTCCAAACTATTTTTGAACATTTTTTAAATAAATTTCAAATTATAATTTTCAAATTTCAAATTTAATTTGCCACATGCCACTTGCCACTGTCTTTAATACTCTTTCTCCCCCACCTCCATCAATGTCGGCAAAACAATTTTTAATTTTTCTATTATTTTTCGTTTATCATCCTTGCTGCCTTCTATTGAAATTATGTATGGCCTATCTTTATATACAACCGTATCTGTAAGCAATGTTAGCATCTGGAAAAGCGGAACCGCTATATTGAATCCATAACTTTTTTCAAAATCCCATATTGCGACCGAATATTTTTCTTCGTTATAAAGCCCCTTATAATCCCGAAGTGAGATTACCTTAAAAATCTTCGCAAGAGCACCTTCTTTTATTTCTCTACCTGAAAAACCCTGCCGCTCTAAGTATTCAACAATATCCTGTGCATTTTTAATCTCTATTTTTTGCTGCGTGTACTTTTTTTGCTTCTTTACCACCGCAGAAAACAACATCCCCACAATAAACAACATAGTTATAGATAATAAAAATATTTTTTTCATAATTTCTTCTCCTTGCCACGTTTCTACTATTTATTAAAAATGTTCTTTTCTAACGTTCTCTACTGATGTTCTATACCGATGTTCTATACGGATGTTCTTTAAATATGTTTGCCAAATATCTTTACCGAACATTTTCACCGAACATCCTTACCGAACATCTGCAGCGAATATCTTCTCCGAACACTTTTGGTTCTTCACATCTTCAAATCTTCACATTTTTAGATCTTTTAAATCCAAAGATCCTTAGCGAACATTTCCACCGAACATTTATTTCATATATTTCGCTTCCCATGCCTGTATTCCACCGATATAATTGTAATTCATATCGTAAAAATAAGTTGTAACATAATATATCTGGCGTGGGCTTAATGGTTTATCTTTTATAACTATCAGTCCATCTGTATCTTTTATAGTTATTTTATTTTTAAATGCAACAGCATACCATAAAGTATCTGCCCCTGGAAATTCATAACTTGCCTCCGGAGTCTTTGCTATATGGTAAACAGCAATATATTTTCCTTTACCGCTCCTGTCTGTAATAAATGGTGTTTTATCAGTAAACATTTTTCCCGGGGTGTCAACAAACCCGAGTGCAAATTGCTGCGGTGTCTCGTATTTTATGATTATTTCCTGCTGCTTATCCCCTGCTTTTATCTGGATTTTATTGCCAACTTTTAAATTCAATTCTGCCTTGAATTCTTTTATTTGTTTTGGACTTATTGTCATTTTTTCGCTTTTGCCCTGCGCATTTAATACAACTTCACCTTTGTAATTATTAGACACAACAAAAACAGCCCCATACTTTTTTCCATCCGGATATTGCCTGTAATCAAGAAATCCGACAACGCTATCAGGAACAACAACTTTTTCCACTGTTTTTGTAGCACAACCTGTAATCAATAAAACTAAAAATGTAATTGATAATAATTTTAAAATCTTATCCATACCAACCCTCCTTATATATAATTTTTTATAATTATATCAATTTTATATAAAATTTACAAACATTTTTATAATAAGGATTGGGAATAAGGAATATTGAAAATTCTATATTTCTAAAAATTCTAATAAACAAATTTTCTATTTTATCAGAACTACCGAATCTTTTAAATCTACCGAATTTCCAAATTTCAAATCTACCAAATCTACCTAATCTTCATAATCTACTAAATATTATTTCAAATCTTGAAATTTTAAATCTTTAAATTTTTTTAAATTTCAATTTTCAATTTATAAATCTTAAATCATGTTTTTTTTACCTATTCAACCCCTTCGAGATTGGTTTTTTGGCTCTATTTTTATTCCACACGTTTCACGTGTGGCTACTATTATTTAACCCCTTCGGAGTTTTTTAATTTTTAATAACAAATCTAATTTGTCACCTGACACATGCCATCTGCCATCTTCCATCCGACACCTGCCACCTGCCATTTGGCACTATCTTTTCAAATCTTAAATTAATTTACTTCCCTTTCTCATCATTCTCAAACACATTATGCATTAAAATCGTGTCTCCTTCCATGCCTGTGACTTCTGCTATCGCTACAACTTTTCTTGAACCATCTTTTAATCTTGCCTGCTGGACTATTATATCAACAGCGCTTCTTATTTGTTCTCGTATAGCACGCAGTGGTAAATCAACTCCTGACATTAAAACCATAACTTCTATACGGGATAATGCATCCCTTGGTGAATTTGCATGAACAGTTGTCATTGAACCTTCATGGCCTGTATTCATTGCCTGCAACATATCAAGCGCTTCCCCGCCACGGCACTCACCTACAATAATCCTGTCAGGTCTCATACGCAGGCAGTTTTTAACCAGATCTCTTATCATCACTGCTCCCCTGCCTTCTATATTGGGGGGCCTTGCCTCAAGACGTATTACATGTTCCTGGTGTAGACTTAACTCTGCTGAATCCTCCACTGTTATTATTCTCTCATCTTCCGGAATAAAAGAGGATAAAACATTTAAAAGAGTTGTTTTGCCTGAACCAGTTCCACCAGATACTATAATATTTTTTCTTTTAACTACAGCATTACGTAAATATTCCGCTGCTTCTACACTTATACTTTTAAATCTTATAAGGTCATCAATTGTTAATTTTCTTTTTGAAAATTTTCTTATTGTTAAAACAGGACCATCCAGAGATATCGGTGGTATTATGGCATTTACACGCGAACCATCAGGCAGTCGCGCATCAACATAAGGCACTGATTCATCAATACGCCGTCCAAGTGGCAGAACTATCTTTTCTATTGCACGTAACACCATTTCATCGTCTGTATATACTATATCTGATTTTATTAATTTACCATTTTTCTCAATATAAATCTGGTCATGCCTGTTAACCATTATTTCAGTTATATTTTCATCCTTTATATATTCTTCTATTGCACCCAGACCTGTTACTTCATTATAAATATCTTCTATAACCCTTTCACGCTCTTCTTTATCTGCAATGATAGTCTCGGAACGGTCAAGTATATTTCTTATTTTGTCTCTAACCTGTTCATATATTTTTGCTTTTTTTTCGGGATGCGTAAGTGCATCTTTTTCCATGTTTCTTATGTCCATTTCATCAAAAAGTTTTTTTCTTACAATCTTTTTTAGCGCTGCATATTTATCAACAACTTTTTGCTTTTTTTCAATAGCTTTTTCCTGTTTTTCACAATATTCATTAGTATGATTTTCCATTATTTTTGCTATTGCTTCTTTATAATTTTTTTCTGGAAAATTTTTTAATAATGTTTCTGAAATTTTCAACAGATTCTGAAAATATTTGCTCTTTTTATTTTTAACAATACTTCCCTTTATAATTTCGTTATCAAAAGGCAGGATTCCTGAAACTCTAATATCAATAAATATATTCTGCATATCCTCATCTTTTAATAACCCATTCTGGTTTTTATTTACTAAAACATTTATAATATTAAGCGGGTATTTCATCTCTTTTATTTTGTTTATTACAAAAGTAGCATGTTTTATATATAAATGATTCAATTCAACAGGGATTATTATTTTTCCAGATATTTCAAGTATTTCTTCCGGTATTTCTTCCTGCGTATCAAATATAAAAACATCCGCCTTTTCATACCAGTTCTGCATTGCATTTTTAAATTCATTTTTTCCGAGCCATAATAGATAAAATTTTTCTTTTTCAAGAAAATAATCTTCAAATGAATTGTCTGATGAAAACATAAAAGATTTATCTAAATCTAAAATATATTCCGTATCAAAAACGCTATTACTATAATCAATAAAAAGCGTTTTTAAATTGAATTCTGTTGCAAATAAATTACAGAGATTTAAAGCCAGGGTTGTTTTGCCGCTACCTGATTTTGTATTTAATAAAGAAATTAAATATTTCATCTTTAAACTTCCGAACCAATTATTATCGGTGTGACAAAAATAACAAGCTCTGTCTTTTTTTCTTCTGTTGTAGTTGATTTGAATAATTCGCCTAATAAAGGAATTAAAGAAAGAACTGGCACGCCATTTGTAACTTTTAATTCTTCTCTTTGAATAAGCCCGGCAATAATTATTGTATTATCAGGCTCAACGGTAATTGTAGTCTCTGCCCATCGGGTTCTGACTGCTGGCATCTGACCACCACCTATATTCACTGCATTTCCATAATCAAGATTAGAAAACTCTGTCCGCAACTTTGCCCTGATACTATTTGTTTTTGTTATTTCAGGCTCCATCTCAAGATTTACTCCATATTCCTTCCATGTAATATTGGTATTACCGAGTGAAGAAGTAGTTAAAACCGGGACTTCACCACCTGCTAAAAATTTTGCCTTTTTACCATTTAAAGTAAGTAATTTTGGTTTTGCCAGAATTTTTGCGTAATTTTTCTTCACAAGAAAATCTATAAGAATATTTATCTGCCCCCTGTTAAAATTAGAGCCAAAAAAATTATAAGTCGGTGTTTCTTTTTCAACTAAATTAAGCGAAGATAGTGGTATCAAACCTGAATCAGGTATTTTACCTGCTTTTATAAGAGTAGGCCAGTCAATACCAAAAGAACCGCCATCTAAATTTATAACTTCAAGTATCTGCACATCAATCTGTATCATTGCCTCTGCTTTTGAACGTTTCTTTACATTAATAACAAAACCTTTTACTCCTTCTGAACTAATTACTTTAATCCCTGTTGTCCCTGTTTTTTTTGCATCTATTAAAATTTCTTCATCAGACAGGATTATTGCATTTGCAATTTCTTTTTTTAATATTTCTATAGAGCTTACTTTCTTTATCTCTAAAATCCTGGAGCTTCCTTCTATAATGGTAATTTCATTTTCCGCACAAAAAATTAAAACAGCAAAAAGCAAAAAAACAAATAGGAAAAAATTTTTTTTCATTATTCACCTCTCTTATTTATGTCATCAGATTTTGGTTTATTATCTTTTATATCACTTTGTTTTTCATTCATTTTTATTTGATAAAGCAGGTCATTAAAGGACACATGCTTTATTTTTTCTTTTGTCCTGTCGCCTAAAGCACGCAGTGAAAATGAGATTTTTCCTTTTTCCTTAGCAAAAATTAATAATTCTACTTCCTCTGGCATTAAAGCAAGAGTAATAGAAGTATAATTTGTATTTTTTTTATCAGGAGAAAAATCAGTTCCAACGGCTATTACTTTTACATCCTGTAATATGGTAGCTGTTTTTAATATACCCCTTGCAGAAGTTAAATCAGATTCATGAAAAGTCAAAATCACATCCACACAGTCGCCCGGTCTTATCATATATCCCACACCTGACTCTTCATCAACAGATAAACTTATGGCACGAAGCCCTGTTGGAATCATAACATTTAATTCGTTGCCTTTTCTGCTTAATTTATTTTCTAATATTGGCTCATCTTCTATAAACGGGACAAGTGTTATTTTACCTTCTACTTTTTCAATATCTATAATATTTGCTTTATTTACCATTTTTTTAGGAATTTCAATTGTTTTTAACATTTCTTTATCAAGACGCGTGTATGAAGGGATATATTTTGCAGCAGCAATTACTTTTACCGGCTCCATTTTATCTTTTATACTTTGTTCAAGAGTAGAAAAATAATAAAATGCAAGAATAGCGGCAATAATTCCTGAAATAATTGAAATTAATAGTAATTTGTTTTCCACCTTTATATCCTTAAAATTCATCCAGAACCTCCTTTTTGTTTAAAAATATAATTTTTATAATAAATTTTAAATTGTTAAAAGCGTGTTCCAACATAGTTCAAACTGCGTTTTAAAAGAGTTCTTACTTAGTTCAAAAATAGTAAAAACATTAAGAAACAACCAGCAATAAGCAAACAATAACCAACAATGTCTTTATTGAACTATTTATGAACTATCTTTGCACTATTTATGAATTCTTTTCGAACATTTTTTTAAACAACTTTCAAATTTCAAATCTTAAATCTTAAATTCAATCTGTTACCTGGCACTGCCACTGTCTTTCTAAATTTCAAATTTCAAATCTCAAATTTTAAATTTTATCTGCCACCTGGCATTTGCTTTCCTTTCATCCCATCACCACCATCCATTGTTCCCCTGCTGTTTCCGCTATGGTGAATAGATAATTTTTATTTTTCTTTTCAATGATAAAAAAATCCATTCCTTTTTCAAAATATTTGTTAATAATTCTGTATCCCTGTCTTTTAAATACTGAATTGTAATAATTTCTTATTTCATAAATATCTCCTGCAATAATCCTGTAAAAATTACTAAAATGCTGCGTTCTGTTTGAATCAGATAATATTTCAATACTAAAAACCTTTTCAATTGCATTAAAATGGTTTATTCCATCATCAAAACCCATATTTTTTTTATTCTCTTTTATATTTGTTGATATTTTGATAACTTCTGATTTACTGCCATCGCCTGATGTTATGTAAAAATTCATCTTATTATTCTTATCCGTATATAAAATATATCCAAATTCATCGTCATACTTTTTTTTACCTGCTATTTCATATAATAATTTAGCTATTTGAAGAATCGTTTCATTGCTATAGAAAGTAGATTTATTTTCTTCTGCTTTATTATATAAATTTTTTAAAATTTCATCCGATGATTTTTCCGCTTCAAAAAGCGAAATATCCATTCTATTCCCATTTATTCGAACATTCATCTTTTCTAAGTTTTTATTAATAAAAGGTAATGAAAAGTTTGTTTTTATATAATCATAAACAGTTGCACTTAAATTTAAAGAAAATAAAAAAAATATGAAAATATAGATTTTTCTCATTTTTGCATCTCCATTTGCAATTTTTTATCCAGTTCATTATCTGGAAAAATTATTTTCTTTATTTCATCACCTGCTTTTAAAATTGATTCTTTTATCTTAAATACAAAATTTCCGCCACTTGCAGTAACCAGTTGTGTCTGAATTTTTATTGAATCACGTCCTGTCATTGCAGAAAACGCCGGTAAAAAATTTAATTCATATACAAGAACAATTTCTACTCCTGTGAATGTATTTAAAGGACCCAGTTGAGAAAGTGAAAATTTTGAATTGCTTTCTTTTTGTGATTCCTTTGTATTTACTCCATTTTCTTTTTGAGTTATTTTTAATCTGTTTTTGTCAAGTCCTAATTTTTGAGCAATTTCTCCTGAAAACTTTTCTATATCTTTTTTTCTATCCTCTTCATCTGTTATAAATCTCATCACTTCCCTTTCCAGCATAGCAAGTTTTATTTTTGTCATAGCAACAAGTCCAAACTGGTAAATACCCAAAAATAAAAGCAGTATTACAGGTAAAATTAAAACAAACTCTACAACTGCCTGGGCTTTTTTATTTTTTATCATAATTAATGTAATAAAATATTATCTGTTAAAAATTGATTTGCTCTGGTTAAAAAAGCTAAAATATTATTTATATTTAAATCAGTTGAAAAATTCGAAAAAGTATCACGTGAAAAATCAGCAAGTTGTACAAAACCATCACCATCAGTAATTTTTATTTGCGGCAATATTATATGGCGCAATTTTGGAGTATATGAAGCCCCATCCAATTCCCAGAAATCCATTTTACCACCATCAATTTCAACCATTGCAGTAGCAATTAAAACATCAGGAACTACTGGTTGTGAAGATTTTTTTCTTATAAAAAATCTACTACCTGTAATTTGCTTTATATCTTTTTGTAAAGCAACTACAAGTATGGTATGGTCTCCTGTTTCAACTATATCAAATGGAATATCAATATCTTTTAAAAATTCTTTCATTTTTCCAAGCATATCATTAAGTTCAGAAGGCAAATTAATCTTATTTTCTTTTATCAGTCGTTTCCCTGTTTTCTTTTCTATTATCCATCCGATTTTATTTTTTCTTGTATCCTTTTCATCCACATATACTTTTTCACCGGTTGATTTTTTTCTGTAATAATATTTATTATCTTTTTTATCATCAAAAGAATCTAAAAAGTCAGTAAGGGTTCTTCTTTTTAAATTAAAAGAAGGAAGCGGGTCTTTTAAATCAAAATCCTCAACATTAAAAATCGGTATACACAGAGTATTTTCATTTCTCTGTCCGTTTATAATAACAGCCGCTGCATTTAAAGCCGGCACTATTCTTATATTTTTAAAGCTACCTGTACCTGCAAAAACATCCTGGATTTTTTGTGTAATTTCTATTGCTTCTTTAACAGCAGGTGTTGTCGCGCCAAGGGTTAAAAACATTGTTGCAAGTCCACCTGCTGCAACTAAAAATAAAACTTTATTACTCAAAGTAACTATATTTAAAGCCCTTGCATACCATGTTCCGCCTTCCATGGCTGCAGAATCAGCAATATTTTGAAGATGAATTTTTAAGTATATAAGATTCCCCACTTCTATAATCATAAAGGCAAAAATAAAAAGTAAAACAAACACAAATATTGATATTACAAGGACCTGTGATTTTTTACCTTTGAAACGTTTTCTCATTCTACCCTCATAATTGCAAAAGCTGACAGAGTATAATATGGAAATTTTTCATTTAATAAAACCTTTGAAATTTCTGAAAAATCATATTCAAATATTCTTAAAGTAAGTAAATCTTTTATTATTGCCGGAAGTGTAAGACGAAAATTTGTATTGAACAAACCAAATATCTTATTTACAAATGGAACCTTTAATGCGAGGTTGTGTCTTACTGTTACTTTTATAAATTTTTCACGACCATTACCCTGTGTTTCTTTTATATTAATACTATCTATCTTAAGCATGTTATCATTTTCATTTAATAAACCTTTAATATATGATGCGCCATAATCAACCGAAGCATCATAAGCAATATCCATCATTTTATCCTTTATATTTTTTTCTGATGTTATGCTATTTGAATAATAGGTCATAAGTTTTAATATAGCCAGAGCACGTTCTGCTTTTTCAAATCGTTCTTCTTTTTCATAAACAACCGCTACCCTTGCAACCATATATGCGGTGTATTGCAAGAAAAGATAATTCATAAAAATAATTGCAAGCTGTACGATACCCAGTATACACAGTAAAAAAACAGGAAATACAAGTGCAAATTCCACCAAGCTCTGGGCTTTCTTTGATTTTAAATTTTTTTTATTCATCTGTCTTTTCAGGCGGTCTGAATCCTATTTGTTTTTTTCTTTTCTCCTCTTCAGGTTTATTTAATAATTTTTTTATAAATCCATAAATAGTTATCAAATGTCTATCATGTTCAAGTAGTTTATTTTCAATTTTTTTAATTTTCCGGACAGTTTGTTTGTGTGTTGCCAGTAACTCGCGAATTTTTACAAAAGCGCGCATAATTAAAATATTTATTTGAATTGCTCTTTTGCTTCGCAGAACAGATGATAACATTGCAACACCCTGTTCGGTAAATACATTTATGTTCTTTGAATGTTTTATCTTTTTGGAACTTATCGCAAATTGCGATATGTTTTGAATCTCTTTTCTTGTTAGAGAGAACATAAAATCTTCCGGGAAACGGCATCTGTTCCTTTTTACCTGCTCGTTTAATCTAAATGTAGAGACTCCGTATAATTTTGCAAGGTCAGAATCAAGCATTACTTTCTATCCGCGAATCAAATAAATCTTCTGTGCAATCCTTTCTATGGGTATTAAATTATCCATCTGTTAGTCCTGTATTTTTAATTTCAAATCTTCACATCTTCAAAAAAATGTTCATATATAGTTTTTTAAATCTTCAAATCTTCAGATCTTCACATCTTCGGTTCTTAAAAGAATATGTTCAAACTGCGTTCTAAAATAGTTCGCACTTAGTTCTAAAATAGTAAAAACATTGTATTAACTACAAAATACAAACTACAAACGACTGTTTTTCTGAACTATTTTCGCACTATTTTTGAACGCTTTACTAACATCATTAGCGAACATGTTTAGAGAACATTTTTAACGAACAATATTTAAACTCTTTACGAACTATATTTGCACTATTTTCGAACTCTTTACGAACATCTTTTCAAATAAATTTCAATTTTCAAATTTCAAATTTAATTTGGCACCTGGCATTTGGCATTTGCCACATGCCACCTGGCATCTGGCATCTGCCACTGTCTTTTTACTTGTCTCCTAAATAATCCTTATCCTCTGCTCCTCTATTGCCTGAGTCAACTGATTGACTTATCTTGCTTGATGCGTCATTAAAACCCTTCTTTACCCTGCCGCCAAAAAACTTCAATGCTGCAATAATCATAATTGCAACAAGGGCTATAATCAGGATATACTCTGTCATTCCCTGCGCCTTTTTGCCTTTTAACATATAATTCACCTCCTTTTTATGGTATAGGAATTGATAGAACAAACACAAAATTTTCAAATGAGTTATTTATTGCGATCTGGAAAAATTTTGCAGCAAGGATGCAAAAAATGGAAATAAATAGAATAATTAAAATATACTCAGTTACTGCCTGTGCTTTTTTACCGGAAAATTTCATAATTTATCTCCAGTAAAAAAATAAAACACAACTATAACAACTGTGGTTTTTATGAGTTCGCTCATAAAAAGCCCCTCTATTTATATATTTTATAGGTGATATAATAAGGAAATTATTTTGATTTGTCAATAGAATTATTAGGATGTTCAAAAATAGTTCATACTGAGTTCTTCAAATCTTCACATCTTAAAAAAATGTTCTTACATAGTTCTTACTTAGTTCATAAATAGTTCAAAAGTAGTTAAAACTATTTAAGAACTATTTTCGCACTATTTTTGAACATATTTTTGAACGCTTTACGAACTACTTACGAACTATTTTTGCACTATTTTGAACATCTTTTTTAATAAAAACTGGATTCCTGCTGGAGCGGACACTCGATTTAATCGGGTGCAGGAATGACAACTTAATAATTTTCTACATAACATTTTGCACCTGGCACTTGCCATTTACCACTATCTTTCTAAATCTTAAATTATATTTTCCTATTTAACCCCTTCGGGGTTGGCTTTTTGGCTCTATTTTTATTCCACACGTTTCACGTGTGACTACTATTATTTAACCCCTTCGGGGTTTTTAAATTTTTAATAACAAATCTCATCTTTCACTTGTCACTTGTCACTTGCCACCTGGCATCTGCCACTGTCTTTTCAAATCTTAATTCTTAAATCTTAAATTCAATCTGCTATTTGGCACCTGGCATTTGGCATTTGCCACCTGCCACTTGTTATCTGCCAACTGCCACCTGGCATCTGACATTGTTTTTATCTCAATATCACCAGATATTCCGGTCTGGACCTAACTTTGCTGTCCCTTCCTTCTGCTTCTATTATAAAATAATATAACCCGTTTGCTAATTTTAATAATAATTGTTTATTTATAACAGAAACTTTAAAACCAGCATCAATATTTTGTTCTATTACTTCGTTTAATATTAATCTGAAAGCCGAAGAATAAACCTTTATCCTGACCTCTTTGCAATGCTGTGTAATATAATATCTTATTCTTAAATCATCTGCTGATTTTGGGTTATACGGGTGCGGATATATTCTGATGCTTTTTACTATTAATTGTGCTTCTTCCGGGGCAGGTGTATATGTTGGTGTATTTGTAGCAGTTGGCATTGTCTGGGTAACTGTAAATGTCGGAGTTGATGTAAAGGTTGGCGTGTTGGTTTCAGTATTTGTGGAGGTAGGCGTTGAAGTGAAAGTCGGTGTAAATGTCAGTGTATTTGTTGATGTAAAACTTTGTGTATTTGTAATAGTAGGTGTCACTGTTTGCGTTGGCGGAGTGCCGGTTACAGTAGGGGTAATTGTAGAAGATATTGTAAAAGTTTCTGTTATTGAATGCGTGGGTGTAATAGTAAATGTTGCTGTAAATGTCCTTGTTACTGTTCCTGTCAATGAATGAGTTGGTGAGACTGTAGGAGTAAATAATGGTCCTGGCGGAGAATACCAGACATCATTTTTTGTCATATAAGAATTATCAAATCCACCTATTACCCAGAGTTTCCCGGAATAAGAAAGCAATACAAATGCAACACGTGAAGTAAAATTAGTGGTAGAACATAATTGTGTCCAGTTTGCACCATCTGGTGATATCCATACATCATTCATAAAATATTCGTTCATATTATCATCATAATATCCTCCTATCATCCATAATAACCCATCATAATAGGTAAGTCCATTATCCATTCTTCCTGTATAAGCTGCAGATATTTTTTCCTGATACCAATTAATTCCATCTGTTGTTGACCAAATATCATTTAAATAATTATAATTATTATCAAATCCATTTAAAATAAATAATTTTCCATTTAAAACAACTGATGTTAGTCCATATCTTGGAGTAAAACCAGCAGATGATGTTTCTCTTGTCCAGTTTATACCATCAGCAGATGACCATACATCATTTAAAAATCCTCCTGAAATATCACTACCACCAATTACCCATATTCTATTATTATAAACTACACTTGTATGCCAGTATCTTGGTGAAAATGGTGCTGAAGCAGTTTCTTGAACCCAGTTTATTCCATCACTTGATGACCACACATCATTATGTGTCTCAAATGTATAATAATTTACTCCACCTATAACCCATAATTTATTATTAAAAACCACTGTTGTATGAAATAACCTTGGTGAAAAGCCTGCTGCTGAAGTTTCCTGCACCCAGTTTACTCCATCGTTTGATGACCACACATCATTATAATATGTCCATGTATCATCTAAACCGCCTATCACCCACATCTTGCCATTAAAAACTGCACCTGTGTGTCCATATCGTGGAAAAAAATTTGCATTACCTGTTGCAAGCACCCATGTCATTAATGCAGTAGGCAATGATAAAGGCGTGCAGGTTACAGTAATAGTAGGAGTATTTGTTGCTGTTGGCGGGGTCCCGGTTATTGTTGGTGTTATTGTTGGCGTATTTGTTCTTGTATATGTTGGTAGTAAATAAGTTACTGTTAAACTTAAATTATATGAATTTATTATATCATTATTTGCAAATTCTTCCACTCTTGCATAATATGTCCCGGGTCCTAATTCCATTGTAATTAGCGAATATAACCCATTACCACCATCATCATCATAACCTATCTGATTTGTTCCTGTCCAATCATAAAGATATAAAACAGTATCATCTCCGCCTGAACCGCTTGTTTCAAGGGTTATATTAGCATAATCTGTCAATGTAAATGTCATCCAGTCATTATCTCCCACTGGACATATACTATGCACCTGTGGAATTCCTGAAACTATTGGCTTTGCCTGGGTATAGTTATCATCTGGTTCATAACTATCTGAACAACTCATTGGTGTGGATGTAAATGTTGGAGTAAAAATTGGGGTTGATGTCCTTGTTGCTGTTCTTGTCGGCGTATTTGTTGCTGTTGGCGGGGTTCCGGTTATTGTGAATGTTGGTGAGCCAGATGTATAATCAATTATAAGATATGGCATATATCCAGCCCCATATTCACGCGACAACAAAACAGCATATGAATCAGATGTAATTGAACCAATTCTTAATCCATAATTAGAATTTGTTTTCCAGTTATTTACTATATCTGTAATATTAACTGAATAATAACCGGCTGTTGAATCCTGAATATTTACATATGCCGGTGCACCAGTAACTCCAGGCATATTTTCATAAGTTAATTCTGTTTCTGTCCAGTCAGAACTGCATCTTAATAATTCAAGAGTTGGATTACCATAACTTTCGTATGAATAAAAATACAAAATCGCACTATTTATGGTGCCACCTGGCAAATCACTGGAAAAAAACTTTAAAAATGAATAATTATTATATGGTGGTAAATTAAAAATATATAATACATCTTCTGTCCCATAGTTTATAGTAGTCCCTATTGCATCAACAAAAGTATCTGCAACAGGATAAATAGTTATTATATCTGCATTTATAAAATTAAAGATAAAAAACACAACAAAAACAAAAAATATTTTTTTTACCATAATTTATTTCCTTCTGTATCAATTTCCATCATAAAATAATCTCCCAATGCTCCATAATACAAGTTTAAGCCAATTACTATATAATTGCCATACGGCGATAAAAGGCAATATGTAGGATATTCATATAATAATCCACCATAAGTTTTCATCCATATTTCATTTCCATAACTATCTAATTTAAGCAATGAAATATGGATGAAAACTTATGGTGGA
>FWPV01004857.1_pt1 | contig 27625 bp, 20 predicted proteins | sample 2228371 | NCBI WGS metagenome assembly FWPV01 (sample SAMEA103939776, study PRJEB20133) | metagenome
CATTTCCCCCATTTGCTCATTTGCCCATTTCCCCCATTTGCTCATTTGCCCATTTCCCCCATTTGCTCATTTGCCCATTTTCTCATTTCCCCAACCGCTCACGAAACCACTCAACCGTCCGCTTCAGCCCCTCTTCCAACGGCACAACCGGCTCCCAGCCCAACACCTGCCGCGCCCGGCTAATATCGGGACGACGGACCATCGGATCATCCTTAGTCCGCTCATCGGTTGGATGCACAAACACAATCTCCGACCGGCTACCCGTGACCTTTAGAACACTCTGGGCGAACTCCAGGATCGTCATCTCGTCTGGATTGCCCAGGTTCACCGGATAAGGTTCATTCGCCCCCAACAACCGGACCATGCCCTCCACCAGATCCGACACGTAGCAAAAGCTGCGCGTGCGGCGGCCGTCGTCATACACCGTCAGCGGCTCGCCAAGCAACGCCTGGCGGATGAAATTGGGCACCACGCGACCGTCATCTAGCCTCATCCGTGGGCCATAGGTGTTAAAGATACGGCAAATGCACGTCTCCAGGCCGTGGTAGCGATGATAAGCCATCGTCAGCGCCTCGGCAAAACGCTTTGACTCGTCATAGACACCGCGCGGCCCTACCGGGTTGACATTGCCCCAATAATCCTCCGGTTGCGGGTGGACCAATGGGTCGCCATACACCTCCGAAGTTGAGGCCAGCAAAAAGCGCGCCCCTTTGGCCTTGGCCAACCCTAACGCCTTGTGAGTGCCAAGAGCCCCCACCTTGAGCGTCTGGATCGGATAGTTCAGATAATCCACCGGACTGGGCAACGAGGCCAGATGCAGCACTGCGTCGAGTGGCCCCTCAACATAGATATAATCGGTTACGTTATGTTTGATAAAGTGGAACCGCTCGTTTCCCGCTAGATGGGCGATGTTGTCGGTGGAGCCGGTGCTGAGGTTGTCCATGGCAATGACCTCATGCCCCCTCTCCAGCAGATAGTCGCACAAATGAGAGCCGATGAAACCAGCACCCCCCGTAATCAAGATGCGCACTTTTATCCTCCGTCATTCGTCATTCGCCACTTGCACCAGGGCCAACATAAGCATAAACACAAAGGCCAGGTCCACCAGGAAAAAGGCATTGTCCACCAAACCGTGGGCCAAAAAGTTGACCATCCCGCCCATCAAGCCCAGGATCAGCAGCCGCTCATTGCCTTCCGGCAGGCAGTGATAAGACCGGAAAGCCCGGCGGAAAAAAGCCACCAACAGCCAGAACAGGACAGCCAACCCTGGCAGCCCCAGCCGCAGCCAGAAGTCGAGCACCAGGTTGTGCGGGTGGGATAGGTTGAACTCTTCCCAGGCGGTGGGCAGCACATAATAGGTGCGGTAGTGGTACAAAAAATTGTCCAGCCCCACCCCCAACAACGGATGATCGCGGATCATGGCCCACGACGACCGCCAGAGCTGAAGCCGGAAAAAGGTCGTGCCCTCCGATGTATCCAGCAGCGACGTCAGCCGGCCAACGCCTGCACCGAGCACCACAACCACAGCCCCCACAAGGAGCAGCCCCACGGCCACAGCAAGCGTGCGCCGGCCACGCATCGCCGCCAAAAAGATCAACGCCGCCGGCACACCCACCAACCACGCCCCCCGCGAGTAGGTTAAGAATAGCGTTGCTGCCATCACCCCTGCCGCCAGGCCACAGGCCCAGCGCCGCCAGCCCTTGGGCCCCCAGATAGCCAGGGCCACCCCCAGGGGCAACGCCCGCCCCAGGTAGAGGGCCAGGTTGTTCGGCGACCCATAAAAGCCCCGCACCCGCCATACCCCCTCAGCGGTGATGAGGTTTTTGCCAAAAAGCCATTGAAATAGCCCGACCAGGGCGATGGCCGTCGCCCCCAGCAACCAGGCATCGGCCACGCGCCACAGATCGCGCCGTTGCCGCACCAGGGCCCGCAATACCCCATAGAAAATCGCAGACTCTAGCACCACCGTGCGGAACTCCCGCGCCGCTTCCCGCAGGTGCTCGGCCCACAGAAGCGAGGCAGCCCCCGCTATCACCAGAGCGATGACCCCCCAGTCCAGCGCCGTGAAACGCAAAGGGTGAGACGTGCCGTTTGACGTTTGACGCCTGACGCCTGACGCCTGACGTTTGACGTTTGACGCCTGACGTTTGACGCCTGACGTTTGACGTTTGACGTTTGACGCCTGACGTTTGACGTTTGCAACTCGCCACACCCAGCCAGCCGCCGTCAACAAGGTCAGGATCTCCACCATGGAAAAGACCTTGCCCAGCAACGGCCGGCCAAGCTGGTAGAAGGGCAAGGCAAAGGCGATCAGGGGCAAGCCCATCTCCGGGCGGAGGATGAGGAGAGCGGCCAGCAAGCCCAACGCCGCCAGGGTGGGAATAGTGCCGACCATCCCATATAGCAAGATGGCCGCCCCAGCTGTGATCGCCAGCGCCAGGCGGCCGTCGAGGGCACGATAACGGGCCAGGAGCGAAAGGAAAAAGGCAAAAAGAAAGCGACGGTGCGGCCAGGTTCTCCAAGTCGTGATAGCCAGGGTAACCACAGAAGCCAGGCCAAGGGCAATGGGCAGCCAGGGCAGCCGCCGAGGAGCTTCCCGCCAGACCTTCCAGCCGACGATGGCCCACTGCCCCCAGCCGCGCTCGGCGGTGATCTCGGCCAGGTGATCGCCATCGGGCAGGCCACGGGCCAGGGTCACAACCTCGGCCTTCAGCAGCGGGTCGTAGAGGACGACATAGGCATGGCCCTCGGCGTCGCGGGGCAGGGCATTGGCCGGCTGCCCATCCACGGTGACGAACAGGAAGGCACGGTAGTCGCCCCGGCGGACCGTCAGGTCCAGCCGCGTGCCGTGGAACGAGATCGTCAGCCGGTCGCCGCTGCCGCCAATATCTGCCCCCCAAGGTGTCACGCGCCAGCCGCCCTCGTAGCGCCCGCTGGGGTGATCGGCGGGATAGACACCGGGCCAGGCTATGGGCAGTGCCATCGCCTGCTCTCGCAGCGCCTGGTAGGCCGGGCCTGGCTGGCCGGCCGCATCCATCAAAGCAAATTGGCCGTGGGGGTCATCGGGCGACCAGGCCGCCCACAGCATCGGCCCCAGCCAGGGCCAATCGGCCCGGGACTGTTCCACTGCCCTGGCCACAATCTCCGGCGTTGCCGCGCTCAAGCCGAAAGACACAGCCCACACAGCCGTGCCGACATCGCCATGGGCCTGCATTACCTCCCGCAGCAGCGCCAGCCGCCGCCAGTTCAGCCGCCCGGCATCGGGCAGCGCGTCCGGCGGGTCCTCGAACGCATAGGGTTGAGCGGCTACCACGTCGAACCACTCCCCCGCCCCCTGCCGATACAGGGCGTCAAGGAAGAGCAGGTCACTCAAATTGGCCCCGCCCGACTCGACATTGGGCGCCAGGGCCGCCAGCAGGATTACCGCTCCGGGATCGGCGGCGCGGAGGCGGATCGCCCCCTCACGCAATAGCCGGGCATAGGCTGCCGGATCGATCTCCCGCGCGCCCCAATGGGGGGCAATGTTCGGCTCATCCCAAACCTGGTAGTAGTCAACCCGATCGCCATACCGACCTGCAAAAGCCGCAGCAAAGTCGCCAAAATCGCGCGTCTCGACCGGTGGGGCCAGCGGATTGCCGGCATCCTCCTCGGCCCGCGCCCACAGCGGCGCGCCGTCCAGCACAGCAATCAGCTTCAAGTTATGTCGAGCCACATCCTCGATCAGGGCATCCCAGACCGGCCAATCATAGACGCCCCGTTCTGGCTCGATGCGATCCCAGGGGAAACGCTGCCGCAGCCAGCGCAGGCCGGCCGCCTCCATCGCCGTCAACGCCTGCTCGCGGGCTGCGGCGTCGAACCGGCTGAGGTCGGCATTGCTGCCCAGCGACTTGTCGGCCGCCAGCGGCACGTCTGGGAGGTCTTCCCCGCCGGAAGGCAAGTGTGACCAGGTCAGCACCGCCCCTCCGGCCAGCAAGGTCGCCAGCCCCAGCCCCATCAGGAGCAGCAACAAAGGGGCATTGCTTCTCATCCTCACCGCGCCCACCTCGGATGCGAGCTCTGTTTGTCGCTGGTCAGTTGGGCCAGTTTGCCGGTCTGCACATCCAACCGATACAGGTTGCCCTCATATTCGATCAGCAGCGCATCGCCGGCCGGTGACCAGGCTACATCCGGTGCGATCAACCCCATCCAGCCTTCCGGCGGGAACAGCCGGCGGCTGTTGCTGCCATCGCGGTCCACCAGGAACAGCTCATAACGGCTATCCTGGGAGTTGCGCGGGCTCTGCGCCTGGCCGTAGACCAGCAGATCCCCGGTCGGCGACCAGCGCGGAGCGGACCACATGCCCACCTCCTCGGCCAGGCGCACCCGCAGCTCGCCATCAGCACCGGCAACCCACAGGCCAAACACAGGGCTATCCTCAGGGTTCAGGCCCTCCAGATCCCCCTCGTGTTGGACAAAGGCCAGGAAATAGCCATCGGGCGACCACGACACGCCGGGAACCCATGCCCAGTGGCTCTGGGTGCGGAAGGGCGGAAAAGAAGCCAGCGGCAAAAGCACCTTGTCGGCCACGGCCAGGATCCCCACCTCATCGGCCTGACTGTAGGCCAGGTACACGCCATCGGGTGACCAGGCATAGGTGCGACCCCACCAGGCGTAGGGCATTTCGGCGTTGGGCGGCAGCAACTGTTCAATCGTGCTCGCTCCCTCGTCAGGCAGAGTCATCAGCCACAGGTCATTGTTGGCCTTCCAACCCGGCACCCCTCCGCTCCGCTCGGCGGTGGAGTAGGCCAGCCGCTTGCCGTCGGGCGACCACGCCGCCCAGACTACACCGGTCACCCCCAGATATTCCGGGTCCTCCCCTACCAGCGAGGTACGGGCCATCCACAGCGAATTGAGGGGGGTATTTACATCGCCGACCATTCCCCGGGTAAAGGCCAGGCGGGTGCCATCACCCGACAGGGCAAAAACACGGCCATCCAGATCGCCAGAGCCGGTTATATTGCGCCGCAGGTCCGACGAGTAGCGCATGATCCAGGCATTTCCCCCCGACAGATAGACAATGGTCCCCGAAATCGGCACCGAAGTCAATTCCCCCTGTACCCCCACCAGCACGATCTCGTCCACCGGCTTGACCAGGACTTCACGCCGGACCTCTTTGCGCGCCACCTCAACGCCATCCTCCAGCGTCACCTGGTAGGTGATCTCTACCTCACCGTTGGCGCCGAGCTGCAACAGCCGTCGCTCCCCAACCGGGACCGCCTCGCTGCGCAGCGTTTGATGGGCAAAAGGGAGGGGTTGACGCTCCGTCTCAAACGTCTCGCTGACCCGGGTCACGACCACCGTCATGCCATCGGCAATGCTGACATACAGGTCGGGGTCCACCCGGTCCAACGCCCCCAGCGTCACGCCGGCAGCCTCCAGCAGCCCCCGCACCGACAGTGGCTGACCGATGACCTGCAACATCTGTTCCTGACCATCAACACGCAGCCGGACCAAAATCGGCTTGGGATTGCCACACGCCTCCAGGCCGAGCGTCGCCAGGAAAAATGCCGCCAGGCCCACGATGGCGAGCAAGCTCCGCCATAGGCCCCCTGGGGCGATCTGCTCCGCTTTGCGATTCATGCATTCCATCGTACCACAACTGGCACCGGACACAAAATATAGACCGGCCTCCGTCCATCCCTTTGAGCCCTGCGTGGGCATTATACTCCAAAAGCGTACAGGCGGCAAGGACAGACGGGGGAGACACGCCTACCCCCTAACCGCAGCCCGTCCAATTTGTCAAAATCTCGCATCCGTGATACAATATTACTGATTATCTGCCCACCAGCAACCTGTCGGAAAGGTACAGGATGAAGCATGACAAGCCATAGGCCATGGGCAGGGTGGCTGCTGATCCTGATCGCACTAGGAGCTCTGCTGATAGCGGTCTCGACAGCATGTGAGCCCCAAGCAACCAACCCAAAGGAGGAAACGGCTGTTGCTCAACTGTTGACCGTACAACCGCAGATCGCTCTGACATTGACCGCCTGGCCTACACCGCCGCCGCTCCTGACCCGCCCACCTACCCCCACTACAGAACCCCGTCCGCTGTGGACCGCCCTGCCGCCGGTCAACGACAGCCTCCGCCCAACAGCGACGCCGCCCCTGGCAGAGACCCGACCGGCCACGACTGTCTTGCCACCCGTTGGCTCGAATCCACCGGCTGTGCGGCTGATCATCCCCAGCCTGGGGCTCGACGTGCCGGTGGTGGAGGTGAGCTGGGACGTCATTCCGGAAGGCGAAACCTGGCGCAGCGTGTGGCAGACTGCCGACGGCGCAGCCGGACATCACCGCAACAGCGCCAACCCCGGCGAGGCAGGCAATGTGGTCATTTCGGGCCACCATAACACCCGGGGAGAGGTGTTCCGCCAGGTAAGCGAGATCGGGCAGCCGGGCACTCGATTCGATATAGGGGATGAGATTATTTTGGTGACAGCCGATGGCCGGCAATACACCTACACCGTGGTCCGGTGGGAACGGTTCCCGGAAGAGGGGCTGTCGGCGGCAGAGCGCCGCGCCCACGCCCGCTACCTGGACCCGACAACCGACGCAGTTCTGACGCTGGTTACCTGTTGGCCGTACGAGAGCAACTCACACCGTGTGGTGGTCGTTGCCCGACTCGAGTAGGGCAAATTGGCAATTTGCCTTACTGATTGCACCTTCACAAATGAGTCGGAGAGCCCAGACACACATCAGACTCTGGTCGGCCGGCAGCCGGGTAGCCGCCCTGTTGCTGGCCGGGCTGGCCGCTTGGCTCAGCTTGCGCCAGGTGCGCTGGCCGGTGCTGCGCACCACCCTGGGCGGGGTCAACCTGCCCCTGCTGGCGCTGGCGCTGGTCACCGTCCTGGCAACTACCGGAGCCAAGGCCATCCGCTGGCATCTGTTGCTCCAGGCGGGCGGGGCCTCGGTCGGTGGAATGCGGGCGCTGCGCGTGCTGTTCATCGGCCAGATGGGCAACAGCTTTCTGCCGGCTCGACTGGGTGACGTGGCCCGGGCGGTGCTGGTTGGCCCGCAGACGCAAGGTGGTATTCCGGCAGCAATGGGCACGGTCCTGGCCGAAAAGGCCCTGGATGGGGTCATGGGGTTGCTGATCCTGCTCTGTCTGTCGCTGTGGACGCCGCTGCCAGGGTGGTTGCGCTTGCCTATGCTGGGATTGGCCATTCTGACCGGCGGGTTGCTGGCGCTGCTGGGGTTGGCAGCAGCGCAAGGCCGGTGGGCCATGCCGCTGTTCACCACCCTCACCCGGCCCCTACCGGCCCCCTTTCGGAAACGGCTGCGAGGTTGGCTGGCCGGGTTGGGGCGGGGGTTGGGGCTGTTCCGCCGGCCAGGATATGCCCTGCCGGCTCTGGCCTGCTCAGCAGCCGTCTGGGGCATGGCCGCCCTGACCAACATAGCAACCTGGACGGCAATGGGCATCAAGGCGCCGCCCTGGAGCACCTGGCTGGTGCTGGTCACCGGCTACGCGGCCAACTTTTTGCCCGCCGTCCCGGCGCAGATCGGACTGTTCGAGTACGCCTGCATCCTGGCCCTGACCGCAGCGGGCGTGGACCGTGAACCGGCGCTGGCGTTCGGTCTGGCGCTCCACCTGCTGGTCTACGGGCCACCGGCAGTGTTCGGTCCGGCGAGCATGGCCGTCGAGGGGCTGAGATGGAAGCGGATCCAGGCAGCGCAGGATGGTTCCCTGGAGGGCAACGGTGTCCCTACCTGAAGCCAGGCCGCCGTTCGCCTCGGTGATCGTGCCGGTGTTCAACGGCGCCGACACGCTGGGCGACTGCCTGCAAGCATTGGCTCATCAAACCGTCGGAGCAGAGCGGTACGAGATCATTGTCGTGGACGATGGCTCAACCGATGGTTCGGCAGAAGTGGCTGCCCGATATGGCGTCACGGTCATCCGTCAGGAACATACCGGGGCCGCTGCCGCCCGCAACAGGGGAGCGCAGTGGGCGCGGGGCCAAATTCTGCTCTTCACCGACGCCGACTGCCGGCCAGAGCAGGACTGGATCGAGCAGATGTTGGCTCCCTTTGCCGAGCCGGATGTGGTCGGGGTCAAAGGCGCCTATCGCACACAGCAAAGGTCGCCGGTCGCCCGGTTCACCCAGGCCGAGTATGAAGAAAAGTATGGCCGCCTGGCCCGCCAGAAGCGCATTGACTTTGTGGACACCTACGCCGCCGCCTACCGCCGCGACCTCTTTCTGGCCCACGGCGGCTTTGACCCGGCCTTCCTGCTGGACGAGGACCAGGAGTTCTCTTTTCGGCTGGCGAGGGCCGGCTGCAAGCTGGTCTTTGCCCCGGCAGCGGTCGTCTACCACCGGCATCCGGCCACAGTGTGGAGCTATGCCCGGCGCAAGGTAAAACTGGGCCGGTGGAAGGTGCAGGTCCACGCCCGACATCCGGCGCAGGCGCTCCGCGATTCGTACACACCCTGGATGCAAAAAGCCCAGCTCGTGCTGCTGCCGCTGGCCGGCACAGCAGTGCTGGGAGCGGCGCTCGGCCTCTTGCCTTGGGCCATGCCGGCGCTGTTGGCCGGGCTGGGATTGGCAACCACCCTACCGTTGTTGCTCAGGGCAACCCGGCAAGGTTGGCCAGTGGCCGCAGCAACACCACCGCTCGCCCTGGTCCGCGCCCTGGCTCTGACCATCGGCCTTATGTGGGGGCTTTTAGAACAGATCAAAAATTTCACAAAGAATCAAAGAATAAAGGAAGGAGAGAGAAAATGAAAACACCGCGTGCACTTTTGACCTGGACCTTGTTGCTGACCTTGCTGCTGACACTGGTACCCGTGGCCAGCGCCCAACAACCAACCCCCACCCCGCCCACCTGGACTCCACCGGTGATCTACAAGTACGCCGACGTCAAATGCTGCGATCCCAACGGGCAGGTAAGATTCACCATCACCGTGACGAACCCGGGTGGGGCGGGCAACGCTACCTGGTACAACGTGCGCATCACCGATCAGATTGACCCCCATCTGCGCATTGACGCCGTAACCACCACCGCCGGCACAGTCACCATCAACGGCAATACGGTGGTGGTGAACGGCACCATCACCCTGGCCCCCGGCGATACCGTGGTGGTCGTCATTACCTGTACGGTGCTTAGCTTTCCGCCGTCGGAGGTGATCTACAACACCGCCTATGTCGAGTATACCACCCCGGACGGGCAGCCGGGAGGGCCGATCTATGTCGAGGTGCCGGTAAAGATCGTCCCCTGCACCCCACCGGTAATCCCCGAGGCCTCGACCCTGATCCTGCTGGCAGGGGGAGCTACCACCCTGGCCGGGTATGTAGGCTTGCAGGTCCGGGCGCGCCGCCGCAAGAGAGGCTAGCCCTTGTTGACATCAAAACTGTTTAGCGGGCTGCTCGGGTTGATAGCCCTGTGGAGCCTGAGCCCGAGCAGCCTGTCTGTTGCCCATGCCGCAGGTACCCCGCCCCCCCTGCCCGGCATCTGTTCCGAAAGCGACCGGTTTGGCGTAGCGGTGGCCGGCTGGATCGGCGGCTATGATGTGCAACCCTTACATGCCGGCTGGTACCACAACTTTACAATCCTGACCTTTCCCCCTCGCCCGAACGGGATGCAGTATGTGCAGACCATCCGCCTGGCCGACGATGGCCCCTTTGCCGACAAGGCCTGTTCGGTATGCCCTACCTGGGAAGAGCTGCAGAGGATGGTGCAGAACAACCCCAGCAGCCTGTGGATAATCGGCAACGAGCAGGACCGCCAGGACTACGTCGGGGCCGCACACTATGCCCAGCTTTACCACGATTTCTACACCTTTCTCAAAGCCAAAGACCCCACCTGCCTGGTGGGGATCGGCGGGGTGGTGCAACCCACCCCCATCCGGCTGCAATACCTTGACCTGATCCTGACCGCCTACAACAACCAATATGGCGCGCCTATGCCGGTGGAGGTGTGGAACGTGCACAACTATGTGCTGCGGGAAAAGCGTTGGTACGAGGGCTGCCCCGATTGTTGGGGCTGCGGCATCCCACCCGACATCCCCACCGACACAGGCCAGCTCTACGACATCCAGGACCATGACAACATGGGCTATTGGACATGGCACATCATCCTGATGCGGCAGTGGATGCGCGATCGGGGCTACCAGGACCGGCCGCTGATCATCACCGAGTTTGGCATCCTGATGCCAGAGATGTACGGCTACACCTACCCCCGCGTGCGGCAACTGATGCTGGCCACCTTCGACTGGATGCTGACCGCCACCGATCCCAACATCGGCTATCCGGCCGACGGCTACCGACTGGTGCAGGCTTGGTCGTGGTACAGCCTCAACGACCCGGCCTTCGAGGGTTGGCCCAGTTGGAACCACCTGTTTGACCCCAACACCCGGACGATGACCGCCCTGGGCCAGGATTTCGCCGCCTACACTGCTTCCCTAACCAACCCCCTTCCCGGCAGCATTGACCTGCAGCCTACATCGGTGTGGCACACCCCACCCACCCCCGAAACCGGCGACCTGGTGACCGTCACCATCCTGGCCAATATCTACAACGGCGGGGCGGCCACTGCCGAGAATGTCCTGGTGCGCTTTGAGCGCGATGGCCAGCCGGCAGGCGAGGTCATCCTGCCCACCATCGGTGCCGGGAGTTCGCAGGTGGCCAGTGTAGTGTGGACCGGCCTGGCGCGGCGGCAGAGCTATCAGGTGGCCGTCACGGCCAACCCCGATGGCCAGATCATCGAATGCGATACGTTCAACAACCGCCTGGCCGTGCCGATGCTGGTGACAGGGCGATGGACCTATCTGCCGCTGATCAGCAAAAAATGAGTGCGCAACACGTGACAGAAGCGAGGGGTAAGGTGCGTCGGCTGTCAAGCCCGGAGTGGCGACCTCTGCTGCTGGCCCTGGCGGGCCTGCTTGCCGTGCTGGCGCTGACCTTGGGACCCCGCGCCCAGGCCGGCAACCGCATCTTCCAGACGGTGCCGACGCCCACCCCCCGCACCATCCCCACCCCAACCCGGCCCGTGACCCCGCGCCCATCAGAGGAAGCTCCACCGGCCAGGGGCACATTAGCCCTGAGCCTGACCGCCATCCCGCACGACGTGCTGCCGGGCGACGAGCTTCAATTCCGGCTATGGCTGACCAACACCTCGGCGGTAGCCATCACCGGCCTGATCGTGGCCGACCCCCTCGACCCGGCGATGGAGCTGCTGGAGGTGCGTGCTACGCAGGGGGCAGCCGATCTGCGCGACCACCTGCTGACCCTCGACCTGGGCACCCTCGATGCCGGGCAAAGGGTGCTGGTCCTGCTCCGTAGTCGCGTGAGCCCCCAGGCCCGGCCCGGCCAGATCGTGTTGAATCAAGTTACAGCCTATTTCGACGGTGGCCAGGTCACCTCCAATGTGGCAGCCGCCGGCCTGCCCCCCGACGAGCTGCCGGCCACCGGCCAGGAGCGGAGGGGTCCATAAAAGCCATTCGCCCTGATCACCGTCGCGGCCCGTGGTTGGCCATAACAGCCGCAGGGTTGAGCCTGACCGTCTATGTGCTTACCCTGGCACCCGGCCTCACTTTTGAGCATTGGGGGGCCGACGGCGGCGACCTGATCACTGCCGCCCGCACGCTGGGAATCCCCCACCCCACCGGCTATCCAACCTACACGCTGCTGGCTTGGCTGTTCAGCCAGATGCCCATCGGCCCGATCGCCTACCGCGTCAACCTTCTCTCGGCGGTCTGCGCTGCGGCGGCGACGGGCCTGCTGTGCGATACGGCCCAGGTCCTGCTGCCTGGTCAGAAAGAGCGAAAGGTGCTCGCCCTAGCCACGGCCCTGACCTTTGCCTTCTCCTCCCTGCTCTGGTCGCAAGCGGTAATCAGCGAGGTCTATGCGCTGCTGACGCTGTTCGCCGCCCTGCTGTTGTGGCTGCTGGTGCGCTGGCGGGAGGGGGGGAACAACCGCATAGATGCGAACTTGTGGCGATTGAAATCGCGCTTCAAAAGGCCTTCGTCCGGCTGTCCGCTGAAAGCCCCCAAGGCGCGACTCGAGCTCGCACCTATGGGTAACAACCGGCTGCTGTGGCTGGCCGCGTTCCTTTTTGGGCTGGGGCTGGGCAACCACCTGACCCTGGCCTTCCTGGCGCCGGCAGTGCCTGTTCTGCTCTGGCCGGAACGGCGACGCTGGCTACGGCCCCAACTCCTGCTGCCGGCAGCCGGCCTGTGCGCCCTGGGCCTGGGCATCTATGCCTACCTGCCGCTGGCGGCCGCTCACCGCCCGGCGGTCAACTGGGGCAACCCCCAAACCTGGCGGCAGTTCCTGTGGGTGGTCACCGGCAAGCAGTATCAGCCCTTTGTCTTTGGCTTGCCGCCCGATCAGGCATTGCCCCGGCTGGGATCATGGGCGCTGCTGTTGGGCGATCAATTCGGCTGGTGGGGGTTGGCTATCGCCCTGGCCGGGGCCGCGTGGACATGGCAGCACGATCGCCCCCTTGCCCTCATGGCACTGACCTGGTCCTTGCCGCTGGCCATTTATGCCTTTTTCTACAACACCGGCGACTCGTACATCTACCTGCTGCCAGCAGTGATGTTGCTGGCGCTTGGCTGGGGCGCCGGGGGATGCTATCTGCTGCACCTGGCCCGCCGGTTAAAGCCCCCCTGGCAACGGACGGTGTTGGTGGCCCTTGCGTTGCTGCCGCTGGTTTCCCTGGCCCTGCACTGGCAGGCAGCCGACCTGAGCGACGATCGGTCCGTCCAGACCTACACCCATCAGGTGCTGGAAGCGGTTGCTCCCAACAGCCTGGTCGTCGTCCGGGGCGACCGGGCTACCTTTTCCCTGTGGTACGCCATCTACGCCGAAGGCCGGCGGCCCGACGTGGCCGTGGTCAACGGGCCGATGCTGGCCTTTATCTGGTACCGAGAGCACATGCGTCATCTCTACCCCGACCTGATCCTCGAGGAACCCTCTGCTGCCAGGGTCACCACTGACGACCTGGTACGCGAGCTGATGGCAGCCAATTCCATCCGGCGGCCCGTCTACGCCACCGACCCCAGCGATGCGTGGCGGGAATGGTTCGATTTCCTCCAGGCAGAAGGCACGCCTGTGTTCCGCGTGCAGATCAAAAGCCGATGGGGGTCAGGGGAATGAAACTACAGCACAAAAGGGCGCTGTTGTTGCTGGGGCTGCTGGGCCTGGCCCTGCTGGTGGCGATCCGCGCCCAGCAGCTAGGGCAACGCCTGACCTCAGCACAGATGGCTTTCGGCCAGTTGGAAGCCAGACTATCCGGCGGGCAGGTGGAATGGATCCAACTGGCGCGCGATCCGGATCAGATATCTGCCCTGCGGAGCACGTTGGCCACGTTGGATGCTGACCTGGCGGCTGTGGAAAGGCTGGTGCGGCCGGTTTTGCCCCTCTGCCCTCACCTGGGCTGGCTGCCGGGTGTTGGCGGTGACGTGCAGGCCGCTCCCCACCTGCTGAGCATGGCCCGTCAAACCTCCCAAGCCGGGCTGGCCCTGGCCGATGGCCTCTCCCCCCTGGCTCAACGCCTGAGCCAGGTCGAAGTGGGCTTTGACCTGCTAGGGCCGGAGCTGGTACGGGGCCTAGTCGCCGCACGGCCCCAGATCGAAGCAGCTCAGGCTGCCCTGGCCCGCGCTGCCCAGGCGCGGGCCGCCGTGGACGACGGCCGATTGTCGGCCAGGCTGGGGAGAATGGTCGGCCGTTTTGACCGCGCCCAGCCACTCCTGGAAAGGGCTACATCTACCCTCACCGCCTTGCCAGGGCTGCTGGGGGCCAACGGGCCGCGCACCTACCTGCTGCTGGCCCAGAACAACCAGGAGCTGCGGGCTACAGGTGGGTTTATCAGCGGCGTCGGGTTGGTACGAATCGCAGAAGGCAAGATCGAGGAGATGCGCTTCCAGGACAGTTACGCCGTGGATGACCTGACCCGGCCGCACCCCCTGCCGCCCGATCCGCTCCGCCGACAGATGGGCGCCGGGATGCTGGTTTTGCGCGACGCCAACTGGTGGCCTGATTTCCCCACCTCGGCCCAGGTGATCGCCGGCCTATACCAACAGGACCAGGGCCGGGCTGTAGATGGCGTCGTGGCCGTTGACCTGATCACCCTGCGGCTGCTCGTCGAGGCCATCGGCCCGGTGCAGGTGCCCGGCTACGACCGGCCGGTAAGCAGCAGCAATCTGCAAGAGATGCTTATGGCCTATTGGGATGCCCCCAGGGTTAGCGCGCCGGGCAAAGAAGAGGCCGACTGGTGGCAGCACCGCAAAGACTTTGCCAGTGACCTGTTATCGGCGCTGCTGACCCGCCTGTCGGCCCATGCCGCGCCGGAGGAGATGGTCGCCTTGACCCAGGTGGTGAACACGGCCCTGCGCCAGCGCCACCTGCTGATCTACGTCACCGATCCCCAAGCCCAGGCTTTCCTCCACGAAATGGGATGGGACGGCGCTTTGCGCACCTCGCCAGGCGACTATTTGCTGGTGGTGGACAGCAACGTTGGCTTTAACAAAGTCAACCCCAATGTCGAGCAGACCATAGACTACCGGGCGGCCGTGGGCGAGGATGGCACGGCCACAGTCCAGCTAACCCTGACCTACCGGCATCGCGTCCAACGCCCCATGCCAGCCTGCGTCCACGAATCGCGTTATGGGGACCGCTACGCCGACCTTTTGGAACGGTGCTACTGGGACTGGCTACGGCTCTACCTGCCGCCGGGCAGCGAGTTACTCCAGCTTGGCGGCGCCGATGAACCGGTTGAAGTCTACCAGGAGGGGGAACACACAGTGATAGCCACCTCCTTTCTGCTGGAAACCGGCCAGGCACGGCAGATCCAGGTCATCTACCGGCCCAGACTGCCGGCAGTTTCGGATCGTTATGTCGTGCTCATCCAAAAGCAGCCGGGGACCGAGGCGCTGCCTTTGCGCGTCAGCATCATCCCGCCCAACGGGGCACAACCGGCCGCCGGATCGTCGCCGGGGTTGGTCTGGGTGGAGGGGCATGGCGTGTGGCAAGGGGACTTGGCCCAGGACCGGGAGATCGTGCTGACCTGGAAGAACGATTAAGCTATGGCTCTTCCTCGCCGGCCGACAATTCCTCGTATTTGCGCCGCCGGCGGTCCAGCCAATACTCAGCCTGGGTGACCTCGCGGCTCACCTTGCGGGCAAAGATGAGATAGCCGGTGTGGGCAATCATGCGATCTGCCGGCCGCAGGCGGCCGGGCACCGGCTTGTAGGGCCGCACCAGAACCTCCTCCACCTCGATCTGGCCAAAGGCCTGCTGCTCTTCGAGGGCCTGGACGAGATCGCTCACCTGATTGGCCGTCGGCAGGATGGCCCCAAAGAACCCCCCATCCTTGAGCGCCGCCAAGGTCTGAGGCAAATAGGCCCAAGGGGTTCGCACATCAAGAAACAAGGCGTCCACGTCGGTCTCGTCAAAGCCGGCGGCAATGTCCCGCAGCTTGAACTCGACCCAACCGGCTAGGCCAAGGGCTTCCAGATTTTTCTGCGCCAGGCGCAAGGCATCGGGGCGAACTTCGTAAGAATAGAGGCGCCCCTCAGGCCCTACGGCGCGGGCCAGCGCCAGTGTCAAACCACCACTGCCCGTCCCGGCTTCGATGACCCGGCAACCGGGGACGATGTTCAGCTTTAGCAATGTATAGCCGATGTCCTTGGGGTACATGATCTGCGTGGTGCGCCTGAGCTGCCTGATCAGATCAAAGGTGCTTGGCTCCAGCACGACAAAAGGATACCCCAGATGAGAATAGACCTCCCGCCCCAGCGGTTGGCCGATCAGATCGTCATGCTGGATACAACCGCGATGGGTCTGAAGTCGGTCACCCGGCTGCAACCGGATGAGGAACTGCTTGCGGTCCTTGCCGATGAGCAGGACCAGATCGTTTTCTTGAGCAACCCCCATCACCAACCCTTTCTCTCCGCCAGATGCCGACCATTATAGCCGTTCCCGGGCCATTCTGCAACTTGACCAGATCACAAATGCAGGTTTCATCCATTTGGGGCCGTTCGGGGTCCAAACTCTGGCCCCTGGTTGGGTTGGGTAGCAAACCGACCTTCAGCCCCCTCACCCCACCGCCTGGCCCCCTCCCCTCTCCTGCGCCGCGAGAGAGGGAAGGGGGTTGGGGGAGAGGTGAGGGCCTATTATGAACCTTCCCCAAATGCCCGTCGCTGAAACCCGCAGGGTCGGGTAGCAAACATGTCAGATTTCGACACATCCCGGATTGGTGTGGTATAATGTAGACCTGGCAGGTCAACTTGGCGATGACAAAGGGAACGGAAAGGCAAAAGCGGGTCGAGTTTGATCCAGGGGCACCTGAGCTGTGGCTGGGCCGATGGCCGGCGACTGAACGCCCCCTGTTGCTGCTGCGTGGGCTGTCCCTGCTGCTGGTCCTGATCCTGCACTGGTTCGACCGCTCTACCTCAGGCGTTCTGTTTCCGGTCCCTCAGATGGCGCTGGTGGTGGTCGGCTATAGCGGCCTGCTCTTTCTTCTGATGCGCTACATCCGTTGGCTGCAACGGCCCCTCAACTACCTGGCCATAGACACGGTAGTTGCGACGCTGGCCGTATACTTGACAGGGGGCTACCACTCCAGCTTTTTCGTGTTGTACGTGTTCATCATCATCGGCGCAGCCTTTCAACTGGAACTGTTGCGCACCAGTGTCGTAGCTCTGGGCATCGGCCTCATTTACGTCGGGGCATGTTATGTCAATCCAGCCGGGTTGGAATTGCCTTACGCCCAGTATATCCTATCGGCCAAGCTTTTGCTGCTGCTGATAGTGGCTGTGCTCTGCGGCCTGCTGTTAGAACAGCTACGGCGTGAGCACCAGGAAACCGAGCGGGAACGATCGCTGGCCCAGAAGTTGCGGGCGCTTAACGACCTGCTTCAAGAGCTGAACACTACCCTCAACCTCGAGCACACATTGCAAATAGTAGCCGAAGCGCCCAAAACCCTGCTAGGGGCAGATCTGACCGGCATCGCCCTGCTGGATGAGGAAGGCCGACACCTCACGGTTGTAGCAGCCACCGGCCTTGACATCGTTCCCCTTATCGGTCGGCAGTTGCCGATAGACGACCCGCTCATCGCCAAGGTGTTGGCCCACGGTCGGCCTTATGTCATAGACCGATTCGGGCAAGAAGCATCTGCGCAAGCCCTGCCCCCGGAGAGGCAGGCTGCCTTCGCCCAGATCGCATCGGCTGTGGCCGTTCCCTTGCTGTTGGAGAACCAGCCCCTGGGAGTGCTTAGCGTCGCCTACTGCAAACCCCGCAGCTTTGCCCAAGAAGACCTCTCCTTTCTCCAGGCCCTGGGGCAAGAAGCAGCCTTGGCCATCCGCAACGCCCGGCTATATGAACGGGAGCGAGAGCAGGTAGCCCGCCTGCGCGCCCTGGACCAGTTACAGGAGAGCTTTGTCTCAACCGTATCCCACGAGCTGCGCACACCGTTGACCTGCGTGAGAACCTCTATTGACCTGCTTCAGGCAACCAGCGCCGACCTCACCGCAGAACAAAAGGACCTGATCCACACCATTAACCATCACGTAAGCCGCCTGGAAGCCCTGGTCACCGACCTGCTAGAGAGCACCAAGCTGGAGGCCGGCCAGGTTACCCTCTCCCGACAACCGACCGATCTGCCCCATCTCGTGCGACGGGTGGTGGAGACGTTGCGCCCCCTTACCGACCGAAAAGGGCAAACGGTATCCCTCCACTGCCCGGAAACCGTTAGCCTGGTCGAGATAGACCGGCGGCGCATCGAACAGGTTTTGACCAACATCCTGTCCAACGCCATCAAGTTCACCCCCAAGCAGGGTCGGATTGATATAACGGTGACCGACACCGCTGCCGGCCTGCAAGTGTGCGTGGCCGATAGCGGCCCGGGTATCCCGGCAGATGATCAGGCTCACATCTTTGACAAGTTTTACGTTGTGACCGACGGCCGGGGGTTGGCCGGTGTCGGCCTGGGCCTGTATATCGCCCGGCAGTTGGTCGAGCTGCACGGCGGGCAGATCTGGGTCGAAAGCCGGCCGGGCCAGGGAAGCAAATTCTGCTTCACACTGCCCCAGACAGAGGGAGAAAGGACGCGATGAAAGTCCTGATCGTAGATGAAGAGCCAGATGTGCGCAAGCTGGTCGCCATGAGCTTCCACCTTCAACAGCCAGGTTGGGAGGTGATCGGCGCTGAGGATGGCGCGCAGGCCTTGGAGATGATCGAGCGGGAGCGGCCCGATGTGGTCCTGCTGGACATCGGCTTGCCGGAGATGAACGGCTTTGAGGTGCTAAAGGCCATCCGCCTCTTCTCCGACGTGCCGGTCATCATGCTCACCGTCCGCGACGACGAGGTGAGCAAGGTTCAGGGGCTGGAATTGGGGGCCGACGACTATGTGACCAAGCCGTTCAGCCACCTGGAACTGTTGGCCCGGGTGCGAGCCGTACTGCGTCGGACACAAGCCCTGCCTCTGGTTCACGAGCGGCCCTTTGTCAGCGGCGACATTCAGGTGGATTTCGCCCGGCGCGAAGTGCTGGTGCGTGGTCAGCCGGTAGCACTCACCGGCACCGAGTACCGGCTGCTCTACCACCTGGTGCGCAACGCCGGCCAGGTTTTGACCCACGAGACCCTCCTGGCCCGGGTATGGGGCCGGGAGTACACCGACGAAATCTCTTACCTCAAAAGCTACATCAACCGCCTGAGAAACAAGCTGGAACGGGACCCCCACCATCCCGAGTATATCCTGACCGAGTACGGCGTGGGCTATTGGTTCCGCCCCGCCTGATCCCCCGTTTACCTTCTTTGACCCTGTTCCCAATATTGTTTACTTTTTGCAGCCCAGGTGTTGACCCTGGTGTGATATAATCAACACGCCGGAAGCTGCTCAATTGGGCGGTCAAAACTGCACCTGAGTGGTCGGTTGGCGCCTCCTCGTAGGAGGACGTCCGGTCAACGGCCCTTGAGGCGCGACCTCGGTCGCTATGGATGAGCAGCTACCGCGCCAGGAGCCTGCTCCGGCAGAAACGCAGTGGAGAGGATACCCACTGCGAGCGATAAGGATGGATAGAACAGCGATGCGCGGAGGCTGACCAACACAATGTCGCTGAAAGCCAGAATCGTTCTCATCCTGCTGGTCCTGATCCTGCTGGCCGCCAGTGCCATCTTTGGCGTGCTGACCTACTGGCTGGGAGCCGAAGCTGCACCGGCATCGTCGACAGGCCAGGGCAGGGCGGCTCCCATCGGGTATGGGTTCCACCTGGCACAGGTCATGGGAAGGCAACCAGCAGAGATCCGGATACCCAACAATTCGGACAGAAAGGTGCTGTGAATCGGGCTTGAGATGCCCAAAATTCTCCGCCCGGCCCCTTCGCCAGGGCGAAAAGGCTCTTGCCGGGAGGTAAAGTGATGAAAAAAGTTGTTGTTGTGACCGACTCAACAGCAACCGTACCGACCGAGCTGGTACGGAGCCTGGATATTCGCGTCGTGCCCATCGTGTTGGCCCTCAACGGCCAGACCTTCCGCGACGGTGAAGAGATTACCGCCACCGACGTCTATCGCTGGTTGCGGGAGGGGAATCGCTCGCCCACTACCTCAGCTCCCTCGGTTGGCGACTTTTTGCGGACCTACTATGCTGCCGCGCAGGAAGCCAGCGGCATCGTATCTATCCACATGTCGCCCAAACTCAGCGGCACCTACAACGCGGCCCTGACCGCCAGCCGGCTGATTGACGACGTGCCCATCCGCGTCGTTGACTGCCATACGGCAGCCATGGGCCAGGGGTTTGTGGTCATTGAAGCGGCTCGCGCCGCCGCTGCCGGCGCCGACCTCGATCAGGTGGTCGCCCGCGCCGAGGAGATCGCGAGCAAAGTGAACCTGCTGGCCATCCTTGGGACGCTGGAATATCTACACCGGGGGGGACGGATCGGCGGGGCAGCGGCGCTGTTGGGCGCGATGCTCCAGATCAAACCGGTGCTCTACCTGGCCGACGGCCACGTAGATGTCTTTGCCAAGCCGCGCACCCAGTCCCGGGCGATCCGCATCATGCTGGAGCGCATGGCCCAACAGGCCAACGGCCGCCGGCTGCATGTAGCGATCCTGCAAGCCGATGTGCCGGAGGAGGCGGAGGCGCTGCGGCAGATGGTGGCCGAGCGGTTTGACTGCGCCGAGCTGTATATCACCGAACTGACGCCGGTGATGGGCGCCCACACCGGGCCGGGAGTGTTAGGGGTGGTGTTCTACGCCGAATAGCGCGCTAGATCCTATGAGCAGATATTCACCAGAGGCACAACAAAGCAAAAGCTTGCTCAAAAATGGGGCGTTTGGCCGGTTGTGGGCTGCCCAATTTGCCTCGGTGACGGTTGTCTACAGCCTCACCCTGGCCGGAGCGGTGTTGGTCGAACAACAGACCCACTCTAACATCAAGATCGGGTTGGTTATCCTGTCCTCTATTCTGCCTGCCTTTCTGGCTTCCCTCGTCTCCGGAGCTGTGGTGGACCGTTGGGGGCAGGTGCCGGTGCTCATGGTCAGCCACGCCGCTCGCGCCCTGCTCGCCCTGGCTTTCTGGCTGGGCCTCAGCCTTCTGCCCAACAGTCTGCCGCTGGCGCTTATCTATGCTGTCAACATTGCCGGGGCCATCTTTAGCCAATTCGCCCTGCCCTCCGAGCTGGCCCTCCTGCCCGACCTGGTGGGCAAAACCAACCTGGTGTCGGCCAACGCCCTGCTCCAGTTCAGCACCCTGGCTGCCGAAGGGATGGGCATTGTCATCCTCGGCCCGCTGGTCATCAAACTCGCCGGTGCACCGGCGATCGGGTTGATCGGGGCGGTGTTGTGCCTGGCTGCTTTGGCGCTGGTCGCCACGCTGCCCAGGTCCCGGCCGGCCGTGAGGAGCTTTCCGGAAGGAGATGGCCTGCTGGGCCGCCTGATCGCCGACCTGGAAGCCGGCTGGCGCGCTATCGCCAGGGACCGCCTGCTGAGCCTGGTGGTCATGCAGGCCACCCTGGCCGCCACTCTGCTGTTGGTGCTGATGTCGCTGATACCAGGGTTGGTTTCCCGCTATTTGGGGTTGCGTGTAGAAGATGCCCCATTCCTGATACTGCCTGGAGGGCTGGGATTTATCCTGGGGTCGTTTCTCATCGGCCGCTGGGAGAAGCGGCTTAGCTGGCCGGTGTGGAGTGCCGTAGGCCTTACCGCCCTGGGGGGCAGCCTCGGCCTGTTGAGCTTGCTGAGCAGCGGGCCAGGCAGGCTGTGGCTGATGCTTCCCCCTATCCTGGGGATTGGGGTGACGCTGGCCATGGTCATTATCCCGGCACGCACGGTGTTACAACAACGGCCACCGGCATCGCTGCGTGGCCGGGTGATCGCTGCCCAACTGGCCCTGGCCAACGCGGCAGCCGTGTTGCCCCTGTTGCTTGGCGGGGCCCTGGCCGACTATGTAGGCATCCGCCCGGTGATGGGCCTGCTCAGCCTGCTGGCGGTAGGCGCCGGGGCCTTGGGCTTGCACCAAGCACGAAGCTAATCACAGTCCCTACATGGAAGGAAAGATGATCCAGTCGGTGCTGCTCATTGTGGCTGCCTATCTGTTGGGCTCCATCCCAACCGCTTACCTGGTTGGGCGCTGGACCAAAGGCCTGGACCTGCGGCGCTACGGCAGCGGCACGGTCAGCGGCTCGATGGTCTGGGAGCACGTGGCCCGCTGGGCAGTCATCCCGGTGGGCCTGTTCGACATCGGCAAGGCCGCCCTGCCAGCCTGGCTAGGGGTGCGGTTAGGGTTGGGTCTGCCGGTCGCCGCAGCCGCCGGGCTGGCGGCAGCGGCCGGCCATAGTTGGCCGATCTTTCTCCGCTTCACAGGAGGGCGAGGGCTGAGCTGCTTTATGGGCGTGCTGCTGGCGATTTTCCCCTGGGGGACCGGGTGGCTACTGGCCTTTCTGGCCCTTGGCTGGCTTCTGGGCGATTCGGCGCCGTGGGCCCTGGTCAGCCTGCTCACACTCCCCCTGCTATCCTATTTCGTCGGCGGGCCGGAGATAGTGGCTCCCACCGCCGGGGCGATGTTGATCCTCACCCTGGTCAAGCGGCTGGAAGCCAACCGGCGCCCCCTGCCTCCCCCTGGGCCAGATCGGCAGAAGGTCATCCTGCGCCGCCTGTTCCTCGACCGGGACATTGTCTCTCATTCCGAGTGGATCCGACGCCAGCCCGACGATGGGAAACAAGCGTAATCACGACGATCGCCTCCGCTACAGCCGCTCACTGCCAGGATCGGCCGATGCCCTTCCCGCAATGAACCATCGAAAAAGGCGATCACCTGGGGAGCCAGCTCGTCCAGCACCGGGCTGCGGATGCTGCCATGGGTGGCCCCCCTTACCAGCCACAGCGATTTGGGCTGGCGAGCCACCGCAAACAGGCGACGGACCTGCGCTTCGGTGATGCGCCGGTCCTCTGTGCCGTGGATGATGAGCAGTGGACGCGGGGCGATCTGATCTACAACCTCCACAGGGCAGACCTTCTCGCGGTGGAACCCCCTGAGCCTCTCCACCGCCCACATCGTCCAGTTAAGGAGAAAGGTCGGCACAAACGGTGGCCGGCTGGTGGTCCACACCTCAGCCATGCAGTTGAACGGCGCAACGGCCACCACCGCACCTACCTCCGGGTTGCGGGCTGCGCTCAGGATGGCCGAGGCCGCACCGACGGAATGGCCGATCAGCCCGATGTGCCGGATGCCCTTGACTTGGAACAAAAAATGCACCGCCGCGTCCAGGTCCCGGCTTTCAGCATCACCATAGGTAAAAGCCCCTCGCTGCCCATCGCTCAGAGCATGGCCGCGATAGCTGAACAGCAGCACATGATAGCCCGCGCGGTGAAAAGCGGGCACAAGCGACAGGCCCGATCGCTGGTCATTGCCGGTGGCCGGTGCATAGATAACCGCCGGGGCATCGGGTTGTCCTGCCGGGATGAACCAGCCGCGAAGGATCAGCCCATCGGTCGTCGGAAAAGCCACCTCTTCGTAAGGCAAGCCCAACCCGGTCAAGGGAGTGACATGCTCTTTGGGAAAGGAGGGGGGAAAGATGGCAATCATCTCCCCCACGATAGGGCCGGCCAGGGTGAGCAAAGAGATGCCGGCAAGCACACCGGCTGCAATTTTCAGTACCTTCATCTTTACCGCGCACCTCCAGCAGCCAAACTACGCCTGCCCAGGCACGCGCCATCCCCTTCCCCACCGGCACAGGCCCGGCGAGGAGTCTCTCTATCATATTGGTTGTCGAACATGGATATCCTTATCGGCAGAAATTGGCAATTCAGTATGCCATCGTTCGCCTAGACTGTCAAATACAGCCAGGGGGTTGACCTGCGCTCCTCGCACTTGTCGAAAAGCCACTTTTCGGTTATACTTGGCGCGGGCATGATTTGTGAGCCGGGACATCCACGCTGGCTGGCGGTTGAAACCGCGCCTGAGAGGGCGTAGCCCGCCGGCCGACCGCCTACGCGGTCGGTTGAGCCGTGTCCGCGAGAGAGGGAAATACACAGCCATGAGTAAACCGTTCACCGCTATTTTGGTTTCAGAAACCCATTGGGACCGGGCCTGGTACCTGCCCTTCCAGGCCTTTCGCCTCCGCCTGGTGCGCCTGATTGACCGCCTGCTCGACATCCTGGACGCCGACCCGGCTTTTCGCTGTTTTACCCTCGACGGGCAGATGCTGCCGGTGCAGGACTACCTGGAGGTCCGCCCCGAGCGCCGCGCCGACCTGGAGCGGCACATCCGCGCCGGGCGGCTGCTGGTTGGCCCGTGGTATGCCCTGGCCGACGAGTATCTGGTCAGCCCCGAAGCGCTGGTCCGCAACCTGCTGCTGGGGCTGGAAATGGCCTGTGAGCTGGGGGGGGCCATGCGCGAAGGTTACACGCCCGACGCCTTTGGCCACATCAGCCAGCTACCTCAAATTCTGCAGGGGTTTGGCATCGGTTCAGCCATCTTTTGGCGGGGTATGGGCGATGAGGGGGAAGCGCTGGGCGACCAGTTTTGGTGGGCAGCGCCCGATGGCTCGCGGGTGCTGGCAATTCACCTGCGCGACGGCTATGGCAATGCCGCCAACCTGGGGTATCCCATCCGCGGCGGCGACCCCAGCGCCTTCGAATTCGACCTGAACCTGGCCCTGGACTGCATCCGCGAGACGGTAGAGCGGCTCAAGCAGCACAGCCACATCGCCACCCTTCTGCTGCTCAACGGCACCGACCACACCGACGCCGACCGTCGCGTGCCAGAGATCATTGCCCGGGCCAATGAAGCCTTCCCTGACATCGAGATCGGGCACGGCAGCCTGCCAGAGTATGTTGCCGCCGTGCGGGCAGCAATTGGCGACGCTCTGCCCACCTTTCAGGGGGAGTTTAACCGCAGCCGCTACGCCAACTCCCTGCAAGGGGTCTATTCCTCACGGCTCTATCTGCAACAGGCCAACGAGCAAGCCCAGACCCTGTTGGAGTGCTACGCCGAGCCGCTGAGCGCCTGGGCCTGGTTGCTGGGCCAACCCTATCCGGCGGCCTTCCTGCGGCTGGCTTGGCAGACGCTGCTGCAAAACCATCCCCACGACGACATCTGCGGCTGCAGCGTGGACGCCGTCCACCGGGAAGACATGGTCCGCTTTGCCCAGGTTGAGCAGGTGGCCTCGGCCCTGGCCCGCGATAGCCTGCGGGCCATCACACGTCGCACAGACCGAACAGCCCAGCCGGGCACGCCGTTCATTGTGTACAACCCCACCGCTTGGCCGCGTACCGAGACGGTCGAGGTTGAATTGAACTTTGAGGAAGCCACCCGCGACTTTTACCTGGTGACGGCCGACGGTCAGGTGGTCCCCAGCCAGCGACTGGACCAGAAGACGATCGCCGTACAGGAGGTCAACAAATTCGGATTCGAGCAGCAGGTGCACCTGGCGCTAAGCGTGACCGGACTACCTGCCTGCGGTTATCGCCTCTACTATGCACTACCCGGCCAACCCAAGTCGCCCGCTATTGAGCACCCCATCCAGGCATCAGCCAACAGCCTGGAGAACCGTTACCTGCGCCTCGAAATCGAGGCCGATGGCACGCTGCACCTGCTGGACAAGGAGACCGGGCGCTGTTTCCACGACCTGGCCTACTTTTGCGACGACGAAGACGCCGGCGACGAGTACGATTATTCCCCTTGTCCCCAGCCAGAACGCCTGTGCACCCTCGGCCAACCGGCGGCCATTCGCCTGATCCACGCCGGGCCGCTGCAGGGAGCCTACGAAATCACCCACAAGCTGGAACTGCCCCGCTCCCTGTCTGCCGACCGCCAGCGCCGCAGCCGGGATCGGGTCGCCTGCACTATCACCACCACCGTCACCCTGCGCCACAATAGCCGCCGCATAGATCTGCGCACCACCGTAGACAACCGCCCCCAGGATCATCGCCTGCGCGTCTGCTTCCCTACCGACCTGCAAACCGATGTCGCCGCTGCTGACGGCCACTGGGATGTGCTGCTGCGCCCCATTGACCTGCCGGCCGGCGAGGGTTGGGTCCAGCCCCCCTGCCCCACCCGTCACCAGCGTTATTTCGTGGACCTGTCAGACGGGCAGGCGGGGCTGGCCATCTTGAATCGGGGCCTGGCCGAGTATGAAGTGCTGCGCGACGGTGGGCGCAACACCGTGGCCCTCACCCTGCTGCGCTGCGTGGGCTACCTTTCCCGCGACGACCTGCACACCCGCGTCGGCCACGCCGGGCCGGGCCTGCCCACGCCCGAAGCACAATGCTCCGGCATCCATACCTTCGAGTACGCCCTCGTCCCACACCCCGGCGACTGGCGAAGCATCTACCACGACGCTTACACCTTCCGCGCGCCGGTCTATGTGCGGCGGGGCACAGAGCAGGAAGGCATGATCCCCACCCCGACCGACCCGGCGGTCTGGGGCAAGGCCCGGCTCAGGCCAATTGACCTGAACGGTGACCTGCCCTCGGAGCTCTCCTTTTTGACCCTGAAACCAGACTCACTGGCCCTGAGCGCCGTCAAGCAGAGCGAGCGGGATGGCTGGCTTGTCATCCGCTTCTACAATCCCAGTGAGGGCCCTGTAGAAGCCAGGTTAAGCCTGTTCTGTCCCATCCAGGCAGCATACGAGTTAAATCTGGCCGAAGAGATACAAAAGGAGCTGGAAATCCAGCAAGACGGGACAGTCCGCCTGACAATCGGCGGCTGGCAGGCCAAGACGGTAGGGCTGCAGCTTCTTTCTTACTGATCCCCTGACCGCTACAACTAGGGCAACTCCCAGCGGTTGTCCTACAGGCCGGCAAAAGATATAGCGCAGTCAGGAGATGGCATACTTTTCCGAACCTGATACTGAAAGCATGCCTCAAGCCACTGCCTGGTTAGAGGCCGGTTGGCTTTTGACAGCCATACTGGTGCCGCTGGCAATCAACCTGTGGGCCAGGCAGCCGTTCGAGCCGCCCAAGGCGGCGCTGTTGCGCACATTGGCCTGGCTGATGGCCGGCTTGTGGCTGGCCGACTGCCTGCTGATCCGGCGTTCGCCCTGGCGTGAGCTGCGGGGCAATCGGCTGATCTGGCCGGCACTGGCCGTAGCGGCTGCCCAAACTGTGGCAACGCTCCTGGCCGCCGACCGGAGCCTAAGCCTGTGGGGCAGCTATGAACGCGCTCAAGGGTTGCTCACCCAATTGAGCTACGTTCTGCTGTTTCTGGTGGTCTCGGCCCGGCTGCGGACCCTGGAACAGGCGCGGCGGCTGCTGGCGACGATGGTGATGACGGCGGTGCCGCTGCTGGCGCTGGGCCTGGCCCAGGCTCTCGGCTGGCAGCCGGCAGGCCTGGTCAGCGATGCCCGCTCGCCGGTCTTGGCCACGCTGGGCCGTTCCAACTTTCTGGGCGCTTATCTGGCCATGCTCCTGCCCCTGACGGCGGCCCTGGCACTGACTGCCCGGCAGCGTTGGCTCCGTCTCACCGCCGGGAGCCTGGCCGCCGGGGAGATCGCGGTCGTGGCCCTCACCCTGGCGCGGGGGGCGTGGCTGGCAGCGGGGGTAGCCGTCGGCTTGTTCGGCTTGCTCTGGGCCTGGCCTCGATTGAAGCACGGATGGCGATGGGCAGCCGTCCTCGGGGGGCTGCTGGTGCTGGCCGGTGGGCTGGTTGGTGCGCTGTGGCTGGGCAGCCAGGGCGGCTCCGAGGCGGCGCGGCTGACCATCTGGCAAGCCACGCTGGAGCTCATCAGCCGGCGGCCGCTGTTGGGCTACGGCCCCGACGGGCTGGGCCTGGCCTTCCCCCACGTCTACCCGCCGCAGCTGGTCTACTATCAGGGCCGGGGAGTGATGATAGATCGCGCCCATAACCTGCTGCTCGATTGGGCGGCGACAGTCGGCGTGGCCGGCCTGCTGACCGGGCTGTGGCTGATGCTGGCCTTTTTCACCACCGGTTGGCGGGCGCTGCGGCAGACAGCCGATCCAGAGCGGCGGGCGTGGCTGGCTGCCTGCCTGGCAGCGGTGGCGGGCAACGTCGCCGGCAACCTGGTGAGCTTTGACACGACGGCCACGGCCACGGCCACGGCGCTCTTGATGGCGCTGATAGCCGGCCTGACAAGCCCGCGGAAGCAGGGAGCAAGGGGCAGGGAGCAGGGGACAAGGGACAGGAGGTGGGCAGT
>FWPV01004858.1_pt1 | contig 27616 bp, 19 predicted proteins | sample 2228371 | NCBI WGS metagenome assembly FWPV01 (sample SAMEA103939776, study PRJEB20133) | metagenome
ACTGGTGTGGTTGTGCCCAGACCCGCGCCACTTCGCCCAGCACGCGACCGCGCCAGATGGCCTCGGGCGCTGCAGTGGCCCAGGCGGCCAGCATCCACAGACGGGTGCGGAACAGGTCATCTTCTCGCTTCAGGCAGGCTTCTACCAGCGGCGTCACATTCATCATGGTCGCGCAAAACTCGAACACATCGGCCCAGTTGGGATCGTCCAGATGTTCTAGCAAAGTTACCGTGTCGTTGAGTTGCGCCAGATTCCAGGCCACCAGGTAACATTGCACGCGACGGTGGCAAAAGGCATACCGGTCATGTCCGCGCCTCACGAGCAGTTCGCTTTTGAGCAGCGTCTCGATGGCATCAGCCATCCCTTTGGGGGGTTGATCGGATGGCAAAATCTCGGCGATGGTTTTTTCAATCTCGGCGCGGGTCGCCAGTGGGCGCGTTTCTTTGAACAGCATAGTCGCCAGCCGTCCCAGCGCGGCGCGGGTCAGCAAGGGAGAAAGTTTCAGGCTTGTTTGCAGCGTCGGGCTGATGTGGTCCAGGGCATCGTCTATGAGCTTGCCATAGAGCGCGCTGCGCGTTGGAGGTAGAGTTGCTTCTTTTTGCCATATCAGCGCGGCAAGCGTCAAATCCAGCGGTAACGTTGTGACGCCGGGCGCCGGCTTGAGCGCGGCCGCCAGGCGTGCTGCCTCTTGTTCGCTCCGTTGACCGAGTTTCATCCAGCGTCGCGCCAGTTCACCGATTTCGGGCGATTCCCAAGTCGCCAGAGGCAGCGCGGCAAAGCCGGTCTCGGTCAATCGTCCATAACCACGCGGGGGCGCAGCCACCACATAACGCGGTTCAGGATAGCGTTCGACCAGGGCGACGATCCAGGCCATAGCGCGTGTCTGGTCTTGGAGATTGAGGTCATCCAGCCCATCTATCAAAACCAGAGCCTGTCCGCTGCGTAGCCAGCCGCGTATCAGGCTATCCAGATTGCCGGTCATAAGAGCGGGCGCATGGCTTTTGACATTGGTGATGAGCAGGGTGGCCGGATCGTCTGACGGGCCCGGTTTTCTGGGGTCGGTTTCTATCGGCCCTGCCAGTTGCGGACCACATTCAACCAGGTTAAGGTAAAGGGGAACGAACTTGTGCTCAAAAGTGTTTTGGCGATTCTGTTCGGCAAAGGTGCGCGCCAGGTGGAGCAACAGTGCAGTTCGCCCCGACCCGGCCGCGCCTGTCACCAGTAACCTGCGCGTTGCCTGCCACACAGGGCCGAGGATAACACGCGGCGGAAGGGGTTCGGTCGGCCTCAGTGAAGGACGCGGGGGCGGGGAAACAAAGCGCGGCGCGACATAGAGCGGCGTCAACGGTACCGTGTGGGGCCACACTTCCCAAGTCGGCAGATACTCCAGTAACCCATCGTAATAGCGCATCTCGGCGCCCGCCGTCAACCGGTCGGCCAACTGGCTGCCTTGGGCTTTGAGCGATTGCCAGATTGCGCCTAACGTGGCGCGGTAAATATAAAGCACGGCGGCCAGGATAGCCGTGACCACCGCGCCGATCAAGGCCGATAACGGGTCAAAAGTCCAATGATTCATGCGGGATTCGCTTTAGCCAGGCGATAACCCACGCCGCGTTCGGTCAGGATCAATTTCGGGTGACGCGGGTCCTCTTCGATTTTTTGTCGCAAGTACCAGATATAGAGTTTGAGGTAATGCCGTTGCTCTTCATGACCTGTGCCCCAGACCTGATCGAGCAGGAAAGTGTGCGTGAGCACTTTGCCTTCATGGGTCGCCAGTAGAGTGAGCAACTTGAATTCGATCGGGGTCAGTTCGACCGGTTTGCCGTTCACAAAGACTTCGTGGGTATCTACATTGAGACTGAGCGGCCCATTGGTATAGACCGAGTCCAGCTCTTTGAGGCGGCCATGGCGGCGCAATACGGCGCGAATGCGCGCCAGCAATTCGCGCGGACCAAAGGGTTTGGGCAGATAATCATCCGCGCCCAGTTCGAGGCCGCGTACCACATCCCTTTCCGCTCCCAGGGCCGTGGTAAAGATGAGCGGCACGTTGGACTTTTGGCGGATATGTTCGGCCAGAGTCCAACCGTCTATCTCGGGCATCATAATATCCAGGAGAACCAGATCGGGGTGCCATGTTTCCAGGATAGCCAGACCCTCTTGACTGCGCAGGGCTACCTGGACCTGGTAGCCATGATGTTCGAGTTGCCATTGGGTAAATTCGGCCAGGCTGGCATCGTCTTCGATCAGCAAGATTCGTTGTCCCACTTTTCCACCCCTGATTATTCGACCAGTATTCGCCCGCAGTTGTTGCAAAAGACCAGCGTTTCATCCAGGAGGAGCAAGGCCAGAGTATGCTCAGAAAGTTCAACGCCGCACACGGCGCATGAATCGTTTTCGACCGTGGCGATGGCCAGGCCGTTTTTGCTCTGGCGCAGCGATTCATAGCAGGCCAGGTCGCCGGCCGGGAGGCCGGGGAGGTGCCCGGCGCGCGCGTGTTCCAGTTGAGCCAGGTGCGCTTCCAAATCGGCCCGCTCTTGCAGCAGGTCGCGTTGCCGGGCCGTCCAGTCGGTTTCGAGGGTCGTCAGCGTGGCCTGCGCTTCCTGGATGGCGGCTTCGTTCTCTTCGATGGCGGCCATGACCTGCAGAGATTTTTCATCCAGGGCGCTGCGTTGCCGGCGCAGTGCCGCCGCATCTTTTTGCAAGTCGGTCAGTTCTTTGGGGTTGGTCACGCGCCCACTGTATAAAAGCTCTTCCACCGAGGCGATTTTGGCTTCCAGCGAGCGGGTTTCTAATTCGAGGTCTTGTCGGCGGGTGTGCTGCCGGGCCAGTTCCGCCTGGAGGCGTTGGAGATTGGCCCGTGCGGTGCGCAGGGCCGGCGTTTCACCCAGTTGTCCGGCGATTTCTTTCAGGCGGCGTTGCACCTTGTCTCGCGCCAGATCGAGCTCTTGAAGTTCATAGAGTTGTTGGACTGCGCTCATGGTTTACACATTAAAGTCGGACGCCGGTTGGCACAGTTTTATCGTGTTCATCCGCGTCCCCAAGAGGGATGCACGCACCAGCTCAGGGTTCAATTATGGGATTATTATAATTGTAGATGGGGTTGCATGCAAGTTTGCCTTGCCATAGAAGGCAAAGGCGATTATACTTGGCATGGTTGAGAGCCGGCCCGACGGATAGCGCCAGCGGGATGGAGGGTGTCATTGCGAGCGACCTCGCAGAGGGCGCGAAGCAATCCCCCGGCCAGGAGGGAGATGGCTTCGGCGTCCTGCAGACGCCTCGCAATGACACGGCAAAGCCGAATTGCAGATTATGCCCGCGCCCAGTATAGCGTAAGGGCGGTGAACTGCCCTCGGTCCCGACCGTGATCCCAAGACGAAGGAACCTCTGCGCTCTCTGCGCCTCTGCGGTGAAAAATCCAATACAGGCTGAACGGTTACAAGAAAAGAAGCGACGAGTTTGAATCAGGAGTATCTTTTGCAAACATTAGTGATTATCCCTACTTACAACGAACGTGAAAATATCGGCCGGCTGGTGCCCGAGTTGCTGGCGCTGGCTGAGGAATTGCATGTGGTGATTGTAGATGACAATTCGCCCGACGGCACCGGTTTGCTGGCCGATGAAATGAGACTTGCTCACCCTCGCCTGCATGTGATTCATCGGCCTGGCAAGTTAGGTCTGGGCACGGCCTACATTGCCGGTTTCAAGTACGCGCTGGCCGCAGGGTTTGATTACATTCTCACGATGGATGCCGATTATTCGCATCAACCGTGTTATATCCCCGATTTGCTGACCGGGGTGAAATCGGCCGACCTGGTCATCGGCAGCCGTTATGTGCCTGGGGGGCGCGCCGTAGATAGTCCATTTGCCCGCCGTTTGCTCAGCCGGGGCGCCAACTGGTTTGCCAAAACCATGTTGGGACTTTACGCTCAGGATTGCACCGCCGGCTTTCGCTGCTATCGCCGCCGGGTCCTGGAATCCATTGACCTGGACGCGATTTTTTCCGATGGCTATTCCTTTTTGATCGAAATGCTCTATCTGGTACAGCGAGGCGGATGGCAGGTGGCCGAGGTGCCGATCCTGTTCCAGGATCGGCGTCAGGGAGCTTCCAAAGTCTCCCGCACCGAAATCATCAAGGCGCTTTACACAGTGGTGCGCCTTGGGGTAGGGCGATTGCGGCGAGCCGGCCGGGCGGTGGTGACCGCCTGGCATGCATGAGAAACACGGCGTGATGGCGCATGGAATACATCGCCTGTAACCTGTGCGGCTCGACCGATACTCGCGTCCGCTATCCGTGCACAGTGCGCGAAGATGCCCCGCCGCCCGCCGCCGAATTTTGCTGTACCAGCAGTGGCTATGGCCGGCATCACACGATTGTTCAGTGTAATCAATGTGGGCTGGTCTATACCAATCCCCGCCCCGATTGCAATGATTTGCTCGAAAGCTACGAAGCCGTCCAGGACCCGCTGTATTTGCAGGAACGGCAGGGGCGCGTGTTGACCTTTGAACGTCACCTGGTGCCGCTGGAAAAAATCACCGGCCCGGCGCGCGGGCGCAAGCTGTTGGATGTGGGCTGCTACACCGGCGTTTTCCTGGACATTGCCGCCGCGCACGGGTGGGAGGCGTGGGGGATTGACCCTTCGCGTTGGGCGGTCGAGCAGGCGCGGGCGCGCGGCCTGAATGTGGTGGAAGGCACGCTGTCATCGGCCAACCTGGCCGCTGATTCGTTCGATGTGGTGACATTGTGGGACGTGATCGAGCATCTCGCCAACCCTTTCGACGAGCTGCGCCAGGTGTGGCGCGTGTTGCGCCCCGGCGGGTTGCTCGTGGTGCACACGATGGATATTGATAGCGTCTTGGCCCGCCTGATGGGAGCACGGTGGCCATGGCTGATGGAGATGCACATTTATTATTTTTCGCGGCGAACTCTATCGGCCATGCTGAATAAAGCCGGCTTTCGCGTGATTCGAATCGAGCCGCAGGGCCGCTATCAGACGTTAGAGTATCTGGGCACGCGGGTCACGGCGTTATTTGGGCCGGCGCTGGGCCGTCCCCTGGAGTGGCTGATACGTGTGTTGCGCATGGGCCAAATGCTCGCGCCCATCAATCTGGGCGATCTGGTCACGGCGTATGCGCAGAAGGTTCTATAGGAATGGGCTTGTGTTGCCGAAAGACACCAGTTTTATTTTGAGTCGGGCCTGGCGATGAATTCGGGTTGGAAAGCCTCAATAGCTTCCTGGTTATGGCGCAGCGTGTTGATCTTGAACATTGCCCTGAGTCTGAGCTACATTGGGCTATGGCTCATTGCCGCCAGACAAGGTTTATTCTGGCGCGCCGACTTTAGCGCGTTTTATACAGGTTGGGCTATTGTGCGCGATGGTCACGGTGCACATTTATATGATACCGACTGGCAAACTCGCTATCAGCAGAGTATTCTTGAAGAAGGCCGGTTTGAGGGTGGGCTGTTGCCTTATGTTAATCCTCCTCACTTGACGATTCCTTTTGTGCCTTTGGCCTGGTTGCCCCGTTCGACCGCTTATCTGGTTTGGACGCTGATACAGTGTGCTTTACTGGCCTGGTTGCTTTATTGGCTCTGGGGCATTACGGCCAACTGGGAACGGCACGAGCGCCGGCTTATTTTGACGGCGGTAACGGCGTTTCCGCCTCTGATGTCGAATTTTATGATCGGAGCATTTTCGCTTTTTTTGCTGGTGTGTTTCCTGCACTTTTATCTTGCGCTCAAAAAAGCTCGTGAGAAATGGTCTGGGGTTTGGTTGGTGCTGGCTACTATCAAGCCGCAAGTCGTTGTATTGCCGGGGCTGGTGCTGCTGAGGGCAAGACGCTGGCAGGCCCTTGGGAGTGCTGTGCTCGTCGGCATTCTCCTGGTGGCGCTGTCCCTCGCGCTCTTGGGATGGTACGTCTGGCCCGCTTATCTCCACATTCTTCAGGCTCATACCAGGCTGTTTGATCAATTCAATGTTAACCCGGCCCTCATGTATAATTTCAAAGGTACGTTGACGCTGATGCTGGGGAATGAACAAGGGGACCTGATTAATCGTATCAGTTACGTTGCTCTGGGAGGGGCGTGTCTGTTCATTTGGTTCTTGTGGCATGGGAGCTGGCAACCGAATCATCCGACCTTTGAGTTGCGATGGGCGTTGACGATGGTGCTGGGTTTATTGTTTAGTTTGCATCTTAACCCCCAAGATGGATTGATGCTGGTTTTACCTGCATTGCTGTTTTACAAGTACCTGCGCGAGCGCCGCAAGCCTCGCCGCGCTTACGCGGTGTTCATATTGCTTTGCCCATGGATTTTCCTGGTTTCCGAATTTGGCCTGCGGGAGAGTTTGGGCATCCGATTGCCTGTTGTGGCTATGGTTGCACTGGCGCTCTGGATGGGTCAGGCACTCTATGACGAACACCGGGGTTTGAGGTAGGTAGATGGTTCAGGCAACCTACAGGGAATTTGGCTCTTTTCAGTCACATCTACAAAATCATAAGGGCGCGACCACGGCCAATAGTAAACGCGGTCCGGCAGTAAGGCCAGTGACGCGCCAAAACAAGCATTAAAAACGACCCGAAATGAATTTACAGGCGTGATGGCGGGATAGAGCTGAGGGCTCGAACAGGGCAAATAGTATGCATTCAAGATAGACGTTCGTTCCCAAAGGCAACTCTCGTCGGCCGATTCCCAGTTCAGTCTCGAGCCCGGACCATGGTCCGCCTGGATAATGATTATGGGCGGCGTCGCCGATTGGTCAAGAATGGCGTCTATCAAGCCTGTCAGCTTGTCGGTAGTATACAGCAATTTCTCAGTATAACCTTTGATGTAATCTTTCAGCGTCTCGGGAAAATAGTTGCCTTCAAAGCCGCCTGTAAACGGCGAATTGGGCGTCAGCGCCCTGCCGTGGCGATCCAGGATAAAGGGTGGATGCGGCGCTACAATGTGAGCAAAAACAAACTTGGGGCCAGGCGTCGCCGGCAGCGTGGGCAACTGGGCGAAAGAATACCGGACAGTGGTACGGTTGCCGCCAAAAGCCACGACGGGCACATCCAGCCAATCTCGATTGACCAGGATCACCAGCGGCGAATTGATGACCAGCAAACCTTCAAATTGATTCAGAACAGGGTTGGGATTAGGCGTTAGGTAGATGTCGGCATCGGTGATTTGGGTGACATCATAGCCACTGTCCAAAGCCACCAGCCGATAGCCCAAACCCTCCAACAGACGCCGCACTTGACTATGTTTGACCATGCGAATCAAAGGTCCCCGATCGGCGGAATCGGGCGGCGACGCCACAAGATATTCAAAGTTCAAAGAGGAGGCCAGAGACAATGCCGTTTGAATATAGTTGCTCCGGCTCTGCTCGGCTACGTAAAAACCTCGTTCTTTCAGAAAGCTGATGAACGCAGCGTTGTCTATGCCATACAAGTCCTTTAATACATCCCCTCGTCCGTAGCCATCCACAATGAGATAGTAAATGTCAGGCGTAGACGCGCCTTGCAAAAGCAACTCGCGGCTGTTCACATTGATTTCAACAGGAGATGTCGCCACCTGGCTCGATTTGGTGGTAAAAAAAGTCAAGGCATACCGCGTACACGACAGCGCCACGGCAATGATAGACATCACGCTCAGGAAAACGGTGATTACGTGCGGGTGTTGCAAGCGCCGCCAGACCCACCTGCTTCCCAATCCCACAAGCAACCCCGACCACCAGACGAACAAGATCTCGGGTCGGCCAATTGGCACGCCGGCAAGCTTGATATTCCAGGTCACGTAATAAATAGCGCCATAATAAAGAAACCAAAATAAACACAAGCTCGTCAGGAAGGCCGCCCGGTCCTGGTCTTGCACAACTAGCAGCAACACTCTCCAGCCTGCCAACGTCAACGCCAACACCAAGAGCAGCGAGCGCACGACATCGGTAAAGGGAATATCCGCAGATAGCTTGAAAAACAGTTCAAGCACCGGGTAAATGGCGAATAGAACCGGATGCCATATCAATGGTCGTTTGGTCACATTTCTCCTTTTTTACACCGCCCCCCCATCACCAGGCAGCCAGTCGCCAGACGAGCTCACCTTCCTCCACCGTGGCTTGCCCTTCCCAATCGCCGGGCGCCATCAGCGAGGCCGGATACAACTGACCCAAGTCGCCTATCACAGCAAGCCGAACCAGCGCCTCGCCCTGCGGCCTGGGCAGGTGTGTACATTCCTGGATATCGCCCGGCCGATTAAAGAGCAGCGGCGCAAAACGCAGGCCGTCCAGCGGCTGTTCGGCCATCGGTTCAGCCCCTGCCGATTGAACCTGTACTCTAGGGGTGGCCACGCCTTGGCCCTCGCGCACCCAGCGAGTGCACAAGAAAAAGCTGCCGCCGGGGCGCGGCAAAAAAGCCGCCTCGAGCAAACGCAGACCGCTCCCCGGTGCGCCAAATTGGACGCTCAACTTGGGCCACGCCCCTGTCGCCGGCCGAAAGGCTTGCTCCACGTCCTGGGGTGGCCCTTGACCACGCTTCAGCAAAATCAAGCCGTCTCGCGCCTGGACCGTTTCCCAGCCCGGGTCAGCCAGCACTGCGCTCCAAACCTCCGCCTCGTTGAGGTAATGATATTGCCCCAACCATACGTCTACCAGCAACCACTCTGCGTCCCGCGTGTCTGGAAAAAAGCGCAAGGTCTCGCGGCCAGCCAGGTGCGCCGCGAGCTGCAACTCGGATGAAATTGGCGCATCTGCGGGAATCTCGCGCAGTATGCTCTGTGCGCTGGCTTCCCGGCCGACAGGCGTGGGCCACACGAAACCCCACCGCAGCGGCGTATAACCTTCCAAGAAATGCGCGGCCAAGATGCTTACCAGCAAAGCTTCTGCTATCAACCCGCGCCAATTCACCGCCGCTTTGCGCCGGGCCAAAAACCGTTCCGCCACGATCAGTCCGTCCACAGCTCCTATCAAAGCCCACGGGACGATAGAAGCGCTATAGTGCCACGCCGCAGGCAAGCGCATGTGCGGATACCAGCTAAAGCCATTGAGCAGGAGCGTTGGCGCCATGGCCAGGAGCGCGGGCCAATGCAACCAGTACAAAAATAAAAGCGGCAAAGCCAAACGAATATTGTAAACGATAAAGGCCGTTAGATTGCTCTGCCAAAAGACCGGCCGCTGCATCGCCGCAAAAATTCCGGTCAGGCTCATTTCCGTTCCCAAGGGGAAAAAACGCACCAGGTAAGGCGTGCCGCCGCCGCCAAAATAGGGAATGACGACCAGGAAATAGAGCAGGCTGAGAGCCAGGCCCAGCCCCAACATGGCCGCGCCCTCGCGCCGGCGCGCTGGTGGAACCATCCACAGCATGGCCCAACCTACCAGGAAGGGCATGTCTTCCCGGCAACTCATCGCCAGCACAGCCCACAGCCACCACCAACCTCTTTTCCCGCTTTCGGCGGCGTCCAACGCGGCCAGCAGCAGCGGCGGCAAAAAATTTGCGCCGTGGACGTCCCAACCGCTGTTGGTCTGCACGGCCGGAAGAAAAAGATAGCCCAGGGCGAAAAGCAGTGCCCACCACGCAGAGCGCAATCTGCGCCGGGCGATGCGAAAAAGAGGAATAGCCCCCAGACCGACGCTCACGCTCATGAGCACGAGCAAGGTCTCGGCGCGCGGGACAAGCGCGTAGGGCACAGCCAGCGCCAGCAAGATCGGCTGGACGTGGTCGCCCAACGCGCTTTCGGTAGTGCGCGCCTCAAAGTCAACGACGCGCTCGCCGGCGATAGGATAATACGTCGTGCGCAAAAAGCGGCCGTGCAGAGTATTCCATATAGGTTGCTCGACGCTGACCAAATCCCCATCCGTCCAAAAGACCTGGTGGCGTCGAACCTGGTAAACGCTGAAGAACACTCCGTACGCCGCTACAAATGCTACCAGCAGGGCAACCGCCCATCTTTCTGTCAGTCTCATAGCTATCCAGGATAAACCGAAGCCATTCTACTCAAGGTTGCAATGCAGTGCATTTTGACTCGCTCCTATCGCTGACGTCAATAAAATCGTAAGGGCGGACAGAGAGCGAACCGTATTTTTTGTCGCTCAACAATCCCGCTAGTCCCCTGTCAAGTGTGGATAGGCCCTTTGGCACCGCCGAGACGCTGAGAAAAAGACTCTGCGGCCTCAGCGTCTCGGCGGTGAGTTCTCCCATCAACACTCAAAGGGGAGACCACCTGATGCTGGACTCTGGCGAAAATGTAACTTGAGCATGGGACACTTCCTGAGTAGAGTAGGCCAAAAGCCATTCTACCGGTTCCGACAGGAGGTCATCCCATGCTCACCCGTATTGTACACCATTCTGACAAACTATGCACCTTGTCAGATGACGCAAAGATAGTTACAATATGCCCTGTCATCGGCGAACCTGGCCGCAGGGCCGCTATCAGACGTTAGAGTATCTGGGCACGCGGGTCACCGCGCTGTTCGGTCCACTGGTGGGGCGACCGCTCGAGGGAGCGATACGCGCGCTGCGCCTGGGGCAAAGGATTGCGCCGGTCAAACTGGGCGATTGGGTCAGGCGTATGCGCAAAAGATGGTGTCGTAGATGCTGTCGCATAGTAAATTCGGCTTGAGCCTGGACCACTTGTGGCCGTTAATCGTGCTGGCCGGTTTGGCTTTTTACATCTCGCTTGTTCCGTTGCCTCCGAATGATTTTTGGTGGCATCTCAAGATTGGCGAGATGATTTACCACACCGGCGCGATTCCCACGACCAACATGTTCGGTTGGACACTGCCGGCCGATTATCCCTTTACGTATGGCGCGTGGTTGGGCGAGTATCTGTTTTACCTGTTGTATCGCGTGGGCGGCTTGCCGCTTGTGATTTTCACCCGCACCGTGTTGGCAATAGCGGCCTTTGGGCTGGTGGGTTATGAGGCGCGGCGGCGCAGTGGCTCGTGGCGCATCGCCGCGCTGGCGGTGGCTTTGGCCGGGACGATGTCTCTTAACAACCTGATTGTTCGACCCCAGAATTGGACCTGGCTTCCCTTTATGGGCTTGGTGATTCTATTGGGCCGGTACGCCGATGGGCAATTGCGAGGGCGATGGTTACTGGCGTGCCCTTGGGTAATGATTTTTTGGGTCAATGTGCATGGCACCTTTATCCTTGGCCCCATCGTGACGGGCATTTTTGTTGTGGGGGAAGCCTTGCGTGCCTGGCTCAAACTCCCCGGTGCGCTGGCCTGGAAATCGGTCGCCTGGATCGGCCTGATAGGATTGCTGATGGTCCTGGCAACGGTGGTCAATCCGCAGGGCGTTGGTATCCTGGGCTATGTCCAAAAACTGATGACCGACCAGCCCAGTCAAAAACTGGTGATCGAATGGCAATCGCCCAGCCCCAGAGAGGGGTGGGTGAACATTGTGTTTTTCCTCAGCGTCCTGGCAATGATCGTTGCGCTCGCGTATTCCCGTTATCGCCTGACCCCAACCGAAATGTTGTTGACGGCCGGCTTTTTGTGGTTAGCCTGGAGCGGGCAGCGTTACGTGGTATGGTTTGGCATGGTGACCATGCCCATACTGGCCCGGCTGGTGAGGGAAATCGTTGCGGCTATGGCATCCAAATGGCCTCTGGCCTGGTGGCCAACCGGCGCGCCGCCCGCGAAAAATTTCGGGAACCTTGTGCTGGCGCTCCTGGTCTTTGTGCCGGTGTTAGCCGTTCAACCCTGGTGGGTCGAAGGGATGCCGCTGCCCGCCGGTTATTGGAAACTGGTGTGGCGCGATACGACTGTGGGCCCCCTGTTATCTACCACGACGCCGCTGGCAGCGACCGAATATCTGAGCCAACATCCGGGCGGCCGATTGTTCAACGAAATGGCCTATGGCAGTTACCTGATTTGGGCCCTGCCCGAACAAGGCGTCTTTGTGGACACGCGCGTCGAGTTGTATCCCTACGAACAATGGCGGGATTATATCAGGATCACCAACGGCGTCCGGTACAACGAGCTCTTGACGCGCTATGGCGTGGATCGGCTTTTGCTCGATGTCGAAAAACAAAAAGAGTTGATCCAGTCGCTGGAAACTGACCCCTTGTGGCACAAGGAATACGAGGACCCCTACACCCAAATCTGGAAAAGATAAAGACCTTTAGTACCTTATCAATCGAATCTTTGCTTTTTCAGCAAAGAAATTTTACCACCAAGTACACAAAGGATTGTCAAGGTAAAAACCTTTGTGTACTTGGTGTCACCTGCCCCCGCCGCAGGCAGGGGGTTTGTGGTTTTGGTTCTGGCTCGGCCAGGCTAGGGTCTCCCAGACCCTAAAGGTCTGACGCGCACAAAGATAACCGCATACGGGTCTTGATACACCTGCTTCCAGTTGGGCGATTCGCTGGCGGCCCGGACGAGCGCGGATTGTTCCTTCGGATTTAGCATCAATGTATTAACGCCATACTGCTCCAATCGCTGTTCCCAATCACATTGCGCCTCAGAAATACTCAGGTAATCCAGCCAGATGCGGGGAGGATACAGCTCAATGCGAGGGTCAACAAATACCGGGTAATCTGGCTGAGCGGCCCAGATCAGATAACTGCCAAAAGCCTGAGCGTGGAACAGTTTCCCAGGCCATTGCTCTTTTAACAAAAAGCGGGTTGCCTCTACAGGGGTTTCTGATGAAATCAGGCCGGCTTTGTTTTCAGGGAAGAGGAGGAGGTCTTTGAACCAGGGTAGAGAGAGCAAGACGCCGCTTACAATGGCCCCGGCCAGAAAGTAGTTGAGAGCCAGTGAACCGGTTGAGGGGGGCAAGGCGGATAGCCGCCCGTGCCTGGATAACCGGGGCGTTTTCTGGAGGGGATGCCGTGCCTGGTCTATCAAGGCCGCCAGGTGCCCGGCCAGAACGGGCGCCATAACCATCCCGAACCAGACAATGCCCCGCGAGGTTTTGAGCCCCAGTCCGGCAAACGCAAAAAACGTCAACACTTGAAAAAGGTCAGGTCGCCGTGGCGAAAGTGCCAGAATCACTGCGCTCAATAACAGGCACGTCAAAAAGATGCTCCCGTGCAGTGTGTCAAAAGAAGGTGGACGCCATTCCCAAACGAGATTTTGGATCACCGGGCTTTGGCTCATCGAGCCGAGATAGGTGATGATGCCCGGCCCGCGAGGATTGAACAGGCACGCCACCCCGGAGGCCATCATGGCCAGGGCCGGTCGCAACAGGCGTTGCCTGATTGCTATACTTTCACTGAGCAACCATACCCCGAGCAGCATTAGCCCTATCACAAACGAAGGGTGGCTATTGACCCAGATTAACAGGCTGACCGGGAGGATAATGAGCCATCGCCAGCGCAACGATCGGCGATTTTCATAGATAGCCCATAGCACAAGCGCAGCCAATGGAAAAGCGATTGCCTGGGGACGTACATTCCAGTCGTTGACGCCTTGCGCGGCGGCGAAAAGAACGCACGGCACGGCGGGCCGCCAGGCGCCAGCCTCGCGTCGGCATAGATGCAACAGCAAGCCATAAGCCGCCGTGATGCTCAGGCTATGCACCAGTATTACCAGCGCCGGCCCGCCAATGGAATAAAAGAGGTACAGCGCTGCTTCCATTAGCCAGTAAACCCAATAGGTGTAGGGGCGGCCCGTTGCCGTGAATGATAGCGTGTCCACCGCAGGGATATGGCCGGTGGCAAGGATTTCTTTGCCGGCCTGCATGTGCCACCAGAAATCGTGCGGGCGGATGGGGCTGGTATTCAGAAAAGCGAAAATGCCCGCCAGCACAATCAACGCCCACAAGTGTTCTATCGAAAAGCTGCCTGCTATTTTTCTCATGCGTCCCCCGCCGTTCCCTTTGCGCCTTAAAAGTCAGCAGTCTCCCCCTTGAGTGTTGATGGGGAAACTCATCGCCGAGACGCGGAGGCCGCAGAGTCTTTTTTCTGTATTCCTCAGAGCGCATCTGAGAAGCAGGGTGGCATCCCTATACCACCCGCTCCGCATAGGGATGCAGAGCTACTCAGCGTTTCTCTGCGCCTCGGCGGTGAAATAATCGCCTGCCAACACTTGACAACGTTAGAATACCACACTTTGCCGCGCGGGGGTAGCGTAGGATACAAACGGGCGCGATTTGACATTATTCGCCAAAGTGAGTATAGTCTTTAAGCGCGGAACGGCGTGAGAAAAGCACTTTTCAGAGCCTTTGCGCTCTTTGTGTCTTGCGTGAGAAAAATACTTTTTTCGGCGGGCTATAACAGGAGTAGAAAGATGAACCCCCAGATTTTTTCTGTCAGTCGGTTACGGGCGGCCGGTCTCTTTCGGCGGGCTGTCCTGGCCGTGATCTTGTTAGCGTTGCTGTTCTCGCTGACGCCGTCCCCTTTCCCGGCCCGGGCGCAGTTGTCGGCGCCGGTTCCTGTCAATCCACCTAATGCCGAAACCACGACGGCCGTCAACTATCCGCCGGCGGCCGTGCCCTATTTTGAATGGGAGGCCGTGCCGGGGGCAGAGACATACCGGATTCAGATTGATGACGAAATCGGTTTTAGCGTGCCTATCCGGTATGAAGCAACCACTCCCAACACGCGCCACATTCCAACCACTAACAGCGTTTTCAGCGATGGAACCTGGTACTGGCGCGTGCGGGTCGAAAAGCCGACCCCTGTCAGCCCATGGTCGGAAATACGACAATTCACCAAGAGTTGGGGAAACAGCGACAATGCTCCTCGATTGCTCTGGCCGGAAGACCAGGCGACCATCGAGTTTTTCGAAGCCCCGGTCTTTTCGTGGACGCGCGTGACCGGCGCGGCCGATTACGTTCTCAAGATAGATAATGATTACGGTTGTCCCTCGCCGCTGGCCACTTATACCACTCTGGCCACGCATTATAACCCCACGTTGCGTCGGGTCAATGGAACCTATTACTGGTGCGTTGTCCCGCGCGATGCCAATGGACGCGAAGGTTATCCCAGCGAAAGCCGAATGGTTGTGATGGAGTATGCTCAGGCTCCCCAGTTGCTTGAACCGGCGAATGGCTCGTGGCCGGTTTACACGCCGCGTTTTCGCTGGACGGCCGTCAAGGGCGCCTATGCGTATAATCTCTATTATGGGACCAGCCCCAGTTTTCAGACCGGCAGTTATACCAAAGTAACCACCAATCAAACTTCCTACACGCCTCTTGACTCATTGCCCAATGATCAGGATTACTTCTGGCGGGTGTCGGCCGTATACGGTTCGGGCGCCGAGGGGCCGTTCAGTGAAGTGTGGCATTTCCAAAAAAAGTGGTACCACCGTCCGATGAGCCTGACGCCGCGTAACAATGAACTGGTGAACGTGGCGCTTTTTACCTGGACGCCGGTGCGCGAGGCAAAATACTACAAGATCGAGACCAGTTTCGACCCGGGTTTTTCTACCATCAAGTGGAGCGTCACGACTCCCAACACGTTCTACTGGCGAGATAATTGGAAGGGCGACGAATGGGGCAGGACGATGTATTGGCGGGTGACGCCGTATGATAACAAGGGCTATGGCGGGCAACCGACCAGTGAGCCTCAGTTCAGCTTCCGTCCGACGTACACTCTTGCATTGCCCGAAGCCTTTTACCCACGCTTTTTTTACCCGCCGCCCTCGATTGCCGCCGGTAACTATATCGCTCCCTATAACATACCGATATCCTACGATTACACAATGGACACGCCCACCTTTTACTGGTCGCGCACGTTCATCCCCGCCGCCGACCCGCGGGTCGAGGCCGACCACTACAAGATTGAAGTGGACGATGATCCCATGTTCGCCAGTCCAGACTGGGTTTACCGGACGCAAAACTTGAGTGCAACACCGACCGACGGCGCGCCGTTCACACCTGCGCCCAATACGGATTACTACTGGCGCGTCACGCCTTGCGATTCGTCGGGCGCTGTGCTGGCTGACTCGGCCGGCAATGTAGCCTGGATAACGCAGATTGATACTTTGCGCCAGCCGGCGCCTGTAGCGACTGCCTCCCCCACACTCCAACGCCCGGCCGATGGCGAAAAGGTGATGGACACCATGCCTTCCTTTGAATGGCTGCCGCAGCAAGGCGCGGTGCGTTATGAATTCGCGCTCAGCACCGAGGCGGCCTTTGGCACAACAGCCTATGTGACGCGCACCATCTATACTCGCCACACGCCCTCCGTGCGATTCCCCAAGGGCACCTATTTCTGGCGTGTGCGCGGCCTGGATAGTGGCGGGAACACCGTCGGCCAATGGAGCAACGCACGCCGTCTGGTGGTGGTTTATCAAACCCGCTGGGAGTTGGCGCGCAGTTATCCGACCGTGTTGCTTCCCGCAACCGCCGGCACATGGTTGGCTTCGGATATCAATGATGGACAGGGCGCAACCGAGTTGACCTCGCTCTATGCCACCCAGGACAAGGATTACTGGTATCTCGGCTTTCACGTCTATCCGGTCCCCGGCAACACGGTCTGGTACGGTTTGTACATTGATGGCGACCAAAAGGACAATTCAGGCGCCTCTGGGGCGCCCTCAGGCCGGCCGGCTCTGACCACCTCGGCTTACTACCGGCCCGAATATGCCATTTACGTTGTTTATTCCGGCAGCCAGTTTGTTTCTGATATGATTTACTTGCACAAGTGGGACCCTATCAATTCACGCTGGGACCCCGAAGTGCGCAACCTGGTAGACCCGGTCCAGGTGGGCGGAGCGTTCTATTACAACTCGACCAACTATGTCGAGCTGAAAATTCCCAAGACGGCCATCGGTGATTTGGGTTCCAGCCCCTTTGTCCTATCGGCGGCCTTGTTCAGCGCCGATTCGCAAACGGCGACGACGGCCGCAGACACCGTGCCGGATAATGGCCATGCCACAAGCACATTGAATGAGTTCAAATCCATCGCCGATCGGGTCACCCTGGCTCTGCCGGTAGATAGCCCCCCCGGCTACCTGCCCCAGTTGCCTTACACGCCCTATATGTATGCCGAGTCGCCCAATACCGATTATCTGGCCGGCTATCGGATTCATGTCGCGCGCGACCCGGGTTTCAGTGCTATCTATCATACCCAAGATTTTGATTGCTGGGGATGCGACATTTACGTGGACATTTTCCAGTATGCCTTTTCACCGCTGCGCGTCTATGAAGATAACACCCTGTATTGGCGTATATTGCTCAAGCACAAGTCTGGCAGCACAAGCGCCTTTTCACCTCCCAGCGAACCGCATGCCTTTACCAAGGTCGGTCTGGTGCCGGCCAATCTGCGCACCGAAAGCGGCTATTCCACGCCGACCTTTATATGGGATGCCGTCGAGGGCGCGGCGGCTTATCGTTTTCAACTCTCTCCCAATTCCAATTTCTCCCCGGTTACATTGGAAACGGTGACCAATCACGAGAACTTGACCCCACCCTCGGCCTACGCGCCGGGCACGTATTACTGGCGCGTGCGCGCTGAAAATTCGCAAGGCGGTACCTATCAAAGTCAATGGTCGTTAGCCAGCATGATCAACATCACCTTGCCTGTTGTGTCGCTTGTGTCGCCGGCGCCCGGAGCCGTGGTCCGCTATGCGCCCACCTTCCACTGGCAGCCCGTGCTGACCCCGACCGCTCAGCCGGCCTGGAGCGCGCCCAAGTACTATTTGCAGGTTGCCAATAATCCACTGTTCAACCCTATCCATGAATCTGCTACGCTTGACACGGTGACCTGGACGCCGATCGGGTCTTATCCTGATGGCACGTATTACTGGCGGGTGGCCGTTCAGGATGCCGGGGGACGGAACGGCCCCTATTCGCCGGTCTATACTTTCACCAAGCAATATCCTGTAGTTACGCTCGTCTCGCCCTTGACCGGCACGATGACCGGCGGCTTTCCCACCTTTATCTGGGAACCGGTGGATGGCGCGGCGCAGTACAAGATCGAAATCGCCAAAAACGCCCAGTTCTCACCCAAGTTCGATGAAGCGACAACCAACAATACACGTTTTATTCCGACCAAAAAGTACGACACGGCGCAGTATTACTGGCGCGTGGCCATGATTGACAAGAACGGCAAATACGGGCCGTGGACCGATTCGATTGTGGTGGTCAATCCCTATCCCTACAGGATTTACCTGCCGACGGTGAAAGAGAACAAGAAATAACACTACTTTGAGCCGTTGTATGCGCCGAAAAATCAGCGTCTTGATTGTAGATGACCATCCTGTCTTTCGTCAAGGCTTGCGCGACATCCTGGAATCGGAAAACGACATTCAGGTGATCGGCGAGGCCGGCAATGGTGAAGAAGCCCTGCGGCTGGCGCTCGATCTTGCGCCGGATGTGATTGTGATGGATTTGAACATCCCGGTCATGAATGGCCTGCAGGTCACGCGCCGCTTGCAACAGGAGTACATCTCGAGTAATATCTTGATGTTGACCGCTTACGACGATGCGGAGCAGGTGTTCCATGCCATCCGCGCCGGCGCCAGCGGCTATTTTCCCAAAGATGTCTTGCCCCAGAAATTGATCGAAGCCGTTCGCCATCTCCATCAGGGGCGGTATGTCATCGGGGATACCGTTATGGATGAGGCCCAACTGGCGACATGGCTGCTCAAGGCGACCGAGCGGTTTGGCGGGGAGGAAGCCACCAGAAGCGCAGAGCTGCCTGTTTCCCTCTCGGCGCGGGAGATGGAGATTTTGCAGTGCATCACCCGCGGCATGAGCAACAAGGCCATTGCCTATCGGCTGGGGATCAGCCATCAGACGGTGAAAAATCACATGACAACCATTTTGCATAAACTCGGCGTGGCCGACCGTACTCAGGCGGCCGTCTATGCTTTGCGACGCGGGTGGGTCAGCTTGCAAGATACCCGCCCTCCGCCGGCCTCGTCTGGGCCTGAGAGGCCGTCTAAAAATTAGGCTGTCTTGAGCAACGTTTTCCGGTTGGATTCTGGCTTGTCCAGGTTAGGAGTAAGGAGCCGTGGCGAAACCAACAGTCAGCGAATCAACCCCTTCGCCGCTTCAACAACTGGCGGAGGAGACGCGCAAAGAGTACGATCAAACTCAGCGGGAACTTAAAGAAATAGATATCCTTATCCAGCAGATCAGTGCGGAAGTGGATAAACTGGCGCAACGCAATGCTCAGGTCAACAATCGGTTGCGGCAACTTGAAGTGAATTTCGATACCGTCCCCCGTTCCGATATTCAGGAGGTCTATACTTCTCTGCTGGATGCTCAAAAACGTCTCTTTATGATGCGCGGGCAACTGGAAAAGTTGCAAAGCGATCAACAACATTTACAACGCTATGTCAATCGCCTGAGCCGTTTTCTGGAGGTGATGCAGGATACCGAGGCCGCGCCGGCCCAGGCGGCCCCGGGGGCGGCGGCCGATCAACCGCCGCCGGTGGTGCGCATTATCGAGACGCAGGAGCAAGAGCGTCAGCGTCTGGTGCGTCAACTTCACGATGGCCCGGCCCAGTCATTGACCAATCTGATTTTGCAGGCCGAGATTTGCGAACGTCTCTTTGATAGTGACGCCGGGCGGGCGCGCGCCGAATTGGGCAATCTGAAAGCGGCCGTGGCCAGCACCTTTCAAAAAGTGCGTGAATTTATGGCCGATTTGCGCCCCATGATGCTGGACGATTTGGGCTTGATCCCCACCCTCAAACGCTATGTGGATACATTCAACGAAAAAAGCGGTATCTCTACCACGCTCACCTTGACCGGCGCCGAACGCCGTCTGGCCTCGCACAAAGAAGTCACCATCTTTCGCGTCATCCAGGAACTCTTGAACAATGCTCGCGAGCATGCCCATGCCACCCGTATCCAGGTGAATGTGGATATAGATGAAACGGCTGTGCGGGCCAGCGTCGAAGATAATGGCGGTGGATTCAATCCCCAAGAAGTCCTGGCGGCCGGCGCCTCGCACAAGGGATTGGGGTTGATCACACTGCGCGAGCGGATTGAAATGCTGGGCGGACGGTTCCAGATCGAAAGCAGCCTCGGACGCGGCACCCGCGCCAGCTTTGAAATACCCGTGAACGATTGAGCCAGCGCCGGTTACTGACTGCGAACAGATTCCCCCGGTGGTCGGTGGTCGTTCGTCGGCGGTCTGCTACGGTGGTCGGTGGTCGTTCGTCGGCGGTCACGTGAGGCCATTGCTACTTGGGGCAAGTTCTATCCTGTGACCAAAGTACTATTGCATATTAGGCAAATGCTGGTATAATAAAATCACGAAACTCATTGAGAAGGGAGGTGAAAACAATGTTGTATCTTCCTCGTGAAGAGGGCCAGGGTCTGGTCGAGTACGCGCTGATCCTCGTTTTGGTAGCCATCGTCGTGATTGTCATTTTGACCGTCCTGGGCGGCCAGGTTTCGACCGTGTTCAGCCAGATTACCAGCGGCCTCTCGTAATATTTTGTTGATCTAGTTGCTTGTTCTTTGAAGATAGACCCTAAAGGTCTTGCAGACCTTTAGGGTCTTTTTTTTACTCTTGACTTTTTATGGAAAGTCACTATAGTTATGGGTAGATGCGAGTCCCTTGCTTCTGCTTCAGGCCGGCAGGGTAGGGGGCTGGGCTCGGGGCAGAGCGCGTCCGACTGCCACTCATCGTTACAGAGAAATCAACAGGAAGGTATTTATGCCCTCTCCAACGCCAACAGAGAAAATCCGTGTCCTGATTGTGGACGATATTCCAGAAACCAGAGCAAACGTCCGCAAGTTGCTGGCTTTTGAGTCGGATATCGAAGTCGTCGGCACGGCCGGTTCAGGCAATGAAGGCATCAAGTTTGCCAAACAGTATCAGCCTGACATCGTGCTGATGGACATTAACATGCCGGATATTGATGGCATTACGGCCGTAGAGGCCATCACGCAGCAGACGCCGGTGACGCAGGTCATTATGATGTCTGTGCAGAGCGAGGCAGACTATTTGCGCCGGGCCATGTTGGCTGGCGCGCGCGACTTTTTGACCAAGCCTTTCACCGGCGATGAGTTGGTGACGACTGTCCGACGTGTTCACAAGATGGGGCGGGCGCGGATGCCGGTCATGCCGGCGACTCAGGCGGCCGGGGTGATGCCGGGCGCGCCGGTGGCGCCCGGCGCCCCCAAGCGGCGGCAGGGCCACGTGATCGTCGTGTTCAGCCCCAAGGGCGGGGCCGGCACCAGCATGTTGGCCGTCAACCTGGCGCTGGCGATACAACGCCCTGAGCAAAAGGTGGTGGTGATGGATGCCAGCCTGCAATTCGGCAATGTCGGCGTTCTGTTGAATTTGCAGGCCCCGCGCAACATTGCCGATTTGACCAAGGCCGTCAATGAACTCGATACAGAACTGGTCGAGAGCGCACTGACGGCGCACCCTTCCGGCCTCAAGGTGCTTTTGGCGCCGCCTCGCCCAGAGATGGCCGAACTGGTGACCATGGACCTGGTCAAAAATGTCTTGCGCGAACTCAGGTACATGTTCGATTTTGTGATTGTGGATACCTGGACTTCGTTGCAGGAACCAACCTTGACACTGATGGATGAGGCGGATCGCATTGTGTTGCTGGCTACGCCGGATATTCCAACGCTCAAGAATACCCGCGACTTTTTTGGCGTGCTGGATGCTTTGTCTTATCCGCCGGCCAAGACCGTGTTTGTGTTGAACAAGATGGATCGCAAGACCGGCATCACGGCCAAAGATATCGCCGAGAATCTCAGACATCCCGTGGCGGTAGAATTGCCCTTTGATGATGCGGTGGTAATGTCTTCGATCAACCGGGGGATTCCTTTCGTGGCCGATCAACGCGCCAAACCTATCGCCCGGGCGGTGCTGCAACTGGCCGAAAGTCTGATAAGTGAACTGGTCAAGGTCGAGGCCGAACAACCGGCGCGCCCGGCCGCCCAGGCCGTTGAGACGCCCGAAGAGGCTGCACGCAAGCGATTGGGACGCTTGATGGGACGGTGAACCTGATTGGAGCTACAGCCGTTCGTAGTGACGGCTTTAGCCGTCAGAAAGCAGTTACGATGAGCCAGAATTTGGGGAGGAAGTGAAATGTCATTGCTAAAACGCATCGAGCGGGGGCAGGAACCGGCCAAAGCGGAAACCTCTTCGACCCTGAGTGAGATGCGCACCCGGCGACCCCCGCCGGCCGTGGCGCCCAGCCGGGATGCCTATCTTGACCTCAAGGCGCGCGTCCAGAACAAACTGCTGGCCGAGCTGGACCCAACGATGGATGTCTCCAAGACGGAAGAGGTGCGTCGGACCATCGAAGACCTGTTTGACAACACCCTGGCCGAAGAAAATATCATCTTGAGCCGCGTCGAACGCCAGCGTTTGTTCGAGCAAATCGTCGCCGAGATTCTGGGTTTGGGGCCGCTGGAGCCGCTGCTGGCCGACCCCAGCGTGACGGAAATCATGGTCAACGGTCCACGTCAGATTTACGTGGAGCGCAAGGGCAAGCTGGAGCGCACCAATCTGACCTTTGAGAGCAACGACCATGTCTTGCGCATCATTGACCGTATTGTGGCACCGTTGGGCCGCCGCATTGACGAATCCAGCCCGTATGTGGATGCCCGCCTGCCCGATGGCAGCCGCGTGAACGCCGTGATCCCGCCGTTGTCGCTGGTCGGCCCCACCCTGACCATCCGCAAGTTCTCCAAGATTCCTTTGACGATTGATGACCTGATTCGCTTTGGCACCCTGACGCCGGAAGCGGTCGAGTTTCTCAAGGCTTGCGTCAAGGCGCGTTTCAACATTGTGGTCTCGGGAGGCACCGGTTCCGGCAAGACCACTTTGTTGAACATTCTCTCCAGTTTCATCCCGGATGATGAGCGTATTCTGACGATTGAAAACGCGGCGGAATTGCAATTGCGTCAGGAGCATGTGGTGACGATCGAAACCCGCCCGCCCAACATCGAAGGCAAAGGCGAGGTGACCATCCGGGACATGGTGATTAACGCGCTGAGAATGCGCCCCGACCGGATTGTGGTGGGGGAATGTCGCGGGGCCGAGGCGCTGGACATGTTGCAGGCGATGAATACCGGTCACGATGGCTCGATGACGACCCTGCACTCCAATAGCCCACGCGACACGCTGGCCCGTCTGGAAACGATGGTGTTGATGGCCGGCTTTGATTTGCCCGTGCGGGCGATTCGGGAGCAGATTGCTTCGGCCATTGATTTGATTGTCCATCAGGAACGCTTGCGCGATGGTTCGCGTCGTATTGTCAACATCACCGAAGTCCAGGGGATGGAAGGCGATGTCATTACGATGGCCGATTTGTTCATCTTTGAACGGCACGGCATGGAGGGCGGCAAGGTGATTGGGCGGTTGACACCGACCGGTCTGCGGCCCAAATCTATCGCCAAGATAGAACATGCCGGTATCCACCTGCCGCCGAGCATTTTTGGCATTGGCGCTCGACGGTGACACGGTCTGGCGAGGAGGGATAGCGTATGCAGTTGTTTCGTAGACGGGGTGAAGTAGAAGAGCGACTCGAACGCTATACAGATATTACGGCCGCCAGGCCGGCCGAGGTGGAGAAGAAGGAAAAGAAAAAGGGCCCCTCGCCCCTGGCCAAAAGTCTGGACAAGGCGCTGGTCGGACGCGGCTTTGGGAGCGAATTGGCGACGCAACTGGCGCGCGCCGACCTCAAGTTCACGGTGGCCGAATACATCGCTTTGATGGTCATCACCACCATCGGCGGTCTGGTACTGGCTTATATGATTTTCGGGAGTCCGCTCCTGGCGCCGTTGGGAGCGCTGGCCGGTTTTTTCGCTCCGCGCATGTATATCGGCTTTGCCCAGGGGCAGCGCTTGAACAAGTTCAATAACCAGTTGGGCGACGCGATCAACCTCATGGTCAACGGCTTGCGTGCCGGTTATAGCGTCTTGCAGGCGATGGAAGCGGTGGCGCGTGAAATGCCCCCGCCCATCGCAACCGAGTTCGAGCGGGTGACCAAAGAGGTGCAACTCGGCCTGACGGTCGAGCAGGCCCTGGCCAACATGTTGCGCCGGGTGCGCTCGGATGACTTGGATATGATGGTGACGGCGATCAACGTCCAGCGCGAGGTGGGCGGCAACCTGGGCGAAATCCTGGAAACCATCAGCCATACCATTCGTGAACGGGTGCGCATCAAGGGCGAAATTCGGGCGTTGACGGCTCAGGGTATGGCGACCGGTTATGTCATCAGCGGCGTGCCGGTGGGGTTGTTTATTCTCATTTTCTTGATCAATCGTCCGTATGCCTCGCGCCTGTTCGAGTTTCCGTGCGGCGTGGCCATGCTGGTGTGTGGGGGCATTTTGATTATTTCCGGGTTTGTCGTCATGATGAAAATCGTCCAGATCGAGGTTTAGGCATCAGGCCCAACGCACAGTTGTGTTTTGGCGACCGGGTGAGAGGAGGTGAAACAATGGTATGGATAATCGGGCTCATTATTGTGGGCGCCGCCATTGCCTTGATTGTGATTGGCATTAGCGCGCCCAATCCAGAGGAAGCGCTTCAGACGCGGTTAGCCGAATACAGCACCCGCGAACAACCGGTGACGCTGGAAGAAATCGAATTATCCCTGCCGTTCAGCCAGCGCGTCATCGCGCCGATTGTGCGGAGTCTGGCCCAGCGCATTGCCCAGTTCACCCCGCAACAAACTTTAGAGTTAACGCGCCATCGGCTCGAACTGGCCGGCAACCCCAACAACTGGACGGCGGCCGATTTTATGGCCATCCGCGCCGGCGCGGCCGTGTTGCTGGCTGTGCTGGGATTCGTTCTGATGACTTTTTTGAAGAAACCCTTTATGATGCAATTGGGAGGTGGATTGGGCGGGGCGCTCCTGGGCTATGCGTTCCCTTCGATGTATTTGACGCAGTTGATCACACAGCGCAAAGAGTCCATTACCAAATCGCTGCCCGATGCGCTCGATTTGCTGACCATTTGCGTTGAGGCCGGCCTGGGCTTTGATGCGGCCATGAGCAAAATTGTCGAAAAGTGGGATGATGAATTGAGCAACGAGTTCGGGCGCGTCTTGCAAGAAATTCGCCTGGGCAAAGTTCGTCGGGAAGCCCTGCGCGATATGGCCGAACGGGTGGATGTACCGGACGTGACCAGTTTCGCCGCGGCCATCATCCAGGCCGATCAATTGGGTGTGTCCATTGCCAAAGTGTTGCGCATCCAATCGGACCAGATGCGCATCAAACGCCGCCAGCGCGCCGAAGAAAAAGCGCACCAGGCACCGATCAAGATGATTTTCCCAATGGTGTTTTTGACCTTCCCGTCCATCTATCTGGTCTTGTTGGGGCCGGCGGCTTTGATTCTCAGGGATACTTTCATGAAGTAGTGGACCTCATGGGGCAGATAGCGGGCTGGTGGGATGGGCTGCGCGCTGTTTTGCTGGATGCCTTGTTCCCGCCCAGGTGCGCCGGATGTAACCGGCCCGGAACGTTATGGTGTGCGACATGTCAGGCCAGTGTGGTTTACCCCGGTCCGGCCGTCTGTCAGAAGTGTGGGCGTCCCCAGTCGTATGGAGGCTTGTGTCAGGTCTGTCAGCGCACGCCGCTTCAAATAGATGGCGTGCGTTCGGCGGCGTTATTTGAAGGTCCGCTCCGCGAAGCGATTCACCATTTCAAGTACCATCATCAAACGGCGCTGGCGTGCCCTTTGGGGCGTTTGTTGGAAGCGTGCTGGATGGAACAGCCCTTGCCGGCCGATGTGCTTGTTCCGGTTCCCCTCCACTCAGCTCGCTTACGCGAGCGCGGTTACAACCAGTCCGCTTTGCTGGCGCGCCGATTGGCCGTTACGCTCTCTCTGCCTGTTGTCGAAGATTGTCTGGTGCGCATTCGCGCTACCGCTTCCCAGATGACTTTGGGCGCGGCCGAGCGCAGGACGAATGTGGAGGGCGCGTTTGCGTGTCGGGATGGTCGCCTGGCGGGCAGGCGTGTGCTGTTGATAGATGATGTTTGCACGACCGGGAGTACGTTGGAGGCCTGTAGCGTTGCGTTGTCTCAGGCGGGCGCGGTTTCTGTTTGGGCGATGACATTGGCGCGAGCCGTGTAAGGCTTAATTTTTTTAGAAAAGGAGAATAATAATGGAAGTCACAATTCGTGGTCGTAATATAGATATCACCCCTCGTTTGCAAGAGTACATTGAAAAGAAAGTAAGCAAACTGGATCGGTATCTGCCGACGATTACGGATGCTCGTGTGGAATTGACGGCTGAAAAGACCAAGAGCACGCAAGATCGTCAGGTCGTGCAATTGACGGTGCGAAGCAAGGGCACACTTTTGCGCGCCGAAGAACGCGATCACGATGTGTTTACGGCTGTGGATACGGTGCTGGATAAAATGTATCGCCAGATTGCCCGCTACAAAGGCAAACGTCAGGACCGCAATCGCGTTGGCCTGGAAGAAATGGGCGGCGAAGCCGTGCCGGTGGAGGTCGGCGAATTGGAACCAACAGGCCAGGTGGTGCGCGTTAAACGCTTCCCCATGACGCCGATGAGCACCGAAGAGGCGATTGAGCAAATGGAGTTGCTGGGACACGATTTTTACGTGTTCTTCAATGTAGCCGAGGGCGGCATCAATGTCCTGTATCGGCGCAAGGGAGGCGATTACGGCCTGATTCAACCGGAACTGGCGTAATCAAAGTAAACTCAGCCGGTCTCCTCAAGCTGCCTCGCGTGGAGGCATCGCCTGGAGGCCGGCTCTGACTTTAATTCGATGAGGCAAGGGTGCCAGATCAAATCACGCTCATTGTCATGGTCGGCGGCGGCGGCCCTTCACCGATAGAACAGGCCGTGCTGGGGGCGTGTCGGGCCTGCGCCCGCGATACGATCGAACGCGGTCTGGAGGCCGATGCGTTCGAGCGGGTGGTAGTGGCCACCGATGATGCCGCTTGGGCCGCCACTTTATCCGATTTGCCTGTGTTGATAGATGTGGCGGATTCGCCCCAACCTTTTCATTTTGGCCGGCGGTTGGCCGGGCTGATCGAACGGTACAACCTCCGGCGCGTTTTGTATGTTGGCGGGGCCAGCATGCCGCTGGTGGATAGTGAAGCTTTGTCTGCCATCGCGGCCCATGTGCGCTGCAATGGACCGTGTATCGTGACCAATAACCTGTATTCCAGCGATTGGGCCGGGGTATCGCCGGCCCAGGCCATAGTAGCTCAGGTAGACCAGCTTCCTACCGATAATGCATTGGGGTGGGTTTTATGGCGGCAGGCCGGGTTGACGCCGCACGTATGGCCGACCACAGCGGCCACGTTGCTTGACCTGGATACGCCGGTAGATGTGCAGATTGCCGCGCTCCATCCGGCCTGCGACCGACATGTGCGCGAATGGGTGAGGGAGTTGGGTTGGGACGATCATCGTCTGCGTGCGGCGCGTCAGGTGCTCTTGACGGCCGGCCGACAGGTGATCCTGGCCGGCCGTGTGCCTCAAGCCACCTGGGCTTTTGTCGAGGAACGCACGCTGTGCTGGCTGCGGGTGTTTTCCGAAGAGCGCGGCATGCGCGCCAGCCAACGCCTGGCGCGGGGGCAGGTGCGCTCGTTGCTGGCCGAGTATATGACCTGTGTCGGGGTCCATCGCTTCTTTGAGACTCTGGCCGGGATGGCGGATGCGGTCTTTTTGGATAGCCGGGTCCTCATGGCGGCCAGGAATTGCTGGCCTTCGGCCGCCGACCGTTTTAATTCCGACCTTTTTAGCCCGACGGCAATCGTCACGCCGTTTTTGCGCGAGTTTAACGAGAGC
>FWPV01004860.1_pt1 | contig 27607 bp, 23 predicted proteins | sample 2228371 | NCBI WGS metagenome assembly FWPV01 (sample SAMEA103939776, study PRJEB20133) | metagenome
AATAACCCAGCGTGCCGGTGTAGCTCAGCGGTAGAGCACTCGATTCGTAATCGAGCGGTCGTCGGTTCAAATCCGACCACCGGCTCCAAAGAGCCGGGGCCCAACGGCTCCGGTTTGGTTCGATGGTGGATTCAACCGCCCTGGTTCAGTAGTCGCAGCAGCTGATAGAGTTCCAGAGGGGGGCTACAGTAAAACCCTTGGGCAAACTGGCAGCCAGCCTCGCGCAGCCAGCGGGCCTGGGCCTCGGTCTCCACCCCTTCGGCCACCACCCCCAGCCCTAGGCTCTGGGCTAGCAGAAACAGGGTACGCAGAATAACCTCGGTCTGGCTCGAGGTTCCAATCTCGCGCACGAACCCTTGGTCGATCTTGATCAGGTCAATGGGGAGGTCCTTGAGGTAGGTCAGGGAGGAGTACCCTTTGCCAAAATCGTCTAAGGCCACCTTTACCCCCAGGCGGCGCAGGGCGGATAGGCGCTGAGCAGCCAGCTCCGGTTGTTCGATGAGGAGGTCCTCGGTGACCTCGATGCTAACCCGGCCTGGGCGCACACCGGTCTGGCTTAGGGTGGCGTGGAACCAGGGCAGAAACGAGGCATCGAGCAGGGTTTTGGGCGAGAGGTTGAGGGAAAGGTGCAAAGGGGTTTCCCTAAGGTGCTTGAGGCCGGTTTGGATGATGAGTCGGTCGAGCTGGCCCAACTCCCCCATCTCTTCGGCCAGCGGGATGAACTGGGCTGGGCTGATCCAGCCTCGAGCTGGATGCCTCCAACGGGCCAAGAGCTCAACCCGCTGCCACTGGCCTTCACGCAGTTGCACAATGGGCTGATAGAAGGGTTCTATCTGGTCTTCTTTGAGGGCCACGCGCAGCGCCTGCATGAGCTCGAGGCGCTCGGCGATGGGTTTATCCAGTTCAAAATCGTAGAAATGATAAAGCTGCCCTAGCCGCTTGGCCTGATACATGGCCATATCGGCCGCCCGCAACAACCCCACCACATCCCGGGCATACTTTGGGAATAAAGCCGCCCCAATGGCCACAGATACCGCTATACGCCGGCCTTCCAGGTCGAGGGGAGGCTCGAAAGCCTGCACCAGGGCTCGCACGTACTGCATGGCCAGGGCCTGGTCAGCTTCAACCAGCAAGACGAACTCGTCTCCACCCAGCCGTGCCGTAAGAACCGGAAAGGCCCGCAGACGCTCGGCTACCTGCACCAGCATCAGATCGCCTACGTGGTGGCCGTACACGTCGTTGATCATTTTAAACTCGTTGAAATCGAGGTAAAACAAGCAAGCCGAACGGCCTTCATGCAGCATGGACTCGCTCTGCTGCATGAACCCCCGGCGGTTCAGCAGGCCGGTCAGGGGGTCGTAGTAGGCCAGGTACTCAATCTGACGCATAGCCTTGTTGCGCTCGCGCACATCCCGTAGCACCGTTGCAAAATAGGCCGGCTCACCCGGCAAGAGCATGGCTGAGGTTTCTGTCTCCACCCGCTGTCCACTCAGGGTGAGTAGCGGCTGTTCGACCCAGGGCAGTGGTGCCTCTCCCTCTCGCAAAAGGGCCACCCGCTCGAGGTTCTGCTCCAGTCGCTCGGGCACCCAGTACTGCCGCAGGTTGGTGCGCAGCAGGTGCCCAGGCGCAGGAGCTTCCAGCAGTTTCAAAGCGCTCGAGTTGGCATAGGCAATCTGTAGGGTCTGGGCTTCCACCAGCAGGATGCCATCGGTCAGGTTTTCCACCAGCTTGCGGAAGCGCTCTTCGCTCTCGGAGAGCAAAAACACGGCCTGGTTGCGCTCGAGCACAAGGTTGAGCTGGGCTACTGCGGCCTGCAAAAGCTCCAGCTCCTGCGGCTCAAAAAGGTGGTCTTCGCTCTCTACATTGACCGTGCCCACCTCGTTGCCATGCACCACCACCGGCACGAACATAGCCGAGATGACCTTTTCGCTGACCACCAGGAAATCCGGGTCCTGGGTGGGGCGGTGAAGCAGGATGGCCTTGCCCGAGAGGTAGCAGCGGCTGGTTAGCCCCTTCCCCAAGGGAATACGCACATGGTTGAGGGAATAGCCCCGGTGGTGCCTCGCCACCAGTTCCGATCCCTCGCGCAAGTAAACCGCCACCAGCCCGTGCCCAAACCAGCCGTGCAAGGCCTCGACAAAGCGGTGTGAAACCTGATCCGGGTCTTTCTCGCGCAGCAGGCTTTCCCGCAACGAAAGCATGAACTCCAATCGGCGGGTTTGTTCCTGGGCTTTCTCGAGCAAAGTCTGCTTGTGCTGCTCGCTTTCCTTGAGGCGGTCCATCGCGTAGGCCCGCTCGAGCACTAAGTTAAGCTGGGCCCCCACGCTTTGCAGAAGCTCCAGGTCGCGCGGGTTCAGGTGCCGGTCGCGGCTTTCTACATTCAACACCCCCACGGTCTGGCCCCGCACCTGCAAGGGGATGGCAATCTGGGAGCGAATATCCGGTAGGGCATAAATGAAGTCGGGCTCCTGGCGGGCATCCTCTACCAGAATAGGCTCACCCGAGAGCAGGCAGCGCGAGGAGATACCCCGCCCAATCGGCAGCCGTTCGTGCCACTGGCTGTACCCGGCCTGGTGTTGCAAAACCTGCCAGTTGTCCTCGCGCAGGTAGATGGAGACCAGGTTGTAGCCAAAGGAGGTGGCGATGAGTTCCACCGCTCGCCGGATGGCGGAGGCCAGGCTAAGCTCGAGGCTCAAGGCTTCCCGGAAGCGCAAAAGCAGCTCGAGGGGGGCCTCATACAGGCTGGGGTTCCGCTGCATGTCCTAACACCTAAAAACTGGACTGGGAGAAGGTGACGTGCCAGAGAAAAAAATATAAAACCTATACCCAGGGTAGCACCCTAACCAGCAGAGAGTTGGGTTTTTTGCACTTTGTGGGAGGCTATAGCTTCTTCACCTCGGGGCCAAGACAAGCCCTAATCCAGGGTGCCAGATCGGCCAAGCTGCACATCTGCGACAAAAGGGGGGCCAGGGAGCCACAAACCATGAGTGGCACCGGGTTTTGGGTGTGCTGAGGGTGCCAGGGCTCCTCGGCGTTACCGTGGTCAGCAGCAAGGATCAGGGTAGCCCGCGATTGGGCCTCGAGGAAGCCCTGAAGGAAGCCATCCAGCTCCAAAATGCGCTCCTCGAGGCTTTCTGGCTGTCGGTGGGCAGCGTAGTCGAGGGCCCAGTTTTCCAGGATGGTCAGGTGGTGGGCCTCGGCAAGCCGGGCAAAACGACGTCCTGCAGCCTGAGGCTCAGGCCAAAAGGCGGGGGGCAGGGCCAAAGGGTGCTCGAGCGGCAGAAGCTTTAGGCCGGCTACCCTGGCGGCATAGCCAAAAGCCGAGAGCAGGTTACGCCGGCTTTTCTGTACCTTTTCCAGATACTCCCGCCGGTAGCCGTTGGCGTGCCAGACCCAGAGGCCCCGCTGAGCAGCCCAGACCTGAATACTTTCCTCTCGCAGCAAGGTTTGCAGCTTACTTAGGGGGTGCGGCCCTTGGTGATGGCCCAGCATTTGGGCTGCATTGTGTCCAGTCAGTAGGGTGGTCTGCCCCGTGCCCGACTGGGGCAAGCCTTCTACCCCAAGCCTTGCATCCAGCACGCGGTAGGCCAGATTGGACTGGCTGAAGGATCGGTGACTGAAGCCACCGCTCAAGGTGTGCAGAGCAGGTAGCCGCAGGCGTCGGAGCGGACTCCTGGGGTCGCTGGAAAGCCCCAGACCATCCACAAACAAGAAGGCCAGCACCAGGGCATTGTGCGTCTTCGGCACCGAAAGGTCAAACCTGGCAGGCAACGCAGAATGCAAAGCCACACCCACCACCGCCTAGCTCCTTCAGTAACTTGCGACCTAAGACACAGCCTTTCTGGTTCATGAGGGGGCATTATGGTAAGTGAAAGGAGCCATGCTATGCCGGTACGTTCAGCCAACGCGGTTTGGAAAGGTAGTCTAAAAGAAGGCCAGGGTCACTTGAAGCTGGAAAGCGGGGTCTACGAGGGTCCTTATACCTGGGCCTCGCGCTTTGCCGATGGCAGCGGTACCAACCCCGAGGAGCTGGTGGGCGCAGCCCATGCGGGCTGCTATGCCATGTTTTTGTCGGCCCTGCTGACCAACCACAGCACTCCACCCGAGGAACTGAACGCCACCGCCAAGGTACACCTGGGTGAGGGCCCCACCATCACCAAAATAGAGCTGCACCTGGAGGCCAGGGTGCCGGGCATCAGCGTTGAAAAGTTTCAGGAGCTGGCCCAGGAAGCCAAGGCCAGGTGCCCCATCTCCAAAGCGCTGGCAGCGGTTGCGGAAATTACCCTGGACGCACGCCTGTCATGAGCGCAGCCGAGACAGATTGTTTTATTTCAGGCTTGACCGCGCTTGAGGATTCATGATGCTTGAACATCTATAGCGTGAGAACCAAACGTATTGTTGAATAGAGGCGTGGAGCCAGACATTGCCCTGATGTCGCGCCTCGCCAAAGGGGATGAGCGTGCACTGGAAGAGCTGTATCGTCGCTACAGCCCCTCATTGTACGCGCTTCTCCTGCGGATGCTCCAGAGCCGTGAGGAGGCCGAAGAAATCTTGCAAGACAGCTTTGTTCAGCTATACCGGGAGGCCGCCCGCTACCAGCCGGAGCGCGGGGGTGTGGTGGCATTTTTGTTCACCATCGGGCGCAACCTGGCCCTTTCGCGCTTGCGCAGCCGCAAAGCCCGGCCCCAAAAGCTGGAGGATCACGACCTGCACAGTCCCGACCTGGAGCTGGGGCTGTGGCGAGAAGACGACCCCACTGACCGGATTCTGGTTCGCCGGGCGCTGCACAGGCTCGAGCCCACCGACCGCAAGCTGCTCGAGGAAGCCTTTTTTGATGGCTACAGCCATAGTGAGCTGGCCCTTCGCCATCAACTCCCTCTGGGTACAGTCAAGACCCGTCTACGACGAGCCCTGCTCAAACTACGCGAGTATCTCGGAGGGCCGCAAGTTTCGGAGGAAGTATGAAAGACCTCCGCGAACTACTGCCGGACTACGTCCTGGGCCAACTCCAGGGGGAAGAAAAAACCCATCTCGAGCAAGCGTTGCAATCCTCTCCCGAGCTACGCCAGGAGCTTTCGGAGCTTCAGGCGGTGCTCCTGAGGCTACCAGAAAGTCTGTCGCCGGTTGTCCCGCCTCCGCGGGTTTGGGCCCAGATTCAGCAAAGAGCATTCCCCAGACGCAATTTCCTGCGCTGGGTGGCTGTAGCTCTGGTGCTGGCAGGTTTGGGTTTGGGCGGCTGGGGCCTGGGGCAGTACCAGCGTTACCGGGCGCTGGCCGAGGAGCAGGCCAGGGTGGCTCACTGGCTGGCCGACCCCGAGGTGAAGTGGCAATTCATTAAGAACAGTGAAGGTAAGGCCTTTGGCACCATGCTCTGGCGAGAGGAAGGGCCCTGCTTGATGGTGCTGCGCGACCCTCCCCCTGCCGGCAGGGTTTATCAGGCCTGGGGCCGCAAGGAGGGGGCCGAACCCGTTTCGCTGGGGGTTTTCTCAGGGCGGGTTTTTGAGACCGACTACGAGGGCTTCGATTTCATGGGGGTAAGCCTCGAGCCTCCCGGCGGCAGCCCGCAGCCCACCCAACCCTTGGGCCGGGTACCGACCTCGTGAGCCCAGCACTTTTCATCGGACATCAGCGATGATCTAAGACCAGATTCGACCCTCCTGGGTTCCAAACTCGAGCGGTTCACTGCAAGAATGTGGCAATTCCCAATCGCCATAGACTCTTCCAGACTGGCTTTTTCCACAAAGGTAGCGGCAAAAATTCAGTGAACCACCACAACCCGCATATTCATACCAACTTTAGACCAGCACGAGAGACCAAAAAACGCCCGTTCATCGCCACATCAGGCCACTCGAGAGCGTCGTTGCGTAGAAGCCGCAGGCCAGTGCAGCGATTGAGGAGGTCAGGATGCCTACGCTGAATGGCCTTGAAATCCACAGGTGAACGCAATCACGCCTTGGGTTTGGCTTTCTACCTTATTTGAATCCGGTAGCCCCCTGGGCCGTTCACTCGCTCCGCTGCATCAGATGGTAGGCAAACTCATGCAAAAGCTCCGGACGTGCCTCGGCCAGCTGCCACAAGAAACGCAGCAGCTCGTCGTCGGTGAGCTTGAGCAAGGGCTCGAGGTTTACAGGCGAACTCTTGCCCAGCTTTTTCCTGGCAAAAACTTCGGGCGCCTCCAGGGCCGCGAAAGCGACTGCCACCACGTGCTTGCACACCGGCCCCCAGTCATAGGGGCACGAACAACTCCATTCGCCTCGGGCCAGGTCTATTTCAACCCGATAGGGAAAAGGTGCGCTGCCTTCAAACCGAGCCTGCAAGCGCCCTCGGCTCCGGGCAGCCTCGACCACGGCCCCCTCCAGGAAGCGTCTCTGGCCCCGCTCCAATACCTTAGGGTCGGCCAGGGCCAGCAGGCTCTCTAATTCCAGTTGCACCCCTACATCAAAATCCAGTCTGCTTCACTTTGCAAGCCCAGGATTTATGTCTAAACTAACCTTGGGCTGCAAGGCCCAAATTCCTTCAGGGCGGGGTGCAATTCCCCACCGGCGGTGACGAAAGCCCAGCGCTTTCCAAGCCCGCGAAGCCTGGAAATCCGCAAAACATCCAGGCCCGATTGCGTGAGAATCGCAAGCCGACGGTTACAGTCCGGATGGGAGAAGGAGTGAAGCCCAGGTGCCCTGTGCCTGGGTGCAGCAGGATGGGTAATACTTCGTAAATCCTCACCACAACCAGGTCAGTGAAGCTGGGTCGAGGGCAGTGCGTGCCTGCCTCGGCTTTGTATGGACAGCACGAGGTGATGAGGAAAGAACTATGCAAAGATTACTGGTGGTGCTCATGCTGTTGTTTTCGCTGGGCCTGGCCCAGACGCAAAAAGTGCGTGTGGGGCTAGGGTACTTGCCAGACGTGCAGTTCGCTCCGTTTTACGCCGGGGTGGTAGAAGGCATCTATGCAAAGCGGGGCCTCGAGGTCGAGTTTCAGCACGGTTTTGCCTCCGAGCTATATCCCTTGCTGGTTCAAGGGCGGCTCGATTTTGTGGTCGCCGACGCCGAAGATGTGATTGCCCTGCGGGCACAGGGAACCCCACTCAAGTATGTGCTGGCGCTCTACCAGAGTGTGCCCAATGCACTGTTTTCGCGGGCCGAGAAAAACATTGCCTCGGTACGCGATCTGCGCGGCAAAACCATTGGCATACCGGGGTTGTTTGGCACCTCGTATACCTCGCTCCAGGCCATGCTGCGGGCGGCCGGGCTGCGCGAGTCGGATGTGAAAATCGAACAGATTGGCTTCACCCAGGCCGAAGCCATTGTGACGGGGCGGGTAGACGTGGCCATGGGCTTCGTAAACAACGAGCCCATCGTGCTGGAAGCGCGGGGCATCAAGCTCAATGTGATTCCAGCTGGCCCCTACAACCTTTCGCCGGGTGTGGGCGTAATTTCTACCGACCGGGTGCTGGAAAACGCCGACCTGGCCCGCCGCTTTGTTCAAGCAACCCAGGAAACCTTAGCCCTGACGCTGCGCGAACCGCGCCGTGCTTTTGAAGCATCCAGGAAGTACGTGCAGGGTCTGGGAGAGGATCGGTTCAGGGTGCTCGAGGTCTCGCTTCGGCTCTATCAGTCGGCCTATACCCGACAGAACGGCCTGGGCTTCTCCAACCCTCAGGGCTGGCAGAGCGGGCTCAACCTGCTAAAACAAACCGGCCGAGTCCGAACCGACCTGCCCCCTACCGCCTTTTACACCAATGAGTTCTTACAACGGGGAGTTCAGGCCCATACCATCGCCGGCCGGTAGAGGGAAGGAATTTGGCAATTCCCCAGGGACAAGAGCTATGCAGAACTCTACTTTTGCCACTCCTGGGGCAGAAGTAGAGCGAAGCACCACAGGGCGTTTTTTGACAGGCAACCGTTGGGGTTGTTCTGCCGAAAACTTCTCACGAAGGCGATAACCGCTTGAACAATGCGGAGTGATCGAGGTCGCCGTCGCCGGCGGCCTCGAGTTCGGCATAGAACCCCAGGGTGCTTTCCAGGTGGGGCAGCCGCAACCCAGCCTCGAGGGCCAGCTTCTGGGCCAGGCGCAAGTCCTTGAGCTGGGTTCTGACCCGCGCCCCCGGCACAAACCGGCGCTCAATCATGCGGGTACCATGGATTTGCAGGATCTTCGAGTCGGCAAACCCGCCCCTCAGCGCCTCCTGAACCTTGCGGGGCTCGAGGCCGTGGCGCTCTGCCAGCAATAACGCCTCGGAAACGGCCTCGATATACAGACCGACCATCAACTGGTTAATCACCTTAAGAGTGTGGCCTGCACCGGCCTCACCCACATGGGTGGGTCTTCCCAGGGCCTCGAGAATCGGCTTCACCTGCTCGTAGTGCGCTGGGTCTCCCCCCGCCATGATGGCCAGAGTAGCGCTCTGAGCCCCCTCCGGCCCACCTGAAACAGGAGCATCCACCCAGCCAATGCCTCTGGACGCAAGCCGCCGGGCATGGAGCCTGGAATGTGAGGGGTCAGACGAACCCATGTCAAGCACAACCTGGCCGGGTTGCAGGTGGGGCTCAAGCTGCTCTAGCACCGCGTTCACCGCCGTCGAATCGGAAAGCATCAGCAACAACACATCGGCCCGGGCGGCCTCCTCCAGTGACCCGACCAGGGGAATGCCCTCGAGCAGTTCGGGCAGCCTGCTGCGGTTCCAGCCCCTTAGATTGAACCCTTTAGAGATAAGTACCCTGGCCATTGGGCGGCCCATCAGTCCCAGGCCCATCAAGGTAATTTGCATACGCATATAGCATACGTGAGTGGTAGCAAACTGTTTTCAAATCTCCAAGCTGCGGCCGTTTAGGTTGCACCAGGCTGGATCGATACCGGGGAGCTGGAAGGGTGCTCTCCAGTATTCAGTTGGCACCCCACGGCACGGCTAGGCCACTGGAGTTCAATGGCGGAAAGTGCCTTTTTGAGGATATTAAGGCCGTAATACCTGCTATGCAGGCAAACCCACTTCAGCTTAACTTGAGGCCATCCAAACAGACCACTTCACCCTGGATGTGTAATTCCAGATCACAGGCCTCTGTCGACCGCAGGTAGAAGCTAAAGCGCCCCGACAGTTCAAGCGGTTTTTGCACCTGAAGCGTATTCTGTCTGAGGTATACCTGGGCTTTTTCGAGAGAAATTCGTTCCCTCGAGATAACCTGCCCTACCAGACGAGCCCCTGCCTCCTCCCATTTCAGGCTCAAGTCCAGGTGATATGGCCCCGCCTGATACAGCTGCGACCAGCTCACTCTGGGTTGGGCCTGGCGCCGCAGGGGAGTACGCACGTTTCTCGAGTCCATGACCAAAATAGCCCGATAGACCAAGCCTGGCTCTTGGAAAGTCCTGGAGGGCATGCGGTTCTCCATCTGAGGCAATCCTTTCTAGCACCAACAACGGCTGAACAATAGTTTATGCAAAGCATACTTGAGGACGTGTCCAAATATGAACAAGGCGTCCTGAAGCGTTATAACGTTACGCACAACAACCAAGTCCTGAAGCTTGATCGTGTCATTTGCGTTAAGCCTGTCCAGCTTCCCAAAAACTCCAGAATCAAAGGTGCCAGGGTAGCAGCTGAACCTGCTGGCGGATGGGCCAGGCGCAGGGTCTAGCGCTTAGCACACACCCTGGTGGGCTATAGGCAGGTGGCTTTCCAAAATGATTTTGGGACTGGAATCTCCCAAACACACCCGGGAAAATCTCAAAAAAACCTGCACAGTGTCGTTGGTTCAAGTGCTATCATGAGCCCATGTTGCACTTCACCCGCCTAGCTCTAACTTAGGGGAAGCCTGTATCTGGTAGGCTCCCCCTTCAGCACTGAAGGGGGATTTTTTATTGGGCCCGCCAAAAAGGAACCGGACAACGGATCCTGGCTTAATTTCCCCTTTCGACCTCCCAACCAATACAATGACCCTCTGAGAAGTGGAGAAGCAAAAAATGGTCACGACCGACAAGTACAACCCACACGATATAGAACCCAAATGGCAGAAATACTGGGATCAAATTGGGCTCCTCAAAGCGGCAGAGGGCCAGGATGGTACAAAAAAAGCCTACATACTGGTGATGTTCCCCTACCCTTCGGGCGATCTGCACATGGGCCACCTGAAAAACTACACCATGGGCGATTTGCTGGCTCGCTTTCGCACCCAACAGGGCTACTCGGTACTTCACCCCTTTGGCTGGGACGCCTTTGGCCTGCCCGCCGAAAACGCAGCGCTCAAGTTTGGGGTATCTCCTGCCGACTGGACTTTCGCCAACATCAAGCAGTCTAAGGAATCGCTTGGCCTCATGGGCATCCGTTACGACTGGAGCCGCGAGGTGACCACCTGCACTCCGGACTACTACAAGTGGAATCAGTGGATCTTCCTGAAGATGTACGAGCGGGGCCTGGCCTATCGCAAAAAGAGCTATGTCAACTGGGATCCAGTCGAGCAGAGCGTACTGGCCAACGAACAGGTCATCGACGGGCGGGGTTGGCGCTCGGGGGCACTGGTAGAGAAGCGGGAGCTCGAGCAGTGGTACCTCAAAATCACCGACTATGCTGAGCGGCTCCTCTCCGACCTCGACAAGCTCCCCCGCTGGCCCGAGAAGGTCAAGGCCATGCAGCGGGCCTGGATCGGCAAAAGCACCGGGGCCGAGTTCGACTTCCAGGTAAAAGGTCACGATGCTAAAATACGTGTTTTCTCTACCCGCCCGGATACGATTTTTGGTGCAACCTTCATGGTGCTGGCCCCCGAGCACGAGCTAGTAGCCCAGATCACCACGCCCGAGCAGAAAGCCGCTGTAGAGAGTTATGTGGCCGCAGCCCGAATGAAGAGCGAGGTCGAGCGGCAGATGGAAGACCGCGAAAAGACCGGGGTTTTCACCGGGGCCTACGCCATCAATCCGGCCAATGGTAAGGAGATCCCCATCTGGATAGCCGACTATGTGCTGTATGGCTATGGTACCGGTGCCATTATGGCAGTGCCGGGTCAGGACGAGCGGGATTGGGAGTTCGCCGAGAAGTTCGGGCTCGAGATTATCCGTACCGTGCAGCCCCCCGACGGCTGGCAGGGTAAAGCTTACGTAGACGATGGCCCCGCCATCAACTCGAGCTTCCTGGACGGCCTCTACATGGAAGAGGCCAAGTCCAGAATTATCGCCTGGATGGAAGAAAAGGGCATCGGTGAGGGCAAGGTCAACTACCGCCTGCGCGACTGGCTTATCAGTCGCCAGCGCTACTGGGGAACCCCCATTCCCATGATTCACTGCGAACGTTGTGGCATCGTGCCGGTGCCTTACGAGCAACTGCCGGTCGAGCTGCCCACCCTTCGCGACGTGGAGGACATTCGCCCCAAGGGCAAAAGCCCCCTGGCCGCTCACCCCGAGTTCTACGAGTGTCAGTGTCCGAAATGTGGGGGGCAGGCAAGGCGCGATACCGATACCATGGACACCTTCATCGACTCGTCCTGGTATTTCCTGCGCTATGCCGACGCCCAAAACCCCGATGTACCTTTCGATCCCCAGAAGGCCAACTTCTGGATGCCGGTCGATCAGTACATCGGCGGGGTTGAGCACGCCATTTTGCACCTCTTGTACAGCCGCTTCTTCACCAAGTTCCTGCACGATATTGGCATGGTGCAGGTTCAGGAGCCCTTCGAGGGGCTGTTCACCCAGGGCATGGTCCAGGGCTGGACGGATGTGGGCGAGGTGGAAATCAAAGGACAGACCATTCATTTCAAGAACCCCGAGCGTCGGGCCAAGCTGGAAATCCCCGAGACCCTCACGCTGGAAGAAGCCAAAAAAAGCGGGGCCGAACTGCGCACCCACGAGGACGGAACCACCCACTTCTGGAAGGCGGCTACCATGTCCAAGAGCCTGGGCAACGGGGTGATGGTGGGGCCATTTGTACGGGAGCAGGGTGCCGATATTGCCCGCGTCACTATCCTGTTTGCCGCCCCACCCGAAAACGAGATGATCTGGACGGAGGAGGGGGTACAGGGTGCCTGGCGTTACCTCAACCGGGTTTACCGCATGGTGGCGGAACATCTGGTTGAACTAAAAGCACAGGGCGATGTTAGCCAACCCGCAGCCCTCGAGGGCGCGCATAAAGCCCTCTACCAGAAGCTGCACCAGACCATCAAAAAAGTTACCGAGGACATCGAGGCCCTGCGTTTCAACACCGCCATTGCGGCCCTGATGGAGCTGCTCAACTCCCTGAGCGATTACCGTAAGGAGCAGGGGCTTACCCCGGTTTACCGCCACACGGTGCTTTGCTATTTGCAGTTGCTGGCCCCTTTCGCACCACACCTGGCCGAAGAACTCTGGCACGAGTTCCACAACTCCTCTGTGTTCAGTGTGCCCTGGCCCAGCGTAGATGAAGCCGCGCTGGTAGCTGACAGTTTTGAGCTGGTAGTGCAGGTAAACGGCAAGGTACGCGGTAAAACCGTGGTGAGCACCCAGGCTAGCGAAGAGGAAATCAAGCACCTCGCCAGGGAGCTTCCCAATGTCAGGCAGCACATCGGGGGCAAGGCTGTGGTCAAGGAAATCTATATTCCCGGCAAGCTTTTGAATATCGTGGTCAAAGGGTAGCTTGCCCAAGCGTCAAGCCGAGCCTCTACCACCTCCGCAGAGGGAAGGTGCCACCCCGGTGCGGAACCTGGCTTGGCCAAAAAAACTTGCCGCGGGCCTATATGCGCTCGGGCCGGTAAAGATACACCCCGATCAATTTGGACAATTGACACTGGAAACTCCAGGTCGGGCACCGTACCATCAGAGCATGATCACACTGCATAAAATCAACGCTCTGGCTGATGGGCAGGTTCTGGAATGTGTAGGCCAGGATTCGGGCGACACCTTCCGAATGGTCATTCTTCATACTTCCCCCAGCCACTACGAAGCCCTGGGCAGGGTCACGCTCAGCAACGCCAGTGTCAACTACCAGTCTTCGGGGCCCATGACTGCCGACCTGCTGCTGCAATGGCTGGACACCCTGTTCGACCGATGGCCTGGGGCCAAAGCCATCCCCTGGGCCGTACACGATCTGGACGAAAAAACCCAGCAATTTGTTCGCGAGGTTCGCAAAGCCCATGAAGCGGTCTAGGGCTGTTCGTAGTCGTGGTAGTCCGCTTGCTGCGCCCGTCGCAAGCGGGCGCGAAGTGCTGCAGGTGTATAGGGTGTTTTCTGGTGGACAATGGCCCCAAAACCTGCCATGAGCAGGGCCGGAATCAAGAGCAACAAGCCCTGAAGTGGGTCGGGCACATACGGCATGGGGAACTGAGCTACCGAGGCCCACAGTTGCACCAGCGGCAGGATGCCCCCCATCAACAGACCGCTGAGCCACCATTGCCGAGGCCACCACCAGCCCACCACAAACCCCATCAGAAGCAGCAAAGTTCCGGCAAAGAGCAAATCTACATTGCCCAGGTCGCCAAGGGCCACCAGCAAACCAGTTGCCGTCGGAATGAGGTAGCGCAATAAGGGTCGAATGCCGGGTCTCATGGCTTTAGAATACCGGGTCTGGACAAAAAAACGTGTGTATGACCTGGCTCAACTCTCGAGCCTCAGGATGCCTTTTTCCAGGGCTACAGTGACCGCCGCAGTACGGTCGTCGACACCCAGCTTGCCAAAAGCGTGGAGTAGATGGGTTTTGACCGTAGCCTCGCTAATTTTGAGCTTTCGGGCGACCTCTTTGTTGGAAAGACCCCTGGCTACCAGCGCGAGTACTTCCAGCTCACGCACGGAGAGGTTTTCTTCGGTTGGGCCACGCATCCGGCCCAGCAAACGGGCAGCAACGGGAGGGGAAAGCACCGCCTCACCCCTGGCGCACAGGCGCACCGCCCGGAAAAGCTCCTCTCGAGGCACATCCTTAAGCAGATAGCCGGTAGCCCCGGCCTCGATGGCCCGAACAATTTCGGAGTCGGTGTCGTAGGTGGTGAGAACCAGAACCTGAACGCCGGAGAACCGGGCCCGGATTTGCCGGATGGCGCTGACTCCATCCATCTGAGGCATTCTGAGGTCCATCAGAACCACGTGCGGCTCGAGCCGCTCCAACAAGTCCAGCGCCTCCTGGCCGTTGGAAGCCTCGCCGGCCACTTCGAAATCGGGCTGCGAAGAGAGCAAACCGACAAGCCCCGCCCGTACCACGGGATGATCGTCGACCAGGAGAATTCGGATGGTTGTTGCGTTTGTCATGGGGTTTCCACCTTAGGTCTATCCACGACCCTGTACAGGGGCAGGCTGAAGGCCAGGGTTGTGCCCTGTCCAACCTCGCTTTCCACCGTCATCTGCCCCCCCAGTGCTTCCACCCGCTCGCGCATCGAGCGCAGTCCAAAACTCCCCGAGGTAGGCGGCTGGAGTCCCACGCCATCATCTTGAATGTCCATCAGCACCATATCTTCCAGATAGGAGAGGGTCAGGGTGGCGTGGCGAGCTTTGGAATGCTTGCGGATGTTGGCCAGGGCCTCCTGCGCCATGCGCAGCAGCCCAACCTCGAGCTCGGGCGGCAAGGAGCGGGGTTCGCCGGTCAGGGTGAACTGGGCCCAAACCCCGCTCTCTGTCTGCCAGCGCTGCAAAAGCCTCTGCAAGGCTTCGGGCAGCGAAGTGTTCTCGAGGATTTCCGGGCGCAAGGCCCAGACCATCCGGCGGGCCTCCGACAAGCCTTCGCGGGCCGCGTTACGGGCCTGCTCCAGATAGCGTCCGGCCGAAGTCTCGTTTTCAGAAGCCATCTCGGCGGCCTCGAGCTGCACCACAATACTGGCAAAACCCTGGGCCAGGGTGTCGTGAATCTCGCGGGCCAGGCGCTGGCGCTCCTCGAGGATGCCGGCCTGGCGCGAGGCTTCTTCCAGCTCGCGGCGGGTTCGCTCGAGTTCTTCGCGTGCCCTGGTCTCCCGTACAAGAAGCTCCAGGGTCAAAAGCGAGTAGCCCGAGTACAAGAATGCGATGAAGATAAAAAAGGCCAGGCCCAGGTTGGGGTACTCGGCTGGGGTTGGAAGCGCGCTCCAGGCCGTGTTGCCCTGCGGCCCCTGACTCAGCAGGATTTCGAAGGAAATTTGTAGCGGCTCTCGCTGGGCCCACCACACCGACAAACCTCCCAGCCCAGCCACCAACAACAAAACCACCCATAGGGGCAACCAGTAGCGTGCCACTACCGGAACCAGGCCCAGGGCCAGAAAGGGCAGATAGTTTTGGGTCAGCCAGGCCACTACCGCCACCCCGATTAAGAGCAATACCCCAAACTCCCAGGCCCGGCGTTGCCCAGGCCGCACCGCCCACAGTACCACCCCAAACAAGACCACCGCCGCGCCCAAGCGCCAGGCCGCCTGGGCAGGGTCTTGCCAGGGCAGCACCACTGGCACCTCGAGCGGACGAGCTGGCACCAGCAGCGTAAAACCCAGCACTGTCAGCAGGTTAAGTGCGGTTAGCAGCGTAACCATCTGAGCCACCGGGCGGCCCTGAAAAAAGTGCCGGACGTTAGCCAACATTACCGAAATTGTAGCCCAGCTAGAGCCAAACGTTTGCGCACGGGTATTCATTCTTTTGCTCTACGCAAAAAAACCGCCCTCATGCAAAAATGGGGCAGGCAGAAAGGCCCTGCCCGCAGATTCCGGCCTTGCTCCTGGAGGAGACATGCAGAAAATTACCTTACCTCACCGTTATTCCACCAGCGGCGCCCGCTTTCGCCAGGCGACCATCGAAACCGGCTGGCTATGCTTTGGAAACGGCGGGGTTACGGTACGCATATACCTTCCGCTGGTTACGCGGCTCGAGCTGACCTTTCAGATGCGCGACTGGCTGCTGGCCCTGACGGTGGTGGGCTTGTTCGTGGGGCTCACCAGCCTGGGTCTGCGCTCGCTGGGCTGGATGGACATTCCGCAGTTGCTCCGGCTCAACGCATCTGCATTTGAGTACGGAGCCCTGGCCCTGGCGGTGATTGCCTTTTTGAGCTATCTGCTCTTCCCTATCCGGGTGCTTTATCTCTACGATGGCAACGCCACCCCACTTCAGGTGGTGGGCAACAAAAAAGCCATCGAAGATATGGAATACTCCATCTGGGCTTTCCTCGAGGCCCTGCACAAGAAGCAGCCCTGAAGCTATGGAATCGGTTTGGGATTACCCCCGCCCCCCGCGCTGCGAACCCACCGCCAGGCGCATCCAGGTTCGCCTGGGCGAACTGGTGGTTGCCGACAGCACGCGGGCCTACCGGGTTTTGGAAACCAGCCACCCCCCGGTGTATTACATTCCCCCCGCCGATATTCGCATTGATCTACTGGAAGGCACCTCCCGGCAAACCTACTGCGAGTTCAAGGGTCAGGCCAGCTACTGGACGCTTAGGGCCAACGAGATTGTTTTGCCCAATGTAGCCTGGAGTTACCCCCATCCCAGCCCTGGCTTTGCCGCCATCCGGGGATATCTGGCTTTTTATCTGGAGCCACTCGAGGGCTTCGTGGACGGCGAAAAAGCCCAGCCCCAACCGGGCCTCTTCTATGGCGGCTGGATCACCCAGGACATCGCAGGGCCGTTCAAGGGCGGGCCAGGGACGATGGGCTGGTAGGGGTGTGCAGGAGTTGAAGAGGTGGTGAGTACCATCACTTCACCCCCAACTGCGGCTCGCTCGAGGCCGAAGGCGCGAGCAGCACTTGAAATCTCGGATCAATCCACGGCTGCATCCTGCGCCTCGTCTTCGCTCGAGGCCGAAGGCGCGAGCAGCACTAAGAATCACGGGTCAACACATGGCTGCATCCTGCGCCTCGTCTTCGCTCGAGGCCGAAGGCGCGAGCAGGGCTTGAAACCGCAGACAATACAATCACTTCACCTCGAACTATGGTTCGCTCGAGGCAAACCCTACGCTCCCCTGGCTGGCGTTCCAAACCAGGCTCCAGTTGCGGTTTCCAGCGGGCGCGGTGAGTCCGGCGTCACTGCATCTGGAGGTCATTCAAGGGTGATGGTGATCGGCTCGACCGCTTGCAGGCTGTAAATCTGCCCCTGCATCCCGATGCCGGTGATGTTGTCGGTAATATCGAGGTCTCCCCCACTAAGGGCACCGCTAAATGCGCTCAGCATAACCGTATAGGCGCCCGGCGCCAGCGAGGTGGGGGGATCAGTCTGGGCTCGAGGCTGGAAGCTACGCTCCGAGCCAAGGTAAAAGGCCATATCGGAAACCCCCGAACCTCCAATGCGCTGGAACGAGACCTGGTACAGAGCATTGTAGCCCGGCTGGGCCGAGCCCGAGTCGCTCCAGGCGGCGGTGAGGCTGGCCGCACTGTAGGTGCCGCCATTACTGAGGTTGCTCCAGGCCACAGTGCCTACGGCGAAGGCCGAGCCGCTGCCATCGATGCTACCGTTGCCATCGGCGTCGATGTTGAGGGTGTAGCGCTTGCCGGGTTCGACATCGAAGTTATTGGCAAAGTAGGTTCCCGGTGCCCACTCGCTAAGGGTCGCTTCCTTGCCCGCGTTGTCGCTGATGGTGATTTTGGCCCCGCTGGCCGGCTCGGCGTCCTCCAGATCGCCGTCGGCGTTGGGGATGCCCTTCTCGAGCTGCATGAAAGCGACCCCACCGGGCTGCAACAAAGCGGTAGCCCTGAAGAAGCCCTCGGGGGCGGGGGCCACGGGAATCGGTAGGGGGTTGGTGGCGGCAGGCCGTACCGACTGCCCCGAAGCGCCCGGACACGGCCCCGGCGTGCGGGTGTAGTTTCTGCCGTCGAGGCCGATCAGGTCGTCCTCGTAAACCTTGCCGATGTCTATGACCTTCGCGCCCGGTTTGGGAATCAGATTGCCATTGTTATCCACAAAGGTGTCGGTGTAGGTCTTGGTGGCCGTAAAGTTGATGGGCACGCCCTTTTCTACCGTAATTTCGGCTTGTCCAAGACGGTTGGTTACCGCCCGCAACCCTGGGCGCGCCGTAACCACTGCTCCTGCCAGCGGCCCAAAGCGGTTGCGCACCTCGACCAGCACACACTCCTGATCCTGCACGGCCGGGGCTCCGCCATACCAGGAGAAGTGGCGGATGCTGGCCCTGAGCACCGGAGTCGTGCCGTCCACACTCGAGCGCTCCACCGTGCCCTCGACAAAGTCTTCCCAGCGCCCGGTCTGGGGGTTGTAGGCGTAGCAGTGAATTTTGTCACCGATGTTGTAGCGGCTGCGCAACTCCGGCGGGATGGGCAGTTCGACAATGGCAGAGGAGCCGGGCTTGAGGTTTACGCGGCGGTTTTGTGAGTCCAGAATGCTGAACTCGGCAAAGGTCACCGCCCCCAGCGGGGTGGGGCTGGCACCTCCGGCAATCAGGTCGCCGGGCAGGGCTGAGTCCTCCTTGGTGGGGTCGAGGGGGGTCACCACCACCCGCAGGTTGGGGTCGGTAGAGTTCAGGCTGTTGGGTTGAAAGATAACCGCGTAGGGGCCTGCCTCGGTACGCTGGAAGAGGGTGCGGGCCTGGGTGGGGTTGTAGCTCTGCTCGGCTCCTTCCTTTTTGAGGGCTATCAGCATGGCCTGGGCGCTGCTGGTGGACTCGGCCAGGCCGTGCCCGGGAGCGTAGCCTGCCTTCTCCACATCCACCTTGACCAGACCCGGCGGGAGGTTTTGCAAAATGAACTCTCCCCGGCTGTCAGTGGTGGTGGTCTGGCTGCTACCCACCACCCGCACCGTCACCCCGGCCAGCCTTGCCCCCGAACCGATGTCGGTGACCAGGCCCACCACGGTGTTGGGTGCGCTCGAGCCGTTGTTCCCCCCGCCGCTGTCGCCGCTGCCACAGGCGGCCAGCAGGCCCAACAAAAAAGCCATTCCCAGGGTTTTCTTCATACCAATCCTCCCTTACCGGGGCACCACCACCACATCGAACGAAAGGCCATCTATGGGTATGGCCTGGGTTACCTGCCTGCGCTCTAAGTCGAACACCACCAGATGCCCCTCGGTGCCGCTGCTCACGACGTAGGCCCGGCGGCCATCGGGCGACAGGGCCGCATGGGTGGGGTTGACGAAGACCCGGCCGCCCAGCTCGAGCCGGTGGTGCTCTGCTTGCCCCGAGGCCAGATCCACCAGCGAGACCGCGTTGGAGTAGTAGTTGAGCGACAGGACTTTCCCGCTGCCCACCGCCAGCAGGCCCAGCGGGCCCGGGGTGACGGTGTAGCTTTTGGGGCTCGAGCCGGGTACGTGCAGGCTGAGGGTGTCGGACTCGAAGTTGGAAACCAGCGCACCCTCCCCCCACGGCAGCACAAAGGCCGGGTCGGAGCCGGTGGGGGCCTCGAAGAGTGGGTCGAGTGTCGCTTCGTCGAGCCAGCGTACCGCGCTGGCCTCGGTGCTGGGCTGGCGCGGGCGCAGCGCCACCACCAGCCGGGAGCCGACCCGTGCCACGTCGGCGGCCTCGCTGGCCGAGCCCGAGGGCGGCAGGTTCACGGCCCGAACCACCTCGGCGCGGCCCAGGTCAATCTCGCTCAGGCGGCCCTGGCGGATGTGCGAGACAAAGAGCCGGCTATGGTCGCTGGAAAAAGCAATCCCCACCGGACGCTCGCCCACGATGAAGGGCCTGGCCCCGCCGGGGTTGTGGCAGGCAAAGCAACTGGTTTTTGTGAAGGCATCCTGCTCGAGGTGGGGCTGGATCAGGCTGCCGTCGCTGCGCCGCTCGGGTACCGGCGCGGTGAGGAAGGTGCGGGAGACCAAAAGACGCTGCACATCCACCTCCGCCACCGCCTGCGAACCCACCAGCACCACATAAACCTTGCTTTTGTCCGGGTTCAGCACCATCCGGTGAGGCAGCCCCCCCACGGTAATGCGCTTGATGGTGCGACCCTGCACCGGGTCAATTACTGCGACAGTGCTCGAGCCGGCCTGGCTCACCAGCACGTAGTGCGAGCGCTGGGGCGGGCCAGAGCAGGACACCAGCAGAACCAGAGCAAGCCAGATGGCCCCACGCACTTAGCCCCTCCCTTCAGCGCCGCTCATAGTTGCGCCAGGGGCTGCCGGTGTGGTTGTAGCAAACCGCATAACTCCAGGCGTGGCGGGGGTAAAAACAACCCAGCATGAGGTCTTCCCGGCCCGCCGGAAGGGTATAGCTCCAGCGGTAGTAGCCGGTGAGGGGCTTGAGGGTATACTCCTGCACCCCGTCACTGGTGCCGCACTCCCGCAAGCGCACGATCAAGCGGGCCTGGGTGGCCTCGAGGCGCACGTCGCCCTGATAGGTGAATTCATCGCGCTGGTTGGTGATTTTGAACAGCGCGTTGCCCCGCTCAAAGTAAATCAGGTCGCGCTTGCAAACCCCATCGAAGTTGGTTCGGATGAAGGCCAGGCCCATCTCGTAGCCCCCCTCCACAAAGCGCAAAAAGCGATACTCGCCACAACAATCGGGAAACTGGTAGGCCCCGGTCTGAGGGTTGTAGAAGTTGGTCTCGCGGTAGCCCCACAGCCCCAGCATCTCCTGGTAGGGGCCACTGGTGCCCAGCTGAAACTCTGGCGGCTGGGGAGGCTGGGCCGGGTCTGCGGGCGGGGTGGGGTTGAGCAGCTTGAATTTGAGCGGATAGGGGCCTCCGCTCAGCTCCATCTGTAGGGTGGCATCGAGGTCGGTCTCGTACTCGGAAAGCACAGCCTCGAAGACCACCGGGGTCAGGGGCTGGTTGAAGGAACCCGAGCTGGCGCAGTTTTGCACGTCCAGACGGCGCTCGCGGGGCCGCAGCACCAACCGGTTGTTACTCCACTCGGCCAGGCCCACCATCTGGTCGAAGAAGCTGACCAGGCTACAGTTAGGCGAAACCCCCTGGGAGTAATGGGCAAAGTAGAACTCGCCGTTGGGCCTGACCTTGAACTGGGCCGAGTAGCCCTGGGTCATGTTAAACTCGATTCCGGTGATGGGGTTTTTGAAGTTGCCGCCGCTGGCCAGAGTGTCCTGCCAGACCCCGGCCAGTTCGAGCGGAAAGCTCCCGGTAGCGGGGGGGTTGTTGCCTCCGGGTGGATTGCCCCCCGATTCACCCCCACCACAGGCCGCCAAAAGCAGCACGGTGACCACAAGAGCAGTTTTTCTGTACATCCCGACCTCCCGTTCTAAGGGTAGAAAAGCCCGCATGACTGGTGCATGACCGGCTAGGGTTCGGCCTCCGTTTCGGCCTCTCCCAGCTCCTGCTGCAAAAACGCGGTCAGAGCGCTGGGTTCGGCAAAATAGTGGCGCTCCTCGCCCTGGCTCACCGAGGCCCGCCAGACCTCGCCCTCGGGGCTGGGCTCGTACCAGATGCGTAACACATAAACCTGGCTGGGCTTGGGATTCACCTGGCGGTCTCCTCTCTAAGACAAGGGTGGGTGTCGGCAGGAGGAGGCACTCCACCGACACCCCAGGGTTCTATTTCTGCACCGTAATGGTCGCACCGCTAATGGGCAGCCCACTTACGGTCGGGTTGCCCTGGGCACTCAGCGCGGTCAGGTTGATCTGGTAGGTCTTGTTGACCGGGGTGTTTGAACCACCACCGCAAGCCGCCAGCGTCAGGGCCAGGGCCAGCGCCAGGAAACCCACCCGCAGGGAACGCATCCGCCACGCCCCCAGGAGCATCAAGGGCAGCAAGGTAAGCAGCAGCGGCGCGGGCAGGGCCGGAAGGCTCTGGGCCTTCAGCACCGCCGGGCGGGCCGCCAGCGAGCTGGCAATATCGGCCGCCACCAGGAACTGACTACTGCCCGGGCTAAGGGCCAGCGGGGTGGACAGGGTGAGTGTGAGGGTACCGTTGTCGGCGCTGAAGGTACCACTGGCAATGGGGGCCTCGCCGCTGTCAATCTGGCCGTTGGCGTTGGCGTCGCGGATCAGCTTGACCGCGGTGAGGTCGAGGCTATCGTTGCCGCTGCCACTGGCTTGCAGCGTAATGCTCTGCAACTGGGTGGCCTGAGAGGGGTTGAGGGTAAAGGCCAACATCAAAACGTTGCTCTGTCCCTTGTTGCGGGTGGCGTCGGTGGGGGCGTTGGTGGGCTTGATAACAGCAAGGCTGGCTGGTGCAGCGTTGGGGTTGGTAAAGGTCGCAGTGATGGTCCTGGCTACGTCCATGGTGACAGAGCAGGCTCCGGTACCTGTACAGGCTCCGCTCCAACCTGAGAATGTAGAGCCACTGTCGGGTGTGGCGGTGAGGGTAATCGTCGTACCCTGGGCGAAATTGGCTGTGCAGATGGCCCCACAGCTAATGCCTGCCGGGTTGCTGCTGACGTTGCCCGTACCACTGCCGACCCTGCTTACGGTGAGCAGCCTGGTAGGGCTTTGACTAAACGTTGCAGAGACAGTTTGGGCTGCGCTCATGGTTACGGTACAGGTTCCGGTGCCCGAGCAAGCTCCGCCCCAGCCCGCAAACACCGAACCTACATCTGCGCTGGGGGTGAGGGTAACGCTGGCTCCGTCGGCGAAGGCATAAACGCAGCTTGACCCACAGTTGATCCCCGCCGGGTTGCTGGTGACGCTACCCGAGCCTGCTCCGCTTTTGGTCAGGGTGAGGCTGCGCCCTAGCTTGTACTCCACTGTGAAGGTAGGGTTGCCACCCCCCGGCACCACAAAGGATTGGGTTGCAGGGCTGGCCACATACGTTTGACCACCAAAGCTCACATTGGGCGGGGTTGTGAAGTACTGGCCCGCCTCTGCGCTCGAGACACTCTGTGCGGTGCCAGTCAAAATCTCGAAGGTGCGGCTGTAGTTATTGGGCCCGGTGAGGGGAACCGTGGCGGTAGAGCCGCTGGGCAAGCCATTGGTAGTGATGCTGAATGAGCCGGTGGTTAGTGGGGGCAAAACAGAAAAATTAGCTGTAACGGTGCGAGCCTGATCCATGGTGACGCTACAGGTGGGACTGCCCACCACCCCCATACAACCGGACCAGCCTGTGAAACTCGAGCCAGGGTCAGGCGTAGCCGTGAGGGTGACCACCGTACCACTGGTGAAGGCCTGCGTGCAGTTTGTGCCGCAGTTCAGGCCCTGGGGGTTGCTGCTTACCTGACCGCTGCCGTCACCTCCTTTATTGACCGTAAGGTTGAAGATGCTCGAAGGGCTTCCACCGCCCGCAGTGGTATTAATTTGGGCGATTTGCTCAGGCCCAACGTAGTCTGTTCCACCGCTATCCCGAAAGCGCACCCGCCAGTAAAGGGTATAGTTCTGCCCAGGGTCGATGGTGATGTTCCAGGTAGCCCGGCTTATGGTGTTGGTAATGGGAATACTAACCGTCACCGGGCCTGAGCTATTCGACAAAACATTGTAAGGATCGCTCGGAGACAGGCGAAACTCCATGAAGCCCGTACCCGCCCGTCCGTAGTGATGGATATAGCCGCTAAACGAGAAGGTATTGCCTGAGCGGGTCGAACTAGGGGCATCGTAATTGACCAGGGCCTTGTATCCCACCACCACAGACTGTTGAACCGTAACACTCCCGTTTGCACTGGTTACGATTGCCTGCAAGCGGCGCTGGAGTGGTTCGGCCAGGCCGTTAAGCACACGATTAAAACGAACCGGTACGTTTATCTCGAAGCTCCAGCCTGAGGCCACCGCTGCAAAACCAAACTGCAGCCCCCCATTCGGCCCAGAGACCGGTTCCTGTAAGCATGCACTGCCTGGACCCCGCGGGGCCACATCCTCGGCCAGGCCGTCGCGCAAGCGGCGAGCAATGCAACGCACTGGGGTTTGGGGGCTTATGGCCAGTTCAGTTCCTTCGGGCATGAAAAACTCAAAGCCCAGCGCGTCACCACCCGAGCAGGGGTTGCCCACTACCGCCGCCACAGCCTGCACGTAGGTCACATCGCCGGTTTGAGGGAATAGCGGGGAGGAGCCGCCCCAGTAGGCGGCATAGGCGGTTACTGCGGTCTCGGGGATAAATACCACACAGGCCACACCCGGAATGAAACCAAAGGTACCCGAAAGCCAGCTGTTCTGAGCCTGCGCGCTCTGGCCCAGCCAGCCCAACACCAGCAACATCACCGCGATAAACCAACGCTTGGTCTGCATGGAATACCCTTCCTGGGGGGGCTTACTGCCCCACCCGCCAGAATCGGGCCTGCCCCAGGCTGGTGGCCGCCTCGAGCTGGATATTAATGCCGCTGCGGGGGGGCTTTACCAGGATGGCCTCGCCCCGGGCATCGGCGTAGAAGCCAAACAGGCCCGTCTTCGTGGCGAAAATCAGGTAGTCCCCCGGGGCCAGCCCGTCAATGCTGAAGTCTCCACTCCGACCCGTAGCCCTGATGACGGTATTTTTGCTTTTTGACTCGTCGCAATCGTCAATAGCAGCAACGTAGAAGCAGGCCACCACCGTTGTGTTCTCGACGCTCATGCCCACAGGGGCCGTCACGGTACCGGAGAATCCGCTGCCTGCCCCCCCGCCACATGCGCCCAGCACCAGCAAACCCAGTAAACCCACCAGTCTCAGCAGTTGTTTCATGGCTTGTCTCCTTTCCAACCCGGGGTTGATGCCACGAGGGTAGCGAAAGCTACATGACTGGAGGATGACTGCAAAACAGACCCCCAGGGGGGATCTGTCGAGGAGATTGACCGACTACCTCAACCGGGCGCGCTCGAGGCTTCGCAACGCACCGGGTTCAGTTGGTTATCCGCTCACCGCCGCAGCAGCTGCCGCAGGCTGGGCAGTAGCGAGACCTCCGAGCCAGGCAGGCGCAGGCTACCGGTGCCCGAGAGCACCCCCAGCGGCACATCAATCCCCGAGCGCGTGGGGCGGACCAGCAGCAGGTTACCGCTGGCATCGGTGTAGCCCCCCAGATAGTCGCCGGGGGTAATCTCGTCGTCGCTGTCCACGTCTTTCCAGGCAATCACCACATACTCGCCCGGCGCCAGGTCGGGGATGTTATAGGGCGCACGAAGGCCCGCCTGGCGCACGATGCCAACCCCAGAGCGACTGACGTCAATGTCGTTTCCTGCCACGAAGAGCGCGACCACCGCAGTACCCTGCACGCTGGGGGGCGGGGGTGGCGCGGCCACCTGCAGGGGCAGGCCCACCGTGCGGGTAAGGCTGCCGCCACTGCCGCTCAGGGTGAGGCTATAGCTCCCCTGGGCCGGGGTGCTAACCACCTGCAAGCGCAGGGTGCTGCTGTTGCCCGAAGCGGGGTTGGGGCTAAAGGTGTGGCTGACCCCAGCCGGCAGATCACTCAGGATCAGGCTGACCGGGTCGGCAAAGCCGGCAATCCGGGCGATGTTGACCGTAATCTCCACGCTGCTACCCACCGCGGGGCTGAGGCTAACTGTGGCCGGGCTCAGTTGCAGGGTGAAGCTGGGGGTTACGCTACCGGCGGCGCTCACCGCGGCCTGGGCGTTGATCAAACCGGCTCCGCAGTCGCTCCCCTGAAGGGTGGGAAAGCCGGGGGGAATCTGGCTCGAAGGGCGGCCCGTACACTGGCTCGAGTTCAGCGGAATAGCGGAGCCCTTGAGGATGTCCAGGGCCTCGGCCAGGGTCAGGTCGGGCCGTCGGGCCTTCATCAGGGCGACCACCCCCGCCACGTGGGGCGCGGCCATGGAGGTGCCCTGTTCGAAAGCGTAAATAAATTGAGCGTCTCCCGTCTTGCTATCGTCCTTGAGCAAGCTCAGCACCCCATCCACATAACCATCCCCATTACGGTCAACGGTGACATCGCCCCCGGGGGCCATCACATCGATGCGGGCCCCGTAGTTGGAGTAGTAGCTGCGCAAGCCCCGGGTCTCGGTGGCCCCCACCGTAATCACCCCACTGCAGCTGGCCGGGGTAAACCCGGCGGCGTTTTCCGCACTGTTGCCCGCGGCCACCACCAGGATGGGCTTTTGCGGCTGGTTGTTGGCCTGATTAATGGTGTCCTGCCAGGCCGGGCTACAGGCTCCTGATCCGCCCAGGCTCAGGTTGACCACCTGGGCCGGATGGGGGTTGGCGGGCACCCCGGAAACCGGAAGCCCCACCGCCCAGCGCAACCCGGCCAGGATGTCGGCATCACTGCCGCCGCCCACCCCCAGTGCGCGCACATGTACCAATCGGGCCCCCCAGCTCACCCCGGCTACCCCCAGGTTGTTGTTGCTGCGGGCGGCGATGGTGCCGGCCACGTGTGTGCCGTGGTAATTACTGAGGGCCTCAGGAGGCACGCCTGGGGCCACGTTGCCGGTGTCCTCGGGGTTGTTGTCGCGCGCGTTACCGTCGTTGGCGATGCGGGGGTCGGAGATGAAGTCGTAGCCCAGCACCGGGGTGGGCAGGTCAGGGTGGGCGCTCACGATGCCGGAGTCGATCACCGCCACCGTAATGGTGCGGCCGGTGCCGTCTTCGATGTCCCAGGCCTGGGGCAGGTTGATGGCCGGATAATGCCATTGAAAATTGTAGGATCTGTCGTTGGGGGTTTTGAAAAGCCGGCGGATGTAGTTGGGCTGGGCATAGAGCACATCGGGCCGGCGGGCCAGGGCCGCCACCGCGGCCTGGGTCTGGGCCTTGTCGGCCACCCCCCGGTAGAGGGCCAGGCCACCCGGCTCGAGCTCCTCCACCCGTTGCAGCGCAACCCCACCCGCCTGGAGGCTTTCCACCCGCTGCAGGCTTAGGCCCGGACGAAACTTCAGCAGCACCTCACCGGGCACGAAGTCGTCGGGCTGGCTTTGGGCAAAAAGGCGCTCGGAGGTGTGAATGGATGGGGCGCTATTGCTTGAGAAAAACCCCACCTCCCCCGAGATGCTGCCCGGCCCACCCCCGTCACAGGCCACCAGGCTCATCACCAACCAGAGAATACCCAGCTTGTATGCACGCACCACACCACCTCCTAAGTCAGGTTCCTCTACATGGTATCTTGGGGATTCAGCGTTATGTCAGCGTTAAAAAGTCCCAAACTAAAGGGTCTGTTTGGGCCAGCGCTGGCCTGCACAAGGCACCCGACGCAGGATATGCTAGCCCTCACTCCATGACTGGCGGATGACCAGGCCACCGGCCCGGGCCGCCTCGAGCACCGCCCGGCTGAGGGGGTTGTGCTCTAAAAAGCTGGAGCGCAACTGGGCAGGCACCTGGTGGTCGGCAATCTTCTCTAAGGCCCGTAGCACCTCTTGGAGTGAAGCCTGGCTTGCCTGGCCCAAAGCGGCCTGGGCCTGGTGGTGCACCCAGCGCACCTCGAGCCGGGTGCAGCCCGTGGGCCAGTAGGTTTCCAGCCCAGCCATAGCCGCCTTGCTCCGGTATAGAGCCTCCTCCAGATGGCCCGGGGTGGGCCCGGGCTGCTCCAGCAAGACCCTGGCCCAGAGGGTCTGGGCGGCTATGCCCAGGGAGGGCCAGTTGTTCTGCTGGGCCAGGGCCAAAGCTTCCTGGAGGCAGGGGAGGGACTGCTCGGGGGGGGTCAGGCGGGCTCGAGCCAGCAGATACCGGCCATAGGCCAGCCCCTGCCGCTCGGCAAACAACGCCTCCAGGCGCTTTAGCAAAGGAGCGACCGCCTGGCCTTGCCAGTGGGCCAGCAGGGCTTCCAGGATGCGGTAGGTGGCCTCGTCGCGCCGGGGCAGGTCGGGCGCGCCCAGGGCTTTGCCCAACCAGTCGGTGGCCGGCCCCCACGCCCCCCATACCCAGTACAGGCGGGCCATCTGATACTGGCTAAAAGCCCGCGCCCAGCCCCACTCCTCGGGCACCAAAGCCAGGGCCTCTTCCAGCACCTGCTGGGCTTCGGCGTAGCGCTCGAGGTCGTAGTAGCGCAGGGC
>FWPV01004861.1_pt1 | contig 27603 bp, 20 predicted proteins | sample 2228371 | NCBI WGS metagenome assembly FWPV01 (sample SAMEA103939776, study PRJEB20133) | metagenome
GATGCGAACAGCACGTACATCGGAGTGACCGACCAGTCATCGACCACGGAGAGCCGCGCATAGTACGTGATGCGCTCGACGCGAACCGGCGCGTCTCCCGCCTCTGCCAGGTATTCACCCTCGCGAGCGACACCGGAACTGGTGCTCCCATCCGGCCTGGTGATCGAGTACTCGATCCTTGGCTCAGCGGGCAGCGCGCGGCGATACCCACCCTCCGCGGGATCGAGTGGTATCACCATGTCGACAGAGATCGGACCGGCCTCCCCCTCGATCTCCAGCGACCCCAACGCGCGAGCGAGCCCGTCGTCGTCGCTGTAGTCGAAGAGCAGCTCGGTGCGCGATCCATCGGGTGTGACGAGCACGGCAGCCAGCCCGTAGGCATTGCTGTGGATCATGAGCGACCTGTATCGGAGCGGATGGTTCGGGTACACGAGTTGCCGCTCGATGAGCTCAGGGCCGTCGTAGACCTCCACCAGGGGAGCGGCACCGACGTTCACGCCCCCTCTCATGTGGTCGAGCTCGATGTCCGTGACAGCGATCGTCAGCCCGGTGAACGTGGCTGAATGCCATGGGCCCTCGCTCACCAGCCCGTAGCTCTCGCGGGTATCGAGCCTGCTCGACCCGACGACGACACCCATGAGCCCCTCGGAGCGTGTCAGCTGACCGAGTCCGACGATGACGAACAGGAGCGCCAGGCTCCAGTGGAAGACAGCGCTGCCGATGAGTGAGACGTGCGCTGGCCCGAGACCTACGCCCACCCGAACCGCACGGACGAGCGGTCGGGTGCGCTCGAATGCGCACGCGCTCGTCGATGCGAATAGTGCGAGTGCGATCCCGAGGAGGATCGGCGACGAGAACGCGTGGTCGAGTCCGAGTGCCGCCGCCACGGCACCGACAGCACCGGCCCGCGCGATCCAGTGGGCCGAGGCCGCCGGGTCGCGAGTCGCCTGCGGTACGATGGTGCCGAGGGCTGCCCACGCCCCGAAGGCGAGGATGAGAGCCGCCGCGAGTCGCCGGGACCTGAGCAGGGCCAGGAGACGCCGCTTCACGTCCGTCTTCCTCACGGCAGCGGCGTCGGGGTCGTCTCGCCAGACTGCTCGAGCACCTGCGTGTCCGCGACGACCCAACCTGTACCAGCACGCGCGAGGGTGTAGAGCATGCGGTAGTGCGTGGTCGCCCACGCGGTGGATGGCCGCCTCGTCTCGATCCCCCAGTACCGCCAGCGCCACCGCTCCTCGGTGGTGACCTCGGTCGATGTCGCCTCAGCACCGGGTGCTGCCGCCTGCATGACCAAGAACTCGTCGAGCGTCATCTCGATCGCACGGCCCTCGTTCACGTTCAACTGGATGTAGGCGTCTTCCCGTACCCACTGTCGCTCTGCCACGAACGGCGCGACCATGGAGCTCTCGAGGCTGAAGTACGCATCGTGCACGGCCCGCAGGTACGCACGAACAGCATCGATGGGCTCGGTGGACGGCTTCGAGGCGATGCGGATGTCCTCGAAGGGGTCAGGCGCGGGCGTGACCGCTGAAGTGCCTTCATCAGGCGTCGACGGCGAGATGTTCTTCGCCCGCGCACAACCTGCCGGCGTCATGAGCACGAGGGCAGCGAGGGCGGAGATGAGTGCGTATCGAGTGAGCGTTCGCGTGTCCATGGCATCCATTGTACGGCTTACCGTGGGCGCTGTCCTCACATCACAGGGGCGAGCCCCGCATGCGGTGGCTCGCCCCTGCTCACGATGCTGCACTCTTAGCGCAGTTCTGTATCACTGGAAGACGCGCAGCTCCGCGATACCGTAACCGTTGTTCCTGCCCGTTCCGGTCCGTCGGCACTCGACCTTCACATAGCGGGCGTTGCGAGCCGAGAAGGTGATCGTGGACGTACCCTTCGCAGCAGAGCTGGTCGAGTAGACCTGTGTCCAGTTCCTGTTGTCGGTCGATACGTGGACTCGGAACTCCTTGGCCCAGTAGTCACCGTACCACGCGATCTCGACCGTGCGGACCGAGAAGCTGCTCGCGAGATCCACGGTGAGCCACTCCGTATCCGACGCCCCGCCGTCCCTCTTCGACCACCAGTACGTCGCCGTATCGCCATCGCCAGCCTTCGCCGGCGCGTACGTGCTACTCACGTAGCGGGACGCCGTGAAGGTCTTGCCGAGCGCAAGGTTCGTCCCACCGCCACCGGTGCTCGACGGTGAGAGCGCGACGTTCACGGTGACGTTCGTGCCGTTCGTGATGGTCACACTCCCGGACCACGTCGTGTACCCCGCAGCCGCGACCGTCATCGTGTACGTTCCACCCGCGACGCCCGTGATCGTGTACGTGCCGTCAGAGGCGGTCGTGGCGATCTTACCGGCGATCGACACGCTCGCACCAGCGACAGCCGCACCGGTCGTCGCGTGCGTGACCGTGCCCGTGACGCCTCCCGTGGTCGGCGCTGTCGGATCGAGGACGAGCGGCCAAGCGGGTGAGACCGACCTGCTGTGATCACCCGCGCAGGACGCTTGACAGTCACCCTCGGACCAGGTCGTCGGTGTGCGGCTCTTAAGCGACATCGCCTGGACGCCGCCGCTCGCCGCCGCATACGGAGCCGGGTCGGTCACGTACGCGATCATGCGCGGCCGTTTCCACCCGTGGGGCACCTGCGCGTGACACAGCACGCACTTGCCACGGGTCGAACTGTGATGGTCGCCCTCGGCGTGCACCTTGTTGCTCCACGTACCGCTCGGCCCGTTGAGGTCATGGCACTTCGCACAGATGACCGACGTCGAGCTCATACCGTTCGATGTGTTGGTCAGGTACACGCTCTTCCATGAAGTCGGATACGCGGGATCGATGTTGACCTTCATCGCTGAGCCGTGCGGACCACTCGCCGCGTTGTACGTGTGGCAGGCATCGCAGCCCATGATCGAGTCGGTAGCCCACCCCGTCTTGAGGAATGACGATGCCGTCGGCAGTGTCCACGTGTACGTCACACCGTTGACGTTGAACGACGACTGCATGCCGGGCAGGTCCGTCGCCACGCGATGACCGGAGGATGTCTTCGGCGTGAACTCGTAGGCCTGCCGCGCATTGTGCGGCGAGTCCGGATGGCACGTCAGGCAGCGGCGGTCACCCGACGCGATCGCCGAGGTCACGATCGTGTTCGTCGAAGCATGGCAGGTGGCACACGTGTAACCCAGTGCTGCATGCTCGTCATCGAGGTAAATGAAGTGGCAGCCCTTGCACCCCGACGGGTTGGCGGCCGAGGCGTCATGAGCCTCATGGTGGTTCGGCCCGACTCCGGTATGGCAGCCGGATGCCGTGCAGTCGGTCGTCGTGGCCGGCTCGGCAGGTGAGCGGTGGCACGCCTGGCATCCGCCACCCGACAGGCCTGCATGGATCGCCTCGACGTTCGAGATGTCATGACACTGCGTCCCGCCACACGTCGTCGTCGGCGAGACGTGCTTGGCCTGACGCTCCCCATGCTTCGTCGGATGACAAGCAGCGCACGTCTTGTCCCACGCACCCGTGAAGGCGTCGACCCTCGTCTCGTGGCACTGCACGCAGCTCACGCTCACCGTCGGCTTGGAGTGCTCGGCCTTCATGTCCTTGTAGTGGCACTGGCCGCAGCCGGATTCAGCGGTCGCATCGTGCGCAGCAGCCGGGTAGTGGTTCGGGTCGACCGGTAAGAGCGCACCGTGACAGTTCACACATGCCGTCGAACTCGGCAGCGCGATCTGTGCGTTGTGGCAGACCGCACAGGATGCTTGCGGGCCCGTGCCGTGGAGCTCGCGCACGTCGGCGGTCTCGTGGCAGTCCACGCACGCCTGGCTGTCGGGCGCCGTGTGGATCTGGCCGATGTCACCGTGGACGGTGTGGCACGACGAACAAGCCGCTGAAGCGCTCGACCAGTCGATGCGCGACGGGTCGCTGTTGCGATGACACAGCGCGCACGTGCTCGCGTACTGCGGATAGCGCGACAGGTACGGCTCGTGCGCTTCAGGCAGCGTGTTCGCCGCGTGGCAGCCCGCGTCCGTGCAGTACGACGGCATGTCCGCGTACGTGTGAGCCGCAGGAATCGCGCGATGGTAGTCGGTGCCCTCGGTCGTGTGACAGTTCGCGCACGCCGTCGAGTTCGGCAACGTGATCTGCGCGTTGTGGCAGATCGCACAGGATGCTTGTGGGCTCGTGCCGTGGAGCTCGCGCACGTCGGCGGTCTCGTGGCAGTCCACGCACGCCTGGCTGTCAGGCGCGGTGTGAATCTCAGCGATGTCACCGTGGACGGTGTGGCAGGCGGTGCAGTTCGTGTCGTTCGCGACATCGATGGCGTTCTGCACCTCAGCGCCACGGTCGCCCTCATAGTAGTCATGGCAGAGCGAGCAGCCGGTGAGCGTCTTGCCGCTTGCCGTGGTCGTCGAGAGCCCCTCGTGCACGATATCGAGTTGAGCGCTGTGACACGTGCCGCACGTCGCATCGCCACCAGGGACATACGCGCTGCGGTGCGTCGCGGAGATCGGACCGTGCACGTCGTGGCACGCTTCGCAGTTCGTCTTGCCGGTCGCGATCGCATCGACGACCCGCCAGCTGCTCGATGCGTGGCACGAGTCGCACGAAAGCGGCGTACCGTCGGATGCGTACCGTGGCTGACGCGACAGGTACGGCGCGCCGTTCGCACCGAGGTGCTCATCCACAAGGTTGCTCGAGTGGCACATCGCGCAATCGCCCGTGGGCGCTGTGGACGCCGAGCCTGTGTAGTATCCGTAACGCGGCCCGGTGGCGTCGATGAGCAGCGGATCGGCCCAGTGCACCGAGCGGTGCGCATCGGTAGCGCTCACGGTGTGACACGCACCGCATGCGGTATCGCCGGCCGCGATCGCCTGCGCATAGCGCGGATCGGACGTGTTGCCGTGACACAGAGCGCAGTCGGAGCCAGGGACGCGCTCCCGGTGCTCGACCGACAGGTCGCGCGACGTGTGGCACCCGGACGCGATGCACCCCTCGAGCGTCCACGAGCTCACGTGCCGATCGGGGCCGTAGTGCTCCTCGAGCGTGGCGTGGCAGTTCGTGCAGGCAGGCTGCGGTTCGAAGGCCGCGGACGAGGTGCGCACATCGATGTACTGGAGCGAGATCCTCGTACCCGAGGACGAGGGGTTCTTGGTGCCGGTGTTCACGACGCGCACGGTGTGCGGACCGGGCCCGAGATTCGTGCGCCAATAGAGAACCTCTCCGTACTTCCGCAGGTTCGTCTTCGATAGGTAGGTGTCGACCGTCGCCACACGCACGCCGTCGACGTACACGTCCGCGATGCCGCCTGCTGCATCACGACGCCCGAACCACGCGAAGCCGTCGCCCTCGATCGTGAGCTCGAAGGAGGCGCCGCCTTCGACCGACACGTCGTAGGCGATCGAGCCGCCTTCGAGCGTGTCATCGACGACGGTGACCCAATCGCCTGTGTACGTGATCGACGGCGACGTATCATCGATCCGCGCATGCGCCTCGGGGCCACGGTGGCAGGCCGAGGCTGCGCACGCGCTCGGGGTGAGCGGGACGCTCACATTGGAGCCCATCTGCTCCGATGTCACCCCCGACGCCACTTGGACGACCACTGGTTGCGTCGGCGAGCCGACCGATGGGTCGCCACCCACACCGTGCGAACCGTGGGACACACCACCTTGATGACACGCCTCGCAGGAAGCCGCGGCGTGGCATGGCGCACAGGCTGAACGAGCGTTCGCCACCTCCGCCGGCCACGAGCGCTTGGTGTGGATCGCATGCAGGACGTCAGCTGAAGCCTCCGCAGAAGCCGCGGTCGTGAAGTACCCATATGGCGTACCGATGGCAGACCGGAAGAAGGACACGCGCAGCGGAGCGAACCACTCCGTGTGGCAGCCCCCACACTGCGTGGACACGTAGTGATAGGGGTGCCCCGTGATCCAGTGACACTTGTTGCACGCACTCGCACGGTCGACCGGTCCGACCGCGAAGTCCGCTGTCGGAAGACCCGCGGGCGCGGACGGCCCGTGACACGCGAGACACTGCGGGTTCGCCGATGACCCATCAGCGGCATGAGCCACTGCTGGTACCCCCGCGAGAACGAGCCAGAGGAGTACGGCGATAGCGACGACGGTGCCGCGAGGCCTGACGCTGCGCATGGTTCCCCACTTCCTCGACGTACGAATACGGTCGAAAGAAGCCCCACTGGGGCCAATCGGCAGGTCCCCTATCGCCAGCCCCTTTGGCGAGAAGAAACACCAGCCGAACCATCGGCCGGTTGCGCCACTGGCTCCCCGCCGCTCAGGCGCCCACCTCACGAGCGTCGGTTCTTCGCCTCCGATACGCACCGCCCTGTGACGGGCGTCACGTATCGATTATTGTGAACGAGAGCGCGATTCGCGTCAAGGGCCGTTCATCCGGACGGCAGGCGCGACGCGCCGATCCTCGCTCGTGTCCACGAGGCATGATGGCCTATCATGATGCGACGTCATCGTACGCACAGGCAGTCGGAGGGCGCTCTCCACGCATGCCACACCGCCATCACACGAGGACACGAGCCGTACTATCGGTCCTCCTCGGGTTCGCGCTCCTGATCGTCACGCTGCTGAGCGCCTCGTCGGTCGCGCCTGCGTGCGGCGCCTGTCACGCCATGCGGCCGTACGCTCGGACACTCGAGAAGAGCCGCCACGCACGGATCGGATGCTACACGTGCCACCTCAGCGCCAAGGGGTGGGACTGGCCGGCCTTCAAGGCTGTCGAGCTCACCCGCATGTACCCGCGAGCCTTCGAGGGTCGCCCCATCGACGGACCGCTTGGACGCGTGAGCGACGCCGTGTGCCTGGACTGCCATGGCGACGTCCTGCGCCAGGTATCGACGACCGGGCGGGTACGCATCGACCATCGCGCGTGTGCGACGGACGATGCCTGCGATGTCTGTCACCGCGACACGGCACATCCGGGCGCGATGCGTTCAGGCTTCGACATCGCCATGGAGGACTGCATCTCCTGTCACCGGACGAACGGGGCGTCTTCGGGCTGCGACGTGTGCCATGAGGATCGCTCGCCACGCGACCGACTGGCGAGCGAACCGTGGCGCGACACACACGGGTCGCGATGGGGAGTCCTCCATGGCCACGGTGATCTGCGCTTCTGTTCGATGTGTCACCCAGCCGCGGATTGCTCGGCGTGCCACGGCTTCCCATCGCCACACGACGAGGTCTACCTCGAGACGCACGTGCGTGACGCCACGAGCGAGGCCGACGAGCGCTGCATCACGTGCCACGAGACATCCGCGTGCCAGGGGTGTCACACCGTGCACACCGCGGCGAAGAGCGGCGGCCAGAGCTCGGCGACGACAGAGGTGGATGATCCGCGATGAGTCCCGACACCCTCGCACGCATACGAGAGGGACTCATCACCCTCGTCGAACGACCGGGGTCGAACCTCGTCGCGGCGTCACTCGCCTTCGCGCTCGCCGTGCTACTCATCCTCACCCTCGCCGTACTCGTCCTACTCCTTCTCGCACGTGGACCAAGATCCGCCACCGTCGAGACCATCGAGAGCACCCGCGCGGAGCTGGGCGAGGATACCTGCATCTCGGATACTACCAAAGCTCGATGGCATCTGGTGCGACGGGCGCTCCCGGCGACGATCGCAGCCGTGCTCCTCATCGCAGGAGGGGCCGTCGGCTTCCGGGAGACCGGTCGCACGGCGTATTGCGCGAGCTCGTGCCATACGATGGTGCCAGCGGCAACCTCATGGCGCACGTCCTCGCACCGCAGCATCGCATGCGTCACGTGCCATGAGGACTCGCCTATCGACGCGGCCTTGAGCCGCACGCGCCACCTCGCGCGCTTCGTCGCGAGCGGAGGCGAGCTGCGAACCCGCGCTACCGTCTCCTCGATGCAGTGCATGCGCTGTCACCCGGAGGTCGCCACGTCGAGGGAACCGACGACCGCTCATGGCTTGCGCGTCGTGCACGTCCACTTCAACCGAGCAGGTACGGCCTGCACGGATTGCCACATCGAGTCAGGGCACGTGAAGGATGACCGGTGCGCGCCCCGCCGCATGGCGTCGTGCCTCGTGTGTCACGACGGAGCACGGGCTCCCTCGGAATGCGACGGTTGCCACCTCGACGATGCCGGCCGGTTCGCCGTCATGCGACGTACCTTCGGGCCAGCGAGGATACGCGAGAGTGCCTGTGAGGCATGCCACCGCTGATACCTGGCCACGCGCCTCACGGCATGGGATGCGAGAAGGGCGGCCACCCGGACCGCCCTTCTCTGATATGACCCCAGGATCAGTACGTCTTCCCAGCGCCCTGAGTCCCAGAGACGTGACAGCGCAGACACACGCCGTCGTACTCCGAATCCGCAGCCGGCGTCGGCGTCGTACTCGCGTCGGGAGCGGTCACCAGGAACCGCTGGCCAGCCGTGTAGTGCGGGAAGCTCGACGACACGATCTTCGAGGTACCGTCCGACTGGTTCACGAGACCGTCCGCGTGGCAGCCACGGCACGTCGTCGAGTCGACCCACGCGACGCGATTGCCCGTCATAGTGGACTTCGTGTTCTGATAGTTGTCGGTTGCGGCCTTCATGACGTGCGAGCCCTGCGTAGCGGTCGTGTCATACGAGGTCTCGTAGTACGGCGTACCATTGCTGTTCGAGACCTCGTTGTGGCAACGGGTGCACCACTTCGCGACAGCCACGTCGGTCGCATCGGTGGACTGCGGGGTCACGAACGCGTCCTTCCCCTTGAGGATCTTCTCACGCAGGTAGGCGTGATCCTCGATGATGTTGGTCGCGCCGTGAGGAGTGTGGCAGTTCACGCACTGCGCACCCGTGTCGTTGTGCGCGTACTTGTTATCACCCACGTAGTTGGAGGTCTGACCGTTGTACACGCGGATGAGGCCCGTCGTGTTGGTGATATGGCAGTACACGCACGCGTTCGCGACCGTGTCACGCATGAGCAGCTCACCAGCCGCCGTGGCGTTGTGGACCGCGTGGCACACGCCGCACTTCTTCGACGAGGTCGTGTAGGAGCCGTGCGGCGAGCCTGACGGCGTGAGGTAGCCCGAGTTCGTGTCAGCGAAGGCGACGCCCGCAACCAAGAGCACGATCACACAGGCAGCGAGAACGATCGAAGCCCCTCTCTTCAATCCGATCACCTCCCTCCCTGGTTGTGTGAGCCCCGTCACAACATGTTCGTGAATGGAGCCCTCGTACAGCATACCGCTCGTTCGCGATCCGTACAATGGCGAGTGCGACCTTTCAGTCCTGCTGGGTATGCGTGACCCCAGATGGGGCCGTCCTCCTGCGCGTCAGCGCGATCACAGCTAGCGCGCCGATGAGCGCGAGCAGCGGTATGCCGCATGCGCGGAACGGGCTCGACAGTCCACGGCGGATGGCCTGCGGCACCCCGCCTCCCGAGCCCGGGAGGTGGACGATCTGCACGCGGTCGTTGGCCGTATCGGCGATGACGAACCAGTCCCGATGAGCGTCATAGGCGATGCCGGAGGGATACATGAAGGTGCCGTCCTTGCGCCCGTCGCGTCCGAAGCTCGCCAGCGCCTCGCCGGTCCCCGAATCGATGCGCACGATCTTGAAACTGAAGGCATCCACGACCACGAGGTTCCCGGCCCTGTCCAGAACGAGTCCTTGCGGCAGGTCGATGGCGTCCGTAGCAGGTCGACTCTGTGGTATCCCAGGCGCTGGAGCGCCACTGGTCGTCACGGCACTCGATGGGAGCACCCAAGCGAGCGACCCCTCACGGTCGAACGCCTTGATGCACTGGTTGAGGGCATCGGCGACGTAGATGCGCTCATCATCGGCGGTGATGCCGCCCACGGGCTCGAGCACAGCGCCTGGGCCACGGCCGCGCTGGCCGATCCTGAATCGCTCGACCCCGTCGAACGTGAAGGCCACGACCTCTCCGCCCGCACGGGCGTACAGCGTGTCGCCCGCGATATCGACGTTCGCGATGCCAGGCACCGGCCACTCCCGCACGAAGCGAGCGCGCTTGTCGAACACGATGATCTTGCCGTTGAGCTCATCGGCTATGTACACGTTGCCATCAGCGTCACATGCGATGCTTCCCGGCCTGCCGAGCTGCCCACGTCCGGTACCACCCGCTCCCGTATGGATGATCCCGGCGAAGGTGCCGTCAGGGTTGAACGTCAGGACGCGGGCACGCTGCGGGTCCGTCACGTGGATGCGACCGTTCGGCGCGACGGCGACGTCGGTGGGACCGAGCAGCTGTTCGTCACGAGACGGTCCGAACCCGTAGATGGAGCGCACCCACGTGAGCCCGCCGCCTTGCTCCACCACAGGCTCGGGAGCGCCGGCCGGCAGGAGGATGCGCACGAAGAAGTAGCTCACGGCGCACAGCGCCACGATGAGCAGGACGAGGAGCGCGCCCAGGAGCGCCGTCGTCCGTCGGGCATGGCTCGCCGTCGCTTCCGTCCCGCTCACCGGTCACTCCCTTGTAGCCGCTCCAGTCCCTCGCGCGCTGCGGCCAGGTCCGGCACGAGCGCAAGTGCGCGCTCGTAGTCCTCACGAGCGCCGCTCACGTCGCCAAGGCGCTCGCGCACCTGCGCGCGCTCCGCCAGGACGTCTGCCATGGTCGGCTGCTCGTCGATCGCGATCGCATACTCTTCGAGTGCGGCTTCGAGGTCCCCTCTCTTCGCGAGGAGACGCGCCTTGCCGAGCGCCGCTTCCACGAGGTCCTGGTTCGGTGCATCGATCGTGGCGCCTGATTCCTCCGCCAACCGCTCGTTGAGCGCTTCGCGGTACGTTCGCGCGTGCTCCTTGGCCCGCTCGTACAGCTCGATGGCCTGCTCCTCAGCACCACGACGCTCAGCGCGGTATGCCTCGGCTATCGAGAAACCCGGCAAGTCCTCGACCTTCCTGCCGCGCGCGATCGCGTCTCCAGCCTCCGTGTAGAGGCCGCTGTCGATGAGCGCATACGCATACGCGAGCCAGTTGCGAGCCTCCTGTGGATGCTCCTTGACGGCGGCCTCCGTGATCGCGAGGGTGCGCTCGGCGAGCGTTCGCGGTGCGCGCTCGAGCTCGAGCCCGTACAGTACGATCGCAGCGAGGCTCGCCAGCAGCACCACGACCGTCACGAGCACGACGACACCCAACGTGCGTACGATCGCCTGAGGATCGGCTGCCCGCACGCGCCCTGAAGCATGACGTCCCACGTCCCTGCGAGCCATCGTCGTCCTTCCGAACGCCAAGTGCGAGGTGGTTGCGTCGCGGCTCAGCGTGTGACCGAACGCACGTGACACTTCGCGCAGTATGTCGGGTCATGGCACTCGAAGCAAGCTTGTGCGCCCGACTTCTTGACCGCCTCGAAGTGCTGGGGGATCCAGTCGCGAGTGGGGTCGGCATCCTTGTGGTGGCACGTGTTGCAGAACCGCATATCGTTCGCGCTCGTCGGCTTGACGCCCTTGGCGTGGCACCTCGCGCACGTCTTGGGCGATGCCTTGCCGACCTTCCCGTGCGTCTTCACGAAGTCCTTCGGGTGTGGCATCTCCACGCCATGGCAATCCACACAGAAGCGGGACTCGAGGTGGCAGATGCGGCAGTATCCCGGACGCGCTTCCTTGAGCTTCCAGTGACCGGATGATTCACCGCCGGGCGTGTAGAAGCCAGGCTCCTCGTGGCTCGCGGGCTTGAGCTCGAAGTTCGGTGGATGACACTTGGAGCACTCACCCGGAGCACGGTATCCCGGCTCGAGCCCATGGCATCCCTCCTGCCGGAAGCAGCCCTCCATCGTCATGAAATCCTCGTGTTTCCGGTTGGGCTTGCCCGTCCTCGGGTCCTTGAGTGCGAGGTCGAAGTCCTCACGGTGCGCGACCCGGTTGTGACACATCGTGCAGTGCACGTCGTTCGCGGCATGGATGTCGTGGTCGATGATGATGCCTGGCGACGGCGTGATGGTGCGCGTCTTGAGGTCGTGACACTGCGTGCACTGCCCCGAACCCATCTCGTGCGCGTCCTGCGCGAGCTCGCTCTCTGGATTCAGCGGCAGCTCGTAGCGTCCGCTCACCGTGAGCACGAGCTCCCCGAGCGCCTTTGCCTTCTTGAGGGTGAAGGTGACCGGGTCGGCATTCACCGGCTCGTGGCACGACATGCAGGAGACGAGTGCGTGTGAGGACCGCCGGTACGCCTCGATCGTGTCGTCCTGGACCTTGTGGCACGCATTCGCGCAGAACCAGTACGTCGACGTCGCGCCGAACGCGATCACGACGAGGGCTGCAAGCGCTAGCACGGTGACACCCGACCATACCAGATACCGCGCGCGTCGGTGGTCACGGAAGCCCGCGAGCGGAGCCTTCGGCATGGGACAGAGCCTCCTCGTTCGCTAGAAGTCTATGCCGACGCGCTGTCCGGGTACGACGCGATGGCAGATCAGACAATTGCCATCATACGGGAAATCGTAGTAGCGCAGCATGTAGTTGTGCGACGTGCCGTGCGGGTCGTGGCACGTGCTCGTACACGTGAGCGGCTTGCGCGCCTTGACATCGTAGTGCTTCGGGCGGACCGGATGGTTGTTGCGGTACACGGTCGCGGAGGATTCATCGAAGGCGGCAGGTGCGTGGCATTGCAGGCATACCTCGGGATTCGGCTTGATGAGCAGGGGTGACCAGTCGGAGCCGTGTGGCGTGTGACACCTTATGCACAAGGTGTCGAAGTGCGCTGACCGCTCATACGTGACCGCGATGGCGGCTCGGTGGCACTGGTAGCACATGGCGTTGTCCCTCGCCGCGAGGAGCGCCGGGTAGTCAGCACCGTGCGGGTTGTGGCATCCCGAGCACTGCAGCTTCACCGTGCCCACCGGGTGGTGGCTCTTCTTGAGGAAGTCGTACTTGATGCTCGGATGGCACCCGTAGCACAGCGGCGGCTCCCCTGCGTGCAGGAGCGGCAGGTAGTTCGAGCCGTGCGGCTCATGGCAGTCCGTGCAGAGCCCATCCAGGAACGGCTGGTGTTGCACGGGCTTGAGGCTGTAGGGCGCAACCGACGGATGGCAGATGAAGCACAGGTCCCGCTGGTTGTTGACGAGGATGCCACGAAACTCGGACCCGTGCGGATCGTGACAGTTCAGGCACCACCGACCCTCGACCGGTGGATGGACCTGCTTGCGGGCGAGCTCACGACCGATGGGGTGACACGTGATGCAGAGGTCACGCTCGTCCTGGGTGAGCAGTGCGCGGAAACGGGATGCGTGCGGACGGTGGCAGTTCGTGCACCGGCCAGCCTTGAACGGCTGATGCGGATAGGCTCCGTTGCGCTTCGGGCCGAGATTCCCGTGGCAGATCCAGCACAGCTCCTCGCTCGGTAGCGTGGGCTTCGAATCCGCGCCCTTGACCTTCTTCTCCTCGACCGTCTCCGTGGGCCCCCGCTCGCCCTTCTTACCCTCACCGGACTCGAGGACGTCCAGGACGAGCTTCAGGGGGAGCCACTCGACGAGCGTCTTCGTGCGCTCCCAGAGCTGCACGACGCCCGAGATGATCGTCCTTCGCTCGACGCGCCCGTGCGGGGTGTGGCACGTCGTGCACTGCTTCTTGAGGAACGGGTCGTGGACCGATGGATACGAGAACTCCGGGATGAGCTCGCTGTGGCACTGGAGACACTCGAGGTTGCGCGTGACCGTCTTGATCTGCTCCGGCGTCCTCGTGACGTACGTCTCGACCATCGTCGTGACCGTGCACAGGAGCAACAGCAGGAGTATCACGAGAGCGAGGACGAGTCGCCCGGGGCGAGCTGAGGACCCCGACGTGCCCTCCTGTGCCCCCACGATCGGCTCTACGTCGTGCCCTGCGCTCACGAACCCTCCCCGTCAGAAAGCGACGAACAACGTGCGGGCGAGTGTGCCGTCACAGCAGGAAGTCTACCATCGCGCGAGTAGCGCGGCTACCCATCTTCACGTCCATTCATGCCCCGCGAGACCCGCTGCACCCGCCTCAGTCCACCAGCCGCACGCACTGCACACGACCGTTCTCCTTGTCTGCGATCACGAGCAGCTCGCCACGGAGTACCTCGACATCATTGGCGAAGTTGAGCTGCCCAGGTCGCACACCGCGCTCACCGTAGCTGCCGAGCACCTTGCCATCGGGTGAGAGGCGCACGAGCGAGAACGCGAAGGCGTCGCAGATGAGCACGTCCCCATCGGCAAGGACGGTGAGCCCTCGAGGAAGCTGGAACGCACGCTCGCTCCGGTCGTTGATGCCCTTGGGGGGCGTACCGACCGTCCACAGGTGCTCGCCCTCCGGCGTGAACGCCGTCACCCGCGCGTGGTTCGAGTCGGACACGTAGACGGTGCCGTCCTTGCCGACCGCGATGCCGTTCGGATGATCGAGGTCACCCGGCTCGAGTCCGGGCTTGCCCCACTGTGCGATGAGCTCGCCAGTCGTCGAGAACACGAAGACCTGGTACTGGTCGAGCGCGTAGACCCGATCGCCGTGGACCGCGACGTCGGTGACAGCGATCCCGGCACCGTCCTGCCCAGAGGACCCCTTACCCACGACCTTCCTCGGGTCAGGGAATCGCCGCAGAGGCTTACCGTCCGCGTCGAACACCTCGATCGAGTCGTTCCGGAAGCTCGCGACGTACACGTTCCCCTCATCGTCCGTGTCGATGCCGACCGGGTAGTTCAGTCGTCCCGGTTCGTACGAGTAATTGCCTCCGGGGATCGGCTTGGCGACACCGAACGTGCCGAACTCGAAGAGGAACCGCCCGCGCGAGTCGAACACGCAGATGCGGTTGTTGCCCGTATCAGCGACGTAGATGCGCCCGCCCTTCCCAACGGCCACACCCATGGGGCGGCTGAACAGCGGCGCCCGTCCAACCCCTGGCCCGTACACCTCCCAGACCGGCTTGATGCCCCGTTTCGGTTGCACATCACTGAGTGACCTGGGCGCACCCATGAAGTAGAGGAGGTACACGAGCAGCGCAGCGAGGAGGATGAGCAGCACGACCGCGAGGATGATGAACCACTGGTGCGGCGTGAGTCGGATGCCACCCGTGAGGCGTCGCTTGAGATTCATCATGGCGTGACCCCGAGGCGCTCGAGGCCCTGCCTGGCCTCCACCATGTCGGGTGCGTACGTCAGCGCCGCACGATAGCGCTCGATGGCCGTCTCGGTGTCCCCGAGCTGCTCACTCGCGTAGCCGGCGAGGTACTGGAGATCGGCGAACTCGGGACGCTGCTGCAACACGGGCTCCACCGTCGCCAGCGCGGACTTGTAGTGCTTCCGCTCGATGTACATCTGTCCGAGCGTCTTGGCCGCGAGCACGTGGTCCGGCGCGATCTCGAGCACATCCCAGAGGACCTCCTCTGCCTCGTTGCGCTTGCCGAGCGCGTTCAGACACACGCCCTTGTTGTACATCGCCGCAAGGTTGCGAGCATCCAGCGCGAGGACCTCGTCGTACTGGCGGATGGCCTCCTCGTACGACCCCTCCTGCTGGTATGCGTATCCGAGGTTGAGCAGCGCGTCGATGTCGGTGGGGTCGTCAGCGACGGCACGCTCCCACTGTTCCTTCGCGGCCTCGGCAGGCGTCGCGACCCTGTCTTCGGTCAGGAGGCCCCGGATGATGAAGCCTGCGAGCGCGAAGACGGCCAGCAGCAGCACGAGCACGAGCAGGGCGAGCCATCCAGGCACGAGGCTGTCGTCGTCAGCCGACGCGGCCGCACCGTCGGTCGACTCACTGCGCTCCTCGGCATCCAGGACATCCTCTTGCCGCACCCGTGCGCTCACTCCGTGGCCTCCTCGCTCCTCGCGAGGTGGAACGAGAGGATCTGCAGCTCGGTGGACGTGCATAGCTGCCGCACCACGACGGCGTCGGGCACCACCAGGTTCGTCGGCGCGAGGTTGAGGATCGCTTTGATGCCCGCCGCGACAGCAGCGTCGGCAGCCTCTTGGGCACTCTCGGGCGGGGTCGCGATGATGACGATCTCGACGCCGCGTTCGCGGAGCACGGTCACGGCATCCGCACTGCTCGTCACCGTGACGCCGCCCACGGACCGCCCGATCTTGTCCGGATCGACGTCGAAGACCGCGACGACCTCGAAGCCTCGCTCATGGAACCCGCTGTACGCCACGAGCGCGGAGCCGAGCTTACCGAAACCGAAGATGGCGACCTTGCGGCGCTCGGTCACACCGAGCACGCGCGAGATGTGCAAGATGAGCTCCTCCACATCGTAGCCGAGGCCACGCGTCCCGAGCTCACCGAGGTATGACATGTCCTTGCGCACCTGCGCTGCGTTCGTCCCGCACATCTCGGCGAGCTGCTGAGAGTTGATGAGCGGCATGCGCATCGACTGTGCCTGCAGCAGGCACCGCAGGTACAGCGGTAGCCGCTCGATCGTCGTCGGAGGGACCGGCGATGACTTGCCCTTCATCACAGCACCTCTTCCACCTCGCGATCACGGCGTCGTCGTCGCCGCGAGACTCGCCTCGACAGCACGCAGCGACGCCTCGATGTCCGCTCTCCGCTGGATGGCGAGCGCCTTCTCGTATGCCTCCTTGGCGGCTTCGAGGTTCCCAGCGAGCCGCTCGGCATCACCGAGCATCGACCACCCATCGATGTAGTTCGGGTCCTGCCGCACGCACTCCCGCGCGACCGCTGCAGCCTCTGTGTAGCGCCCGAGGTTGGCGTACGCGACAGCGAGCTGGAGCCGGATGGCGGGTCCGTACGGTTCGACCTCGATGCCTCGCTTCGCGATGTCGATGGCCTTGTCCGCGTACGCTGGGTCGAGGTAGTACGCGCCCTGATTGTACAGGTTGGCGAGGAAGACGTAGTTGTCGTACTCCATGGGCACGAACTCGATCACCTCGATCAAGGAGCGCTCCGCCTCCTTGAAGTACGCGAGCGCCTGCTCGCGCGCCGCTGCATCAGGAAGCCCCTGGGCGATCGCGCTCATGAACAGGTCCTGCCATGCCAGTCCGACCTCGGTGCGGTACATGTCGTTCGACGGATTGAGCTCGACCGCGCGCTTCGCATTCTCGACGCGAGCCATGCCGTTCGAGAGGATCCGCGCCTTGAGGTGGTAGTTGTCAGCGCGGAGGTAGATGACGTTGCCGACGAGGAGCGCGCCCGCGACGAGCAGGACACCGGCTGCCGGCACGACGCCCCAGGAAGGCGCCTCCACCTCGTGCACCCGCGCGCTCGGGGACAGCAGGACGCCGAGCGACAGCCACAGGAAGATCGTGCTCCCCGTGACCGACAGGCCGAAGAAGAGGTGCACGATGTAGCCGAGCGACGCGGCCCAGAAGCCGGTGTACGCGAGCCGCGAGCCACCCGCCTGTGAGGCGAACGCGTGCCTCGCTGAGCGGATGAGCGTCCAGGCGAAGAAGCCGTAGGCGATGAGCACACCGGGGATACCGATGGCCGACGCCAGCTGCAGCGGGTAATTGTGCACGTTGTCGGCGACCGAGAGGTAGCCTGCGGTCGCGGTGTACGCCAGCGGCTTGAACCGGGGGAACAGGAGCCGGAAGGTGTCAGCCCCCCACCCGAGGATCGGGCGCTCCTTGATGGCTGCGATGGCTGCCTGCCAGATCTGGAAGCGCGTCAGAGCACTGCCCTGTCCGAACTCGAAGATGGACCTGATGCGCTCGAAGACGTTCGTGACCCCGTCGGTCGAGCGAAGGCTCCGCACCGTCTCGATGGCCGCGAGGACGGCCGCGACGCCGACCGCGCCCCAGTCCGTAGACCCCCACCGTGCGCGCACCCGGAACGCCGCCACGCCCATCACGATGATGGCGAGCGTCCCGCCGATCCACGCGCCGCGCACGTACGAGACGAGCAGGCACAGCCCCGTGATGGCGAAGGCGCCCCAGTAGGCCACTCGCGCGCCCTGGCGCTCCTCGGAGAGCGCGAGGCCGAGCGAGACGGCGAGCGGGAACATGAGGTAGCCCCCGAGCAGGTCGGGGTTGCCATACGTGGAGAACGCTCGAAGGCTCTCGAAGGGCAGCGTCCCCCACCGTGCCGGGTCGAGGCCGAGGCGCTGCGCGACCCCGTACGCGGACACGAGCACACCGCTCACGACGAGCGTCCGCGCGAGCGAGCGGATGCGCGAGGGTCGGTCGACGACCTGGAGCGCCAGGAAGAACGCCACCGCATACGTCACGAACGAGATGAGTCCCTCGAAGCGGCGATACTTGCCGAAGAGCGCGGTGAGCGGATGCACCGAGAACACGGTCGTGAGCGCCACCCAGGCGAGGAATGCGACGACCACCCAGATCTCTCTCGGCACACGCACGCGAGCGCCCCTCGTCAGCAGGCCCCACAGCCAGGCAGCGGCGCCGATCGTCACGAGCGCGCGCATGACGAAGACCTTCACGATGTCGAACTGGTCGTACGTGATGGGCATCGCTTGGATGCCGATGACGCTCGGGTTCGCGACAGCGAGCGGGACGAGGGATACGAGGAGGTGAAGGCAGATCCACACGATCCGGTCGGTCGTGCTCTCTGACAAGCTCGCGGTCACGGGTCGGCCGGCCCCGGTTGAGGGAGCGGCGGCGCGCTTCGCATTCGACGGCGCTGACCTCTTGCGTGCCACGTGAGCCTCCTATCTCGCCCCGCGCCCGGTGAGGACGACCTTCACCGTCTCGACGAGGATCCGCACATCCATGAGGAGATTCTGATGATACATGTAGATGAGGTCGAACTTCAGCTTCCGTTCCGGAGTCGTCGCATACGAACCGCTGACCTGCGCCAGACCCGTCGCTCCCGGCTTCACCTTGAACCGCTCGCGATACCCTGGGATCTCGTCCAGGTAGCGCTCGACGAAGTACGGACGCTCTGGACGCGGCCCCACGAAGCTCATGTCGCCGCACACGATGTTGATCAGCTGCGGGAGCTCGTCGATGCGGTACCGACGCAAGACGCGCCCGAACGGCGTGATGCGCGGGTCGTTCTCGCCGGCGAGTACCGGCCCCGTCGCTCGCTCGGCATCGCGCACCATCGTACGGAACTTGATGAGCTTGAACGGCTTGAGGTCCTTGCCGACGCGTTCCTGCACGAAGAGGATGGGCCGCCCCATGGTCACCCAGATGCCGACAGCTGCAGCGAGCAGTAACGGGGACGAGACGACGAGCAGCAGCGTGCCGAAGACGACGTCCAGCAAGCGCTTGAACGCCACGAACCAGCCCGGCGTCGGGGGCTTCGTGAGCTCCATGAGCGGTATGTCGCTCACCGTGGAGTCGACCTCCCCGATGAAGATCTCGTAGAGCTCGGGGATGACCTCCACCCGAACCTCGCTCTCGTTGCTGATCGCGAGATCCTCGATGATCTCGCGGAGCGCGACGGGCGATGCGATGATCACGCGATCGACCCCGTACTCCGCCACGACACGTCCGGCATCGTGGACCCCTCCGAGGACAGGGAAGCGCCCCCTCGGGGCACTGGCCGCGTCCCGCCACTCATCCTCCGTACGCGCGAGCATGCCGACGACGCGGTGCCCCCACGAGGCACGGCGCTCGAGCTCGGAGGCGAGCTCGTAGGCGACGGGCGAGGTACCGACGATGAGTACGCGCTGCTCAGGCCAGTGTATCGGCGTCACAGCGAGGACCGCGACGCGCCATCCCACGAGCAGCACGAACTGCAGCGCGAAGGCAACGAGCATCGCCAGGCGCGAGAACGAGAACGTCCTGGGCCCGACGAAGAACGCGAGTGCGGCGGTCGACACGACGCCGACCGTGCACGACGCGAACACGGCGCCGACGAGCTCCCAGATGCCCTCGGTGCGCTCGGGCTCGTACAGGCCGAAGATGTAGCCGGCAGAGAGGTACAGCAGTGTGATGAACGGCCACAGCGTCGCGTACGCGCGGAAGTTGAACGTGGGGATCTCGCCGCCGAACCGGATGAGGTACGCACCGACGATCGCGCCGTTGACGACGAGCGCATCGAGGATGACCGAGAGCGCGACGAACCGCGAGCGGGACATCAGTGCACCTCCAGCGCTTCACGATACACGTCGCGTGTGCGCTCCACCATGCGCGCGATGGTGAACTCGGCATGCACGCGCGCACGTCCCTGCATCCCGAGGCGCTCCCGGAGCGCATCGTCGGTGACGAGCGTCCGCAGTGCCGCGGAGAGCGCGTCGACGTCGCCGGGCCGAACGGTGAGCCCCGTCTCGCCGTCGAGGTTCGCGAACGGGACCCCCGTGGCAAGGCGCGTCGAGACGACGGGGGTCCCACACGCCTGCGCCTCGATCTGCACGAGCCCGAACGCCTCCGTCCGCTCCACGCTCGGCAGACAGAGCACGTCCGCAGCGTGATAGTACGCCACGAGGTCCTCGAAGTGGAGTGAACGAACGATCTCGGTACGATCGCGCACACCGAGTTCGTCGGCGAGCGCGAAGAGTCGGGCCTCGAGCGGGCCCGTGCCCACGATCACGAGGTCCGCGGGCACGTCAGCCATCGCACGGACGAGTACATCCACACCCTTGTAGTAGACGAGCCGGCCCACGAACAGCACGATCGGCCGCACGTGTCTCGCACGGATCGCCGCAGCCGCCTCCTCGACCTCCGACGTGAGCGCGAACGCATCCACATCGATCCCGAAGGGGACGACGCGACACTTGTTCGCACGCGGTGCGAGGAAGGGGCTCGCCTCGACCATGTTCGGACTCGAGGCGATGATGAGGTCCACGCGATCGAGCACGCGCTCGAGCAGCGGCCGGTACAAGGCGAGCAGCCGTCGTTGACGCACGATGTCGCTGTGGTAGGTGAGGACCGTCGGGAGCCCCGGATGGGCGAGCAGCCACGCGGACTCACCCCACGGGTAGGGGAAGTGCAGGTGCAGCACATCCGGCGGCACCTGCGCTCGCGCCTCTCGCCTGAGTGCCGCTGCGAACCCCGGGGCGACCGGTGTGCTCGCATACGCGAACAGGCGCGCGAGGCGCACGACCTCGACGCCGTTCATGCGCTCCTGGACCGTGCGCCGCGCCTCGTTCGCGACGATGACGCGCACCTCGTCACCCGCGCGGACGAGCGCCTCGGCCAGGTCACGAACGTGATGTTCGATGCCACCGAGGTGGGGTGGGTAGTACTTGTTCGTCATCGTCACGCGCATGCTGCTAGCCGTTCGCCCCTCAGAGGGCGCGCCCGTACACGAGATCCTCGCCTGCTGCGAGCAGGTCATCGACGACGCCTGCGCTCGGCGCCTCGGCGTAGATGCGCACCAGCGGCTCGGTCCCGGAGGTGCGCAGCAGCAGCCACGCGTCGTCGGGCAGCAGGAACTTCACGCCGTCGAGCCTGAGCACCGCACGTACGGGCAGACCGGCGAGCTCTGCGGGCGCGAGCGTCGGCATGCGTGCGACGAACGCCTCCTTGACGGCCGGATCGAGACGCAGGTCGCGCCGGAGGTACTCCATCGGACCGGTGAGCTCGATGAGCTCGTCGACGAGCTCCCGCAGCCCCTTGCCGCGCTGGGCCATCATCTCGGTGAGGAGGAGCGCCATGAGCAGCCCATCGCGCTCACGCACGTGCGCTGGGATGCCGATGCCACCGCTCTCCTCTCCCCCGATGAGCACACCGCCGGCGACCATCTCCTCGTATATCCACTTGAAGCCGACCGGGGTCGTGGCGACCTCGAGGCCGAGCCGAGCAGCGAGGCGGTCGACGAGCACGGAGGTCGAGATGGTCTTGATGATGCGGCCGCGCTGTCCGCGATCCTCCACGAGGTGCCGCGTGACGAGCGCGATGATGCGGTGCGGATCGACGAACGCGCCCGTACGGTCGCACGCGCCGATGCGGTCAGCATCACCATCCGTCGTGAAGCCCGCATCGAAGCCACCGTGGGCGACGCGCTCACGCAGCGCATCGATGTGCGGTGGGATGGGCTCGGGGTGGAGTCCTCCGAAACCTGGGTTCCGCTCGCCATGCATCTCCTCGACCGTCACGCCGAGTGAGCGCAGCACGCCAGCGAGGTAACCCTGCCCGGCGCCGTACAGCGGGTCGACGACGACCGAGAGGCCAGCCGCCCTGATCGCCGCAGCGTCCACGGATGCGGCAAGCGCCTCGAGGTACGGGGTCACGAGGTCGACCGTCTCGAACGTCCCCCTTCCATCCGGCTCCTCATCGAGCAGCACGGCCTCGATGCGGTCCGTGAAGGACACCGGACTCGCGCCGCCGTCGGCCATCCTGACCTTGAAGCCGAGGTACGGTGCAGGGTTGTGGCTCGCCGTGAGCATGACCCCACCGATGACCTCGTCGTCGTGTGCGACGCTCCAGCACAGCCCGGGGGTGGGCAGGAAGCGATCCGAGACACGCACGCGCAGACCGTGCGACGCGAGCACCTCGGCCGCCGCCGCGGCGAACGACGCAGCCTCGAAGCGAGTGTCGTAGCCGACGAGCACGAGGCCCCCTGGGTGGTCCTCCGCGAACACGCGCCCCGTCGCATCCGCGACGCGCCGCAGGTTCGCGTACGTGAAGTCATCAGCGATGACGGCCCGCCAGCCGTCGGTGCCGAAGCGGATGTCCGTACGAGAAGCCATCGGTCGCCTCCTTCACGTCTCGCTCAGGTGCCTATTCTCCCATGCTGGAGGCCATTCGGGTACCATCGAACGGTCGCCACGTCGAGGAGGAACCGTGAGTGATGCGCGCATCTCACACCTGAGCGCCGTCGTGCTCGCCGGCGGCAGCGGCACACGCTTCTGGCCACTGTCGCGAGAGCTCGCACCCAAGCAGTTCGTCTCGATCTTCGGCGGCGTGAGCCTCATCACCCGCGCGGTCACGCGCATCGCCTCGCTCGTCGAGGAGGGCGGTATCCACGTCCTCACGAACGAGCGGCTCCTCGATGAGCTCCGCAATCACCTCACCTCACAACCGGCGCTCGCTGGCATCGCGATCGACTACCTCGCTGAGCCGGTCCCGCGCAACACCGCGCCTGCGATCGCACTGGCCGCCGCGTACCTCATGGAACGCGACCCCGAGGCTGTCATGGTGGTGCTCCCATCGGACCACCTGCTCGAGGACGGCGAGGTGTGGGAGCGCACGCTGCGCGTCGCGGTCGGCCTCGCCCGCGAAGGTTGGCTCGTGACGCTCGGTCTCGAGCCCACCTCCCCCGAGACCGGCTACGGCTATATCGAACTGGATGGGCGCATCGATGGCGTCGAGGAGGACGGACTGTTCGGGTACCGCGTCGCGCGCTTCGTCGAGAAGCCCGACCGTGAACGCGCCGAACGCTTCCTGCGCGACGGGGGCTTCCTGTGGAACTCCGGCATGCTCGTCGCCCGTGCGGACCGCGTGCTCGCCGAGCTGGAGGCCGCTGGCGCGAACGACATCGTCACCGTCGCGCGCGAGTGCGCCTCACTCCCCCCGCACGAGTGGACGACGGCCGCGGTGCGCGAGCGATTCGGTGCGCTGCCCACCGTGCCGTTCGACACCGCCGCACTCGAGGTCTCGAAGCGTGTGGCGGTCGTCCCTGCGCGCCTCGCGTGGTCGGACGTCGGCTCGCTCGTCGCGCTCGAGCGCATCTCGCCGCCCGATGAGCGCGGGAATGTGCTCGTCGGCAACGTCGTCGATCTCGACTCACATGACTCGATCGTGTACTCGGCTGACCGCCTCGTCGCCACGCTCGGCCTTACAGGTCTAATGGTCGTCGACACCGCGGATGCCACGCTCGTCGCGCCGAAGGACCGCGCGCAGGACGTTCGCCTCATCGTCGAGACCCTCAAGGAGCGCGGCGCCCCCGAGGTCGTGGCCACACGGTCGTCACTCCGTCCGTGGGGGTCATGGACGCTGCTCGTGAAGGGCGAGCGCTTCCAGGTCAAGACGATCGAGGTCCTGCCCGGCCGTCGGCTCTCGCTCCAGTCGCACGCACAGCGCAGCGAGCACTGGGTCGTCGTTGAGGGACGCGCGCACGTGGAGCTCGACGGCGAGGTCATCGAGCGAGGGCCCAACGAGAGCGTCTACATCCCCATCGGCGCGAAGCACCGTCTCGCGAACCCAGGTGAGACGCCCCTGCGCATCGTCGAGGTCGCCGTCGGTGACTACCTCGGCGAGGACGACATCGTGCGCTACGAGGACGACTGGGCACGGTAGGCGACAGGACCTCGGTGTGCCACACGACGCGACCGGACATCACAACTCGCCCAGGAGCTCCTCGTAGCAGGCGAGGTGACGCTCGACGGTCCCCCGTACGGTCATCCGGTCGATGACCGCGAGTCGCGCGCGCTCGCCGAACGCACGTGCGCGATCCGGGTGCGTGAGGAGCTCGAGGATGGCCGCGGCGAGGGCCTCGCTGTCGTCCGGCGGAACGAGGCGGACCTCCTCAGGTGAGAACACATCGGCGATACCCAAGACCGCCGCAGCCACGATCGGCCGACCGAGCGCAGCGGCCTCCAGCAGGGACGTGGGGGTGCCGGGGCGATTCGATGGGAAGACGCAGACATCGAAGGCTGCGAGTGCGGCCGGGACGCTCGGGACAGGACCGAGAAGCTCGATGCGACCGTCCGCAGCGGCGCTCAGGAGCGACCGCCGCGCAGGGCCTTCGCCGGCGACGACGATGCGCACGCCTGGAGCTCCCGACGCGATGCGCGGCGCTGCAGCCGCGAGCGTGACGAGGCCTCGGCTCGGCTCCAGCGCACCTGCGTAGCCGACGACGGGACCAGGACCGAGGTCGAGTGGCTCCCGCGCGCGCTCGACGACCTCGCCGAGCGCCACGCTGGGCGGGTCGACGATGATGCGCGCGCGATCGACGCCTACCGATGCGAGGCGACTCGCGAGATCCTCCCCGTCGACGAAGAAGCGGTCCACGCGCACCAGCGTGTCGCGGTCGAGCCGCCGCCGCACCCAGGTGTCGAGCGGCCCGATGCCGGCAGGCGGCCAGGCGGCGCCGATGGCTGAGGTGACGAGCCTGGTCGGCAACCCGTGCGCCGCCCACCGCGTGAGCACATCAGCCTCGTAGCCGGTACTGTGCACGATCGCGGGGCGGAAGCGCAGCAGGTACTTGCGCATGCGCGAACGCGTGCGGATGAGGTTGAACTTGTCGAGACGGTACGGCGCGATCGTCGCGCCCGCTTCGCGCGCTGGAGCCTCGAAGGGAGCGCGGAGCGCGCAGATGACGTGCACGGAGGTCCCGCGCCGGCACAGCTCCTCGATGACCGGGAGCCAGCGGCGCTCGACGCGACCGATCGTGCGGCCGGTGCGCCCGGTCACGAACAGGACGGTCGCCTGTGCGAGCGTCGGCTTCATCGCGCCAGCACCTCTTCGTACACGGCGGCGGTGCGTTCGGCCGTGAGGGCCCACGAGAACTGGGCGGCTCGAACGAGCCCCGCCTGGCGAAGCCGGTTCCTGGCGGACGCGTCGTCGAGCAGGTGGGACATCGCGGTAGCGAGGCCGTCGACGTCTCCTGGCTCGACCGTCACCGCCGCGCAGCCCACGACCTCCGGTACCGACGCGGCTGCGGTCGTCACCACGGGCGTGCCGTGAGCCATCGCTTCCAGTGGCGGAAGGCCGAAACCCTCATAGGCAGTCGGGAAGGCGAAGAGCTCGGCGTCGGCGTACAGGGCACGCAGTGCGGCGTCGCGAAGCGGGCCGGTGAAGCGGATGCGCCCTCGTGCCGGGTCGGCTCCGAGCACGCCGTCGAGGAAGCCTGCGGGTTGCTCGCCCGCTAGCACGAGCATGAGATCGGGATAACGTTTCGCGAGCGCGGCGAACGCTCGCATGAGCGTCGCGAGACCCTTGTGCGGCTTCGGATTGCCCATGCCGAGTATGAAGCGCTTGCCCGCGAGCCACGGCGGAAGGGAGCCGACGGGACCCGCCGTGAGGTCGTCGGCCGCGAGCGGCGTCACCCGCGTCTTGCTCTCCGCACGTGGCGCGAACGCAGCGATGTCCTGAGCGGTGAAGACCGAGGGGCAGATCACCCGGTCCGCGAGCGTGATCGCTCGGCGGACGAGCCGCGCGAAGGCCTCGCGGCTGACGGGATTCGGCATCGAGCTCGGGACGCGGATGGGGATGATGTCATGCACGGTGACCACGAGCGGGTGGTCAGCAGGGAACGGCGTCGGGAAGTGCGTGCAGTGCGTGACGTCGGGACGAACCGCAGTCACAGCGCCACCGAACGCGAGCATCCCTCGCGGACCGAGCGGGCTACCGCCAGCTCGGGCGACCTCGGCGTCCACGAGGGGTTCCTGACCGGGCACGAGGAGCTGGATGAGTTCGAGTTCCCCCCGCTGCGAGAGCGCCCGCACGAGCCCGCGCGTGTAGCGCCCGACGCCGGACCACGAGGCCATGCGGCAGTCGATGAGCACGCGCATCAGCGAGCCCTCCGGTGGGGGTGAAGCGAGAGGGTGAGGCGGACGAGCATCACATCACACGCCATTCGGTCCCCTCCGCAACGCCTCGATGGTGTCTCGTGCGAGTTCGAACCGCACCTCCCAAGCGCTGGCAGCGGCGTAGACGATCCGCTCATCGTACGGATGCGAGGGCTCCTCGAGCTCCTCAAAGAGCGCGCGACAGAACGTGTCGCGGTCCGCAAGACGGATGGGCGCCCGCATTCGCTCAAGCTCGGTCCACCTGGTCGCGACCACCGGCAACCCGGCGGCGAGGTACTCGTAGACCTTGATCGGATGCACCGCATCGATCATCGGATCACGCCGGAACGGGATGATGCCGACATCCGCATGCTGCAGATACGACGGAAGCATGGCATACGGACGTGGTCCCAGCACTTTGACGTTCTGTAATGCATCGACCGCATCAGTCACGCGACGAGAGGTCGGTCCGATGAGGAAGAACGTCGCTTGAGGAAGGCGGGCGGCGCATTCAACTACGAGCTCGACGTCGAACCAGTACTCCTGGGCACCAGCGTACACCGCACGCGGCCGTGGCGTACCGCGATACTCCTCCGGTTCGGCGACCTTCTGCGAGAAGTGCTCGAACTCGACGCCGTTGGGCAGGTGCACGACGTGCTCGTTGAGGCTGGACAGTCTCTCGACGAGCGGCTGTGAGACGGCGAACACCACATCGGCGATCCGCACTGCTCGGTTCTCGGCATGTCTGACGACCGGCGAGACGCCCTCGAAGGACGCCGAGTCATCCGCAACCCGCACGACGTGCACCGCAGCACCGAGCGTCCCCGCGAATGCGGCATAGTACGGGTTCGTCAGCCAGATGACATCCGGGGCGAGAAAGCCTGTTCGCTCCAAGACTCCCCGAAGCGGCGGAACGCTGAGCCAGGCCACCCCGTCGTACACGAAGCGAGCACGCAGCAGCGGCGCATCGGCGGGAGGCAGCGCAACCATCGGGCTATACCAGCGAACGCCGCCGGCCACCAGTGGACCACTTCTCCACGCCGCCACACGTTGACCGAGGTCCCGCTTCGTCCGTCTCAGGAAGTGAAGCGGCGAGATAGGGTGCGAGATCCAGAGGACCTCGTGGCCGTCGCGAGCAAAGCGCATCGCATAGTGGTGACTTCCTACGCGCACATCGCTCTCGTACGGGAGGTTCTCGAGGAACAGGATCCTCATGCGCCCCCCTCGCGATGCCCGTAGGCAGCCGAATATGGCGGCGGGTCGTGCCTGTTGAGGTCCTCCAGCTCGAGGGTGCTCGCATCGGTGATACACACTGCGCGATCGCCGATCTCGATGAGTCGCCAGACGGGCTCGCCGTATCCGAC
>FWPV01004862.1_pt1 | contig 27600 bp, 29 predicted proteins | sample 2228371 | NCBI WGS metagenome assembly FWPV01 (sample SAMEA103939776, study PRJEB20133) | metagenome
TTAGGTTTTCAGCGAACCCATTATAGCATTGATCGGCTGTTTTGGGGCTGTTTTACTTGCTATCTCAAGTAATTTCTACCGGACAGCAGTGGTTCGAAATATGAAGAATAACAACTTTTCATGATAAATCATAAAACAAAGAAACCAGGTGGCACAGGTTTTCAACCTGTGCACTCTTTTCAGGTCACCAGAAGATGTTTGCCCCATTGGCAGCAACCTGGGAGCATTTACTTTGTCACCTGGCGTTGTAAGAAGGGCACTCGTCTCGATCAAAAGGAATCCAAGGTCATTATGGAGGCGCTTCGTTATTGGGATGGATCCAAGTGGAACCTGCTGGCAGCAGTAGTCATGCCCGACCATATCCATGTTCTGGCCCAACCCCTACCTCGACCTGAAGGGGGTGTGTTTAACCTGGCAGAAATTATCCACAGCGTCAAACGCTATAGCGCCCGGACCATTAATCAGTTCAGAGGGACCCAGGGAGCATTCTGGCAGGATGAGAGATTTGACCGGATAGTCAGAGATGAGGTGGAATTTTTGGAAAAGTGGAATTACATCAGAAATAACCCTGTCAAAGCAGGCCTTTGCCTGAGGGCCGAAGATTACCCCTGGCTTTATGAAAAAAATCGTTGAAACACAGGTTGAAAACCTGAGCCACCATCTTCCTGGCTGTTTGGCTGGAGTTGATCCAAGAAACAGGGAAATTACCTTTAAGTTCAAATGAAGCACTCTTCTAAAGACACTCCCCCGATCCCCCCCCTGCGCCTCCTGGCCTGGGAGACGACGAGGCGCTGCAACCTGGATTGCCGGCACTGCCGGGCCGCGGCCACCCAGGGACCCTACCCCGGCGAGCTCTCCACCGACGAGGGGAAAAAGCTCTTAAGCGACGTGGCCACCCTGGGGCAGGTGGTCATCATCCTGACCGGCGGCGAGCCGCTCCTGAGGGAAGACATCTTTGAGCTCACCGAGTACGGGCATAAGCTGGGGCACCGCATGGTCATGGCGGTGAACGGCACCCTCCTGACGCCTGCCATCGCCCGGCGGCTGAAAGAAGTGGGCATCCAGCGGCTGTCCATCTCCCTGGACGGGGCCAGCGCGGCCAGCCACGACGGGCTCCGGGCCGTGGCCGGCGCCTTCGCAGGGGCGCTGGCCGGCATCGAGGCCTGCAAAGCGGCGGGGCTGCCCTTCCAGGTGAACACCACCGTCACCCGGGACAACTTGAAGGAACTGCCCGCCATCCATGACCTGGCCATCAAATTGGGGGCCGCGGCCCACCACGTCTTTGTGCTGGTGCCCACCGGCCGGGGCGCGGAGATCGCGGACCAGTTGGTGACCCCGGCGGAATACGAAGAGACCCTGCGCTGGCTCCTGGCCCGGCAAAAGGAAGGCGTTATCCACCTGAAGCCCACCTGCGCCCCGCAGTTTTACCGGCTGTGGCGTGAGGACGCCCACGCCCGGGGCGAAAAGATCACCCCCCAGACCCACGGCATGGAGGCCATGACCAAGGGCTGCCTGGGCGGCCAGGGCTTCGCCTTCGTGTCCTATAGGGGCGAGGTCCAGGCCTGCGGCTACCTGGACCTGGTGGCGGGGAACATAAGGGAGCAGCCCTTTCCGGAGATCTGGGCCAACTCCGGACTCTTTCGGCAACTGCGGGCGGTGGACGACTACCACGGCAAGTGCCACGCCTGCCAGTACCGCAAGGTCTGCGGCGGCTGCCGGGCCCGGGCCTGGGCCATGACCGGCGACGCCCTGGCCGAAGACCCCATCTGTCCCTATCTGCCGCCGGAGGTGGCGGGAGGCTGAATATGGATGCGCCTGGGGCGGACTCTCATGATGTCCCTCCCTTCTCCACCTCCTTTTCAAACCGTTGATGGGAGCCTGGAAGGCAGGCTTTTCTGCCCCTGAACCTGCGGCCCGCACCAGGTGCCTGCCTGGGAAGAAGGCCCTCCTGGACCCTCCACGGCCAGGCGCGGCTGGCGGCGGCGGCATTTCCGGTTGGCCCTGCCCTTGGTGGCCCCCCACCTTGAGTTACCGTTTATTGGCCGGCGTTGTTTGTCCAGTCCGGGAGGGGGGGTCGGTTTCTCCTTGCCAGGAGCAGATTTTCTTGATATGCAGAAAGTAGATGTGTTGAAGGGACTTTTTCACAATTACGAATTGTTTTTATCTTTATTGCCTCAAAATTGTTTTTTGTTTCTTTACGTTATTTAAGTTATTTTGCATATGCATAAACAATACTTCTAACCTATTGGCCTATTTCATCAAAAAGTATTTTCTTGTCCACAAATAAGCGTCACAATGACAGTATTTTGATTTGGCGGCTGGCAAAATCGTCTTGGTTTTGGCGGTCGCAAGGGCCGGCTTTGGCAACACCTGGGAGCCGCAAAAGAGGCGCGCATGGTAATAATGATTGACAATTACGACTCATTCACCTACAACCTGGTGCAGTATTTGGGGCAATTGGGGGCCGAGGTTAAGGTCTTCCGCAATGACGAAATCGACCTGGCCGGCCTGGAGCGCCTGCCGATGAGCCACCTGGTCATCTCGCCGGGGCCCTGCTCCCCCACCGAAGCGGGGATCTCCGTGGACGCCATCCGGCACTTCGCCGGCCGGGTTCCCATTTTGGGGGTTTGCCTGGGGCACCAGGCCATCGGCCAGGCCTTCGGCGGCCGGGTCATCCGCGCTCCCCGGCTCATGCACGGCAAGACCTCCCTCATCTACCATGACGGCCGGGACCTGTTCCAGGGGCTCCCCAACCCCTTTGAGGCCACCCGCTACCACTCCCTCATCGTGGAGCGGGAGACCCTGCCGGAGTGCCTCCAGGTCTCGGCCCAGACCGCGGTGGGCGAGATCATGGGCTTGAGACACACCCGCCACATGGTGTTCGGGGTGCAGTTCCATCCGGAGTCCATCCTCACCGGCGAGGGCCTCAACCTGCTGCGCAACTTTCTCAAGCGCCAAAAGGGCTGAAGGATCCGTGACCCGCGGGGCCGCCTGGCTGGAGTTTGCCGTCTGCCTGGGAGCGGTGGGCTATTCGGGGGCCCGGCTGTCCCGCTATGCCGACGTTCTGGCGGAGAAGACCGGTCTGGGCCGCACCTGGCTGGGCCTCACCGCCCTGGCGGTGGTCACTTCGCTGCCCGAACTGGTGAGCGGCGTGAGCGCCGTGACTTGGGCCAAGGTCCCCGAGGTGGCGGTGGGCACCCTCCTGGGCGCCTCGGTGCTCAACCTCCTGATCCTGGGGGTGGCCGACCTGTTTCACCGGCCCGCGCCGGTGCTCACCGCGGCCGGCCGGGGCCATCTCATGGCCGCCACCTTTGCGGTCATCCTGCTGGCCATCGCCGGCTTGGGGCTGATGCCTATCCCGGAGAACCGGACGGCCCTCTCGCTGGGACATCTGGGGCTGAGCTCCCCCGTCCTGATTATCTGCTATCTCATGGCCATGCGGGCCACCTACCGCTATCAGCAACGGGAGTTCGAGGAGTTTCTGGCGGTCCGGGAAGAGACCGAAACCTATCCCCACATCGGCCTGGGAGAGGCCCTGGCCAAATTCAGCCTGCACGCCGCGGTAGTGGTGGCCGCGGCCCTGTGGCTCCCCGGGCTGGCCCACCGCCTGGCCCAGCTCATGGGGTGGCACCTGTCGCTGGTGGGCACGGTGTTCGTGGCCGCGGTGACCACCACCCCGGAGCTGGTGGTCACCCTCAGCGCTTTGCGTCTGGGGGCCGTGGACCTGGCCGTGGGCGATCTGTTGGGAAGCGTCATGGTGAATACCGCCATGCTGGGGGTGATGGACTGCTGTTATCTGGAAGGGCCGCTCCTGCGGGCGGTGTCGCCCCAACACGCGGCCACGGCCCTCATGGCCATCTTGATGACCAGCATCGCCACGGCGGAGATGGTTTACCGGCCCCCGAAGAAATTGTTGCGGCACCTGAGCCTGGGCGCCTTCTTGCTGGCCTTTCTCTATGCCCTGAACGTCTCATTCCTGATGTTGGCCAGACCGTGAGAGCCCACTGACCGCGGATCGAAACTAGTAGGGCAGGGCACCAGGCAGGAAAAAAGGCCTGACCGCCCGCAGTGGTTTTGAGGTGAACATGACGGAAACCACCCCCAAAAGACGGCGGAAGCAGCCCGGGGCCGGCGCCGCGCCAGGCCCTAAGACCCCGGCCGCCCGGGCGCCCGCCAAGAAATACACCATCGACATTTACCGGGCCTGGTGCAAGGAGTGCGGCCTGTGCGCCTCCTTCTGCCCCAAGGGCTGCATCGAACTGGACGAGACCGGCAAGCCTTTCATCGCTCATCCGGAGCGCTGCATCGGCTGCCGCTTCTGCGAGCTGCACTGCCCGGATTTCGCCATCAATGTCCGGGAGTGCGACCTGGAGAAGCCCAAGGAAGAGGCGGAGTAAAAGGGCTATCAGCTCTCAGCCATCAGCTTTCAGCAAAAACAATGAGGAAAGCACGTGCAAGATTTTCGCAAGCTGAAGGTGTGGGAAAAGAGTCATTCATTGACCTTGGAAGTTTACCGCACTACTCAGAACTTCCCAAAGTATGAGCTATATGGTTTAACATCTCAGATGAGAAAGGCGAGCTCTTCTATTCCAGCTAATATTGCGGAAGGATGCGCTAAAAACAGCGATGCCGGATTCGCTAGATTTCTTAATATTGCTATTGGTTCGGCAAGTGAACTGCAATACCATCTTCTTTTATCGCGCGATCTTGATTTCATCAATAATGATGATTATGAAATGTTGTATAAGAGAACTACTGAGATAAAACAAATGCTCACTAACCTCATGAAAAAACTGAGAGCTGACAGCTGAAAGCTGATAGCCGTTCTCAAGAGGGCGGGTCACCTTATGCCCGAGCAGAACAATCCCGGCCGGCCCTTGCTGCTGCAAGGGAATGAAGCCGTGGTGGAAGGGGCCCTGGCGGCGGGCTGCCGGTTTTTTGCCGGCTACCCCATCACCCCGGCCACCGAGATCAGCGATGTCATGAGCTACCGGCTCCCGGCCGTGGGCGGCACCTTCATCCAGATGGAGGACGAGATCGCCTCCCTGGGCGCGGTCATCGGCGCCTCGCTGGCGGGCGCCAAGGCCATGACCGCCACCAGCGGTCCGGGCTTTTCCCTGATGCAGGAAAATTTGGGCTTTGCGGTGATCGCCGAGGTGCCCTGCGTCATCGTCAACGTCATGCGGGGCGGGCCCTCCACCGGGCTGCCCACCCATGTTTCTCAGGGCGACGTTCAGCAGGCCCGCTGGGGCACCCACGGCGACCACCCCATCATCGTGCTGGCCCCGGCCACCACCCGGGACTGCTTCGAGCTCACGGTGAAGGCCTTCAACCTCTCGGAAAAGTTCCGCACCCCGGTGATTCTCCTGTCCGATGAGGTCGTGGCCCACACCAGGGAGAAAATCCTCCTGCCCCACCCCGCCGAGGTGGAGGTGGTGGACCGGCTCAAGCCCACCATGCCGCCGGAGTGGTACATCCCCTATGAGGACAACCCCCGGGGGGTGCCGCCCATGGGGATTTTCGGCGACGGCTACCGCTACCACGTCACCGGCCTGGTGCACGACGTCCGGGGCTTCCCCACCGAGCGGCCCGACGAGATCGTGCCCTTCATGCAGCGGCTCTTCCGGAAAATCCACCAGCACTTCTTCGAAATCCAGATGGTGGAGGAGTTTTTGACCGCGGACGCCGAAGTCCTGGTGGTGGCCTACGGCAGCGTGGCCCGCTCCGCCAAACGAGCGGTGGCCGAGGCCCGGGCCCGGGGGGTGAAGGCGGGCCTTTTTCGGCTCATCACCCTGTGGCCCTTTCCCCGCCGGGCTTTGGAGCCGTATCTGAAGCGGGTGAAGGCGGTGCTGGTTCCGGAGCTCAATATGGGGCAGATGTCCCGGGAAGTGAAGCGGGTCAATCAGGGCGCCACGAGGGTGGAGACCCTGAACCGCATTGACGGGAGATTAATTACGCCGGATGAGATCGTAGGAAGGCTGGTGAAGATGTAAGGATGCTGCCCCTGAGAAGAGAATTGGTTTCAGGGAGAACCGGGGCAACCGTAATCGTGTTTTCATTCCCCTCCGCCTGGAGGGGGAGGGAGAGGGTGCGGGTGAAAAGTTGGTCAATTTCACCTTCCGGTACTAATTCGACGAGTGCTGCAGGAGGCCAGCCATGAGCAAAGCGGCGGGAGAAACGTTGAAAGTCAAAGTGGGGAAACCCGGCGAGGAAAGGCTCCTCGACCTGGGGAAGCTCTTCAACGATAACCCCAACCGCATCATTACGGTGGCCGCCACCAAAGGCCCCGACGGCTGGCCCAACGCCTGCCCCGTCACCCTGATCTACGCCAAAGATGACCGCACGCTCTTGATCGGCCTGCTGAAAAACAGCACCACTTCGGCCAACCTTCTTGCCGACGGCCGGGTGTGTCTGGAAGTTGTCGCCGCGGACGACCAGGTGTTCGGCATCCTGGGGCACCTGCGCCTGGTTAAGGACCCCATGGAGGCCAGCCCCGCCATGGCCCTCTGGGAAATGCAGGTGGAACGGGTGAAGCAGGACACCTCCCCGGCCCAGCGGCTGGTGCAGGGCGCCGTTGCGGAATACCGCACCGAGAAGGCCGCCCAATTCGGGGCCGCGGTCTTCGCGGAGCTGGTGGCGGCCGCGCAAGGGAAGTAGGCTGAAGACCGGAATGAAGGGCCACGCCAAGCGTACCTGAGAACTGATTGCTGAGAAGCAAACCCGGGCCCGAAATAACCCATCTCATTCACAAGTACCTCCGCCACGAGAAAAATTTCCCCCCGTCTGATGCCCGGGTGGCGGCAATGATATCTTTGTGGGGATTTTCCTCCGGACCGTGGACCTTCACGAGGGTGGGGAGCTTTTGAATAGTCAGAGCGGGCAGTTAAGATCACAGGCGGATCGCTGCCGCCCTCGGTAGGCCGACGGCAAGTTTTTGCCACCCTGGGAAAGAAATAGGTTATGTAAAAATTTTCACTTGACATTAATTTCCTGGAAAATTATTTTTATTTTTAATAATTCCCTCTATCTTGATGCCTTCTGAGCCATTTGAGCACAAAAATCTAAACCCGACAAACTCACCACCATAAACCTTAACCAGGTTCAGCCGTTAATAAAATCAAGGCATCTCATTTGCCGCGGGCGAGCTCTCCCCCACAGCCTGTCTTGAATTTGAGTGGATTATCTGGGCTTGCCGATAGAGATACGACTGCTGATGCGCAAGGCTCGCGTTCACTCGAGGTGGCATAAGATTCCGGCAGCCGGAAGGCTCATGATTCCCTGCCAACGGCTTCCTCAGGGAGCCGGCAACGTTGTTCGGAGGCACTACATTTATTAAGGAGGATGCCTATAGAGAATAATCTGCCAATAAGTTGCGGTTCTTCTTGTGTTTGATGTAAAACGGCTTTCCTTTTCAATGCGGCTGGTATTGTGTTAAGGAGAGAAAATCATGCTAATTTCAATGCGACTCCCTCTAATCGTGTGCTCCTTCCTTACCTTGGCGCTTATGATTTCTCCCAATCTGTCTGCTGCCCATGGAAATGCCAAAGTAACCCCTTATAACTGGAATAATAATTATACCCTCATACTCACAGACGCCCAAAACATTACTGAGGCCTATGCCGCAGCGGATGCGATTCAAAAGGTTGGGGGGCATGTGGGGGTCATCATCCCCAACCGGGTCATGTTGGGTTGGCTCCCCGCCGGAGCTGGGAAGGGCCTGGTGGGGAAGTATAAAATCCGCCAAGTGGTCCAGCGTCCCATAAAAGACGTCTCAGAGGTGGTAAAGCGATTTGCCGGCGACCAGGAGGATGCGGCCGATGCCATCGCCTTCTTTAACCAAGTGGCGAGCGGGGCCTGGAAGGCCAATAAGGCTCGGTTGCGGGAATACGAGGAGGCCAAGGCGGCAGAAAATGAAGTAGAGATGCTCCCCGATGCCTTGCCGACGCCGCCAGTGTCTTATGCTGATCTCATGGCCAACCTGGAAGCCAACGGCCTCAACGAGGACAAGCTCAAGGCAGCGGGCATTACCTTGACGACGCCAAGCCGCGGCGCGGCCGCTCTGAGTCCCGGCAATAGTGATTACATGGTGGGCAAGGTCCTCTTCAACGCCATCTTTGTGGAAAGCAACGGTTTGATCGATCCCAATCTCTACACCTGGACCGCCACTGACCGCACGCTCATTCGGAATGAAATCACCGCCGGCCTGTCTTGGTGGGCCAACACCGCCCAAAGCACATACGGCACCCCCCTTACCTTTGTCCTTTCCACTTTTTATGGCACCAACACTCAAACGAGTTATGAGCCCATCAGGCGTTCCTCCTCACAAGACTACCTGTGGATCAATCAGATAATGGCCAATCTCGGTTATGCCACCGGCGACAAGTTTGCCCGCTGCACCGCATTCAACACTGCCAGAAGAGTTGCCATGAAGACCAACTGGTCCGTGGTATCCTTTATCGCCTATAATCCCTATCCCGCTCCCACCAACTTTACCGATGGCTATTTTGCCTATGCTTACGTGCGCGGCCCCTATTCGCAATTACTTTTCCGCAACAACGGCTGGGCCACCAGTCAGTACGACATCGTCAATGCCCACGAAACCGGTCATCTCTTCGGGGCACCGGATGAATACTATCAGGCCGGCTATGGGGGCTGTACTTCCTGCGGTCCCAGCACGAACGGGGTCCTCAACGCCAATTGTCAATATTGTAATACCAATTACGTTCCCTGCATGATGCGGGGCAATACCATGGCTTTGTGCGGTTACACGCCGGGCCATTTGGGATGGCAGGCGCCTCAAGCTGTAAGCGCGTATACCGCCATGACGAATTACGTGGGCAACGAGTTCTTTGCGGCGGGTCAGCCCATCCAGTTTAAGTGTTATTACTGTGTCGCAGGTCCTGTTTGGTCGGGGTTACCCAAGCTGGATCTGAAAATCCGGTTCCGGGCAGAATATATGGCCGGCACGGTGGACGCTCCCTCGTCGCTCTATGATGACACGGGCTGGTTCACCGGCGCGGACTGGGTAACCCCGCCCACCACCACCGGACTCAACTGCTGGATTGTCTCGTGGAATCGGACGGTTCCCGCCGGAGCTTTTGGACCGGCCAGCTTGAGTGCCGAACTCTCGGTGGAAAAGTATGGCAAGGCCATCGCCTCCGATACCACCAGGTTTTTCGTGACTCCCAATGCCAACCCGTCCTCTGCTCCGCCGGCTGGTTCGGTGGAAAAAGTGGTGGCTGATGTAAATGAGGGGCCGGTCATCAAGCCGGCACCGGCACCCTAACCCTGCGGCTTACCCTTAGGGGCAAAAGCCGCTGCTCAACCCTGAAGGGGCGGGAAGCCTTTTCCCGCCCCGCTTCTTTCCATTGTTTTGCAAGAGATCCGCCATGAACAAGATCTTCCTGCCATTGGCCGCCGCAATGCTTATGATGATATCCCCCTTGAGCTCCTTGGGCACGTCCCCTCTTCGCTACCATACCTTTCTGGTGGCAAAGGTGGAGGCACGTGTGGAAACTATCCGCTCAGTCTATCTCCCCGGGGCAGATCCTGCCGAGACGCGGGAACGATCCCCCCGGTGGAAGGGCGGGGAAGTTCAGGAGATTATCCTCAGGAGCACCAGGATTGAGAACGTCGAACTCAATCGCACCGGCTCGCCCCTCCGTGCCGGCGATTCCCTGACCGTGACCAATCAATATCTGGACCAAAAGCCCCCCTTTGCTGACGGCGACACCATCCGGGTCCGAGTCAGACTGGTTCTCCCGGAGGAGCGCTACGATGCCCAGGACCCGCGGCGCCAATGGTGGTTCTGCCCCCCCGGGGAGCCCCTGGACGGTCCGCCCCGCCTGCCCTTTGTCGGAGTCCAGGTGATTCGCTGACCCCGGGCGGTGTTTCCGCAGTTCCCCGTTAGCCCCTCCTCCTCCCGACGCCTACGGGGCCTGAGACCGGAGTCAAACCAGGTCCACAGCGTCAAGGCGCTTGAAATAGTGACAAAAGCGCCGTCTCTCTGATATGGTGAAGCATACCACCACGTCAGGCAGGACGGAGTCTGCCCGGCCCACTGGCATTATGCCCGAGATTACCAAACTCATTCACAAGTACCTCCGCCACGAAAAGAAGTTCCCCCATGTCTGGTGCCCGGGGTGCGGCAACGGTATCGTGCTGGGGGCGCTGATCCGGGCCATCGACCGCACCGGCTTCACCAAGGACGACATCGTCCTGGTGAGCGGCATCGGCTGCTCGGGGCGCATGAGCGTGTACGTGGACTTCAACACCCTGCACACCACCCACGGCCGGGCCCTCACCTTTGCCACCGGCGTCAAGCTGGCCAACCCCCGGCTCCAGGTGATTGTGGTCATGGGCGACGGCGACGCCACCGCCATCGGCGGCAACCACTTCATCCACGCGGCCCGGCGCAACATCAACCTCACCGCCCTGATCATCAACAACAACACCTACGGCATGACCGGCGGCCAGTACTCCCCCACTACGCCCTACGGCGCCAAATCGGCCACCAGCCTCTACGGCCACCTGGAGCACCCCTTCTCCATCGCCGAACTGGCGGTCACCGCGGGCGCCGCCTGGGTGGGCCGCAGCACCGTGTACCACGCCACCCTGCTGGACCAGCTCATCGAAGCCGCCATTTTCAAAAAAGGCTTCGCGGTGGTGGAGGCCATCAGCCACTGCCATACCCTGTACGGCCGCAAAAACCTCCTGGGCGGCCCCGCCGACATGATGCGCTGGCAAAAGGAGGTGGCCGTGCGGGTGGAAAAGGCCCAAACCATGAGCGAGGCGGAACTGGCCGGCAAAATCACCATCGGCGTGCTCACCGACCGGGACCTCCCCAGCTATACCCGGGAATACCGCAAAATCCAGGAAGCCGCCCGGGCCGCGCTGGAGGGCGGGTAAAGAGGATTTGGGGGGAGGGCCAGGGAACGCAGTTCCCTGCCCTCCCCCCAAGCCCCCCTCCCAACCCTGTAAGGGTTTGGGGGTGGGGGCTTGGGGGAGGGGGTAAGGGCCCACGGCCCTTAGCCTCCTCCCCCAACACACGAGCGAGGCTTCTATGGCGGAGCGGTTGGAGATCAGGTTGGCGGGTTCGGGGGGCCAGGGGTTGATTTTGGCCGGGGTGATTTTGGCGGAGGCGGCGGGGGTGCACGAGGGGAAGTTTGTGGCCCAGACGCAGAGTTACGGGCCGGAGGCCCGGGGTGGGGCGTCCCGGGCCGAGGTGGTGATCAGCGACGTGGAGATTGACTATCCCAAGGCCATCCAGCCGGACATCCTGCTGTGTATGAGCCAGCGGGCCTGCGACACCTACATCTTCGACCTGAAGCCCGGCGGCACGCTGCTGGTGGACTCCAGCCTGGTGCAGCACCTGCCCACCACCCGGGCCATCGGTCTGCCCTTCACCCGGATCGCCCGGGAGCTGGGCCAGGTGATGATAGCCAACATCGTGGCCTTAGGTGCGCTGGCCACCCTCACCGGCGTGGTGTCCTTAAAAAGTCTGGAGGCCGCGGTGCTGGCTCGGGTACCCAAGGAGCATGCAGAGCTGAACCGAAAGGCCCTGGAAGCCGGTATCCAGGCCGCCCGGGAGTATCTCGCGCAGCCGTCGGTTCACCCCTTGACCCAGGATTAACTAACTAATGGAAATTCCGCTCATCTTTGATCTCCTCATCGTGTATGTGCTGGCCATCGGGGTGATTTTTTTCTGCCATCGCCTGGGCATTCCTCCCATTGTGGGCTTTATTCTCACCGGCGTGTTGGCGGGCCCCCAGGTCCTGGGGCTGATCAAAGCGGTCCATGAAGTGGAAATCCTGGCGGAAATCGGGGTGATTTTGCTCCTTTTCGCCATCGGCATTGAATTTTCCTTCGCCAACCTGTTGCGCCTGCGCCGCACCATGCTCATCGGCGGCTCGTTGCAGGTGGCGCTTACCATTCTGCTCTTCTCGCTGTTGACCGGGGCGCTGGGGTTGGGGATGCGGGAGTCCGTCTTCATCGGCTTGCTGGTCTCCCTGAGCAGCACCGCCATAGTGCTCAAACTCCTGCAAAGCAAAGCGGAGGTGGAAGCCCCCCACGGCAGTATTTCCTTGGGAATCCTGATATTCCAGGACCTGGCCATTGTGCCCATGATGCTGTTTACGCCTTTCCTGGCGGGAGCGGCCGGCGCGGAAATGGGCCAGGCGGCCCAGGGCCTGCTGGTGAAAAGCCTGGTCATTCTCGGGTTGGTAATCGTCGGCGCCAAATATGTGGTGCCCCAGGTGCTCTACCAGATCGCCCGCACCCGGGACCGGGAGATTTTTCTCCTTACCGTCTTGGTGCTCTGCTTTCTGGTGGCCTGGGGCACGGCCAAAGCCGGCCTCTCCCTGGCCCTGGGGGCGTTCCTGGCCGGGCTTATCTTGTCCGAAACCGAATACAGCCATCAGGCTTTAGGGAATGTCCTCCCTTTTCGGGACATTTTCACCAGCATTTTCTTTATCTCCATCGGCATGCTCTTGAATGTGGAGCTGTTCCTGGCGGAGCCGGGCCGCATCCTGGCCAGCGCCCTGACAGTGTTGGCGGTGAAGGCGCTGATAGCCGGGGGGGTTGCCTTGGCCCTGGGCTTTCCTTTGCGCACCGCGGTGTTGGTGGGCCTGATTCTGTGCCAAGTGGGGGAATTCTCGTTCGTATTGTCCAAAACCGGCCTGGCCCACGGGTTGCTCTCCACCAAGAATTATCAGTTGTTTTTGGATATCACAGTTCTCACCATGGCCTTTACCCCCTTCATCATGAGCCTTGCCCCCCGGGTGGCGGACGCGGCCATGCGCCTGCCCTTGCCGGCCGCCATAAAACACGGGTCTTTTCTCTCCAAAGTCCCGGAAACCCCGCAGCCACAGGACCACCTGGTGATCATCGGTTATGGCGTCACCGGCCGCAACGTCTCCCGGGCGGCGCAGAACGCCGGCATCCCCTATGTTATTATTGAAATGAACCCGGAGACGGTGCGGGCCGAGAGGGCCAAAGGGCAGCCCATCTACTTCGGGGACGCCGCCAACCCCGAGATTCTCCACCTGGCCAATATCCATGCCGCCCGAATTGCGGTGGTGGCCATCAACGATCCGGCGGCTACCCGGCGCACCACTGAATTGGCCCGCAAGCTCAACCCGCAAATTTACATTATCGTACGCACCCGCTACCTTATGGAGCTTAAGGCCCTGTTCGAATTAGGGGCCGATGAGGTGATCCCGGAGGAATTTGAGACCTCCGTGGAAATTTTCGCCCGGGTTCTGAGAAAATATCTTGTCCCCAAAAGTGACATCGAACGCTTCATCCGGGAGGTGCGGGCCGGCAGTTACGGGATGCTCCGGGGTCTGAGAAAGGACTTCGAATCTCTGGGTGATCTGGCCACCTATCTCCATGATATGGAAATCAGCACCATCCGTCTGGAACCGGGGGCGCCCCTGGCGGGGCGCACGCTGGCGGAAATGGAGCTGAGGAAAAAATACGGCCTCACGGTATTGGCTGTGCGGCGCGACTCGCAGCTGATGTTCAACCCGGAGGCAGACGTCAGGCTGTTGCCCAATGATCTGCTCATCGTGCTGGGCGCGCCCGACAAGTTTGCCGCCGGATTATTTCTCTTCCAGGGAGAAGAGGGCCAGACCTGAGGTCCACACTTTGGGGGAGAGGATCTTTGCCAAATCCGCCTGCAGGCCCAGACGTGCGGAGGGCAAGGGCCTCCCCTCCTGGAATAAAAGAAAACTCCAGCGGAACTAACTGCCCGGAAGCAGTGTTGCGCTTCCCTGCCGGTGGCGGCAACCCTGGCCAAGAGAGGCGAAAAAGGAGTTCATGATGTTGAAGGAAGCAATTTTAAAAGTGGTGACCCGGCAGGACCTCTCGGAAGCAGAGATGGTCCAGGCCATGGAGGCCATCATGAGCGGGGCGGCCACCGAGGCCCAGATCGGGGCCTTCATCACCGCGCTGCGCATGAAGGGGGAGACGGTAACGGAGATCACCGCGGCGGCCAAGGTCATGCGGGCCAAGGCCACCCGCATCCCCCTGGGGGATAATCTGGTGGACCTGGACCGGGACGAAATCAATGTGGACTGGGAGACCATCGTGGACACCTGCGGCACCGGGGGGGACGCCACCCAGACCTTCAATGTCAGCACCACCACTGCCTTTGTGGTGGCCGGCGCCGGGCTCAAGGTGGCCAAACACGGCAACCGGGCGGTGTCCAGCCGCTGCGGGAGCGCTGATGTGATCGAGGCCCTGGGCATCAACCTGGCCCTCACTCCCGAACAGGTGGCCCAGTGCATCAATGAGGTGGGCATCGGCTTTCTCTTCGCGCCCCAACTCCACGGGGCCATGCGCTACGCCATCGGCCCCCGCCGGGAGATCGGCATCCGCACCATTTTCAATATCCTGGGGCCCCTCACCAATCCCGCGGGGGCCAACGTCCAGGTGCTGGGGGTCTATGATGCGGCTTTGACGGAGCCTTTGGCCCACGTGCTCTTGAATCTGGGGGCCCGCAGCGCCTTTGTGGTCTTCGGCGAGGGCTCCTACGATGAAATCAGCATCGTGGGGCCCACCCGCATCAGCCAGCTCCAGGACGGCCAGGTGCGCACCTATACCATCACCCCCGAGGACTTCGGCTTAAAACGGGCCAGCCTGGCCGATATCCGGGGCGGCGACGTCTTTGAGAACGCTAAGATTGTCCGTCGGGTGCTGGCCGGGGAGGGGGGTCCCCGGGAGGACATGGTGTGCCTGAACGCCGCCGCGGCCTTCATCGCCGCCGGGTTGAGCCCGGATTTTCCTGCCGGCATCGCCCTGGCCCGGGACACCATTAAGAGCGGCAAGGCCTTGGCCAAACTGGAGGCCCTGGCGGCCAAAAGCAAGAGCTTCGGGGAAAGGGGCTAAGGGCAAAAGTCTGTGGGCAGTTAAGAACGGATTCGACAACGGCCCCTGACTGCCACCATTCACAGGCGAACCCAAGGAAAAAAGAATGAGAATGGGTTTTCTCGACGACATCGTCAGGCGCACTCTGGAAGACTCCCTCAAGCTCTTTGAGGCCGGGACCATCCAGGAGTTCAAGGAAGCCATCGCCACCCGGCCGCCGCCCTTGAGCTTGAAGCAAGCGCTGGACTCCCAACCCGGCGCGGCCATCATTGCCGAAGTCAAACGGGCCTCGCCTTCCAAAGGTGAGTTTGCCATGTACTGGGACCCGGTGGAGCTGGCGAAGATCTATCAAGCCAACGGCGCCGCAGTCATCAGCGTGCTCACCGAGCGCCACTATTTCCATGGCGACCCGGATTTCATCCGGCGCATGCGGCCGGACATCCGGTTGCCCATCCTGCGCAAGGACTTCATCCTGGAGCCCATTCAGATTTATGAATCCGCAGCCATCGGCGCCGACGCGCTGTTGCTCATCGTGCGGCTCCTGAACGTGAGCCAGCTCACCTCCCTTTTGCTTCTCACCCGTTCCCTGGGGATGGAAGCCCTGGTGGAGGTGCACACCAAAGGGGAAATGGAAGCAGCCCTGCACGCCGGCGCCACAGTCATCGGCATCAACCATCGGGACCTGGACACCTTCGAGATGCATATGGACCGGGCCGTGGAGCTGGCCCCCCTGGCCCCCCCGGACGTCACCCTGGTGGCCGCCTCAGGCTTGCAGGCCAGAGAAGACCTGGAGCCTCTCCTGGCCGCCGGCATCAAGGGGTTTCTCATCGGCCAAAGCCTAACGGTGGAGGGCGATCCCGGGGCAAAATTGAGAACTTTTCTTAGAAATTAAGAAAATGCTTTCCTTGTCCGCATCTCTGCAAAAAATCGGTATGATTAGGATAAAAATCTGCGGCCTCACCAATCTCGAAGATGCGCAACTGGCCGCCGACCTGGGAGCCCATGCCCTGGGATTTATCTTCTTTTCCAAGAGCCCCCGGGCGGTGAGCCCTGACCAGGCCCGGCAGATCATCCGGCGGCTCCCGCCCTTCGTGCTGAGCGTAGGGGTGTTCGTGGACGAAGAAGCGGCCGTCGTGCGAGAGATCGCAGCTTCCGTGGGGCTGGATTGGCTCCAGCTCCATGGCCATGAATCTCCGGACTACTGCCGCGCCTTAGGCCGCCGGGTGATCAAGGGAATTCGTATTGCCGGACAAGAAAGCCTGGCAGAACTGGAGGCGTACCGGAATGCAGTCCAGGCCTTCCTCCTGGATACCTATAGACCGGGGGTGGCCGGAGGCACCGGCGAAACCTTCGACTGGCATCTGGCCCGCCAAGCGGGCCGACGCGGCCCCATTATCCTGGCGGGCGGCCTTACCCCTGATAACGTGGCTCAGGCCGTCGCCACCGCCCAGCCTTTGGGCGTGGATGTGGCCAGCGGCGTGGAAGCCGCGCCTGGCAAAAAAGACCCGGTCAAACTCCGGGCGTTCATCGAGGCGGTACAGAAAGCTGGGGGAGGGGGCTAAAGGCCGCAGAACCTTACCCTCTTTCCCAAGCCCCCACCCCCACCCCCATTCCCTTCGGGGGTTGGGAGGGGGAGTGGGGGAGGGCGGGGGGGCGGCATTCCCCCGGCTCTCCTCCACCACACCTCAAGGAGGCGTTATGTTACCCAACCAACGGGGACATTTTGGCAGGTTCGGCGGGCGGTTCGTACCGGAGACGCTCATGCCGGCCCTGCTGGAGCTCGAGCAGGCCTATCGGCGCATCCGTCGCGAGCCGGAGTTCAAACGGGAGTTGGCCTGGTATCTCCGGGAATATGTGGGGCGGCCCACGCCCCTCTATTACGCCCGCCATCTGACCGAAAGCCTGAAAGGGCCGCAGATTTACCTGAAGCGGGAAGACCTGGCCCACACCGGCGCCCATAAAATCAACAACACCATGGGCCAGGGGCTGCTGGCCCGGCGCATGGGCAAACGGCGCCTCATCGCCGAAACCGGGGCCGGCCAGCACGGGGTGGCCACCGCCACGGTGGCGGCCCTGCTGGGCTTGGAATGCGACATTTTCATGGGCACCGAGGACATCCGCCGCCAGCGCCTGAACGTCATGCGCATGCGGCTGTTGGGGGCCCGGGTGGTGCCCGTCAAGTCCGGCAGCTGCACCCTCAAGGACGCCATGAACGAGGCCATCCGGGATTGGGTGACCAACGTGCGCCATACGTACTATGTCATCGGTTCGGTGGCCGGGCCACACCCGTATCCCATGCTGGTGCGGGACTTCCAGGCGGTTATTGGCACCGAGGCCAAGGTGCAAGTGAAGCGCCTGGCGGGCAAGCTGCCCAAAGCCCTGGTGGCCTGCGTGGGCGGCGGCAGCAACGCCATGGGCCTTTTTTACCCCTTCCACCGGGATCCGGTGCGCTTCATCGGGGTGGAGGCCGCCGGGCACGGACTGCACACCGGGCAGCACTCCGCCACTCTGGTGGCCGGGAGCATCGGCGTGTTGCACGGCGCCTTGAGCTACCTCCTCCAGGACCCTTGGGGCAACATCCGGGAAGCCCACTCCCTGGCCCCGGGTCTGGATTACCCTGGCGTCGGGCCGGAACACTCCTTCTTCAAGGACGTCGGCCGGGCCGAATACGTGGCGGTCACCGACGAAGAGGCCCTGGAGGGCTTCAAGCTACTGGCCCAGACCGAAGGGATTCTTCCCGCCCTGGAAAGCGCCCACGCCATCGCCTACCTGAAAAAGCTGGCCCCGGAATACGGCCCCGAGGATATCATCGTCGTCAACCTGTCCGGCCGGGGGGACAAAGACGTGGAAGCCGTGGCGGATATTTTGGAAAAAGACTTGGCGGGGGAAGGACCAGCGGGCCTGGGGCCTTTAGCCCTCTCCCCCAAGTAACATCCGGAGGCCATCCATGAAACGCATTGAGCTGGTATTTCGGCGCCTGCAGGCCAAAGGCGAGAAGGCGCTCATCCCCTATATCACCGCAGGCGACCCGGACCTGGAGACCAGCCGTCGCCTGGCCCTGACCCTGGCGGATCGGGGGGCGGACCTCCTGGAGTTGGGCATTCCCTTTTCCGACCCCTTGGCCGACGGGCCCACCATCCAGGCGGCCAGTCTCAGGGCCCTTAAAGGAGGCGTGCATCTAAAGGACGTCCTGGATCTGGCAGGCCGAATCCGGCAGGAAAGGGATCTCCCGTTAGTGCTCATGGGCTATTACAACCCCATCTTCCAATACGGCCTGGAACGTACTGCCCAGGAGGCGGCCCACCGGGGGGTGGACGGCTTCATCATCCCCGACCTCCCGGCCGAGGAAGCGGAAGGCTGGCGGCGGGCGGCCCTGGCGGCGGGGGTGGCCCCCATTTTTCTGGCCGCGCCCACCAGCGGACCGGAACGCATCCGGCGTCTGGGCAAACTCACCCGGGGCTTTCTCTATTACGTCTCCATCACCGGCATCACCGGAGCCCGCCGCGAGCTGCCCCCGGAGCTGGTGGCGGCCTTGCAGGAAGTGCGCACCCTGGTGAACTGCCCGGTGGCCGTGGGCTTCGGCATTTCCACCCCGGAGCAGGTGGCTTGGCTGGCCCCTTATGTGGACGGCGTGGTGGTGGGAAGCGCCATCGTGGAGCGGGTGGCTCGCCTCCAGGGAGAGGCCCTGTTGCAAGAAATCGGCGATTTCGTGGCGGCCCTGAAGGAGCCCCTCAGGACCAGAAAAAACCCTTAGCAGCCATGGACAAAGAAATCCTCATTCGAGAAGCAGAGGCTGGCGAAGTGGATCGGGTGGAGGCCTTGGTGAAAGGGGCGTACGCCGAATTCCGGCTCCTCTATCCCGAGGAAGTTTGGCAGGCCTGGATGGAAAATGTCAGCAAGACCATCCACTCGCCGGCCGGCATCCTGTTGGTGGCGCTTCATCAGGGAGAGCTGGCGGGTGCCGTTAAATTTTACCCGGACGCTTCTCAGGCCGGGCTGGGCCATTGGCCCCCGGGCGCCGCCTCCATTCGCCTGATGGCCGTAGACCCCAAACACCGGGGCAAGGGCGTGGGAATCTTGTTGGCCCAGGAATGCCTTCGCCGAGCCAAAGCGCTCGGCCTTCAGAGCATCTACCTTTACACCGGGGAATATATGTATGGGGCCCGGAAGATTTATGAGCGGCTGGGCTTTGTGCGAGTGCCGGAGTATGACAAAATCCCAGGCCCCATTGCGTATCATCTGGATTTGACGAGGCAGGAAAAGTCCGGGGAAGGGTAGGGCGCCCCAAACAACCCCTGTGACGGGCTTCCCTCAGGGAAAAGGAGCCTCGCGCAGGCGGCCGGTGATGAGTACGTCCGGGCCCAGACGGCGGACGGCCAGGTCTTGGGCCCGATGGGCTTCAACCAGGGTGCTCACCCCCTGGCCGGCCACCACAGGATAGGCGGGGGGGCCGCCTAAGATTTTGGGGGCATAGAAAAAGTAGAATCGGTCCACCAGGCGGGCATCGAAAAAGGAACCCAAGGTCTCGGCGCCGCCTTCCACCAAAACGCTGCTCACCCGCCGCTTTCCCAAGAGTTCCAAAAGCGGCCGAAGGGCCACTCGGCCGTTTTCCTTTGGCAACACCAGCACCTCCGCGCCCAACCGGTTCAGAGCCGCGATCTTTTCCGGCGGCGCCAGATCCGTGGTGGCGATGAGGGTGGGTGCGCCGGAGGAGAGGGAAAGGAGGCGGGAATCCTGCGGAATTTCCAGGCGGGAATCCAGCACCACCCGGACGGGGTCTTTGCTTTTCCGCCGCCCCAGCCGCGCGGTCAATTGCGGATCATCGGCGGCCACCGTGCCCCGGCCCACCAGGATGGCGTCGCATTCGTGGCGCAGGCGGTGGCCAAAGGCCCGGGCCCGCTCCCCGGTAAGCCACTTAGACTCGCCGGTTGCCGTGGCAATGCGGCCGTCCAGGGAACAGGCGGCCTTGGCGACGACGTAAGGCAGGCCCGTCGTCACCCATTTCAGCCATGCTTCGTTCAACCGCCGGGCCGGTTCCGCAAGCAGGCCCATCTCCACCGTGACCCCCTGCTGCCGCAGAAATTCCGCCCCACCGCCGGCCACCTGGGGGTTGGGGTCGGCCATGGCCACCACCACCCGGGCCACCCCTGCCGCCCACACCGCTTGAGAACAGGGCGGGGTCAGGCCATAGTGGTTGCAGGGCTCCAGGGTGACATAGAGCGTCGCTCCTTTTGCCCGCTCTCCGGCTTGGGTGAGCGCCTCCACCTCGGCGTGGGCGGCGCCGTAGCGCCGGTGCCAGCCCCGGCCCACGATCTCTCCGTCTCTCACCACCACCGCGCCCACCATGGGGTTGGGCGACACCCAGCCGGCTCCCCGGGCCGCCAGGCGCAAGGCCAGCTTCATGTATCGTACGTCGGGCGTGGCAGGAGCCATGGAGGGAAATAACCGGAAAGTTTTATCGCCCCGGCTTCGGCCCCGGCCGGGTCACTTTCTGATAGGCAGCCTTAAGCCCCGCCTTGATGATGAGCTCCGCGGGGATGGCCTCATATACCTGTTCGTCCACCTTCAGGGTGCGGCACTGGGCGTCGCCGCAGGGTCCGCAGCAGGTGCTCTGCCCCACCTCGGCAGCCAGCCACTCTTCCAAATCCCGGCCGTCGATGCGGATCTGGTTGGATCTGAGGGGGTCACGGGCAAAGTCTTCCTGGCTCAAGGCCTGCTGCTCCAGGGAAAAGACGATGCCCACCGGGGCCAGGGCCTTGGTGAGGAAGCGCACCGCCTTCACCAGCTCCTGCTCGGTGTCCGCGCACCGGTCGCAGGTTTGGCCCTGCCCGTCCACCAAGCGCTGCCAGGTGATGGTAATGGGTTGCATGGAAACCTCGATTAGTTGGTAAAGGGGGCCAAGGGCCGGCGGCGGGACTTCCCTTATCCCCCAGACCTTGCAAGGGTTGGGAGAGAAGGGCAAGGAACTTACTCCCGGCCTTCCCCCACGTTTCCTTTATTTCTCGCCGCTGCCTTCCCGGGAGGCCAGGAGGTGGCGGATTTCCTCCATAAAGTCGGTGGCGTCGGTAAAGTGCCGGTACACCGAGGCGAAGCGCACGTACGCCACGTCATCCCACTCCCTCAGCTTGGCCATGACCCGCTCGCCGATCCAAGTGGAGGGGATCTCCCGCTGGCCGCTTTCCAAAAGCTCCCGCTCCAGATCGTCCAGAAACTGCTCGATGGTGTCAATGGAGACGGGGCGTTTTTCGCAGGCCTTTTTGATGCCCTCGGAAACCTTGCTGCGCTGGTAGGGTTCCCGGCGGCCGTCCTTCTTGACAATCAGGGGCAGGGTTTCCTCCACCTGCTCATAGGTGGTGAAGCGGCGGCTGCACTTGAGGCACTCCCGGCGGCGCCGGATGGCATTGGCCTCCCGGCTGGGGCGGGAGTCAATCACCCGGTTCTGGGTGCTGTGGCAGAAAGGGCAGCGCATGGAAACGTGCGCTCCTCATGGGAGCCATTCCGGCGAAAACAGGGGGAAGCTGCGGCAGAAGTCCAGCACCTGGGCTCCCAGCTTGCGCAGAAATTCCGTATCGTCGGGAGCGGACAGGGCTTGGTGGATAAAGTCGGCAATGACCCGCATCTCGGCCTCCTTCATGCCCCGGGTGGTGACCGCCGGGGTGCCGATGCGGATGCCGCTGGTGATTTTGGGCGGATGGGGGTCAAACGGGATGGCGTTTTTGTTCACTGTGATGCCGGCCAGGTCCAGCGCTTCTTCGGCGTCTTTGCCGGTCAGCCCCTGGGCGGTCAGATCCACCAAAATCAGGTGGGTATCAGTGCCGCCCGCCACCAGGCGATACCCCCGGGCGCGGAACTCCTCCGCCAGGACTTTGGCGTTGGCCAGGATCTGCTCTTGGTAGCGGATGAACTTGGGGTGCAGGGCCTCCTTCAGGGCCACCGCCTTGGCGGCGATGACATGCATCAGGGGCCCCCCCTGGATGCCAGGAAAGATTTGGCTGTCTATGGTTTTGGCGTATTTTTCCTGAGCCAGGATAAGGCCGCCCCGGGGCCCCCGCAGGGTTTTGTGGGTGGTGGTGGTGACAAAATCCGCCCCCGGCACGGGATTGGGGTGCAGCCCCGCGGCCACCAAACCGGCGATGTGTGCCATATCCACCATGAGATAGGCACCCACCTCCTGGGCGATGGCGGCGAACTTCTCAAAGTCCAAAATCCGGGGATAGGCGCTGGCCCCGGCCACGATGAGCTTGGGGCGGTGCTGCTTGGCCAAGGCGGCCAACTGGGCAAAGTTGACCTGTTCGTTCCCTTTGTCCACCCCGTAGCTTATCGCCTTGAAGAGGCGGCCCGAGAAATTCACCGGGGCCCCGTGGGAGAGGTGGCCGCCATGCGCCAAGTCCATGCCCAGGATGGTGTCGCCGGGCTTGAGCAGGGCGAAATAGACCGCCATGTTGGCCTGGGTGCCGGAGTGGGGCTGGACGTTGGCATAGGGCGCACCGAAAAGCTGCTTGGCACGCTCGATGGCAAGTTTCTCGGCCTGGTCCACAAACTCGCAGCCGCCGTAGTAACGCCGGTCGGGATAGCCCTCGGCATACTTGTGAGTCAGAATCGAGCCTTGGGCTGCCAAAACCGCCCGACTGACAAAATTTTCCGAGGCAATAAGCTCCAGCTTGCTCAACTGCCGTTGGCGTTCCAGCTCAATGGCGCGGAAAACCTCCGGATCGGCGTCAGCCAGCGCCTGCATCAGGGGGCATTCGGGGGTTAAGGATTTCTGGTTCATGGTTCACGAATCGCTGGAGGGTTCCCTGCTTTCGGCTGCCAAGCGCTCCAGGAGTTCAAGCCGCTCGGCATGGCGGCCGCCCTCAAAGGGGGTGGTGAGCCAGACCCGCACGATTTCCCGGGCCAACTTGGGATCCACCACCCGGCCTCCCAGGACCAGCAGATTGCTGTCATTGTGGCGGCGGCTCATCTCCGCGGTGTAGAGATCGTGGCACAGCGCCGCCCGGATGCCGGGGAAGCGGTTTGCCACCACGCTCATCCCCAACCCCGTGCCGCAGATGAGGATGCCCCGGCGTCCAGGTTTCGCCAACACCGCGTCCACCACCATCTTGCCGTACACGGGATAATGCACGGACTCGTCGGGACCGGCACACCCCAAGTCCTGGGCGGGGACGCCCAGTTCCTTGAGGAGCTCCAAAATCTCGGCCTTCAGCTGATAGCCGGCGTGGTCGCAGCCGATGGCCAGGACCTCAATTTCAGGCGGCCTTGGCCTTGATGAAGTTGATGACATCACCGACGGTCCTTAATTTTTCCGCCTCTTCGTCGGCGATCTCGAAGCCGAACTCCTCCTCCATGGCCATGATGAGCTCCACCAGGTCCAGGGAGTCGGCGCCCAGATCGTCCACGAACACCGCGTCCGGGGTAACCTCGGCTCGGTCCACCCCTAATTTATCCACCACAATTTTAATGACTTTTTCTTCCAGGGAAGCCATGGAAACGTATCCTCCTCATGATTAAACCATCAACATGCCGCCATTCACATGAATTACCTGGCCGGTGATATAGGCCGCCTGAGGGGAAGCCAAAAAGGCCACCACCCCCGCCACTTCCTCAGGGGTGCCGAAGCGGCCCAAGGGGATCTGGGCCAGCATGGCCTCTTTGGTCTTCTCCGGCAGCGCTTCCGTCATGTCCGTGGTAATGAAGCCCGGCGCCACGGCATTCACCGTAATGTTACGGGAGGCCAGCTCCCGGGCCACCGCCTTGGTGAGGCCCGCCAGGCCCGCCTTGGAGGCCACGTAATTGGCCTGGCCGGCGTTGCCCATAAAGCCCACCACCGAACTGATATTGATGATGCGCCCGCGTCGCTGCTTGAGCATGGGCTTGGAGGCGGCCTTGATGCAGTTAAAAGCGCCCTTGAGGTTCACCGCCAGGACCTGATCCCAGTCTTCTTCTTTCATGCGCATCACCAGGTTGTCCCGGGTGATGCCGGCGTTGTTCACCAGGATGTCCAGCCGGCCGCTCTCTTTGACCAGTTGATCCACCGCGGCCTCCACTTGGGCGAAGTCGGTGACGTCAAAGGTGAGGAGACGGGCCGTAGCGCCTTTCGCCTCCACCTTGGCCCGGGTGGCGGCGTTCTCATCCCAGCGCACATCATTCAGATACAGGATCATCCCGGGCACCGCCAGAGTGGCGGCGATGACCTGCCCGATGCCCCGGGCGGCCCCGGTAATTAAGGCAACTTGTGAGTCGGTGGACATATTCTCTTCTTGAAACGGAGCCTTCCGCTGGTCGTTCGCATTAACGCTAAAACATAAAACGAATCGCGAAAAAAAGAAAGTGCCTGCAAGCCTTTTTTACCGGCCGGGAACATTTGGGGGAGGGGCTAAGGGTCACAAGCCGTTACCACCTCCCCACCCCCCCGTCCCTGAAAGGGGGTTGGAAAGGGAGTTGGAGGGGAGGGCTTTGGGAGCCACTGCTTCCCCGGCCTTTCCCTCAAAACCCGTCACTGCCGGTCCCGCCTGATCTCGGCAATGAGGGCGGGGACGATTTCGAAGAGGTCGCCCACCAAGCCGATATCGGCCACCTGGAAAATGGGGGCGTCCGGGTCCTTGTTGATGGCCACAATGAAGTCCGAGGACTGGATGCCTGCCAGGTGCTGGATGGCCCCGGAGATGCCCACCGCAATGTAGAGTTTGGGGGCCACGGTCTTGCCCGTCTGGCCGATCTGGTGGGCGTAGGGGATCCAGCCCGCGTCCACCGCGGCCCGCGTCGCGCCCACGGCGCCGCCCAGGAGATCGGCCAGCTCCTCCAACAGGCGGAAATGTTTGGCCTCCTTCAAGCCCCGGCCGCCGGCCACGATGACCTCGGCTTCGGACAGGGGCAGGCGCTCCTTGATCTCCTCCACGGTGCGGGCGAAGGCCGCGGAGTCGGCCTCGGCCAGGGACGTGAGTTCCACGTTGACCACCCGGCCGTCGGCCGCGTACGGCTCTGCCAGGCGCTTGAAGACCCCGGGCCGGGCGGTGGCCATCTGGGGGTAGGTGCGGGGGGTGATGATGGTGGCCATGATGTTGCCGCCAAAGGCCGGCCGGGTCTGGAGGAGCAGGCGCTTGTCCGGGTCAATGGCGAACGCGGTGCAGTCCGCGGTGAGGCCGGTTTTCAGAGCCGCGGCCACCTGGGGAATGAAGGCCCGGCCCGCGTAGGTGGCCCCGGCCAGGATGATTTCCGGCTGAAATCTGGCCGCCACCTCGGCCAGTGCCGCGGTGTAGGGCCCCTCCACGAACTCCGCCAAGGCCGGGTGCTCCACCACATACACCTTGTCGGCGCCCGCTAAGATCAGGGTGGGGGCTAAGGCGGCCACCTGATCCCCCAACAGCACCGCAGCCACGCTGACCTTGAGCTCGTCGGCCAGCCGCCGGGCCTCGCCCAACAGCTCCAAACCCACCGGCGCCAGTTGGCCGTGGCGCTGCTCCACAAAGACCCACACCCCGTCCGGCGGCACCCCGGGCCGGGGAGCCGGGCCTTCCGCCTCGGGCAGGGCCAGGGCCTGGACCTCGCAGACCTCCACGCAGGCGCCGCACAGGGTGCAACCCTCGCCGATGGCCAGGGTTTCCCCTTCCAGACTCAGCACCCCGAAGGGGCAGGCGTCCACGCAGGCCCCGCAGGCCGTGCATTTCTCGGAATAAAAGATTAGACTCATGGCATTCGGTCACGGGGGGAAGGGGCTAAGGACCAAGGGACCCTTCCCCCTCCCGTATGAGGTTGGGAGGCGGTTCGGGGTGGGGTAGGGGTTTTGACCCATGCCCCTCCTAAAATTTATCTCCTTCCCAATTCCTTGAGCCGCGCCCACAGGCGGCCGGCCAAGTCGCCGGGCTCGCCGGTCCAGGTCTCGGATGCCCCCCGGGGGGGCGGCGGAAAGACCTTCACCACCTGGGTGAAGGAGCCGGCCAGGCCCACTTCCTGGGGCGCCAGGCCCAGGTCGGCCAGGGTCCAGGTGGGGATGACCGCCTTTTTGGCCTGCATCTTGGCCTTGAAGGAGGGCATCCGGGGCTCGTTGATCTCCTTGACCACGCTCACCACTGCGGGAAGGCGCACGTGCAGGGCGTCGTAGCCGTGGTCGAGCATGCGCTCCACTTCCAGGCCGCCGTCCTCCCGGAAGGAAAGCTTCCGGGCCCAGGCCACGTAGGGGATATTGAGCAGGGTGGCCAGCATGGGGCCCACCTGGGCGGTGTCGCCGTCAATGGCCTGCTTGCCGGTGAAGATGAGGTCGAAGCCCAGCTTCTGAACGGCCCGGGCCAGGGTGAGGGCGGTGGCCCAGGTGTCGGCGCCAGCAAAGGCCGCATCCGATAGGAGCACGGCCCGGTCCGCGCCGTAGCCCAGGGCCTCCCTGAGAGCCTCCTCGGCCTGGGGCGGGCCCATGGTGAGGAGCGTCACCTCGCCCCCCCGGGCCTCCTTGGCCCGTAAGCCCTCCTCCAACGCATAGAGGTCAAAGGGGTTGATGATGGCCTTGACCCCTTCCCGCTTCAGGGTGTGGGTCTCGGGGTCCAGGTGCACCTTGTCAGTTTCCGGAACCTGTTTGATGCAAACGATGATGCGCAGCATGTTCTTGACTTGGCAGGACCTCTCCCGCGTCTTGATACCCTGATGGCTTCCAGGCCCGCACCTGGACGCTTTTTTCGCAAGGTTTATGGGAGAATCTCATCCCTAAAGAACAATTGATGTTTGAACGATATCTGGCCAAGGTGCCTGCCAGAACTTGCCGGAGACCCAAGGGGCCGGGGGAGATATCCCAGATTAGTTTGTTCTCCCCAACTCAAGCTTGAATTTGAACACCCCACCCACAGGGTCAAAGAGATAGCCGTCCTGCATGGGCATTTCCACTTCCCAGGGGGTGGCTTTCGTAAAAGGCCCCTCACCGCATTTCTTTCCGTGAAGCGGATCATATTGCGGCAGGTCGCTGATAAAAACACAGTTCTGATAGCCCGGAGCCACGTTGAATCTGATAAACTTCTTGTGGTCTTTCGTGATTACTTTGCCGCTCACATGGACATCTATGTAACCGGTGGCCTTGGTTACTCCACATTTCCAGTTGGCGGGGATGGAGGTATACCCATATTCATGAGGAACTAAAGCCGCAACCCCTCCGCCACTGGCATAATGTCTTAATTTGCCCTTTTCATCAATTTTAAAATAAATTATACCTCTTGCTTTTCCCGGACGTTGTGGACAGGGGACTTCATGATATATAGTCAGCATTATATCACAGTTTTTTCGCATTAATTCTTTTTCGTCTTCCCATTTTTTCTCGTCCCCATCATAAACATCATCATACTTATCCGGAATGATTATTTGCATCCCTTTTTTGGGTTTGTTGGGAAGCTGAGCAAAGACCTCAGTTTTACCTAAGATGAGGTATGACAATATGACGACCACAGTCAAGAGCTTTCTGGTTTTCATATTGCTCTGCCTCCATGCCGCTAGCGCATTTTTCCCCCCGTTTCCTGGGAACAGAAAGGCTCAGAGCTCAGGCTTCCTGTCAGAGAACAGTGCTTCCGGCACAATTTTGGCGCCTAACAGGCTGTTGAAAAAACCACTGAAATCAGGCTTGTCATCCTCTTTGAGGACGATTTCGATACCTTTATGACGGGCAAACTCCCGGAAAAATCTGTGCTGTTTTCTCCAATGGTGACCGGTTACCGGCAGAATTATCGTTTTCCCGATAGCTGCTTTGGTTCAGGGAGAAAT
>FWPV01004863.1_pt1 | contig 27590 bp, 29 predicted proteins | sample 2228371 | NCBI WGS metagenome assembly FWPV01 (sample SAMEA103939776, study PRJEB20133) | metagenome
TTCTAATCGGGGGATTCCCAAATTCTACCAGATTAACTAACAATTTTTGTCCGAAGCACGGAAATTTTCCCGCAGAGGCCGGATTTGCAACAATCCCACGGCTGAATATCCCTATGCTCACCGTTTTGGAATGGGCTCCCCCCTCACCTTGATCAGCTCGGCAACGATGCTCACTGCGATCTCTTCTGGAGTTTCGGAGTTAATATCGATCCCGATCGGCGCATGGACCCGGTTGTTGAGAACCTCTCTCGAAACCCCCTTCTCCACCAGATGGTTAAAAAGGGTCAAAATTTTCTTCTTTGAGCCGATCATTCCAATGTAACGAGCAGAGGTTCGAACGGCCTGCTCTAGGACGACCCCATCGTAGAGATGTCCCCTCGTGACGATCACGATATAGGAGGACTCATCGATGGGAAGCCGATCGAAGCACTTTTCAAAATCCGAAACGATCACTTCGTCCGCTTCCGGAAAACGTTCCCGGTTGGCGAAGCTCTCCCGATCGTCAAGGACGACCACCTTGAAATGGACCCTCTTGGCAAGGGGAGAAAGCTGTTGAGAAATATGTCCTGCTCCAAAAATATAGACAGTCGGCTCGGAAAAGATGGGTTCCAGGAGCACTTCCATCATCTTCCATCGTTCGACAAGCTCACCCCGAAGAAGAGCGTCCTGCTTCGATTCCAAAACGATCACTCTCGGCTTTCTCTCCTTGAGCAATTCCTCTCCCTCTTGCAACACCCTCTGCTCCAACACATGCCCGTCGAACAGCGAACCGATCCATTCCCCGGACCTCTTCCATAGAGCCTTCAAATTCCCCTCCCTAGGGAACGCTCCATCCACGGAAACGAGGGTCGCAAGGATGGCAGATCCCCCTTTCTGCTTTATCCTCATCACCTCTCGATAGATTGGAATAAACTCCTCCTTCAAAGGCTCAAGAAAGATATCGATATTCCCTCCACAGATGAGCCCTCCTTTTGCCAGCTCCTCGGCGGTCAGGTTGAAATGGAGGACCCCTCCCTCTCCCCTCTTCATTATCTCGCGAGCTTCCTGCCACACTTCGGCCTCGACACAACCTCCGCCCACCGAACCTACGGAAGACCCATCCTCTTTGATCAAATACTTCGCCCCCACCGCTCTTGGAGCAGAACCCCTGCGGGTTATGAGCGTAGCGAGAACGACCCTCTCTTTTCTCTCCAAAGCCCTCAGAATTTCCGCGTAGATCTCTTCCATAGAACGGAGCCCCTTTATCAAAGAACCGACTTCAAGTCCACATCAGGCTGTTCTATTTCTATGGTACATAGCGTCCCTAATGTTTCTTCTCCTTCAGAGTCGGTTTCTTGTTGGTCTTGGGAGGCTGCTTCTCCGTCTCCTTATCCCTCGATCTCTCTTTCGATAGAGCCAGCGGGAGGAGGTGGAGCTCATAGAAGACGGGGTCAGCCCACAATTCGATCTCGGGGGCTAAATCTCCGACGTAGGGACACAGAGGACCAACATTATTATAGGCGTTGAAATTGTGTGAGAGATTTCTCAGAGACCTATAGAGTTTGATTGAGCTTAAAAGTTGGTCCGGTTTCTCTTTCAGCGACTTCAGTTCTTCCACTCCAGTCCCAAGGGAGGCGCGATCCTCCTCCAATCTGCCCATCCAGAACCTCCCTTCCTGGTATTCCATGGTGATCTCCCCTCCCTGGATCGCCTGAACCAGATTTTTATGAACCTGCTGGGCCTTCCCCAGCATCTCCTCCATTCGATTAAGCAGTTCGACCCTTTCCGTTTGAGACAGCTCGTACTCTTTGGCAGAGACCTTGGCCAAGAAAAATTGAAGCGTGTGGCCCTCTCCGGAGGCCAACGAGGCCCAGCTCAGAAATAAGATCAACCCGATCAACAAAGTCGCTCGATATCTCATGACCCTTCCCTTTGTCCCGTGTTCAATCCAACCGGTTAGAGACTTCACTCTTTTTCATCAGATGCCAATAAGACCCCAAGCACTGGGGGTTCCCCCTGAACTTGCCCCAAAACCACCCGCTCGATCTCCCGAGACCCCTTCCTCAAGATTTCTCCTGCGATCTCCCTGCCCCACCCTATTCCCTCTGGAAGATCCATTTTGTTTATAAAAGCAACCCTCCTCGATGACGAAGGCGTTCCCTTGAAGATCCCTTCCGGGTGATACACGAGCTTGGCCATGCCCTCGCAACTCATCTTCTCACCGACGGGGATCTTTGTCAATCGGGAGATGCGCACTGCTTGAAAGAAATTCTCTTCGTTCAACTCTTTTCCCACGCCATCCACACCCAAAAGACCCACCACAACCGTAGATCGTGAGGGGATGACGGGTTCCCATTCCCTGGGGGCCTTGGCCGGGCGGCCCGCAGCACCATCCGCTTCAACGATCACGGTGTCGATCTCTGCTCTCTTCGAAAGCTCATTCACGAAATCGGAAGAGACACCTCTTAGCTTCCGGGACTCGATTCTCTCCGCCGCGACTGTGAGATGGCAGTAAAGGCGAAGGGACTCAAGGAGTTCTTTCTTGAGCCTCACCTCATCCAAATCAACGAGAAGAAAATCTGTTTCCTCCTCGGACGGCTCCAAGATCTTGGTCGTCGTCGTCGTCACCACCTTCTTCCCTTGCAAGACCAATTCTTTCGCGAGGCGGAACATCAGGCTCGTCTTCCCTCCTGCCCCGACGAGGCTTATGAGTTCCCTTTCCCTGAGCCCCAACGATTCGATCAGGGAATAGGACTCCTGTCCCTCTTTCCCGCTCCTCTTCAGATGCTCTTCAATAATCGAGTAGACGACTTTTTGATTGGGATCCATTTGAAACTCGGCACCACAACCCGCAAAGCGCAAAGAACACCCTGAATCAAAATAAGCAAGAGAGACTCTTTGCCCTATGCTCTCTGCTCTATGCTAAGTCATTCGTTGAACCAGTACAGAATTGCCTCCAGGACTCCTCCACCGATCGCCCTCGCCTTATCCGAAATGGTGAAGCAATACTCCTTCTTTCCCCTCGGATCGATGTCGCCCACCTTCATCCCTTTCCTCACCTCGACCCCATCCCGGATCAACCCGCGAACGATCCCGCTAATCTTCGCGATCACCGGATAATCGTCGACGACTGCCACCACTGTGCCTCTGTTCACGCGGTCACCGATGAATCGCTGGGGGCGGAAGATCCCCTTCTTCATTGTTCTCAAGACCCTCTCCACAGTGTAGCCCCCAATATCGCCAGGAATGCCGGTGTCCTCCTCCGCCGCTCCATTCAGGATCATCCTGCCCAAATTGTGGCCTCGGTTTGTCTCAATCACGATATGGACATCCGTCCCCGCAACGAACCCAGGGCCGAGGCCAATCACGAGGGGAGCATCCTTGATGTGGGTACCAAGATTCCTCTTGGCCATGATCGCGTCCACCAAGACATCGGGGTTGACCGCGTGTCTTGTCCTCTGCCCTTCCGGATCGACCAAGATGGGAATCTTGCCCTCCTGCCACACCGAATCAATCTCCTCGGGTCGAGAAATGAATTTCGACCGTACCCCTTCGACTTCCTTCTCCCCTTCGTAAACCGCTTCACAAAAAGAGACCTCTCGTCTCACGGCAATGGGCTGAGGAATCTCGAGCATACAAACTCTGAAGTGCGATCGATGGAGCCGGTGGGCCACACCACTCGCCATCTCCCCCGCCCCTCGGATCAAGACAACCAGATCATTGAGACCTTTGTCTGGTCTTTTCGGGACCCCCTTTTTCATCAACCCTCCTTTTCCTTCTCAATGCCCTTCGATACTCCTCCCACGTATCGATGTCCGTGATCACCCCTTCCGAACTCACGGGGATCGTTTTCACATCGGCGGGGTGTCTCGTCAGAAGAGACCTCCCCCCTATGTCCCCTCTTAACTGGAGTAACTCCCTCTTGAACTTCCGATGAAAGATGACCGGATGACCTTTCTTCCCGCGAAAGGAGGGGACAATGATCTCCCCCCTCCCTTCACGAAAAGAACGAAGAAGAAGATCGATTGTTCTCGTCCTCAGAAAGGGTTGATCCCCAAGTCCAATGAGAACCCCCTCGCTCTTAGGATTGATCGCGCGAAGACCCTCACGGATCGAGCTGCTCATTCCAAGACGATACCTTTGATTCACAACGATCTTCACTCTCTTCCTAAGTTGCGCGGATTTCGTTTGGAGTCGCTTCTCGAAGGCCTCGCTCTGCGGACGAAGGACAACAATGACCTCATCCACTGTCGAACGCAGAAGTGTATCCAAGCAATGCTCAAGCACGGTTCCCCTTCCCCACGGAAGGTGAAGCTTATCTATTTTCATTCTTTTCGACTCCCCCGCTCCCAAGAGAATGGCCGAGATCACACCGTCCTTCCGTTTTCTTTGAAACTCTGTTAAATTTAATGCGTTTTCAAAGTTTCTGTCAAGCATCCGATTCGGACGGAAGGAGGTCGCAAAGATGAAAGGTTGGAGAGGGATGACCATCGGGGTCGCAGTCACTATTTTCGTCTTCTTCGAGGCAGGCCATTCCCAAACAAAGCAACCCTTGAGCGATACCACGGAGGCCTGTCTGGCCTGTCACGCCACGCTCCATCCCGGAATCGTATCGGAATGGAAGAAAAGCCGTCACGCAAGCATCACCCCATCGGAGGCCCTGAAGAAAAGCAGGCTCGAGCGGAGGGTTTCAGCTGAAAAGGTTTGTCACCCTCTGTCCAAGACCGTGGTCGGCTGTGCGGAATGCCATACCTTGAACTCAGAAAAACATAAGGATAGTTTCGAACACAACGGCTTCAACGTCCACACCGTGGTCACCCCCTCGGACTGTTCCAATTGCCATCCTGTCGAGAACGACCAGTATCGCAAGAATCTCATGTCCCATGCTTACGGAAATCTCGTCAACAACCCTGTTTACCAGAGCCTCGCCGACGAAGTGAACGGAGTGAAATCGTTCGAGAAAGGCAGGATCGTCTCGAAGACGCCGGACCTCGAAACCACATTGGATTCGTGCCTCTACTGCCACGGGAGCGAGGTCAAGGTGAAAGAGAAGAAGTCGCGACAGACCTCCATGGGAGAGATGGAGTTTCCCGTTCTCTCCGGTTGGCCGAATCAAGGCGTGGGGCGGCTCAATCCCGACGGAAGCAAGGGCGTGTGCACGGCATGCCATAGCCGACACCAGTTCTCCATCGAAATGGCAAGGAAGCCCTACACATGCTCTCAGTGCCACAAAGGCCCGGATGTTCCCGCTTATCCCGTCTATGAAGTGAGCAAACACGGCAATATTTACAGCACTCTCGGCAAGGAGTGGAATTTTAGCTCGGTCCCCTGGGTCGTCGGAAAGGATCTGACGGCTCCCACCTGCGCCACGTGTCACGTGAGCCTCATGGTCAAGGCGGAGTCGGGCGAGGCGATCGTCGAAAGGACTCACCAAATGAATGATCGCCTGGCCTGGAGGCTCATGGGCCTCATCTACGCCCATCCCCACCCCAAGTCCCCGGATACGACCATCATCAAAAACAAGTCGAACTTGCCATTGCCGACAGAGCTGACGGGGGAGCCTGTATCTCCATATCTGATCGACAGTAAGGAACAAGCGAAAAGGGATGCCACCCTGCAAAAGGTCTGCCTGTCCTGTCATAGTGACCAGTGGGTGAAGGGGCAATTCAATCGCCTGGAAAATACGATAAGGACGACGAATGAGATGACTCTTGCGGCCACAAAAATTTTGCTCACCGCCTGGGAGAAAGGGGCAGCCAAGGGACCTGCCCAAAAGGACAGTCTCTTCAACGAAGCGATCGAGAGAAAATGGGTGGAACAGTGGCTTTTCTACGCAAACTCGACTCGCTTTGCATCGGCCATGATGGGGGCAGACTATGGGGTCTTTGCCAATGGTCGCTGGTATCTAAGCAGAAATCTCCAGGAGATGCTCGATTGGCTTAAGTTTAAACTTCAGAAGCATCCAGAGAAGAAGAAATAAGGCTGATGTTCTCAGCAGATTCGCCCCGCCCGTATGGAAACTCCAAAAAATTGGGGGCTTTCGTCGACGACGAAGCCCCCTTGTTCAATTTCCGCCAAAAGCGTTTGCCTGCGAGTTCTATTTGCCGGTAAGTGTGGCCAGATAGGCAGCCCCCATCTTGTCGACATGGTCTTTCGTGTTTTCAAAAAAGTCCAGATGGGCCTCCTCGTCTTTGAGAAGCTCTTCAAACACCTCCTTCGAGACCTGGTCCTTCTCAGCTGCGCAGACGACCGAGGCATTATTGTACATTTCGATCGCCTGGGCCTCGAGGCCAATGTCGGTGGTCAACATCTCTGCGATGGTTTGACTCTTCTTTGCCTCGCCGTCCGGCTTCGAAGTCGGCACTCCTTTCAGATAGAGTATCCTCTCCGCAAGCTTTTCGGCGTGCTTCATCTCCTGGATGGCGATCTCCTTCAATTTAGAGCCCAACTTTCCAAAATCTTGATCCTCCAGTTCGTAGTGCTGTGCCATGTACTGACTGATTGCCGTCAACTCCCTCGCCCTCGCCTCATTCAGTAGATCAATCACTTTCTTGCTCATACGCTCTCCTTTCCCATGGATTGTTTCTTTTCGGTCATGTAATTATATATCAAAATCGCCGTTAGTCAATACGCAACTTCGTTCGACGGAATCGGACGGGGATGTCGGAGAAAATCTTGTAGTGGGAACCTCAGCCTGTCCCTCTCGATTCGGGCTGGGGATGAACGACTTGTGAAGGGGCACTGGAAATGTTAAAAGAACTGTAGTTTTTGAGGAAGGGGGCCTAAGAATCGAATGATCGTCAAGACCTACTGCGCTCGGATGGATCACGGAGGGTGCGGGCTTTTGGTCCATGTCGAAGGAGGTAGGATCACCAAGATCCAAGGGGATCCCGACTCCCCCCTTAGCCGTGGCACTCTATGTGCAAAAGGCCTCGCTCAGCTTGAGAAATTGAGCCACCCCGATCGGCTGAAGTTCCCTTTGAAAAGAGTGGGAGAGAGGGGAGAAGGAAAATGGGCTCGTCTCTCCTGGGAAGAGGCGCTGGAGACCGTTGCGAACAAGATCAAGGAAACGATTCAGCGGCATGGTGAGCAAGCCATCGCGTTCGCCCAGGGTACACCGAAAGGCCTGGAGCTCTATCTGATGATTCGGCTGGCAAACCTCTTGAAGGTCCCAAATATAACGACCCCAGGAAATGTCTGTCACATGCCACGGGAGACGGCGTCTCAGTTCACGTGCGGCTTCTTCCCTGTCGCAGATTACGACCATCCGCCCGCCTGTGTGGTCGTGTGGGGGAGCAATCTTTTTCAAACGAACGAAGAAGGAGTGCTCGGGGTTCAGCTCAAGCGTGCCCTCGATCGGGGAGCGAAATTGATCGTCATCGATCCGAGAAAAACCCCCGCTGCCTCTCAGGCAGATCTCTGGCTTCAACCGAGACCCGGAACGGATCTTGCCCTTGCACTGGGGATGTTACGCGTCATCGTGGATGGGGGGCTTTACGAAAGGAGCTTTGTCGACAGCTGGACAGTTGGGTTTTCAGAACTTAGAGCCCACCTCGACCATTATCCCCTCGACCGAATTTCCAAGATCACCTGGATTCCAGAGGAAAAGATCGTTGAGGCGGCTCATCTCTTTTCGAAGACGAAACCCGCCTGCATCCAGTGGGGGAATGCCCTGGAGCACAATCGAAATAGCTTCCAATGCGCGAGGGCCTTGTTGATCCTGATGGCGATCACGGGAAACCTCGACGTCCCTGGAGGAAATGTGAACCGTCCGGGTCCTCCGATCATGAGGCCCGGAGAACTGGTTCAAAGCAAGAAATTTCCTGAAAAGAAAGAGAGGATCCTGAGCCCCGAATTTCGTCTGGCCACTTCGATGGGCTTCGTTCCTTCCCAGATCATCGTGAAGGCCATTCTCACGGGAAAACCACACCCCATTCGGTTGATGTATATCCAGGGCGGAAATCCGCTGCTAAGTTATGCCAATGCAACCGAGACGTTTCGGGCGCTGAAGGGGCTCGATTTTCTCGCCGTCTCAGAAATATTTATGACCCCAACCGCTCAACTGGCAGATGTCGTTTTGCCGGCAGCGACGAATTTCGAATTTGACGACATCGGCCATTATGGGCTTCCCCACGGGTTCATCCTCGCCAGACCGAAAATTGTTGAACCCATCGGAGAATGCTGGCCCGATTCAAAAATCCTCAACGAACTTGGCAAACGGCTTGGGTGCGGCCACTCCTTTTGGGACGACTGGAGAGAATGCCTCGATGAGATTCTAAAGCCTGCAGGATTGACTTACGATGACTTTAAGAGCATCGGAATTTTAAAAGGGAAATGGGAGTACAGGGGATATGAGAAAAAGGGATTCGGTACGCGCTCGGGGAAGGTAGAACTCTACTCTCAGCAACTGAAAGAATGGGGCTATGATCCCCTTCCCTCTTACTCGGAAGGGGCCGATTCCTATGACGCGCAGCCCTCGGAAGCCTATCCTTTGATCCTCACCTCTGCGAAAGATCCTTTCTACTTTCACTCTGCCTATCGAAATCTTTCCTCCCTGCGTAAACTCTCTCCCGATCCGGTCGTCCTCGTTCACCCGACGACCGCTGCTCCATTCGGGATTGAGGAAGGCGATTGGGTCGTCATCGAAACGAAACAGGGTACCATCCGTCAAAGGGCGAAGCTGAGCTCGGAGCTCCTTCCCGGAGTGATCATCGCCAGTTTCGGGTGGTGGTTCCCGGAAAGAAAGGATCTCGAACTCTCCGGATGGAAGGAGTCGAACCTCAACATATTGACCAGCAACGATCCTCCCTATGAACCGGCGATAGGCTCGACTCCTCTGCGAGCAGTTCCGTGCCGGATCTATAAGGGACAGGGATTTCGGTAATGCCTCGCTGAAGCGTGTGGAAGATCGGGCGATGGGACAGGAATATCTCCGGCATCCCTGTCCGATTCCGTTGAATTTCCGCGCTAGAGCAAAGGATTACGGGATTCTGATCGCGAGGTTTGACAGGCCCCAAGGGATATGATATCTCTCTTCACAGATGAGGAAAGGCTTCGCAAAAACTCTGCTTCTTTCCCGTGTCATCGGACTGTTCGTTCTCTTCCAACACACCCCTGTATTTTCAGCCCTCATTACGGATGTGAGATTCTGGTCCGCCCCCGATCAGACCAGGATCGTCCTTGACCTCACCGAACCGGTTCAATACGAGACCTCCTCTCAAATCAACCCGCCTCAGCTCCGATGCGAATTAAAAGACACCGTCCTTTTCACAAAAAAGAGAGAGGTGAATGTGAACGACTCTTTTCTATTCAAGATCACCCTTACCCCGCTCACCGGAAGAAAGGTCCAAATGGTCCTCCACCAGAAGAAACCTCTGCAAGCCCATATCCTGACACTCAAGCCGTATCAAGATAAACCTCATCGTTTCGTGATCGACCTCATCGATCCAGTGGAAGAAAAAAGAGAGCAAGAGGAGAGGCAAAAGCAGAGAGAGGTCAAGCTCAAGGGTTGGAGAATCGTTGTCATCGACCCGGGGCATGGGGGCGAGGATCCCGGGGCCATCGGTCCCCAGGGTTCGATGGAGAAGAACATCGTTTTGAAGGTGGGAGAAAAAATCGTTCGATTCCTCAATCAAGATCCAGGGACACGAGCCTTCCTCACCCGAAAAGGGGATTATTTCATCCCCCTGGAGGCGCGACCGAAGATTGCGAGGGAGTACGGGGCGGACCTCTTTGTCAGCCTCCATGCGGACGGCAGCTTCAATCCTCACGCGAGAGGATCGTCCATCTATTGCCTCTCCCTTTCTGGGGCAACCGACGAAGCTGCCAAGATCCTTGCAGACAAAGAGAATATGTCGAACCTGCTCGGTGGCGCAACGGCGAGGCCCGTCTCCTTGGCCAAAGATCCCAATCTCAATCAGATCCTCTTGGATCTCATGCAGAACAACTCGATGAGGGAGAGCTTTCGATTTGCCGAGTTATTCCTCGAGAATATGAAGAGGGTCAATCATTTGAAGTACTCCCATTACCGCCAAGCGAATTTCGTGGTTCTGAGAGCTCCCGATATCCCTTCCGTTCTTGTGGAAATCGCCTTCATCACAAATCGGAAAGACGAGAGCTTGCTGAATCGAGAGGAGTTTCAAGAAAAATTCGCCAAAGGGCTCGCCACGACGATTAAGAAATATTTTGAATAGGAAGGCCCATGGAACCTGTGGGTCTTGGGTGCGAAACAGGATCCACCGGGATGCTCTAAAATTTTCTCGGACATCCCTGTCCGACTCCTTCGAATTTCCCGGGAAGAGTGAGCCACGCCACCAAAATTCCGAATCGTCTTGACAATTGGGCGCCTTTTAGATTAAATGGATAGTAGCCACGAAGGCGGAATCCCTTGGAATAGGGGCAAGCGTGGCTTTTTTTCTTTATGGACACGGAAAGGGAAGGAAAAAGGAAGTCCGTAGCGGTGATCGACGGCCAAGGTGGAGGAATCGGGGCTGCCATTATCAAACGCCTCCGAGAGGCCATGGGGGAGGAGTTGGAGGTAATTGGATTAGGGACGAATGCCATGGCTACAGGAGCCATGTTGAAGGCGGGCGCCAACAAGGGGGCCTCTGGTGAAAATGCCATCGTCCAAACGGTGAAAGAAGTGAATATCATCGTCGGGCCCTTGAGCATTGTCTTCGCCAATTCGATGATGGGAGAGTTAACCCCCAGGATGGCGGAGGCAATCGCTTCATCCACTGCCGTGAAGTGCTTGCTTTCACTGAGAATTCCTGATACGGAAATCATTGGCGCCGCCAAGGAACCGCTCCCCCATCTGGTCGATCAACTCATTCAGCGGATACGAGAAATTATTTCGACGTAAACGGGACGAATCCCCAACACGGACACGGAAAACGACCACGAGTTAATGAGGAGGAAAGGAACCCATGTGCGAGGCGAATGCATACCTGATTAAGGAAGGAAAAGAAGAGCTCGTGCTGGAGGATATATCGATTCTCCGGCCAGAAAAAGACGAACTCTATATTCAAAATATTTTTGGCGAACAAAAGAGGCTGAAAGCCCGCATCAAAGAGATGAATCTCATCGATCACAGGATTGTTCTGGAAGAAGCCTAATCGAGCGGGAATCTTGAAGCGAAGGGGCGGAGGTATTGCCTCTCGCCCCCTGTAAGTTGGAGCTTTAGTATCTTAACTGAGGCCACGAAGGCCATCATTTTCCCAGGAGGGAACGGAGCCTTCGTGGCCTTTTGTTTTTCATCCGTTCCTTCTCGGAGATTGCGTTGCAATCGAGGAGAGCAGGCGGGTGCGATGCGGCCCTCTCGAAGAAGGGCCTAAAAGGAGGGTCTATGCATATCCCTGATGGATACCTCGGTCCGGAAACTTACGGAGGCCTCTGGGCGGTTATGGCCCCTGTCTGGATCTATGCGTCCAAGAAGGTCAAGGAAAATTTCGATGCAGCCCGGGTTCCCTATCTGGCCATGGCATCGGCCTTCGCCCTGGTGGCGATGGTCTTCATGGTCCCTCTTCCTGGAGGAACATCGGGCCACATAAGCGGCGCAACGCTGGTGGCGATCTTACTCGGGCCATGGGCGGCCGTCGTCGCCGTCTCGGTCGCCCTGATCATCCAGGCACTGGTCTTTGGTGACGGAGGAATCACTGCAATCGGTGCGAACTGTTTCAATATCGCCTTCATCGGATCGGTCATCGGCTACGGTATTTACGCGATGGTCAGCCGCTTTGGCTCCAAATTCCACTTCTCGGCCACAGGAAGGGGTGGAGCAGGTCCTTCACACTCTCTCACGATCCGGCTTGTCAGCGCAGGGATCGCCTCCTACGTTGCAATCAATCTCGGAGGGCTCTCCACCGCTCTTCAGCTGGGCCTTCAGCCTCTCCTTCACCCAGCGGGCTCCGGATCCTCTTCCTATTTTCCTTATCCCCCTCAAATCGTGATCCCTGCCGTCGTCCTGCCCCATCTCACAGTCGTCGGTCTGCTCGAGGCCACGGTGACGGTCCTCGTCCTACTGGTGCTCTCTAAGGCAGAACCTGCGATGGTTGGGATAAGGAGATCGCTGCCACTCCTCTTGGTCGCACTTTTTCTCGTTCTTCCCGCCTCAGGAGTCTTCGCTCATGACTATTGGATTGAAAAACGAGGGGACGACTTCATGCTCGTCTTCGGTCATGGATCCCAAAGGTCGGAATTTGATGCCTCTAAGGTGAAGACCCTTAAGGCTTTTGACAACCAGGGAAGAGAGATGGGAGTGACAAAAGAGAAAAAGGGAACGGAGATCCTCCTCAAACCGGAGGGACAACCCTCCCTGCTTTTCGTGGAAGTCGATGATGGTTACTGGTCCAAGACTATCTATGGCTGGAAAAACCTTCCCAAAAGGAAGGCCTCGAGGGTCGTCGAGTCGACCCGTTCTTTTTACTACTCCAAGGCCCTCCTGTCGTGGAACGAAACCCTCCAAAGACCCCTGAGCGATGCGAGGCTCGACATCATTCCCCTCCAAGACCCGAAGAACCTCAAGGCAGGAGATCTCTTACCCCTCCGAGTCCTCTACCAAGGCAACCCGATATCAGGCGTGGAAGTGGAAGGCGGCGACCACCAGAAAGTGGCGACCACGGACAGAGAGGGCGTGGCGAAGGTCAGGCTATCGAAAGGCCACCATCTCTTTTCGGTCAATTACAGGGAACCTTTGAAAAACGATCCCGATGCGGACACCTTGAGCATCACAGCCACATTAACCTTCGAGGTGACGAAATGAAACGGATGAGATCAGAAAGGTCTTTTAACGGAAGGAATCTGCCCCACCGATTTCCTGGGGTTTTCTTTCTTCGGGTGTGTCTGCAATTAATTTTCGCCATTTCACTTCTTTTCGTCGGCTCCCGAGCTTTCTCCCATTCCGTCAACTATGAGGTCGTGCCCAAAGGGGTCTCAGTCAAAATCTTCTATTCGGAAAAGGATCCCGCAAGTTATTCCGAATACGAGATCTTCGGTCCCGAAGATCGTGAGCCGCATCAGGTAGGGAGGACGGACCGAAACGGTTTCGTCTCTTTTTTCCCCGAGAGACCTGGAATCTGGAAGGTCAAAGTCTTGGGAGAATCGTCTCACGGCTTTCATGGGGTCACGATCGACGTGAGGGTCGACGAGTCTCTTCGGGTGGAGTCTTACAGCAAACCCCTCGCGGCTACGCACACGAAGCTCATCGTTGGGGTGAGCCTCATCTTTGGAATATTCGGCCTCTATGCCCTTTTGAAGGCAAGAAGGGGATCAGAGAGGAAGGATCCCCAAAAACTCGAAGAAGGAGGAGCGTAGACATGGTGAAAAGATGGAGTGCGGCGGTTGTTTTTCTGTGTATCGTATGTTCACCCCTTACGGCCAAGGCTCATCATGGAGGCGTGAGCCTTGCCCTTGGACCCGGGAGCCCGATTGAGACGAACTCTCCTCTCACGCTTCCGCAAGGTGGCTTCGTCGTTTCCTCCCGGTTCGAACAGGTCGAATGGAAGAAACGAGCTTTTGCAGAACCAACGAACAAGGATTCTTTTACCTTTTTCAACGTTGGCCTTTCCTACGGAATCAAGCCCTGGCTGACGGGTAGTCTCTTTCTGCCCTATAATATCAAGCGGCAGGACGATCTCGGAACAAACCGGGGAATCGGTGACTTGAAGTTTCTCTTCAATCTCGGGCTCAATTACGATCCAGCGAGAAAGGGGTTCTTTCTGAATCAGGCCGAGGATACTGCCATTACGCTGGAGGGGGTGAACAAGACTTTTCTTTCGCTCTTCGGGGGCCTCTCGCTTCCCACAGGGAAGAACCGGAAAGAGCTCGGGGGGGAAATCGATCCGGGAATGCAACCAGGCTTCGGGAGTACCTCCTTCACCATCGGGGCTTCCGCTGCAAGACAGATCGTCGGACCCTTCACCTTGGTCGTCGACACGTCCTATGATATCTTCACCCGGAGGGAGAACTTCAAATTCGGCAACGAGTGGAGGCTCGACCTGGCCGGGGTCTACGAGCTTTATGGAAAACCCGAAAAATTCGTCTCCAAGATCGACGGGATCTTGGAACTCAATCTCCTCCATATCTCAAGGGATGAAGAGGGGAGCGAAAGACTGCGGGCCACAGGGGGAACGATCCTCTATCTCTCCCCAGGTGTCAGATTTTCATTTCCAAAGGTATGGAACGGCAACCTCGGCCTCCTATTGAAATTTCCAACCCTCAAGCGTCTGAACGAGAAAGACGAACAGCAAGGGGCCGAGGGACTGGAAAAGGTCAGGATCATCGCAACCCTTTCCTTCTACTTTTAGACGAACCCATGAGAGATCAGATTCCCCGATTCTTGCTGAAGAGCCCTCCCTTCGACTCGATCGAGCCGGAGAGGAGGGCTCGCTTCACCCCCTTCGTTGATCGAGGAATCCGACACCTGCGAGAGATCATCCGATCGACCTACTCCTATTGGGATTCCTCTTCGCGAAACGGTCTTTTCCAGAAAATCGATCCCCGGGTCAAGCTCTTTTTCCTCATCTTCTTTGTAATCATCGTCAGCCTACGAAAGGACGTGGAGTCTCAATTGGGGATGGGACTCTTTGTTTTCTTTCTCGTCTGGGCGTCCCGGTTGACGATCTTGGATTTTTATAAGAAGGTCCTTTTGCTCGGATTCATTTTTGGCTTTCTCATTGGGCTCCCTTCCGCATTCAATCTCTTTGCGAGAGGAGAAGTGATCTACCCAATCCTCCGCCTTTCGAGGCCTTACGGATGGTGGATCTACCAGATCCCCCAGGAGATTGGGATCACCCGGGAAGGTCAGTACGGACTTGCCATGCTGTGCCTTCGGGTGGCGAATTCGCTCTCCCTTGTCTTCTTGGTTCTCCATACGACACGATTCCCAGAAGTGATGAAAGCCTTGAAAACGATGAGAATTCCGGATGCCTTTTTGGTCATCGCCACTCTATCGCACAAATACTTCGTTCTCTTTGCTCGAACGCTCGAGGAGATGCACCTGGCAAAAAAGAGCAGATGGATTGGAAAGTTGAGCCACCGGGAGACCCGAAGATGGGCAGCTGGAAGGATCGCATTTCTCTTCCTCAAAACAAGACAGAAGGGCGAAGAAACCTTCAAGGCGATGCTCAGCCGGGGTTTTTCCGACACGGTCAAGGTTTACAGTTTCCCGAAGCTGACGACGCGGGATTGGATAACGGGCGTCGGTCTCTGTCTCGTTGGCATCTTTTTCCTGTGGATATGAGAGGAGGGAGGGTACAAGTCCCCATGATGAGCCTTGAGCATGTGAGCTACAGCTACCATGAAAAGATCTGTGCGGTTTCCGACATCACCCTCGAAGTTCGAGAGGGAGAAAGGGTTGCCATCATCGGTGCCAACGGGAGTGGGAAAACCACCCTCCTTCAAATCATGGATGGCCTCATCCACCCGTCGAAGGGGAAACTCTTCTTCCGAGGAAAGGAAGTTTCCAAAGACACGCTGAGGGACAAAGGATTTCAGCGTTTTTTCAGAGAGAGGGTGGGCTATGTATTCCAGGACTCGGATGTTCAGCTCTTCTGTCCGACGGTCTTGGACGAACTCCTCTACGGACCCCTTCAGTTGGAGATCGGCGAAGAGGAGGCGATGGAGAGAGCCTTTGAGGTGATGAGGATGCTTCAGATCCAACACCTCAAGGAAAGGTCGTCCTACATGCTTTCGGGTGGGGAAAAGAAGAAGGTTGCGATCGGCTCTGTCTTGACGATCAATCCTCAGGTTTTGCTCCTCGACGAACCGACCAACGGACTCGACCCGAAAACCCAATGCTTCTTGGTGGAACTCATGCTCGCGTTGAATGAAGCGGGGAAAACCCTTGTGATTGCCACCCACGACCTCTCCTTAGTGGATGAGCTGCAAGCGAAGGTCGCCGTCCTTTCGGAAGAACACCGCTTGGAGAAGATCGGAAGCGTCGACGAGATTCTCCAAGACGAGGAGCTGCTCCTCAAGGTCAACCTCGTTCACGAACACATCCACCGCCACGGGGACATGGCCCATCGACATATCCATTCCCACTACCTCTTCCATCGACACGGCGATTAGATCGCATCACGATGAAACCTTTGAATTCCTGAGAATCCAATAGGCGAGATGGATGGGTTACCGTCTCGCATCATTCCCTCACTCTACCCGGGAAATTCGACGGAATCGGACAGGAATGTCGCAGAAAATCCTATAGCCGGAACCTCACCTTTTTCCATAGCTCGAAATATCCACTTCGAAATTCAGAGGCCTGTCCTGTGATCCGCGAGTGACCTTTGCCAAAAGATGATCCCAAATTGTCCCCTTGGTAAGTTTTTCGGAGATATTCCTGTCCGATCCCCCGATCTTCCTCACGCTTCCGTGAGCCATTACCGTCTCGCCCCTTCTGAGCTTGACAGGGGCAGAAGGTTGGTTTATGCTTTCGTTATTCTCGGCTTAGAATAGCGGTTCTGTCTTTTTTATTGTCTCAATGGAAGTTCGAAATCAGAGCATAAAGAGGCAGGAGAAATGAAGGTCTCGTACAAAGTTTGGCTCGACCACCACGGAAAGGCCTTTGGAGATGGTCCCCACGAACTCCTCAGGCGCGTTGAAAAAACACAGTCCCTCCATCGAGCGGCACGAGAGATGGGTATGGCCTATAGCAAGGCTTGGCGCCTGATCCGCACCTTAGAGGAGAGGCTTGGGTTCGCCCTTCTCAAAAGGAGCGTGGGCGGTCAATTCGGTGGAGGCTCACAGGTAACTCCCGGGGCGAAGCGGCTCATGAAGCATTACGAACTTTTCCGGAAGGAGGTCGATGCGGACCTCGAGCGCCTCTTCAAGCGCCATTTCCATCACGTTGTCAAGGAGCTTCGACGATGAAGAAAATTCTGGTCCTCCTCCCGCTGCTCTTGGCGCTGGCGACGGCTCAGGAAGCCAACCCATCATCGAAAAGAATCTTTCTCTTCGCTGGTGCCGCCAGCAAACCAGCCACCGAAGAGCTGATCAAAATTTTTAAGGAGAGCGTTGGCGTGACGATCGAGGTCGCCTTCGGAGGTTCGGGATTCGTTCTCTCGCAGATGAAGCTGACCAGGAAAGGGGATCTTTATTTTCCCGGGTCTTCTGACTTTATGGAACTGGCAAAAAGAGAAGGGCTGGTTTTCCCTGAATCGGAAAGAATCGTCGTCTACCTCGTTCCGGCAATCAACGTTCAGAAGGGAAACCCAAAGAGGATCGAATCCCTGCGGGACTTGACGAAGGATGGGATTCGCGTCGCCATTGCGAACCCAAGGTTTGTCTGTGTAGGAACCTATGCAGTCGAAATCATCGAGAAGAATCTAAGCCCGATCGAGAGGGAAGGGTTGAGAAGAAACTTGGCGAACTACACGGAGAGCTGTGAGAAAACAGCAAACGCCATCTCCCTCAAGGCCGTGGATGCGGTCTTGGGGTGGAGAGTTTTCCAATACTGGGATCCGGAACGGATCGAAACCATCTACTTAAGGCCCCGGGAGATTCCAAGGATCGGCTATATCCCCATTGCCATCTCCAGATTCACAGAGAACCGAACCCTGGCAGAGAGATTCATCGACTTTCTTCTTTCATCCGAGGGGAAAGCTGTTTTTCGGAAGTATCATTACCTCACCGAACTTCAAGAGGCACTTCGTTTTGCAAATCCGGAAATCCCGGTTGGAGGGGAGTATCTTCTTCCGGAAGAGTGGAAGACAATGAAGAGATAGCATTGGACATGGCGCAGAGCCAGTCCTTTCTGAGATAAGGAAAGGGGAAAGCAGCTCTGCCCCAATCGGAGGAATGAAACAGTGGGATTTCGGTATACGATGATGGGAGCCGCCTTAGGAATATTCATCTTTTACCTCGGGCTCATTCTCTCCCTTTTCTACTTTGTCGGTGGGAAGGGCTTCTGGGACGCCCTGAGAGACCCCCATACTCTTTTTTCAATTCGTCTGAGCCTCGTTGCGGCCACCCTTGCTACAGGCGCAGCCGTCCTCATCGGTCTCCCTTCTGCCTATGCCCTTTCGCGTTTCACATTTCGAGGGAAACGAATCATCGACACGTTCCTGGAAATCCCGATGATCATGTCGCCCATTGCTCTCGGTGCCTCCTTTCTCATCTTCTTCAACACCCCTCTGGGAGAGTTCATTCAGACCAGGGGGATCTTTTTCGTCTTTGAAGTTCCTGGAGTGATTCTGGCCCAATTTGCCACGATCGCAGGGCTCGCGACGCGCCTCATGAAGGCCTCCCTGGATGAAATCTCTCCAAGGTACGAAGCCGTTGCCCGATCCCTTGGATCTTCGCCCTGGAAGGCCTTCTACCACATCACCCTCCCCCTCTCTTCCAGAGGACTCTTAGCTTCCGTGATCCTCTGCTGGGCAAAAGCCGTTGGAGAATTTGGGGCGACGGTAACCTTAGCTGGAGCCATGCCAGGCAAGACGGAGACGGTGCCGATCGCCGTCTTTACAGCCATCGCATCGGCCAATATCGAAAAGGCGATCGTGCTCATCCTCATTCTAATTGCCTTTGGCCTCTTGACGCTTTACGCCATCCGCTTAACCGGAAAGGGATACCGATATGATTAAGATCGAAGGCCTCACCATTCTCTTTGAATCTTTCAGGATTCAAAATTTCAATATTCAGATTGAGGAGGGGGAGTTCCATTTTCTCCTTGGCCCCTCAGGGAGTGGAAAGACCCTGATCCTCGAGTCCATCATGGGATTGCACAAACCTCACTGCGGCAGGATCTGGATTGGCGAGAAAGAAGTCCAGGGCTTGCCCCCGGAAGAGAGGGAGATTTCCTACGTTCCTCAAGACCTGGCGCTCTTTCCCCACCTTCGCGTCAAAGAGAACATTCTCTACGGAATACGAGCAAGGAACCTGCCTCCGAGGGATTACGAGAGCTATATCAATGATCTCATCGGAGTGCTCAGGATCGGACATCTCATGGGAAGGTATCCTGCGAATCTGAGCGGAGGGGAGAAGAAGAGAGTGGCACTCCTCCGGGCATTGGCTCCGAAACCGAAGCTCCTTCTCCTTGATGAGCCGCTTTCCGGCCTCGATCCATCCATGAAGACAGAAATTCAGCAACTCCTGAAAACGCTCCACTCTGCTTTCCATCCAACGACCTTATGCGTGACCCACGATTTCGAAGAAGCCAACTTCCTGGGCGACAAAATTACCATTTGCATTGACGGAGAGGTGGAGCAGGTGGGACACCGAACCGAAGTGTTCCGAAGACCAACATCGAGGAAAGTGGCCGAATTCTTAGGAGCAAGAAATCTCTTTAGGGCGAGCGTCCTTCGAAAAGAGGACCATCCAAAGCGATTGATCCTCGGAGTCAATGGGCTTCGATTCTGCGTTCCTTGGGTTTCGTCCCATGACGACATGGAGGTGGGAGAAGAGGTTGATCTTTTCATTCGGCCAGAGGAGGTCATGATTGTCCGAGAGGGAAAACCCGTCAAGGCCTCCTTACGACAGAACATCTTCGAAGGGAAAATCCTCGATACCATCGACAAGGGCAGGTATCACATGGTCTATTTCCAGCCCATGGCGACGGAAACCCTCTTTGAGATTTCCATCCCTAACTACGTTTTCCGGAACTTGGACCTTTTTGCCGGGAAGAGAGTGAGAGTCGCCCTGAGAGAGGAATCTCTCTGGGTCGTTCCGCCCAATAAGAGACATCCCCACCCCGACTGACTTCGAACCTGCCTTGACCATTTCGACCAAAGTCGATATATTGAAGTTGATTGTCAGGCGTAGCAGAGTTAAAAGCCTCCCAGGGACTGTCCATGAAAACGTTTCTCTTCTCCCTCCTCTTTTTTTCTGTTCGCTTGGCACTCATAGCCTTCGCACCTCTTTTCCCATCTCCAGGTTCCGCTGAGCCGGCGCCTTGGATAAGGGTCGACGAAGGACTCCACGTCAGTGAATTCGATTTTCCCATGGGATCGACCGCTGGAGAGAGAACAATCACGGTCGTCAAAGTCGACCCAAAATTCTATGCCTTCAGGCTCCTCTGCGCTTCTGAGCACGGAGGGGTCCGGATGACGGCGAGGAGATGGTGTGAAAGGTTCAACCTGATTGCTGCGATCAACGCCGGGATGTACCAGAAGGATGGGTTGACCAATGTGGGATTGATGAAAAACTTCGGCCACGTCAACAATCCGCGTCTCCACCGCCTCTATCAGGCCGTCTTGGCTTTCAATCCTTCCGAACCCGAGATCCCAGAAATCCAAATTATCGATCTGAAGTGCCAAGACTTTTCCAGCATCGGCCCAAAGTACCACACGCTCATCCAGAATATTCGAATGATTAGCTGCCGTCAGGAGAACGTTTGGTTTAGAACGGATCCGTTCTTCGGGATGGCGGTGTTTGGGATCGACAAAAGCGGACACGCTCTCCTCGCCTTTACCGAGGCCCTCTCTTCCGGTCACGAATTTTCGAACGCCCTCTTGTCCCTGCCCATTTCGATCTTCAATGCCTTGTACTTGGAAGGGGGAGCCGAGGCGAGCCTCTTCTTATCCTGGAAGGGTATGGAGCTCGAGAAAATTGGGCACCGTGAGAGGGGCTTTCAAGAGAATCCCCCGCGGGTCGTGCCAAGAGCAATTCCCAATGTCATCGGGATAATCAAGAAAGGTCCATAGTCTTTTCCGGCTTCGACCACACCGTTCGCCTTTGCGGAATGTCTTCAATCTCCTTCACTTTCGACACGAATCTCAATCGATTTCGCCTCTTGACAACCCTTGAGCGAACGGATCATCCCTCGGAGGGTGCGGCTGACAAAACTCTCGACAAAAGGCGTCATGGGTATGTTCTTCCCGTCGACCGTCAGGGAAACGAACTTCCTCTTCGTTCGCAGGTAGTTCCTCTCGATCAGGTCGGCAACCCCCTTGACATCGTCCAAGGAGAAACAGGGAACCCCCATATCGAAACGTTTGTTTGAAACGATGGCGATCAACTGATCCTCTTTGGTACAGAGAAGTTCTTGGTGCTTCTCCTTTCTAAATACCTCGATCTTCGGCTGGACGTCCTTCTTGTACCCCTCGGAAAGGATGAGGTCCACGTCTCGAATCAGCTTCCCGCGGATCTCTTCGAGGGATAGATCCTTCTCCACATCCCGAATCAAGGCGACCTTCTTGGGGGAAGAAATGACCACGGTATGGGCACCTGCCTGCTTGTGCCTCCAGCTATCCTTCCCTTCGCGATCCACCTCAAAACCATGAACATCATGTTTCACCGTTGCAATTCGGTACCCCCGCGCCGTCAATTCAGGGACGAGCTTTTCAATGAAGGTGGTCTTTCCACTATCGGACCTGCCAACAATCGAAATGATGGGAATCACGATGAACTCCCTCCGTTCCTCCATTATTCCTTGTCTATTCCTCGATCAAAAATTTCTATCGAGCAGTTGCACTGTAACTTTCTCCCCCGCCTTCACTGTCTCTCGATCTTCCGGGATAACGATCAGACCGTTCGCCTTCACCATCGACATCAAAATCCCCGAGCCCTGTGTTCCTGTGGGAAGGACATAATACTGATCTTTCTCACGGGTGACCAAAGCCCGGATGAAATGTCGCCTTCCGGATCTTTTATGAACATCCTCCTTCAAGACAGCATCGATGGTTGGCCTAAAGAGTTGCCTGTGTCCCATCATCTTCAGGAGCGATGGCCGTACGAACTGCTCAAAGGAAACCATCGAGGCCGCGGGATTTCCTGGAAGGCCAAAGACTGGTTTTCCACGAATCTTCCCAAAGGCGATGGGCATACCCGGTTTCATGGCAACCTTCCAAAACACCATTTCCATGCCCAACCCCATCAGGACTTCTTTGACCAAATCATACTCGCCCACAGAAACCCCTGCCGATGAGATGAGCAGGTCGGCACGAAGGCCTTGAAGAAACTTCTCTTCGATCTCCTCCCTCCGATCTTTGGCGATCCCAAGCTGTATGGGAAGGGCCCCACAATCCTTCACCTGCGCCGCCAGGGTATAGGAATTGCTGGAGACGATTTTCACATCATCGATCTCTTCGTCGACATCCACCAACTCATCCCCTGTGCATACGATGGCGACCAAAGGTCTCTGGTAAACGGAAACAAAGGAACGGCCGACCGAGGCCAGCATCCCCACTTCGGGAGGACGGATCAAATCGCCTTTGGAAACGACACGTTCTCCTTTCTTCACATCCTCTCCTGCCCTCCGGATATTCTCGCCCCGGGGAAGCGCGGCTTGGATCAGAACGAATCGGTCGTCTCGTCTCGTATCTTCAGTGGGAACGACCGTATCCGCACCTTCTGGGAGAAGCGCACCGGTCATAAGATGAATCGCCTGTCCTTTGCCAACCTTCCTTTTTGAGACGTACCCCGCCCGGATATCGTCGATTACTTCTAACCGGACTGGGGCATGGCGCGATGCCCCTTGAATATCCTCGGCCCTGACTGCATAGCCATCCATGCCTGAGTTGTCCCCAGGCGGAATGTCCCGCTTCGCCTCCACATCTTCTGCCATCACCCTTCCTATGGCATCCAGAATGGACACCCTTTCGCACCCGAGCGGTTGAACGTGCGTCAAGACTCGTTCCAAGGCCTCTTCCACGGTAATCATATGCACAAATATAACATAACCGACGTAACCCGTCACTCTACCGAGGAAATTCCAAGGAATCGGACAGGGATGTCGGAGAAAATCTTAGAGCGGAAACCTCAGCCTGTCCGCGGGCTCGAACAATCCAATTAGAAATTGGTAGGATTCTCCTGTGATAAATGAAGTGACCTTTGCCAAAGGATCATCCCAAATCGTCCGCTTGGTAAGATTTTCGGAGACATTCCTGTCCGATCACCCGATCTTCCTCACGCTTCAGTGACGCATTACTAAACGATCCACCTTTCGCATGGAGTCATCTTGTGATATCATGGAATCATGAAGAAAAAGGAACCCGAGGCCTTCTTCCATGTGATTCTGAATAGCATCGCGGATGGAGTTTTCACCACAGATAAGGAAGGGAGAATCACCTTCATCAACAAAGCGGCTGAGGAGATTACGGGATTCTCCAGTAAAGAGGCGATCGGACATTTCTGTTTCGATATTTTCAGAGCCGATATCTGTCAGACCCGTTGCGCGCTGAAAGAAACCCTCAAAACGAAGAAAGAGATTACGAACCTCCCGGTAACGATCCTCAATAAAGAGGGAAAGAAAATTCCCATCAGTATCAGCACGGCGGTGTTGAAGAATGAAAAGGGAGAGATCATCGGAGGGGTTGAGACGTTCAGGGATCTCTCCGCCATCGAAGAACTGAAGAAGGAACTCTCCCAGCACTACACCCTCGGGGACATCATTAGCAAGAACCATAGAATCCACGAGATTTTTCATATTCTCCCCGACATTGCGGAGAGCGATAGCACGGTACTCATCCAGGGAGCGAGCGGTACGGGCAAGGAACTTTTCGCAAAGGCTATTCACAACTTGAGCCGCAGGAAAAACAAACCTTTTGTTAAAGTCAACTGCGGCGCTCTTCCCGATAGCTTGCTTGAGTCGGAGTTGTTCGGATATGTCAAGGGAGCCTTTACGGATGCCAAGAAAGATAAGCCTGGGAGATTTGCTTTGGCGAACGAAGGCACGATCTTCCTCGACGAGGTGGGTGACATGTCGCCTTCCCTCCAGGTGAAGCTACTCAGGGTTCTTCAGGAAAAAGAATTTGAGCCGTTGGGTTCTACCAGTCCGAAGAAGACCGATGTTCGAGTCATTGCGGCGACGAACAGAGACCTGTCCCGACTTGTTCAAGAAGGCAAATTTCGCGACGATCTTTTTTATCGGCTCAACGTGGTCAAGATCGACCTTCCTCCTCTAAGGGAAAGAAGGGAAGACATTCCGCTGCTGATCGAAGCGTTCATTGAGAAGTTCAACGCTAAGATGGGAAAACGAATAGCAGGTGTATCCGATGAGGTGATGCGGACGCTCATGCGCTACGATTATCCCGGGAACGTTCGAGAGCTCGAGAACATCATCGAACATGCCTTCGTCCTCTGCAAGGGTGAGAAGATCGATACGGATTGTCTCCCAAAAGAGATCACCGGGGATCGAGAAGAACTCTCTTCGGACAGAACCCCTGTTGGGAAAGCCCCTCTTGAGCGGGCGGAAGCAGAGGTCATTCAGAGAACGCTTAAGAAATACGATGGAAACAGGATGAAAACAGCCAGGGAGTTGGGACTGGATCGGACGACCCTCTGGAGAAAGATGAAAAAGTATGGTCTCAAATAATGCTCGTTGGTCAGGGGCTGGAGATTTCAGTTAGCGTTGCTATTTTTCAACTGTTGCTTGAGGTTATTTCATATCTGCAACATCCCCTGGTCTGTAGAGCCCGCCTCTGGAAGCACACCGTCATCTAACTTATCGATATCCTTGCTTTTTTTTCTGACCGCTCCGGCACTCTTTTTGCTCTATCGATTGTCCAGATATGAAAATTGCGATTCCTCTTTTTGGAAACAGAATTTCCCCGCGTTTTGACTTCTCCCCCGAATTGTGGATGATCACTGTTGAGAACGGAGAGGTGGTCCATCAGGAGAAACTTTCAACCGCCACCCTCAGTCTTCCTCAGCGCCTGGATCAGCTAACCTCGATGGGGGTGAATCAGGTTATCTGCGGCGGGATCGATGGGTTTTGCCTAAATCACTTAGGAAGAAACGGAATCGGCGTTTTCCACAATGTCGTCGGGGAGGCGGAGGTCGCCTTCGACCTCTTCCTTAAGGGAAGGCTTCGACCTGGTCTCTGCTGCGAAAAGAGGCCGGGAAGACGTATGTGTGGGTGGAAGAAAGGTCCTCCATGGAGGGCATAAATAACAGATTTCGGATCGCAGAATGCGGATTTCGGAACAGGTCGAGAAGACGTCTTAAGAAAAAGGAGGGAATAGATGGCTGAAGAAAAATGCAAAACAGATGCAGTCTGCGACACCTGTGATCAATCCAGCTCTTGCAGCCAACAGGAAAAAGAGGCCCATGCTCAGGAGAAACTGAGATCGAAGCTGTCGCATATCCGCCACCGAATCGTGGTGATGAGCGGAAAAGGGGGGGTCGGGAAAAGCACGGTGGCAACGAATCTGGCTGTCACGCTATCCCTGGATGGTCTTGATGTGGGTCTTCTTGACGCCGACATTCATGGTCCTAACGTCCCGAAGATGCTTGGGATCGAATCCGAGCATGTGATCGGATCTGGAACGGGAATGATCCCGGTGGAAGCCCTCCCGAATCTGAAGGTTATCTCCATGGCCTTCTTCATCGGAGATCGAGATAACCCGGTCATCTGGAGGGGGCCACTCAAACACAATGCTATCAGCCAGTTTCTCGGCGAGGCAGAGTGGGGAGATCTTGATTTTTTGATCATTGATCTACCTCCGGGCACGGGGGACGAACCTCTGAGCGTGGCTCATTTGATCAAAAATGTCGACGGAGCTGTTATCGTAACCACACCTCAGGACGTTGCCCTTCTCGATTCTCGAAAGGCCATTACATTTAGCTGGATGCTCAGTATCCCAGTTATCGGGATTGTGGAAAATATGAGCGGACTGATTTGTCCGCACTGCCAGAAAGAAATTTCCCTCTTTAAGAAAGGGGGCGGTGAAAAGGCTGCCCGGGATCTGAAGGTTCCGTTCTTGGGAAGAATTCCAATTGACCCAGAGATGGTGAATGATTGCGATCGAGGAATGCCCTATGTGATGGCCCATCCGGATTCGGAAGCCACTCAAGCCTTCAAAGAGATTGCCGATCGCTGCAAGAAATATGTGGGGTTTAAGGAAGCAGAAAGGAAATTGGAAATGGAAAAATTTCCGTACCATTTTAAGAAACAGGAGGTAAAGCTATGAAGAGAATCGCATTGGCCTCGGAGGACTCTCGTGGCCTCGAGGGGAACATCAGCGCCCATTTTGGAAGATGTCCCTATTACACGCTGGTTAACGTAGAAGGAGATCAGATTTTGGGATCGGAGGTGGTCAAGAACCCTTACTTTCCAAACCACCAACCGGGTGTCATCCCCCAGTTTATCCATTCACAAAAAGCGAACGTGATGATAGCTGGTGGAATGGGGCCGAGAGCAATCGACTTTTTCACCCAATTGGGGATCGACGTCGCCACGGGAGTCCAGGGAAAGGTCAGGGATGTTGTCCAAGCCTATCTCCGAGGTGAAATTCATGGAGTCGTGGCTTGTGACCATCACGGGCACGATCACGACCATGACTGTGGAGGGCAAGGAAGATGAGAATTGCGATCAGCTCAACCGGAAAGGATCTCGATGCACAAGTCGACCCCAGATTTGGAAGGTGTCAGTACTTCATTTTTCTTGATCCCAAAACCATGGACTTCGAGGTTGTAGAGAACCAAGGGGTTGGTGCTATGGGCGGTGCAGGGGTTCAGGCCGCGCAGCTCGTTGCTCAAAAAGGCGCGACTGCCCTCATTACAGGCAATCTGGGACCGAACGCAGCCTCCGCGCTTTCAGCCTCCGGGATCAAAGTTTACTTGGTTCCCGGTGGTACAGTTAAGGAGGCCGCCCAGGCTTATAAATCCGGCACTCTAAAAGAAGCAGGGGGAGCAACGGTTCCACCCCATTTCGGTAAACCCTTGTAATGATACCCTCTCCCCTTGGGGGGAGAGGGCAGGGGTGAGGGGGCACGGGCGGCCGATGAACATCTTAGAACCGGTCACGGATCACGTGACACGGACACGAAACAGAAAGGAGTGATGATCATGCCTTACGGAATGGGACCAGCTGGATGGGGTTACCGCCCTTACGGATTCGGTAGAGGGTGGTGTTGGCATCCATGGTGGTATGGCGTGCCAGTTCCCCCATGGGGACCTCCAACCAAGGAAGAGGAGATTCGGTTTCTCGAGGAGCAAGCGAATTTCCTCCGTGAAGAGTTAAGCCAGATCGAGAAAAGACTCGAAGAATTAAAGAAACAATCGTGAGTCGTTTCCATGAGTCGTGAATCGGAAATTCAGCCCATGCATTGATCGAATCACGATTCACGAACAACGCTTTACGAACGAGTCGAAAGGAGGTGTCTTTCCATGCCAGGATTTGATGGGACAGGACCCATGGGAATGGGTCCAATGAGATCGGAAGCAAGGGGTTTTTGTGCCATGCCATACAGACTCTACGGGCCTTACGCTTATGGATTTCGAACACCCTACTATCCACCTTTCGCTGCCAGCCCATTTTACGGAATGCCATTCTACGGTCCTGTCTTTGGAGCAGGCCGGGGTGGCCTTCCATGGGGTGGAGGCCGTGGCAGAGTGTTTGGTGGCGGGCGAGGGTTCCGTCGTTGGTGGTAATTAAAGAAGAGGTTGCATGGGGGCCTCGATGGAACCCTCCTGCCCTCTGCCTTTTGTTGGGTGCTTCTTTCTTAAACGTACCGGCCTACCCCATCTCTGCCCACTGGCCCCGTTCCCGACGCAGGGCGGGAAAGGCAGGCTCAGTCAACGCCGAGACGGGACATAATTTTACCATTTTTCATCGCAAACTAAAGTTTGCGGCTACGTTCATACCGAATGACGAAGGAGGGTTAACGATGCCAAGAGGTGACGGAAAAGGCCCGCCGTGGGGGAGCGGCGCTGGAACGGGAAGGGGCGCGGGAATG
>FWPV01003024.1_pt1 | contig 27582 bp, 29 predicted proteins | sample 2228371 | NCBI WGS metagenome assembly FWPV01 (sample SAMEA103939776, study PRJEB20133) | metagenome
TTTTTAATTTTTAATTTTAAATTTTTAATTTTTAATTATTCTCAGAGCCTTGTGCCAATCCGTAAAGAACCTGACAGGTTGCCTAGCGGATCGCCAGGACAAGCTAAAAAACAATAAAATTGAAGATTTTTTAATAGTTTTTAATAATTATTTATAAACTTTATTTAGAATTTTTTTTAATGAATTTTTTGATAATTTCTTCAATTGGTTCATCTTCAATGGTTAGATCTTGATAAGGAATTTTTTTTAAGATTAAATAAATAATGTTGGTTAAACTTTCTTTTTCTATAGAAAATTCTAATATTGGATATTCGTATTTAATTTCAAATTCTTTGTTTAGTTGCTCGATTATTTTATTGTCTAGTTTTTTTTCTAAAGATATTTTTAATATTTTTTTATTAGAAGATTTTTTAATTAAATCTTTAATTAATCCGTCATAAATAATTTTTCCTTCGTTTATTAAAATTATTCTTTTTGCTAATCTTTTAACATCTTGTAGATAATGGGAAGTTAAGATAATCGTTGGTTGATAAATTTTTTGATATTTTTGAATAAAATCAATAATAGCTGATTGAGAAAAAACATCAAGACCAATGGTTGGTTCATCTAAAAATAAAATTTTTGGATTGTAAAGCAGACCGTTAATTAACTCCATTTTCATTCGTTGACCTAAAGATAAAGTTTTAACCGGTTGTTTTAAAAGATCTTTTACTTGAAAAAGATCAATTAAATTAAAAAGATTTTTTTTATAATCATTATCATCAACTTGATAGATTTCTTTGGTAAATTTAAAGGTTTCTGTGGCTGGTAATTCCCAAAATAACTGATTTTTTTGACCAGAAATAAAACTAATTTTTTTCAAAAACTCTGGATTTTTATCAAATGGAAAATAGTTTAAAACGTTTATTTCGCCTTTTGTTGGATATAAAATTCCAGATAATATTTTTAATGTGGTTGTTTTCCCTGCTCCATTAGGACCAATAAAACCGATTAGTTCATTATTACTGATTTCAAAAGAAATATTATTGACTGCTAATTTTTCTTTATATTCTCTAAATAGTACATCGGTAATAATGTTAGATTTTCTAATTGGAGTTCGATAAATTTTTGTTAGATTTTTAACAATTATCATAGTTAATTACCAACGCTTTGATATTTTTTTAAAGTGTAATTCCATAATTTTAATGAAAAAAATAAAAATAAAAAAGAGATTAAAAAGCTAATTATAATTAATTTTGTTTCTAATAAATTTAATAAAGCTTTAGCGGGAAAAGTAATCATTATTCCGATTGGTATTATAAATGTAAGAAAAGATCTTATTGGTTCTTTATAAATATCCATAGAAATTGCTCCCATTCGACTTAAGTCGCGAAAAATCATAATTGAATGATCTATCTCTGTTGTTAAGATGGCAAGACTTAAAACATAGATATGAAAAGCAGTTGAGATAATTAAGCCATTAAAAAATAAAAAAATAAATAATAATATATTTATAAAAGTTAAATTTGGAATTTGTAATATAAAAAATATTGTCAAAAATAAAATAGGAATTAAGGTGATTAAATCTAAAACATCAAAACCGCCAAATAAGATTTTTAAAAATATTGGATAGGGTTTTATCAAATAATGATCCAAACTACCGCTAATAACTTGATCGCGAAATCGATAAACTTCTCGGTAAAGCATCTGAGAGATAATATCAATAAGATTAAAAACTAAAAAAAATATCGATGCTTGATTAAAGTTATATCCAGCTAAAAAGTTAGTTTTTTTTAATAAATAAAATAAAAAAACAAAATAAAAAAATAGTCTTAAAATTTTTCCTAGCAATAAAGTAATTGCGCTAAATTGATGATTAAGCATAGATTGAATACTAGTTTTAGACAGTATTAAAAAAATTTTTGTTAATCTTTGGAACTTAGCGACCATAAAAACTATAACTTTTAATGCCTATTTTCCACATCTTAATGGCTATAGACATTGTTATAATAATCCAAAATAATAAAATTAGACTATTTTTTATGATTGATAGATCAATATTAGTTAAAAACAACTTTGCTGGAAAATAAACCAGATAAGGAAAAGGAGTGAGCAATAATAAATCATAAATTTGTTTTGGTAAAACATCTAAAGGAAAGATTGATCCTGATAAAATAGAGACAATAATATAAAAAATAAATCTTGGCGCCCAAGTTTCTGTTGACCAAAAAGCAATAAAAGCTAAGTTTAAAAAAATAAAAAAACTTAATATGGTTGCCAAAATAATAAATAAAAACATTATTAATATATTGATAGGATTACTGTTTAGGTAAAAATCAGGTTTAAACACTATTATTAATAAAAAAATTTCAATTATTGAAAAAAATATGTTGACGATTTTATCAGTAATTTCTTTAGTAATAATTAATTTAAAAAAAGAAATTGGTTTAGTAATAATGTTCATTAGTTCTCCGTAAATAATCATTTGAGGAATTTCTTCAGTTCGTGTTGATAATATTATTGCGTATAAAAAATTTATTAGAAAAATATAAGAGATTAATTTATCATCAGTATATCCAAATGAATTAATATTACTAACTGATGTCCATAAAAAATATAGAAATATCATATTTAAAAAAATTCTTAAACGCCAGAAAATGAAGTTGATACGATAGATAAAATATTGATAAAGACAGATTTTAAAATATATGAAATATTTTTTCATACTATTTTTTTTTGATATGATATCCTGAAGGAGTGTCTTCTAATAAATATCCGAGAGTCTCTATTTCTTTTCTTATTTGATCTGCCTCTTTAAATTTTTTTTCTTTTCTTAATTTTAGTCTTTTTTCCGCTAAATCAACAATATTTTGAGGAATGAATTTTTCTTTAAATTTTAATCCAAAAACTCGATTAAAATCATTTATTAAATAATATTTTTCTTCATCTTTTAAATTCGATTTTATAAATTCCCAAGTTAATGCTAGAGCGCTTGGTATTTGAAAATCATTTGAAATAAAATCAACAAATTTTTTTTGAAATTTTTTTATGTCATTAGTTTGTTTAATTTTTTTATTATTAATATTTTTTTTAAATTGAAAATAGGTTTCTTCCAATTTATTAAAAGCTTCTTGACTGGCTTTTAAAGCTTTCCAAGTAAAGTTTTGTTTTGATCGATAATGAGCTTGAAGATAAAAATAACGTAAAGCGATTGGATTAAATCCTTGATCAATAATTTGTTGTAAAGTATAACCAGTACCTTCAGATTTAGCCATTTTTTTATTATTAACCATTAGGTGTTCATTATGAAGCCAATAGTTGGCGAATGGTTCGTTATTAGCGGCTTCGGATTGAGCAATTTCATTAGTATGATGAACAGGAATATGTTCAACCCCACCCATGTGAATATCAATAGTCTCACCAAGTAAAGTTTTTGCCATAACCGAACATTCAATATGCCAGCCAGGAAAACCTTGTCCCCAAGGAGAGGGCCAAGTTTGTAAGGCATTTTTATGAGGACCTTTTTTAAAAACCCATAGATTAAAATCAGCAAAATGCTTTTTTTTAGGATCAAAAAATTCTCCATGACCAGCGCCTTTTTTATTAAGATCAAGTTTTTGGCAATTTAGTTTATTATAGTTAGGAAATTTAGATACATCATAAACTACTGCATAATCAGTAATATAAGCATAACCTTTATTAAGAAGTATACTAATCATTTCTTGCATTTGTTTAATGTATTTAGTGGCTCGAGGTTTAAAGGTTGGTTCTAAAATATTTAGTTTTTTAATATCGTCTTCGAAAATTTTTATGTATTTATTTGCTAACTCATCTGGAGTCAACCCTTCTCTTTTAGCGCCTTTTTCCATTTTATCCTCGCCTTCATCTTGATCACTGGTTAAATGACCAACATCTGTATAATTTCTTACGTACTTTACTTGATAACCTAAATATAAAAAAGTTCTTCTTATTAAATCACCCCAAGTAGCGGCTCTTAAATTGCCAATATGTTGTACCCAATAAACAGTTGGACCGCATTGATAAAATGTTATTGTTTTATCATTTAAGGACTTAAAAGTTTCTAATTTTCTTGTTAAAGTATTGTAGATTTTCATTTAATAGTAGTATACCAAATTAAATTAAGTCGGGATGGTGGGAATTGAACCCACTGCCTTTCGGTCCCGAACCGAACGTTCTTCCGATGAACTACATCCCGAAAGTAAATTATTATATTATAATTTATTGGTTAATTAAGATTGGATAATAAAAACTCAAAGCTCAAAACTTAAATTTCAAAACTATAAATTAGTAGTTAGTAGTTAGAAGTCAGTATTTAGTATTAAAAAAAGTTAGGAGTTATGTGTTAGGAATTAGGAGGAAAATGCTATTTATTTTTTTTCATGCCGAACTTGTCTCGGCATCCTATTAAAATTTAAAAGGATTATGAAATAAATTCAGGGTGATAATGGAAGAAGATGTCATTCTGAAGCGCTTCAGGCGCCGAAGAATCCCAGACGAGATCCTTCGGTGCCTCTGGCACCTTAGGATGACAAGTTTCAACAATTTAGCAATTCAACAATTTAACAATATTTTTTACGTTCCACGTTCCAAGTTCTACGTTTTACGTTTCATATTTTATGCTTTATGTTTTATATTATTGTTTTCCAACTGATGGTTTGGTTTCAGCGTGTTGGCGTTCAGCGGTTTTTTTTGGTGAAAAGATAGTTTTTCTAACTTTGCCTCTTGGTATAACAACTTGTTCTTGTTGTCTTTTTATTGTTTCTTGGCGTTGTTTTTCTTGTTTTATGTATGCTTCTTCTTGTTGTTTTCTTGTTTCTTGTTGTTTTTTATCATAAATAACTTGTTGTTCTCCTTGTCTAACTAATTGAAACAGACGTTGTCTTAAAGCTGCTTGTTTTGCTTTTTCTTGATTTTGATAATTATTATGAAGTTTTTCAAGATTTAAAGGAGTGTGATTAGATTTTTCTTTTGATAATTTTTCTTTTAGTTGTTCGGCGCTTGAGGTTGATGTATTGGATGTTTCAAAAACTGATAAAGGATTAAATGCTTTTGCGACTGATTTGACAGTTTGTTTGGCGGTTGATTGACCTAACTCAACTAATTGTTCAAATGTATCATCTAATAGTTTTCCTTTTGGCATATTTTTAAATAATTCCTAATAAAATTTTTCCTTTTTTAGTCATTTTATCAACATTCCACGGAGGATCAAAGGTTAAATTTAATTTAATGTTTTCTTCTTTTATACCCAATTCTTGAATTTTATTTTTAATGTCGTTTTCAATAATAGAAAATAAAGGACAACCAATGGTTGTTAAAGTTATAGTAATATTAACTACATTTTTAGAGACTTTTATTTTATAGATTAAACCTAAATCAACGATTGAAATTCCTAACTCTGGATCTAATACTTCTTCTAATTTTTTTAAAATAATTTTTTTATCAATTTTATTCATAGGACTTTGTTATAATGATTATACATTTTTATTAAAATTTTTAAAAATATTATGAAAAATTATCAAGTAAGATTTGTTCCATTAGGTGGCATTGTTGGGGTAACAAAGAATATGTATTTATATGAACTTTATGAAAAAGATGATTATAAAAATAATTTTCAATTAAAAGATATTTTAATTGTTGATTGTGGATTGGGTTTTCCAAAAGAAAAAGAGTTGGGAGTTGATTTTGTTATTCCTGATATTAATTATTTATTAGATAAGCTTTATTTAGTAAGAGGAATAGTTTTAACTCATGGTCATGAAGATCATATTGGCGCTCTTCCTTATTTATATCAAGCTTTAGGAGAACCAAAAGTGTTTGCTAGTAAGTTAACAACAGTTTTTTTGGAAAATAAGTTTAAAGAGTTTGGAATCAGGGGAAAAATAGAAAAGGTTGATTTTAATAAAAGTTATTCTTTTGGTGATATTTCAGTTGAATTTATTAAAGTGACTCATTCAATACCAGATACAACTCATTTATTGATTAAAACACCAATCGGGACTTTTTATCATGGTTCGGACTTTAAATTTGATTTAACTCCTCCTTATGGATCTCTTCCTGATTTTTATAAAATTACCAAAGCAGGAAAAGATGGTGTTTTATGTTTATTATCAGATTGTTTAGGCGCAGAAAGACCAGGCTTAACTTTGTCTGAATCAATAGTTGGTCAAACTTTTGAAGATGAAATGAGAAAAACAAAAGGAAAATTTATAATGACAACTTTTTCTTCTAATATCTCTAGAATTAGACAATGTGTTGAAGCGGCAATAAAATTTAATCGAAAAATTGTTTTTATGGGAAGATCAATGAAGGAATCAACTAAATTAGCAAGATTAATTAATTATTTACCAATACCAGAATCTTTTTTAATTTCTGAAGAGCAAGTAACAAAGTTGCCGCCAAATAAGATTTGTTTAATTGTTGCTGGCAGTCAAGCTCAATACGGCAGCGCATTAACAAAATTAGCTGATAAACAAAATCCCAATATAAAAATTTTGCCGGGTGATAAAATAATATTTTCTTCAGATCCAATTCCTGGTAATGAGAACGAAGTTTATCAATTAATAGAAGATTTAGTAAGTCAAGGAGCTGATGTTGTTTATTCAGATATTGCAGACCAGCTACATTCATCTGGTCATGGCAATCAAGAAGATTTGAAGTTTTTAATTAGATTTACTAATCCAGATTATTTTATTCCTATTGGCGGAACAGTTCGTCATCAGAAACAGTATGAAAACTTAGTCATTGATTTAGGTTATAAAAAAGATACAGTTTTAAAATTATTAGAAGGAGAAACAGTGTATTTTCAAAAAGCCAATGATGGAAAAGTTAGATTTTTTATGGGAGAAATAATTGAGACAAAAAATATATATGTTGATGCTTATGGAATTGGTGATGTTGGCAGTGTTATTTTAAGAGATCGAAAAACTTTGTCAACTGAAGGAATTGTTTTTGTAATATTGATATTTGATAATTTAGGAAGATTATTAATACAACCAAAGATTATTTCCCGCGGTTTTGTTTTTGAAAAGGAAGAAAAACATCTTTATAATGAAGCGGTTCGATTAATAGAGAAAATTACTAAACCTAAAAAAGACTATATTTTTAATATTGAGAGAATAAGAAAAAAAATCATAGATGGATTGGAAGAATTATTTTATCAACAAAAAGGAAGAAAGCCGTTAATAGTCGTTGAGATGATGCAGTTTTAATAATTAAAAAAATTATTTTTATTTATAGTTTATGTCAAAATTACCTTTGAGTTTAAAAAATATTTCTTTATTTTTACAAAGACTACCAGGAATTGGCGAGAAAACTGCTAATCGTTTAGCTTTTTATTTTTTAAGAATACCTGAGGAAGATTTGCAAAATTTTGCTGAAAATATAATTAATTTAAAAAAGAAAACTAAGTATTGTCAAATTTGTTATAACCTAACTGAAGAATCTGATAAATGTGAAATTTGTCAAGATGGTAAACGCAATCAATCAATAATCACCGTAGTTGAGTCAGTATTAGATTTATTATCTTTTGAAACAGGTAATATATATCAAGGTGTTTATCATATACTTCATGGAAAAATTGATCCTTTAAACCGTGTTGGACCAGATGATATTAAAATAAAAGAATTATTATTAAGGGTTGAAAAAAATAAAGATAATATTAAAGAAATAATTATTGCCACTAATCCTGATATGGAAGGTGAGGCAACAGCTATGTATATAAAAGAAAAGCTTAAACGTTTGAATTCAAATATTAAAATTACTCGATTGGCTTATGGTTTGCCAATTGGCGCTAATTTAGAATATGCTGATTATATGACTCTTAAAAAAGCGATTGAAGGAAGGAATGAGATTTAAATAAAACCGAATTATTAAAAAAAATCAAATATCAAAAGTCAAAAATACATATTAAATTAATAAAAATAATTCAAAATTATATCCTCCCAAATCGTAAGAAAAAATTAAAAATTAAAAATTTAAAATTTAAAATTACAATTTAAAATCAATAATTAAAAATTAAACAAAATTAGTTATTCGTTACGGGTTTGTGTGTTAAGTGTTATGCATTACGCGTTGCCTGTTATAAACAATTAAACAATTCAACAATTTTTAGCAATTTAATAATAATAAACTATTGACGCTTGAAGCTTGAAGATGGAAGTTTTATAATGAAGCTTGAAGTTAGATGTTTGATAATAAAGCTTGAAGTTGGATGTTAGATGTTAGATGTTTTATTATGAAGATTGAAGATTGATATTGAGTTTTAAATCTTAATGCTTGAAGTTTGATAATAAAGATTAAAACTTAATAATAAAACTTAAAAGATTAATATAAGTTAGAAAGTTTATAAAGTTAATAAAGTTAAAAGTTTACAAAAAGTTAAAATAGCTTATATAAAGATAAAAAAAGATAAAAAAGATAAAAGTGTCAAAAAGAGTTTATAAAGATAAAATAGATAAAGAGTTTTAAGAGTTTATAAAGTTATAAGTTTAATGTTTAATGTTTGAAGCTTGATGTTTGATAATTCATGTTTAATTCTTTTTCGATTTTGTTTTGAGGTTTTTATTTTTTAATTTTGATATTTTTTAATGTAATTTTGACATTTGAGTTTTGAGTTTTTATTTTATTACTCATTATATTTTTTTATTTCATCAGCAATGAGAGGAGCGATTGAAACTTCTTCTAATTGTGAAAATTTTTGTTCTGGCTTTAATTCTATGGTGTTTGTTGTAAAAATTTTTTCAATTGGTGAATTTGGTAAAGATAATAATTTTGGAGCTTTAGGTGAAAAATCATGATGAACAATGCAGGCGATTACTCTTTTAGCGCCTCTTTTTAAGCAAAACTCAGCCGCATGAATTAATGTTCCACCAGAAGTGATAATATCATCAACTATAATGGCAGTTTTATTTTTAACATCACCATATAAATTTAATGCCTCTGATTGATGAATTTTCTTTAAGTTTCGCCTTTTTTCTATTACAGCAATATCTACATTACTTGAGTGAAAAAAATTTTCAGCAAAAAGTTGAGCTCTTTCAACTCCTCCTTGATCTGGTGAGACAATTGCTACTTCATCAATTTTATTGTGGTTTTTTAAGTAATGACTAACTTTTTTTCCTAAAATATCAAAAGCATTTAAATTTTTAAATTTTATTGAAAAGATTCCTTCTGTAGCTTCATCATGAATATTAACTGTGTAGATAGCTTTAAAACCAATGGTTTCTAAAAATCTAATAACAACATTTACAGAAACACTTTCTCCTGGTAAATGTTCACGGTTTTGTCGAGCATAACCAAAATATGGAATTATGGCAACAATTTCTTTAGCCCCGTTTCTTTTTAAAGCATCAGCAAAAAAGAAAAGTTCAACCAAGTTAGTATCAGTTGGATTTGAGGTTGATTGAATAATAAAACAAGTTTTATCTTTAACTTTTTCTTTTATAGTTACCTTAACTTCACTATTATCAAATCTTATTGTCTCAGATTTTGCTAAAGGATCTTTAAGTATTTTAGAGATTTCTTTTGCTAAATTATTACTAGCTGAACCAGAAAAGATTTTTATCACTTTATTTTTGTTGAGTGGAAATTTCAATTAATTTTTTTGCGGCTAATTCTTGAGTTTTTTTTACAGCTTCATTAATTGCTTCTGCAATGCGATTTTCTAAAATTCCATCTACTTCAACTGATTCAATAATTTGATCTCCCCTAATAACAACTTTTACTCCATTTTTTTCAATAGTTACATATTCTTTTTGTAGAGCTTGTTGCATTTGTTGAGCTTGTTGTTGTAATTTTTGTAAATCTCCTAAACCACCTAAAGGATTAAACATATTATAAAAAAATAAATTTCTAATTAAATTCATTATAAAATTCACTAAGAGCAATTTCAAGAGGTAAAGAATCAATTGGAGTTGATTTTAATAATTGATAATTTTCTAATAATAATTTTATTAATTTGGTAATTTCTTTTAAAGAAAGGTCAATTTCTTTTTCATCATCGATTCTTACTCCTCTTTTTAAAAGCAGTTGTATTCTTAATTGATCTAATAAATCTTCAAATAAATTTTTAATATTCCCGCCATTTTGGAAAAATTCATCTATCCAAGTAAAAACTTTTTTTATATCTTTTTTAGCAATAATTTCCAAAAGATCTTTTTTTCCTCTAACTCCTAAAAAAATTTCTAATTTTTCAAGATTGTCTATTTTTTGAATTGATACTTCTTCTAAAATTTTAGCAGCATCGCGAAAAGAATAATCACTATGTTTAGAGATTATTTTTAAAAATTTATCATCATATGTTAAATTTTCATTTTTACAAATTCTTTTTAGCATTGATAAAATATCTTCTAATTTGGCTTTTCCGAAATTGATTTTTAATAATCGAGATTGAATTGTTTTTGGTAATTTTTCTGGATTAGTTGTTGCTAAAATAAAGACTACTGACTTTGGAGGTTCTTCTAATGTTTTTAAAAAGGCGTTGAAACCATCAGGAGTAATCATATGGGCCTCATCTATAATAAAAACTCGATATTTACCAATCATTGGCATAAAAGCAGTTTCTTGAATTAATTTTTTTACTTCTTCAATACCTCGATTTGAAGCTGCGTCTAGTTCGATTACATCTGGAAAATTAGAGTTAGTAATATTTAAACAGTTATTACATTGATTACATGGTTCGATATTATTTAATTGGTTTGGGTTTAGATTATAATCATTATTTTGACAATTTAAAGCTTTAGCAAAAATTCTTGCTGTTGAAGTTTTACCAGTGCCTTTTTGTCCAATAAATAATAAACCATGAGGTAAATTTTTTGACAATAGAATTTTTTTTATTTGTTCTTTTACTTGAATATTATCTAATTGATCAATTTTTTGAGGACGATATTTTAAATAAAACATATTTTTTACTTTAAAAGATTTTCTAAACCATGAATTAATAATTTTGTTAATGTTTCTTTTATTGTCTTATTTTTTTCTGCTGCTAAAAGAACCATCTGTGGATAACAAATAAATATTTCTCCTAATAAATTATCTTCATTAATTTTTTCATTATATTTAAAAGTTAATATCGGTAAAGCAACATCTTCATTTTTATATTTATTAGCTAATTGCTTCATTTTAATCCGACCTATAAAAACAATATTAATAGTATAGTCTTGAAGACTTTTATTTTTTAAATAAGCATATACCACATCTTTTATTAGTGGTCTATTTATTGAATAACGCGAAGAAGAAAAAATATTAATCATATTTTTTTAGAAACTCTTTTTAAGATTCTTATCTTTCTTTTTTCTTTTTCTTCTTCTTTTCTAGCTAAAGATGGTTTTTTATAAAACTGTTTCTTTTTTAATGTATTGACAATATCTTCTTCTACAAAAATTTTAGAAAATTTTCTGAAAATACTATCTTTAGTTTCTCCTTTTTTTTTGGTAATGACAATCATTTTATAATACGCCTCCTTTCTTTTTTATATAAATAAGTAATAATTAAATTTTATTATATAGATTTAATGATTTCAATTAATTGTTTTAAAGTAAGATTAGAAGGCACAAAATTAGGATTTTTTGATGAAGAATTAAGAAGCATTTTACCAGAAACATGATAAAACCAAGTAGCATTTTTATCTAATTGAATAATTTTTTGATGAAGTTTTTTTAAAGTTTTTTTTGAGTTAGGAGTTAATTTGATTCTAATAAAACCTTTTTCAGGGTTTTTTCTAGCCACTAATTGATAACCTTTTTTTAAGGCTAATTTTAAAGATTCTTCGTTAGACGAAGATAATACTATAGTTTTTCCCCAATATGAATTAAAGATAAATCCATTATTAATATCTTTTTCAGAATCAATTTGTTTTTTAAAAATATCATAAATACCATCTAAAAGTGGTAAAAAAAGGTTTACAATTTTTTCATCGTCTTTAATGATTGATTTAATGCTTGAATCAAGAATTGAAGTAATCAAAAAATTATAAAAATAACTATCGGGTTGGGGAAAATTAACTTCTCCAAAATGATCAAAATTATTAATTTCCTCAACCATTTTTTCTAATGGTTGCCTGTCTTTATTTTTTATATGTTTATTTTTTAATAAAAATTGAAAGACCTTTTTAGTAGCGCAAGTATTTTCACTGGTTTGATGATGATCAAATTGACCAAATCCAGTATCAACATGAATTATATTTGGATTTATATCTGGTGGATTATTATCTAATGTTTTTCCAGCATTTACAAATTTTAAATCAGCATTTTTCCATCCTGGCAAAAATTTTTTTATTAACCAAATTGATCCAATTGAATCAATATCTGGTGAGAGATGAGAGACAATAATTTTCATATTTTTAAAATATCTTGAAAAGTTAAAAGTTGAGTTTGTTTTTTTTGTCGATGTTTATATTCAATTTTATCACCGGTTTTTTTAGATATTAATAATCTATTTGGAATACCTATTAAATCAGCATCTTTAAATTTTTCTCCTGGAGAGACATCTTGACGATCATCAAATAGCACTTCGATATTATTATTTATAAGTCTTTCATATAATTTATTTGCTTTTTTATAAACTTCGTTATCATTTAAATCTAATCCAATTAAATGAAATTTAAAAGGAGAGATACTTTCTGACCAAATGATTCCATTCGCATCATGATATATTTCAACTATTGCGCCAATTAATCTGGTTGTTCCAATTCCATAACATCCCATTGTTAAAAATATTTTTTTTCCACTTTTATCATTTATGCATAAATCAAAGTCTTCGCTAAATCTTGTTCCTAAATCAAAAATATTTCCTACTTCTATTGCTTTGTCATTTTTTAATTTATTTTTACATTTCGGACATTGATCGTTTTCTTTTAATTGACTAATTTCTTGATTTTGAGCAAAAGTACATTTTGAACAATAAATTAAATCAACTTCTCCTGCTGGGGTAATCACATTAAATTCATGAGAATATTTTTTTGTAAAAGATCCACCTGAAGCTTCAGTAATTTTAATATCAGTTAAACCGCATCTATTAAATATTTTTAAATAAGCATCAATAACTTTTTTATAATATTTTTCTAAGTCTTCTTTATTTAAATGAAATGAATATAAATCTTTCATACCAAATTCTCTTCCTCTTAAAATACCTGATTTTGGTCGAGGTTCATCTCGGAATTTGGTAGAAATATGATAAATTGCAAGTGGTAGATCTTTTTCTGATTTTAAAAATTTTTTTACTAATGGAGTAATTATTTCTTCATGAGTAGGCGCTAATCCATAGTCCTGACCGTACTGACTGGTGGTTTTAAACAAAACCTCCACTGTTTGCCAACGATTAGTTGTCTCCCAGTTTGATTTTGGGTGTAAAAGAGGCATTAAAATCTCAATAGCGCCAATTTTATTCATCTCTTCTCTGATGATGTTTTCAATTTTTTTTAGAACTTTTAGACCTAAAGGAAGTAATGTATATATACCGGCAGCTAGTTGATCAATATAACCAGCCTTAATCAATAAAGTAGCATTGATTGATTCATAGGTTTTTGAAAGTTTATTAGTTTTAAAAAAAATCTGTGATATTTTCATTGCTATTTATTATAGCAAATTAATTAATTGCTTTTTAAAAATGTAATTACTTTTTTTAAAACTGCTTGAGGAGTGATATAAGATGTATCAATTATTAAATCATAGTTTTTTGGGTTTTTTAGCTTATTTTCAGATATTTTATGAATTTTTTTTATTCTTTTAAACCAGTTATTTTGTCTTTCCTCGACCCGTTTTTTTGCTTCTTCAAAGGGAACTTTTTCTCTTTTAGCAAATCTTTTATAGCGAATTTCATCCTTGCAGATTAATAAAATTTTTAAAACATCTTTTAATTTATTAGCCATAATTCCTGACAGCCAGCCGTCAACAATTAAGTTTCCTGGCGTATGTAGCATGTTTTTAACCTTATAATCAACCAGTTTAGTAATTTTTTCGTTTTGTTCCTCGCCTAATTCTAAATTTAAATTTTCTTTTTTAACATAATCTCGAAAAAGTTGGCCAGTCATAAAAACAGGCCAGTTAAGTTTTTTTTCTAAAGACTTAAGAAGAGTGGTTTTTCCGGTGCAGATTTTTCCAGAAATAGTAATTTTTGAATATTTCATTAACAATATTATTTATGTCTAAAACCTAATTTATCTAAAACTTTTCCTAATGTTTCCATTGGTCCTTTTTTATAAGTGTCGATTACCAAATCAAAATATTTTGGATCCCAAAAATTATAATCACCGTATAGTTTTTTCCATTTAATTTCGTTTTCTTTTTCCCTTCTTTTAATCCATTCTTTAGCCTCTTTTATACTAATGTTTTCTCGATTGGCAACTCGATCAATTCTAATATCGTCTTTTGAACAAACTAATAATACTTTAAGGACATTAGAGTAGTCTCGAGCAAGAAAACCAGATAACCAGGCTTCATAAATAATTTCTTTCTCTGTTTTTAATATCTGTTCTCCCATTGCTTCAATTTTTCTTTCATGATTATCAGATCTTACTAAAGCTCCATATTTATTTGAGTTTATTTTTAATTTTTTATCATACTCTCTTTGAAGTTCGCCAAAATTAATGTGTCGCCAATTTAAAACATGAGCTAAATTTTTAGAAAGGGTAGTCGTACCAACAGCGATCTTTCCAGAAATAGTAATTAAGCGATATTTTATTTTATTAATGCCCATAAAATATTATATATTAATTATTTAAAAAATTTCAAGATATCATTAATTGATATTAAGATTGCTAAACTTATTAAAAATAAAAAACCAAAAAAATTAAGATATTTTTCTATTATTTGATGATTTTTTTTACCGGTAATTAATTCATAAAAAACAAAAATAAGTCTTCCACCATCTAAGGCAGGAAAAGGTAATACATTCATGAATCCTAAAGATAAACTTAAAAGAGCGGTTAGATTTAATAAGTTTTCAAATAATTTTTGACCAGATGTTTTAACAGTTTGAGAAACAACGGCTAATATACCTATTGGTCCAGATACAGTTTGAGTGAAAGTTTCTGGTTTTTTTTCTTTTATTGCTTGAGAAAATATTTTACTTAAAATTTTTAAATTGTAGTCTAATAAATTATATGAATGATAAATTCCTGAAAATATTTTATCATTTTTTGTTTGATATTTTAAAACTACTGCATCAGTTAAACTAATGCCTAAAATATATCTGTTTAGTTGCTGGTTATAGATTGGTTGAATATAAATAATTTTTTTTTCTCCATTTTGATTGTTTATGAGTTTTAAAGCTATTTGGTTGTTTTTATTTTCATTAATTAATTTAATAAAAAAATTAGAGTTTAAAATTGGTTTCCATTGGTTATTTTCTTGATATTCTAAAATAATATCTTCAGTTTTAATATTTTTTTTATAAGCAGGTGAGTTTTTATTAACATTTAGTACAACAACTCTTTTTTCTTGAGTTCCAAATTTAAACTGATAATCATAAAATAATGGAATAACATTAGATTGGAAATTATTTTTTATAAGAAGAAAATAGAAAATTCCTATTGCTAATAAAAAGTTCATTATTACTCCAGCTATAATAATGGTTATTTTTTGCCATGGGTTTTTATTTATAAATGCTTGATTAAATAGTTTTTTATTTTCAATTGATTTTTCTATTTCATGATGCTCTTCTCCAAAAAGCTTAACAAAACCGCCAAAAGGTAATAGATTAATGCTATAGATAGTATCTCCTTTTTTAATTCCAAAAACTCTTGGTGGTAAACCAAAACCGAATTCTTCAACTTTAACACCGTTTAATTTAGCAGTAATAAAATGGCCAAATTCATGAATTAAAACTAAAACACTAATAATAATAAAAAATATTAAAAGTGAAAGCATATATTAATTTAAATTATATTTGTCTAATTTCGTTTTCTTTTTTTGTTTTTATTTCCTCAATTTGAGTCATTAATTGAGTAGTAAGATTGTCAATCTCTTTTTCTAACTTAAATTTAAAATCTTCGGTTATTTCTTTTTTTTCAAAGTTAATTTTAATTGATTTTCTAATTTGATCTCGTAAATTTCTTATTTGATTTTTTTTCTCCTCTACTTTTTCTCCGACCAGTTTAATATATTTTTCTCTTTGTTCAGTTGATAATGGTGGAATTCTAATAATAATTTTTTGACCTTGTGTGTTCGGGGTTAGGTTAAGAGTTGATTTTAAAATTGCTTTTTCAATATCAATTATGGTAGATAGATCAAAAGGGGTAATTAATAATTCATTTGGTCCATTGGTGATAATAGTTGATAACTCCATTAATTTTAATTTTGTTGAACCTCCATAAGTTTCAACAATTAAATTTTCAACTAAAGAAGGATTAGCTCTTCCAGTCCTAATGGTTTTTAAATCTTCTTTAAGAAAGTCGATAATTTTTTGAGATTGGTTTTTAAAATTATTTATATAATCCATTTTGTCCATTTTAAATTTCCCAGTACAAAATACGATTAATTTTTATATTTTCTCCGAATTTTAAAATAGCATCTTTTATTAAATTGGCGATTTTTTTAGATGGGTCACGAATATAATCTTGGTTTAATAGTTCATCTACTGATTGTGGTTTTAATGAAGCAACTTGCATAGCAATTTCTTGACCTAGTTTTTTAAATTCTTGATTGTTTGAGACAAAATCAGTTTCACTTACCATTTCTACTAAAGAAGCTAACTTTTGATTATGATGAATGTATGAAAAAATAGCACCAGCATTGACTTGTCTATCTTGTTTGTCTTTAGCTTTATCAGCGCCCCATTTGGTTAGTAGATTTTTTGCTTCATCAATATTGTTATTGGTTTCTTCTAAAGCTTTTTTACATAGAGAAAAAGAAACCCCGGTTTCTTCTCTTAATTGCTTTAGTTTGTTTATGTCATACATATTATTTATTATTATACGAACTAAAAAGTTCTTCAACTATAAATTGAACTGAAGATAATGAGTCATCATTGGCTGGGATAGGATAGTCAACAAAGTTGGGGTCAACATTGGTGTCGACAATAGCAATTACTGGTATTTTTTTAAATAAGGCTTCTTTTAAAGCGTTTTTTTCTTTTTTAATATCAATAATAAAAATAGCATCAGGAATTTTTTCTAGAGATTCAATTCCACCATAAAATTTTTCCAATTTATTTAATTTTTTTGCTAATTTAATTTGTTCATGTTTAACATATTGATCCCATTTCCCTTCTTCCTTATCTTTTTTCATGTTTTTTAATTTTTTGACATTTTTTGTCAAAGTTTCAAAATTAGTTAAAAGCCCTGACGGCCATTTAAGATTAATGTATGAAAGATTATATTTTTCACAAATATTTTTTATTGAGTCTGACAAGATTTTTTTAGTAGCAACAACTAGAATTTTTTTATTGTTTTTTTGAAGATCAATAATAAAATTTTTTGCTTTTTCTAATAAATCAACAGTCTTATTAAGATCGATTATAGAAACTCCATTATTGTATGTATAAATATATTTTTTTGCTTTTGGATGAACTTTATTTTTTTTATGGCCAAGATGGCAGTCATTTTTAAATAGTTCTTTAATTTTTTGGTCTTTATTCATAATCATTAAATTATATATTTGAAAATTATTTTTTTCAAATGTATTTTACTGAGATAAGTTTAATGTTTTAAGAAATTTTTTAAATTCATCTTTAATTTCTGGATGCCTAATGCCAAATTCAACAACAGTTTTTAAATATTCAAATTTATTTCCAGTATCATAATATTTACCATTTTCAATTACAACTGTATAAATTGGAATACCTCCTTTTTTTAATAAATTTATCGCATCAACTAACCATATCTCTCCCCCTTTTCCTGGTTTTAATTCTTTTAATGCTTTAAATATTTCAGGAGGTAAAATATATGCTCCATGAGTTGCGATGTTTGAAGGAGCTTCGTCTGGATTTGGTTTTTCTATGATTTTTTGTATTTTATATATATTTTTTTCTACATGTTCAAGATCAGCAATTCCATAGCGGGATAAATCTTCTTTTTTTTCTATTTTAACTCCTGAAATAATTATGCCTCCAAGTTTTTCATAAACTTTTATCATCTGAGCTAATCTTGGCGGTTTGCTATAAATAAATTCATCACCCCATAAAACAGCAAAGGGTTCGTTATCTATGGCTGGTTCTGCAGATAATACGGGAACTCCATTACCATATGGACCCTTTTGTCTAATATAAATAAAATTTGCCATTTGAGAAATTTTTTTTATTTCATCTAAAAGTTTATGTTTTTTACCTTGAATTAGGTTTTGAATTAAATCTTCAGTTGGTTCATCAAAATGATCTTCAATTGCTCTTTTGTTTGAGCCAGTAATAATAATAATATCTTCAATTTCTGAGGCAATTGCTTCTTCAACGACATATTGAATAACTGGTTTATCAACAATTGGGAGCATTTCTTTAGGCATGGCTTTAGTTTGAGGAAGAAATCTTGTGCCAAATCCAGCAGCAGGAATAACCACTTTTTTGATTTTTTTCATAATTTTTTATTCAAATTTGATTGATACTGATTGTTTAATTTGAATTTGATTATTAACAATAGCTTTAATTTGAGCTAAACCAGGAGTTTGAGAAGTTAGAGTAAAACTAGTTTTACCAAGTTTGTCTGTTATCTGATTAGAGGGATTTATTGTTCCTAAATTAGTAACTAAATTTACGGATTTATTAGCTAAAGGAACATTTTTGTAATTTCTGACAAAAACATTTATTTCAACTTTATCTTGATTATTAGCCTGAGCGGTTAATGGCCAAGCAAAAACTAGTGAAGTTTCTGAAGAAGGTTCTAATTCTTCAGAAGCTCTAGTCATAACGACAATTTGTTTATTAAATACTATATAACTAATAAATAAAGTAAAGATAAGTACAAACAAAACAATTAAGCTTGTTAATTTTTTATCCATATTTAATAAAGATACCAATTTTAAAACAAAAAGTCAAATTTTATAAAAAAATCTTAAATATCAAAATTTAAAAATAAAAATTCAAAACCACATATTAAAATCTAAAAATAATTAAAAATTTAAAATTTAAAATTAATTAGACGTTGTGAGTTACAGATGACGAACTAAAAACAATTTAACAATTCATTTTAACGTTCTACTTTTACTTTTCATGCTTCATGTTTTATTAAATCATTTTTTTCTTTTTCAAAACCTCGATAATTTTTTGATGAATTATTTTTGGAGGAAGAATATTATTGTTAATAACACAATCAATTTTAACCCAATGACGATATTTTTTGGAAAATTCTAAGTATAGTTTTTCTGATTCAATTCGGTTTCTTATATCTTTTTCTTCAATATCTTGTTTTCCTTTTAGGTATTTTTGAGAAAAAGATTTTTTTTCTGAAAGTTTCATACCAATCTGCCAAGGAACATAAAGGTAAATTACTAAGTCTTCTTTTGGCATTTTATGAACTTTGTATTCTAAATTAAAAAGCCATTTTAAAAATTCTTCTCTTTCTTTTAAATCATTAAATTTTGCTCCTTGATGAGCCATTGAAGAAGTGACGTATCTGTTTGAAATAATATAACCACCTTTATTTAAAAAATCTTCCATTTCATTCTTGACTGTTGCTCTATCTAAAGCAAAAGCTAAAGATGAAAGATAGGGTGAAACTTTATCAATTTCGCCAAAATCTCCTCTTAAAAATTTAGCAACTGTTTCACCATGAAAAGAAGTGTAATATTGAGGAAAATCATAATATCGACAATTTTTTTTATTTTTAATTAAATAATCTACCAGAGTTTTTGTTTGAGTAGTTTTTCCTGAGCCATTACCTCCATCTATAACTATAAGTTTTCCTCGACGATTTTTTAATGAGTAAACATAATCTAAAAAATTTCTAATTTTATATTTTAAATTATTTAAACTATATCTTTCAAAAAAGAAATTTTCTGATGGATTACCTTTTATCATTGGTGAAATAAGATCTTTATTAGATTCAATAACTAATCCTAACACTGGCTTATTTTTAATTAGACCATAAACAATTTGACCACCAACTCCATGAGAAGGTTTGGTAACTTCTGCAATAATGCAATCTGATAACTCAATTTTTTGTTTTTCTCTTTGGAAAATTTCTTTTTCTGATAATAATTTATCTTTTTTTAATAAATTATCATTAACTATTTGATTACCAGATGCTAATTGACAATTATAATTTTTTATTTCTTTAATGATTTTTTTATAATATTCTTTAAATTGTCCGTTAAAAGATGTTGAAGCTGTAAAATAAACTTTAAGCATATTAAATAAATATAATTTGATTTTCTCTTATTTTATCACTAAAAATTAATTGAGCAATTTTATCTTCAATTTCATCTCTAATTACTCGTTCTAAATTTCTTGCTCCATATTCTCTACTATAACCTTTTTCAATTAATTCTTCAATAGTCTCTTCTTTAATTTTAATTTTAACTTTATAAAGTTGATAGATATCAAAAATAATCTGATCTAAAACTTTTTTAGCAATTGATTTTAAGGCATTTTTTGTTAATTGATTAAATTTAATTATTCCATCAAATCGGTTAATAAACTCTGGTGGAAAATCTTTTTCAGATTTAGCATTTGAAGTGGCGATAATAACTAAATTTTTACAGTCAACCCGATGGCCAAATCCATCGGTAAAATAACCTTCATCAATCATAGTTAAAAAAATATTTAAAAGATTTTTATCAGCTTTTTCCAATTCATCTAAGAGTAAAACACCATATGGTTGTTCTCTTATTGCTGATGACAATAAACCAGGATCACCAGTGTTGATATCGCCAATAAGTTTTGGAATATCGTATTTAGATTGGTAATTAGACATATCAAAACGAAGTAAATAGGAAATTTTATTTGTTGAATTATTAGATGATTTTTTTGATGAAAAAAAAACTTGAGCAATTGCTTTGGCTGTTTGAGTTTTTCCTACTCCTGTAGGTCCTAAAAATAAAAATGTTGCTAAAGGTTTTTTTCGTTTACTAATTAACAAAAATGATCTTCTTAAAGCTGAGGATAATTTATTAATCGCCTCATCTTGATCAAAAATTTCTGATTTTAATAAAGTTTCTAAATTGAGAAGTTTTTCTTTTAATTGCTTATTGATGCTAGTTGGTATGTGAGTCTTTTCTGTTAAAACATAATTTATATTGTCTGGTGTGACGATGGGAAATTTTATTGAGGTATTTTTTTTAACAAAAACACAGGTAGAGTCCAAAAGCTCAATTGCTTTTTCAGGAAAAGGAATATAGGTAATATAAAATTGGCTTTTATCTACAGTTTCTAATAATGTTTCATAAGGAATATAGACTCGATGATGATTTTCAAAATCAGAAAATTTTTCTAGTAAAATATCTAAAGCTTTATTTTTATCAATTTCAAAAACATCTATTTTTTCAAATAGTCGATTAGTAATTTCATTTAAATAGATATATTTTTGATAAAAAAACGGTGTAGTTTCTGTAATTATCTGCAACTGATTACTTTTAATAAATTTTTCAAAAGAATTAATTAAATCTAAATATTTTTCAAAATTATCGATAAAAAGAATAATGTTTTTTGCTTCATAAGCTTCTTTTAAAAGACTTTCAAAAAAGTTTATATTCTGATTAATTTTTTCCATATTAACTTTTAAGATTCTTTTATACATAAGCTGATGAGTAGTTTTCCCTGAATATATTTTTTTAGCAAAAGCATCAATAATTGTATGTTTTCCAACTCCCTCTTCTCCAACAATAATAACATTGGCTTCGGCATTTTTTGATAAAATCAATTCTATTTCATTTATCTCTTTTTCTCGGTCAACAATTGTATTAAGATGAGATAAATAACCTGGAGAGGTTAACTCTTGACAATATTGGTCTAATGTTGGAGTATAACCATAAGACCAGTCACGAGCTAAAGGCGGATAGGACATTAAATTATTTAACTTCCACCATTGAGTTTTTTTTAGATGATTTTCAAAATATTTTTCAAACCATAATTCAACTTTTTCTTGATTTTCTTCTTTTAATAAATGATTTTTTATAAATTGTTCTTTTAAATTATTTTTAATTTCTTGAGGAGATTTTTTAATTAAGTAGATTAAATAAAGTATTGGTTGGATTAAGAAAAAAATTAAGGCAATAATAGGCAAAATAAACATAAATATTGATTGAAATACAAAATAAAATAAGATAATTGAGAAACGCATAATAAAACCAATTCCTCGAGAAATAAGATTAAAAAATAAAATATCTAAATATTCTGAAAAAGAAAAACCTGGAGTAATTTTTTTAGTTTGAATATTTTTCCATGGATAAAATAAGGTTTTTATTAGGTTAGAAACTGAGAAAAAATAAGGAAAAAAAATAAAAATATTAATAGTAAACTCTCCAAAGCTATTTAGATTATCAATAAGATAATGATAAAAATTTTTTTTCATTAATTTTAGTATATATTAATAAAGTTCCTATTGACAAATAAAAAAATTATGTATAATTTTTTTTATAAATTTAAATGAAAAAAATAATTAAAAAAACTGTTAAAACTAAACGATATAAAACTACTTATAAATATTCAAAAAAAGATTTAATAATATATATTTATAATGTCGTAGAAGATGAGTGGTCATTTTTATCAACAATTCAACCAATTGAAAAAAGATATCAGATGATTAATGATTGCAATTCGACTTCTGATTCTTATCTTTTTGCCAATGCTGGAGAGAACGATTTTATTTATATATCTCCAATATCTATAAATAAACAATTTATAGAATATTTCCAAAATATCACTGGCAATAGGTCAGTCACTATATATGTTCCTCAGTTAAGAACAGGATTAATTTGTATTGATCTATATTCAGATAAACAATTATTTAGTGAAATTATTTCGACTGCTAAAAAATATAAAAAAGTTAAATTAATCAGTTATGCGGCAACCCCTGAGTTTTTAGAATTAAAAGAACGAATGCAACAATTAGGATTAAATGTTGTTAGTCCTGAAGCGCCGGAAATAAAAAATGCTTGGACAGTCAATTTTTTTGGAAGTAAATCTGGTATTCGTCAATTAGCTCAACAGTCAAAGGCAGTTGAACCTGATTTTATAATGCCTGATGGAATAATCTGCGTTGGTCGTTTGGATGCAGCAAAAATAGCAGCTAATATATATGTAAAAGAAAAAGGAGTTGTTTTAAAAACAAATAAAGGAAGCGGTGGTCAAGGAGTCTTAATTTTTCGTGAAGGAGAACTACCTTCAGATTATAAAACTTGTGAAAAAAGAATTTATGAATTATTATTAAATGATGGTTATTGGGAGCGCTATCCTATTATTATAGAAAAGTTAATTAATGTTGATTATAAAGCTTTTGATGCTTATCCAAATATAGAGTTTAAAATTCATCAAAATGGAAAGATTGATATGCTTTATTACTGTGTTATGATGGTTACTAAAGAAGGAAAATATTATGGATTAGATATACACGAAGATGTCTTACCTGAAAGAATTGCTGCGAGAATTATTGATACTGGTTATTATATAGCAGAAAAATATGCTAGCGAAGGTTATCGAGGGCATTTTGATGTAGATATGATTGCAGCTAAAAATGGCCATATCTATGTAAGTGAATCAAATACAAGAAATACTGGTGGTACTGATATATATAAAATGGTTTATCATTTATATGGAGAAGATTTTTTTTCTGATGTTTATGTGTTAAATAGAAATGATTATTATTTACCAAATAATGCTTATAGTTTTAATAAGATTTTAGAGACAATAAAACCAGTCTTATATGATAAAAAAACAAAAGAAGGAGTAATTATTTCTGCTTTTAATACAATAAAAGAAGGAAGATTAATGTATACGATATTAGGTAAAAATAAAAAAAACGCTTATAAAATTAAAGATAATCTTTTTGAAATATTAAATAAACTTCAATAACTTTTATGATAAAAAACTTAGTTATTTTATATAACACTCGTCATATTTATCCGAATCCTAATGATTATAGAAATCAATTAGAGATAGATTTTGATGATCCAAAAACTACAAAATTACAAATAAAATACTTAAAAAAATTAGGATATAAAGTAATCCCTGTTGAAGCAAATGAAAAAGCTTATTTTAAACTATATCGATTAAGAAAAAAAATCGATTTAGTATTTAATTTGTCCGAAGGAATATATGGATTGGATCGAGAATTACAACTACCAGCTATGATGGAAATGTTACAAATTCCCTACACTGGTTCAGGTCCATTAACTCAAGGATTTGCATTAAATAAAGCTAAAACAAAAGAAATTCTTTTATCATATAAGATTCCAACGCCTAAATTTCAATTGATAAAAGATGAAAATTTTATTTTAGATAAAAATTTAAAATTTCCTTTAATAGTAAAACCTGTTGCTCAAGGATCTAGTGCTGGAATAACAAATAAAAGTGTTGTTTTTAATGAAAATGATTTAAAAAATCAAATAAAAAACGTTATAAAAAGCTTTAATCAACCAGCTTTAGTTGAAGAATTTTTATTTGGAAGAGAGTTTTCTGTAGCTATGATTGGTAATCCTCCGATTATTTTACCAATTATTGAACAAAATCATAAATTGCTACCTAAAAATTATTTGCCTTTTGACTCATACGAAGTAAAATGGTTTTTTGAAGAACAAGGTAATGAGAATTATTTACAATGTCCAGCAATAATAAATAAAAAATTAGAAAATAAAATAAAAGAGATGTGTTTTGCTGTTTGGAAAATATTGGAAGTTAGAGATTGGTGTCGAATTGATATTAAATGTGATGAAAAAGAAAATCCTTATTTTTTAGAAATAAATAGTCCTCCAGGTATTATTCCTCCTGAAGTTTCAAAAACTTCATATTTTCCCTTAGCGGCACGTGCTTATGGCTGGAATTATGCTACTTTATTAAAAATGATTATTCAAACAGCAGAAGAAAGAATAAGTAATAGTAAAAGTTAAGTGGAAAAGTTTCAAAGTTAGAAAGTTTATAAAGATAAAAAGGATAAAAGAGTTTAAAGAGTTTTAAGATTTTATAAAGTTTAAAGTTAGAAGTTAGAAATTTAAAGTTTGATGTTTAATGTTTAACGTTCCAAGTTCTACCTTCTTCTATAGTCTAAAAATTGCAACCTATTTGAATTTTGATATTTTATTTATTTATTTTAATTTCCATTCCTGGACGTGGATGATTGAATTCATGCAATCCAGTCGTTGGATTTTTTTCAGTAAAATGTCTCCAAATAGAAATTTCTAAAAATCGATCATCGATATTACCAGATGATCCTGGATAAATGACTAATTCACCAGGTACTCCACCAAAAAGATTAGTGACATATTTAGCGGTTTTTTTGACACCATTTATTTTAACTTCGATTAAATCTCCGTATTCATAATTTCCTTTAAAATCAGAATGTTTTATGGTGGTTTTTATATTTCCATAATTATCAATATGACCAATATAAAAACCTTTAATAGAAGGTATTTCATTAGTACTTAGTTCTTCGAGCTCTAATTCATCTTCCATATATTCCATTAAATGAGCAGAAATTCTAGAGTATAAATCTCTAGAATGAAACTGGCCTTCTTCATTTAAACCTACATATTGGTAAATTTTTTCGATTTTATTTTTAATTAAGGAAAAATTATAACCGCAGTTTGGACCAGTTAAATATATTCCTGAATTTAATTTAATAATTACTGGTTTTGCACCTTCAGCTTTTTTAGTGCTTTCAGTTGTGTGAAGACGAGGATCAGTATTTTGAAAGATAACAGTTTCAAGAGGTTGACCGTATCTTTCTATGTCAATAACTAATTGATTTATTAAAAAACTTGTATGAATTGTTGATGGGGTCGAAGAAACAAAAGCAATATTACCACCTTTTTCATCTTTTAAATAACCATCAATAGCTATTTTAACCTCAGCACATGTAAAATTATCATCAGCCCAATCAGCTATTACGTATAATTTTTTCATATTTTTTCATATAATTCTAAATCATCTAATGTTATTATACCAATAATTTCTTTTTTTTCATTAACAACTGGAAGAGCAAATAATTTATATTTTAAAATTTTTTTTATGACTATCTCTAAAGGAGTGTTTAAATGTATAACTATTGGATTTTGCGTCATAAATTTATATATTGGCGTTTCTAAGTCTTGCAATAATAATTCGTGAAGATTACAAACTCCAACTAATTTATTTTCTTTGTTTACAACATAAATATAACTTAAAAATGAAAAATCTGAAGTTTGATTTTTGATTTTAGTAATTATTTTTTTAACGCTGTCTTCAGGATTGACAACTATAAACTCATTTGTTATTAAATTACCAATTGAAGTATTAGATAAAGTTAATAAATGAAAAATCTTGTTGCGATTTTTTTCAGGAATTAATTCAATAATTTCTTCCCTTCTTTTTTTAGGAAAATTTAACAAAATATCAACGGCTTCATCAGGGTCTATATATGACAAAAATTTAGCCGCCGTATCTTTATTAAAAGACTTAAATAAAGAAATTTGATAATTTAAGTTTAAATTATTGATTACCTCACTAGCTTTTTCTAAATCAAGAAGTTTTAATATTTTTTTGGTATTAGTAATATTGGTTTTCTCTAAATAATCAGCTAAATCTTCAGGATGAATCATGTCTAATTTTTCTTCTATTTTTTTTAATTTTACTTGACCTTTTGATAATTCTAATGGCTGAATATCTCCCCATGATAAAAAATTAGAGGTTTTTTTAAAATTAAAAAAATTTTTTAAAAATTTATATATTAAATCCCCTCCAAAAATTCTAATTCTTCTTGCTAAACCAAATAATCCTATATCTACTCCTGCAATAACAATTTTATTATTCGAGATTTGATTTAAAGCAACATCATTAACTCGAATAACCTTATTATTTTTAATATCTATAATTTGTTTATCTAAAAGATTTTTTAAAATAAAAAGTTCATTTTCTTCTAAGCAAACAGGCAAAAAATCATTATCAATTTTAATAATTTTATTTATTTTTATTATATGTTCAGAGGAAATAATTTTTTTATTATGATTTTTATCAATAATAACAATTTTTGTAACTAAAGGATTATCTAAGGCTAAAAAAATTATGTCATCTAATTTTCCTAGGTATTGATGATTTTCAGTATAAATTTTTTTTTTGAAAATTTCAGAAAAGTAAAGCATTAAGATTATTATATACTATAAAATTTTTTTATGCTATAATTTTTTTATTGGGTCGCTGGTTCAGCGGTAGAACGCTTTCCTGATAAGAAAGAGGTGCTAGGTTCGACTCCTAGGCGACCCACTATTCTTTTTTGAGAGGATGGACTCGTAGCTCAGCGGTTTAGAGCGTCTGACTTACATTCAGAAGGCCAGAGGTTCAAATCCTCTCGAGTCCACAAGATTAGTTCGTAGTTTAAAATTGGTAGAAAGCACTTAAAATAGTTTAATTTATTATTCTAAACTTAGTTAATGATTTTCTAATAAATCAAAATCAAATATCAAAAATCAAAAAAAATAAAACTTTAAACTTTAAACTTCTAACTTCTAACATTAAACTTTAATTTTTATAAAC
>FWPV01004864.1_pt1 | contig 27582 bp, 30 predicted proteins | sample 2228371 | NCBI WGS metagenome assembly FWPV01 (sample SAMEA103939776, study PRJEB20133) | metagenome
CGTAGACAGGCGAGGAGTTAGAACGTGACGGGCTCGTGGAACTCTTCGTACACCCTGACGAGGGTCTCCCGGAGCTCGCCCAGCGTGGCGTAGGCTCGGACGGCGTCCAGCATCGGGTCCATCAGGTTCTCGCCCTCCCGCGCCGCCTCCTGTTCCGCCTCTTTCTTCGAGCTGCCGCTGCCCCGCCCTAGCCGCTTTTCCCCCGCGAACACGGTGGCGTGGAAGACCTTGCGGTGGTCGGGACCTTCCTCCCGCAGGCGGTAACGCGGCAGCATCCCCTTCTCCTTTACCAGGTACTCCTGGAGCTGCGACTTGTAATCGTAGTCCAGCCTTCCCGAGACCGCCTCCTCCAGCTTGTCCCCGAAGATGCGCAGGCACACCCTTTCCGCCTCTTCCAGGCCCCGGTCCAGGTACACCGCCCCGATGAGGGCTTCCAGGGCGTCGGCGATGATGGAGGACTTGTCCCCTCCTCCGTCCGCCCGCTCGTCACGGCTGAGGTAGAGATGCTCGCCCAGGCCTATTTTCCTCGCCGCCTCCGCCAGGGAGTTCATGTTCACCAGATAGGAGCGGATGCGCGTGAGGTCCCCCTCGTCGAGCTCAGGGTGGTTGCGGTAGAGGTGTTCGGACAGCACCACGTCGAGCACCGCGTCCCCCAGGAACTCCAGCCTCTCGTAGGTGTGGCCGGGCGGGAGCGCGTTCTCGTGGGCATAGGAGCGGTGGGTGAGGGCTCGCCTGAGCAGCTCCCGGTCCCTGAAGGTCACCCCCATGAGCTCCTCTACCGGTTCCCTCGCCCGCTCGGGCTCCCCTCTCCTTCTCCCGCGCCTCAGGAACATCTCTTGCCTCAACCGTCCAGCGCCAGCAGGCGCTCGGTGTTCTCCACCAGCCCCGTCCGCACCGCCTCCGCCGCCACGCGGAGGGAATTCTTTATCGCCAGCGCGTCGGAACTGCCGTGGGCGATGATGCACACCCCCCGCACCCCCAGGAGCGGAGCCCCTCCGATGGCGCGATAGTCGAGCTCCCCGCGCAGAGAGAGCAGCGCGGGGAGCACGGGCTTCATCTCCTCCTCGGAGAGGGAGGAGAGGTTCTCCAGCAGCCGCCTGGTGATCATGGAGGCCACCCCCTCGATCACCTTGAGGGCCACGTTGCCGGTGAAGCCGTCCGTCACCACCACCTCCGCCCTGTCCGAGGCCAGGTCCCTGCCCTCCAGGTTGCCCACGAAATTGATGCGGCTGTCCGAGCGCAGCAGGCGGTGCGCTTCCCGTGCAAGCTCGTCGCCCTTGGTATCCTCCTCACCGATGTTGAGCAACCCCACCCTGGGCTCGTCCACCCCGAACCGGAGCGAGGCGTAAGCGCTTCCCAGCAGGGCGAACTGCCGCAGATGCTCCGGACGGCAATCGGCGTTGGCTCCCGCGTCCAACAGGAGCTTCGGCGCCTGTGCGGGAGGGAGCACCACCGCCACCGCCGGTCTTTTCACGCCCTTCATGCGTCCCCAGGAGAAGAAAGCCGCCGCCATGGCGGCTCCGGTGTTGCCGGCGGAGACCATGGCCTGCGCCCTGCCCTCGCGCACCTCCTCCGCGGCCTTGACCACCGAGGAATCCGCGCGGTCCCTGACCGCCCACGCCCCCTCTTCGTGCATCCCCACCACGTCCGGCGCGTGCACCACCGTCAGCTCTCCCCGGCCTTCCCGCGCCAGGGCCTCCCGCAGCACCGCTTCGTCCCCTACCAGTACCACCTCGAGCCCCAGCTCATCCCGGGCGTCAAGGGCGCCCGCCACCGTGGCCCCGGGGGCGTGGTCTCCTCCCATGGCGTCCAGCGCTATGGTGAGCCCACGTGCGTCTTTCCCTTTCTCCACGTCCTTCACGCTCCCCTCCGAAGCGGACGCCGCCGCGTCACGGCCGCCCCGAAAAGAAGGCCGCCTTCCGCGGCGGTGCACCCGGATCACGGGTCAGGCCCGGACTCCAGCGAATCTGCCTGCTCTCTTCACCGATGGGCCTGCGAGGGTCCGTCCCGCGGGTCCGCACGGGCAGCGGCCGCGTCCCGCTCACTCCGTCTCCAGGATCTCCCGGCCGTTGTAAGTGCCGCAGTTGGGACAAGCCCGGTGTGGCAGCTTGGGGGAATGACACTGCGGGCATTCCGACTTGGGGGGGGCCTGCAGACCCCAGCGCGCCCGCCTGGACGAGGTCCGTGACCGCGATTTCTTGCGCTTGGGAACCGCCATTATCCGGCCTCCGTAAACTCCTTCTATCTCTCCTGCTTCCCGATTCCCGTAGAGTATAAGCGCGTGCCCATATACGGTCAAGCGAGGGCAAGCGCCCCCGTAGGGACCGCCTCACTCCCGGCCCTCCTCCTCGAGGAGGTCCCTGAGGACCTCCAGGCGCGGGTCCGTCTCCTCCACCACGCACCGGCAATCGCCCTGGTTGAGGTTCTTGCCGCACCTGGGACAGAGGCCGCGGCAGGCCTCGTCGCAGAGGCGTTTTATGGGGAGCCTGGTCATCACGTTGTCGTTTACCAGCAGGTTCAGGTCCACGGCTCCCTCATGGATGACGTAGTCGTCGTCCTCCAGGACCTCGGTCTCGCGCAGCCTCCTCCCCTCCGGCCCTACCGCGCCCAGCCCCGGCCGGCGATAGAACTCGTCCACGGCCAGGTCCAGCCGGTGGCGGTATTCCTCCAGGCAGCGGGTACAGTGCACGCTGATGGAGCCCTCTATCCTGCCCTTTACCCGGATGCCGTCCGGGCTGCTCTCCATCCACGCCTCCAGCCTCAAGTCCCCGTGTTCTCCCAGGTAGACCACTCCTTCATCCCCTACGCGGGCATCCAGGGACACGGAGACCTTCTCCCTCGAGAACACCTTTTTCTGCAGGTTAGTTACAGGCACCTTGAGGCGGCGGTCGAAGGGTGTCTCGCCGGTCATCTCTCCTACCTCGCCTTCAACGCGATGCCGGGGCGACGCATGCAACCGGGCTCGGACCTTCCGGATGGGTTGTGGTGGGGTCCCGCGGCCCCGCCCGGATGCTGCGGACGCTTCCGCCCGCTCCACGCCAGGCCCCGGTATGAACAGGGGCGGTGGTCCTGCTACTACCTAGTCCAGGTCGAACTCCTCTTTGGCCTCTTCCTGCTCCGGCGGCCCCTGCAGCCTCTCCCGCGCCCGCTTGATGACCTCCAGGAGCTTGTAGCAGGTGACCTCGAGGTTGGCCAGGCGCTCGTCGGCGTAGTCCTCGGCCTCCAACCTTATCTCTCTCGCCTGGGCCTGGGCTTCCTCCACGATCCTCTCCGCCTCCGCGCGTGCCGCCTTGATGATCTCCGTCTCCTCGATGAGGCGGGCCCGCTCCTCCTGCGCCTCCTCGCGGATCCTCTCCGCCTCCTTGCGGGCCTCCTCCATGAGCTCCTGCTTTTCCTTCACCATCCAGCGCGCCTGCTTGAGCTCCTCGGGAAGAGAGCTGCGGAACTCGTCCAGCAGCTCGAAGATCTCGGTCTCGTTGATCATGACCGAGGAGGAGAAAGGGACGTGCTTGCTGGAGACGATGAGGTCCTCTATCCTATCCAGTTGTTGAAAGACGTCCATCTAGACCGCCCCTTTCCTCAACGCACTGAACTTCCTCGCGAACATCTCCACCAACTCCCCCTCTATCTCCTCCGGCACCAGGCCGGTTATGGGTCCACCGTAGCAGGCCACCTCACGCACCGCGCTGGAGCTGATAAAAGTGTACTCGGGGTTGGCCATGACGAAGAAGGTCTCCACGTTCTCGTCCATGGCCTGGTTAATCTGGGCCATCTGGAACTCGTATTCGAAGTCGCTGATGGCCCTCAGCCCCTTGATGATGGCCGTCGCGCCCACAGCGCGGGCGAAGTCCACCAGCAGGGAGTCGAAGGACTCCACCTCCACGTTCTCCATCCCCGCCGTCACCTTGCGGAGCATCTCCACCCTCTCCTCCAGCGTGAACAGGGGCCGCTTGTAGGGGTTGGCGGCCACCGCCACGATAAAGCGGTCGAAATACCTGCGCGCCCTGCTGATGACGTCCAGATGTCCGCAGGTTATGGGGTCGAAGGTACCGGGGCAGATGGCTACGGTCATGGCTAGCTGGACCCCTCCCGTTCCGGTTTTACAACATTTTCCTCTTTTACATAAACATCCACCGCGGTCTCCCCGTACTTCCGCCGCTCCCGGTGTCTCATACCCGGGGGAGGAGCCGGGGGTGCGCTCCGCAGTGGAGCCTCTATCACCACCACAGCCGAGGGCGCCAGAAAGCCCCCCGCGGCCAGTCTTTTAAGCATCTCCTGACGATATCGCAAGTCAATTCTATAGGGTGGGTCTATAAAAATCAAATCGAAGGGCGGCCGCCTGCCCGCGGTTTTCCGCAGGTAATCCAGTATCTCCGCCCTCACCACCGTGCCTCTGCCGGACATGCCAAGCATATCCAGATTTTCCTGAATAATGCGGCAGGGCTCGCCGCCGCGGTCGACGAACACCGCCTCCGCCGCCCCGCGGCTCAAGGCCTCAAGGCCCAGGGAACCGCTGCCCGCGAAGAGGTCCAGCACCGACGCTCCCGTCACCCGCTCCCCCAGCATGCTGAAGACCGCCTCGCGCACGAAATCCCGCATGGGCCGCGTGCCGCAGCCGCGAGGGGCCTTGATGCGCCTCCCCCTTGCCTCTCCCGCGATGATCCTCATATCCCTATTCTACGCCAGGCGGCGCGCGGTCACGGCATCGCGTCCCGCACCGCGGCCCTCACCACGTAGCGGTATGGGGGGTGGAAGGTGGGCGACGGCCTCCCGTCCGCGGCGCAGCACACGAAGAAGGTGAGCAGGGGGCGGGGCGAGGGGTCGACGATCCAGGTGTCGGTGTCACGGACCACGAAGCTCTGTTCCAGGCGGTAGAGGTAGCTCCGTCCGCCATAGGATACGCGTATCTCGGAATCCTCCGCGAGGTCGAAGAGGCGATTGAAGGGAAAGTCCACCTGGCCGCTGGCATGGGCCATGAGCACCAGGTTTCCCCGCCCGGGGCGTCCCGTGCCGGGGTAATGGCCGACCCCGAATCCTATGGCGCGCGCCACCCCCTGGGGTTGCTGGCCCTCGATCACCGGCCCCGCGTAGGAGAAGGACGGGACCTCGATCTGCATGGCGTCGCTGCGCGTGGTGAAACTGACCTCCACCTCCTCCGAAAGCTCCGCACCCCATGCGTCCCGCGCTCCTCCCGCCCGCAGGCGAAAGGTGTAGGCGGTACCCGGCGCCAGCAGGTTCACGGGCACCACGAGCACCTCGGATTCCCCCGAGACCGCGAAGGGTATCCCCGGCTCGAAAGAGGCCGCGCCGGCCAGGCTGTGCAGGTCCATGGGCCGGTCGAAGGAAAGGGCGATCACGGCGTCCCTGCCCGCCCCCGCGCCCTCGGGCGCCATGACGCGCATGAGCCTCGGACCGCCCGCGGGGGATGCTCCGGATGCCTCCGCCCCGGGCGCTGCCACCGCCGCCAGGCAGCACAGCAACATCGCCGCCACCGCCTTCCTTCCCGCCGCAGGCTTCACCGCGTTATTCCTCCTGCCCGCTCTCCGTCCCATTCATGTACCGCGTCAACGTCAAGGCTCTTCTCCGTAGAGTGGGGGCGAAGGTGGGACAAAGTCAAGAAGAGACCGCATCCCCGGTCACCACGAAAGGAGCGCTATCACCTGACCGGGGACCTGGCGGCGTGCGCGCTCCGCAAGACCGGCATCCCCGGTCACCACGAAAGGAGCGCCGTCCTGTTCCCCGCCGCTTACATGCGACCGAAGATCGAGGTTCATGCCATGTGGCGCAGCTTCAGCTCGAGGCGCGGGTTTCGCCTCTATCCCGGTTACGCCGAACATCACCGACGCGATAGCGGAGATGCATGCCAGTCGAAGATCCAGGTTCATGCCCTGTGGCATCGCGATGAACGTCATGATGCTTGTTGACCGAAGATCGAGGACCCGGCCCCGTCAGGCATGGAAGAGCCATTCCAGGATCTCCCCGAAACGCTCCGCCACCTCCAGGCGCAGCAGCGCGTTCTCCGGCCTCGACAGGCGGGGGTCGGCTTCCACCAGGGAAACGGCATCGGCCCTCGCCAGCTTCAGTAGGCGGAAATCCCTTATCAGTCGCGCCACCTTCAGATCGGGCATCCCGGACTGGCGCGTGCCGAACAGGGAGCCCTCGCCCCTGATCTCCAGGTCCGCCTCGGCCAGCCGGAAACCGTCGGCGATCTCCTCTATGGCGCGCATGCGCCTTCGGGTCTCCTCGCCGTCCCCCTCGAAAACGAAGACGGCGTGTGCGGGGTGCTCTCCCCTTCCCACCCTTCCCCTCAACTGGTGCAGTTGCGAGAGGCCGAAGCGGTCGGCGTTCTCCACCATGATCACGGTGGCGTTGGGAATATCAATGCCCACCTCGATCACCGTGGTGGATACGAGGATGTCCGTCTCCCCCGCCCGGAACGCCCGCATGGCCTCGTCCTTCTGTGCCTTGGGCATCTGCCCGTGCAGCAGGCCTACGCGCGCTCCCGGAAATACGCGGCGCATCTCCCCGGCCTCCTTTTCCGCCGCCTTCGCCTCCACGGCGGGGGAATCCTCCACCAGGGGGCAGACCACGAAGACCTGCCGCCCCCTCTCCAGCTCCCCGGCCATGAGGGCATAGGCCTCCTTCCGGTCCTGGGGGCCGATGACCAGGGTATGCGTGCCGGCCCGGCCCGCCGGCAGCTCGTCGAGGGTGGAGATCTCCAGGTCACCGTAGAGGGTGAGGGAGAGGGTGCGCGGGATGGGCGTGGCGGTCATGATGAGGGTATCGGGATGGTTTCCCTTCTCCTTGAGCAGCATGCGCTGCCTCAGCCCGAAGCGGTGCTGCTCGTCTATCACCGCCAGACCCAGGCGCGCGAACTCCACGTCGCCCTGGATGAGGGCGTGGGTGCCGACGAGGATGTCCAGGTCTCCCGTGCGCGCTGCTTCCAGGATCTCCCTCCTCCTCGCCGCAGCGGTGGCGCCGGTGAGCAACTCCACGCGCACCCCCGGCACCTCTCTCAGCAGGGCGCTTATGTTCCTGAAGTGCTGTTCCGCCAGCACCTCGGTGGGCGCCATGATTGCCCCCTGGTAGCCGCCCTCGCAGGCGTTGAGCAGAGCGGCCAGGGCCACCACCGTCTTCCCCGATCCCACCTCCCCCTGGAGCAGGCGGTTCATGGGAGCGGGCCTGGACATGTCCGCGGCGATCTCCCCCAGCGCCCTTTCCTGAGCCGCCGTGAGGCGGAAGGGCAGGGAGGAGATGAAGGACGCCACCAGCTCTCCTGGAGGAGGATGCGGGATGCCGCGCGTCTCCAGGGCCATGTGCCTGCGCCGCAGGGCAAGGGCCACCTGCATCACCAGCAGCTCCTCGTAGGCCATGCGTTGCCGGGCGCGGTTGAGGCGCCCCTGCGAGGTGGGGAAATGCATCTCGCGCAGGGCCAGGGCGCGGTAGGGGTAGCCGCGGCGCAGGCGCAGGGCGAGCGGGAGGGGGTCGGGCAGGTCCCCGTACTGATCCAAAGCCCGCATGACCAGGCGCCGCAGCATGGCGGCGCTCATCTTCTGGCTGGCGGGGTGGATGGGGATGATGCGCCCCGTATGCACCGTCCTCTGGCCCACCTCGCCCGCGTCACCCACGATGTCGTAGGCGGGGTTGACCATCTGCAGCCGGCCGAAGCGGTACTGGACCTTGCCCGAGAAAACCGCCTCTGTCCCGGGGGGGAGACGGTCGGCGTGGTAGGGCTGGTTGAACCATACCAGGTTGAGGTACGCGGAGCCGTCATAGATGGAGATGTTGAGTACGCTGCGGTTGCGCGAGAGGCGGTTGAACTCCACCTGGCGAACCGTGCCCAGGACGGTGGCCTCCTCGCCGATGCGCACCTCCCCGATGCTCGACACCCTGCGCCGGTCGACGTAACGGCGGGGAAAATGGAAGAGCAGGTCCTCTACGGTCTCTATCCCCATGGCGCGCAGGTTGCGCAGGAAACCCCCTCCCACGCCGGAGACGGCGCTCACCGGCTTTCGCAGCGACCTCCAGTTGCCCTCCAGCACGGAGACCCTGCGCTCTTCATGACCGGACATGCCGCCGCCCCGTGGATCACCGCCGCCTACTCCACGCCGAAGATGTAGTGATATACGGGCTGTCCCCCGTCTATCACCTCCACCTCCAGGCCCTTGTCCTCCAGGAGATCGACGATGGGACCGTGGTCCAGACCGCGGGCCTCCTCGCCGATGATCACGCTGACGATCTCGTCTCCCTTCTCCACCATCCTCTCCAGGAGCTCCGTGGCGGCCTGGAGCGCGTCATGCGAGGCGGAGACGATCTCCCCGCGGAAGAGCCCGATGAACTCCCCCTTACGGATCTTCCTCTTCTTCACCTTGCTGTCGCGGACCGCCGCCGTCACCGCACCCGTCTTCACGCTCCCCATCGCCTCGCCCATCCTATCGCGGTTGTCGGCCAGGTTGCTCCGGGGATCGTAGGCCACCATGGCCGCGAAGCCCTCGGTGATGGAGACGGCGGGGATCACCGCCACCTCCTTGGGGGTCAGCTCCCTCGCCTGCTCCGCCGCGGGGATGATGTTCTTGTTGTTGGGGATGAGCAGCACCTTATCCTGGGGCAGGCTGTCGATGGCGTCCAGCATCTCCGCCGTGCTGGGGTTCATGCTCTGTCCCCCGTCCACGATGAGGTCCACCCCCATGGAGCGCAGGATCTCCTTGATGCCGTCGCCCACCGCCACCGCCACCACGCCGATGGGCTTTTCCCGCGCCGCCGAGCGCGCCGTCCCCGCCTCCTCCATCTGGAGCTTGAGGTCGGTGATCTCCACGTCCGTGAGGCGGCCCGCTGCCGAGGCCTCCTCGATCACCTTCCCCAGCTCGTCGGTGTGCACGTGCACCCGGTAGAGCTTGTCTCCCCCCACCACCAGCACCGAGCCACCCAGGGTGTGCAGCACCTCGCGGAAACGCTCCGCGCGGGAATCCTTGCAGTGCAGCATGAACTGGGCTTCGTAGCGGTAATCCTCCCCTTCCGCGGACCCCGGAAGCACGGCCTGCGCCACCTCCTCCTCGATGGCCTCCAGCTCCTCGCCGCTGAGGTAGGCTAGCATGCCCTCGAAGATGGCCAGCAGTCCCCTTCCTCCCGCATCCACCACGCCGGCGTCCTTGAGCACCGGCAGGAGGTCGGGAGTGTGCTCCAGGGTCTCCCTGGCCTTGACCACCACGCCGGCCAACCACTCCTGCAGGGAGACTCCGGTTCCCCTGAGCTTCTCGCCCTCCTCCGCCGCCTCCCGCACCACGGTTAGGATGGTCCCCTCCACCGGCTTCATCACCGCGCGGTACGCCACCTCCGAGCCGCGGGAAAGGGCGCGGGAGAACACCTCCACGTCCACGAGGTCGTTCTCCCCCAACACCTCGGTCATCCCCTTGAGGATCTGGGAGAGCACCACGCCGGAATTGCCCCTCGCCCCCATGAGGGAACCGCGGGAGATGGCCTGGCAGAGGCCCTTCATGTCGTGATGGTTGGCGCTCCTGACGGCATCCCTCACCGCCTGCATGGTGAGGAGCATGTTGGTGCCAGTGTCCCCGTCGGGGACCGGGAACACGTTCATGGCGTTTATCTCTTCCTTGTGGACCTTCAGGGCCTCGATGGCCTTGTCGACCAGTCCGACCAGGTCCCCGGCCCCCAGGCTCTCCAGCGACTGCCTGCTCCCCGCGCTCAGTTTGCCCTTACCCCCTGCACGTGCACCTGCACCTCTTCCACCTTGAGCCCAGTGCTGCTCTCCACCATGTACTTGACCTGCTCTATGAGGTTGTGCGCCACCTCGGCGATGTTGATCCCCGCCTCCACGATGACATAGAGGTCGAAGCTTACCCCCTCGTCGCGACGGCGCAGGCGGACCCCCTTGCGCAGCGACTCCCTTCCCAGGAGCTCGGCCACGCCCTCGTGAAAGCTCTGGCTGGCCATGCCCACGATGCCGTAACAGCGGGTGCAGGTGAGCCCCGCCAGGTCGGCCAGCACGTCGTCGCTGATGGTTATCTTTCCCAGCGGCTCCCGATCCCTTCCGCGTTCCGCGTCGACCATGACCGCAAGCCTCCTTCCTCCGCCCGGAACAGAAAGATTATAGCAACCGCCGGCGACGCAGCACCACAGCTTCCGCGCCCGGGAGGCGCGGGCGCAGCCTGCCGCCGCGGCGCGGGCCTCGTTCGGACCTGCCGACGCGGCGACGCCGCTCTTCCAGGGGACCTTCGACATCCCGTTTCGAGCAGATCTCGAGCGGTTCCCGGTTCTTGTCGGCAGCGGCATTGATATGCAACACTTCTTGGATGAATAACCTGGAACGAGTTGCGCTTTCCCGGTCCTTGCCGCTGCGTTCTCTGCGCAGCGATATATAAGGCCAGGAGGCCTTTTCATGTTGATCAAAGACGAGTCAAGCCGCTGTATTGTCACCACCTGCGCCTTCTGTTAACATACATCCGTATGTTCGGAGGAGGTATGGATGTCCAGGATATGCGAGATCTGCGGCAAAAAGCCCGGTTTCGGGTTTAACATCAGCCACTCCCACCGCAAGACCAAGCGCAGGTGGAACCCCAACGTCCAGAAGGTCAGGACGGTGGTGGACGGAAAGCCCACCCGCATCAACGTGTGCACCAAGTGCATGAAGGCGGGGAAGGTGAACAGGTAGGCGCGGAGGTTCCGCGCCTTCGGCCTTATCTTACCGCAACGGCAGGTCCCGCGGGGAGCCGCGCGGCGGGGACGGAGAGAACACGCGCACCCGTGGGGGTCCGGCGGTCGGCTTCGGCGAAACGGCAGGTCCTGTCAGGGGTAGTGCGGCGCAGCCGGAGACAACGCGGGCAAGAACGCGCACAGGACATGATCTTACCGGCCATGTCTCCTCCATGCCCGGGATGATCATGGCGGCGCATCTCGCGGACGGTGCGCGGCCCGATGGTGAGCCCCGGCGCTACCACGGACCTGCATCGGATGGGATTTGTATGGGGCAGGGGAGGATAACGGGAGCGCGCCGCGGCGCGGCGTCCGCGGGGAGAAAGGATGAGGAGATGAAGGATCTCAGGGGCAAGGTGGTCCTGGTCACCGGAGCGGCCCGGGGCATGGGCAAGCTGCATGCCGCCAACTTCTGCCGCGAGGGCTGCCGCGTGATCATGACCGACATCGACGAGAAGGCCCTGCTTCAGGCAGCGCAGGAGCTGAAGGACCGCGGCGGAGAGGTCTACGCCTACCGCCACGACGTGTCGAGCCGTGACGACTGCTTCGCGGTGGTGGAAAAGGCCGTCGCCGAGGTCGGGCCCATCGACGTGCTGGTGAACAACGCCGGGGTCACCGAGTGCAGAGCCGTCCTGGACCTCTCGGAGCAGGCGGTAAGACGCATGATGGAGGTCAACTACTACGGGTACGTGTGGATGATGCAGGCGGTGGTGCCCGACATGGTGCGGCGAGGCAGCGGCCACGTGGTGAACATCTGCTCCGTGGCCGGCAAGACGGGCACCGCCAGGATGGGCGGCTACTGCGCCACCAAGTTCGCGAACATCGGCATCACCGACAGCATCCGCATGGAGCTGCGGGGAAGCGGCGTCGATTTCACCATCGTCAACCCCGGCTATGTGGCCACCGGTATGTTCGAGGGCGGGAAACCTCCCATCATCACCCGCTGGCAGGACCCCCAGAAAGTAGCCGACGCGGTGCTGGAGGCGGTGAAGAAGAACAAGGCCGAGGTATGCGTGCCCCGCTTCGACGTGTGGCTGGTGGCTTTTCTGCGTGGCCTGTGCATGCCCAGGCTGCTGGACTTCATCTTCCACCTCACCCGGGTGGACAGGTCCATGGACAACTGGTGCCGGGTGGGTGACCGCCCCTTCTGACGGGCGACTCGAACGCCACGGTCTCCACCCGCCGTGTTCGGCTAAATTCCCGCCATACCGGCAAAGTCCGGCGCATCTGAAAGGGGCGGCGGCTTTACGCCCCGCCCCCGTTGCGCCCGGCCTTCCCCTTCGCCACCGCGCCATCCCGGCTACGGCGGGGGGAGGAAGCCATCCGTCAGGACTCGAGCTTCTTGTCCAGCTTGATCTGCTCCGCTTCCTTCATCAGCTTATCGATGTCTTCTCCCAGTTGCTCGAGCATGGTCATCTCCTCGCTCTCCATCATCATGGAGATGAGGTCCACCTGCTGCCCCTGGGCCAGGGCGGTGAGGGCTTCGCTGAGCTTGGCCAGCAGGGTCTGGGCCGCCGCCAGCTGCTTCTTCATCAGCTCGATGGCCTCCATCATCTTGGCGGCATAGTCCTTGTAGTCCTGCACGCCTTCCAGGCCGGTTATCTTCCTGTACTCGGCATCGGCGGCATCGATGTCTTTTCCGATGGCCGCGAAGGTGTCCTCGAACTCCTTCTGCAGCGCCGCTCCCGCCTCGCCGGTGAAGGCGGAATAATCGCCCCCGATGGCCTTGGTGGCTATCTCGGTCTGCTTCTCCTCCAGCCCTTCCCAGGTGGTCTCCACGGCATCGATGTACTCGTCGCCCTTCTTCATGTACGACTTGGCCTCGTCCTTGTTCTTGTCACCGCCGCAGCCGGCGACGAAAGCCAGCGTGGAAAGGCATAACGCGGCGATGAGCCCGGCGACCAGCAGCTTCTTCATCTTCTCTACCTCCTTGTACCCGTCAACGAGCCCTCCCAACTACTCGATATATTATATTCCATTTCCATTGCCCGTATCCCTTTAACGAGCATGTCTTGAAGCTCTCCATCCATTACGCGCTCCGGCGCCCGCTTATCCGGCCGTCCCCCTTGCGTCCACTGCGCCCCCGCCGCCGGCTCCCTCATCGGGAAGGATGGACGGGGCCACGCCCCCGCCCAAGGCGCAGGGAGTTCGCTAGGGCACGCAGGGTGTCCTCCCTGGCTCCTGCCGCCGCGCGGTCAGGCGGCTCTCCCCGCGCCAGGCGCGTCGCCAGAGCGGCGGAGTACACGCATCCCGTGCCGTGGTCGTCGGACGTCTCCATCCTGGGACCCCTGAACTCCAGCATGCGCCTCCCGTCATAGAACACGTCCACCGTCTCTCCTCCCGGCAGATGCCCTCCCTTCACCACCACGTGGCGCGGTCCCAGGCGGCGCAGGGCCCGTGCCGCCTCGCGCATCTCCTCAAGGCCCGCGACGGGTAGACCCGCGAACTCCTCGGCCTCCGGGAGGTTGGGGGTGAAAAAGGCCGCCAGGGGAAGAAGGCGCTCCACCAACACCTCCTTCCCATCCTCGTCCAGCAGGGGATGCCCGCTGGAGGAGAGGAGGACGGGGTCCACCACCAGGTTTGCCGCGCCCCGGCCCGCCAGGGTGGTGGCGACCGCCCGCGCCACCTCCGCGTTGGCTAGCATGCCCGTCTTGACCGCCGCCACCTCGAAGTCCTCCAGCACCGCCCGCATCTGCGAGACCACCACCGGCGCGGGAAGGTCGAAGCGCTCGAGCACTCCCGTGGTGTTCTGGGAGGTGACGCTGGTGACCGCGCACACCCCGTGGGCGCCCAGGGCGTAGATGGTCTTGAGGTCCGCCTGGATTCCGGCTCCCCCTCCGGAATCCGAACCCGCCACCGTGAGCACCACGGGAATGATCACCGCGCACCTCCCGCATGTATCGGCAGCTCGAGCCCGGGGGCGGCGGGCACCTGACCCGCGCTTCTCCCACATCCCGGACGGTAGAGCGGACGGCGGTGCCGTGCAGGAGCCCCGGCTCGCGCGACCGCGGCACGCAACCGCACTCCTTCCCGGAAAGAGCGCGTCCGTTGTCCGCGCGGCAAGGCAACCCGCACGGTACGCGACGCCCCCGCCTCCTCGCGCCTCATCCCCCGGCCTCCCGGAAATGTTCGTAGCCCCTTCGCCCGGTGCTCACCCGCCTTCCCTCGCGGTCCACCAGGTCAACCCCTTCCCCGGGGATGATGGCGCCTATGACCGCCAGTCCCGCGGAGCCCGCCAGCCCCTCCAGGACCTCCGCGTCGGCGACCACCAGGAGCTCATAGTCCTCACCGGCGCCGAGTGCGGCTTCCAGCGCCTCCTCGCCCAGGCGGCCGGCGGCCCGCCGCGCCTGCGGGGATATGGGAATTTTTTCTATCTCGATCCTGGCTCCCACCCCGCTCTCCTCGCAGACATGTCCCAGGTCTTGCAGCAGGCCGTCGCTGATGTCTATGGCCGCCGAGGCCCCCGCCTCCAGGGCCATCCTCCCCTCGCGCAGGCGGGGACGGGGATAGAGGTGACGTGCGGCGCAGAAGTCGCCCGCGTCTCCGCCCGCCATCAAGAGCTTCAGCCCCAGGCCCGAATCCCCCAGCGTCCCGGTCACCGCAACCGCCTGTCCGGGCCGGGCCCCACCGCGGGCGAGGAACCTCCCCTCCGGAAGGGTCCCCACCAGGGACACGGAGATGAAGAGATGCCGCGGGGAGGTCACCACGTCCCCCCCCACCACCGCGCAGCCGAACTCCTCCCCGCAGTCGCGCAGTCCGCGGTACAGCTCCTCCACCGCCTCGGCCTCCAGGTCCCCCCTCAGCCCCAGCACCACCAGCGCGTAGGCGGGAGCCCCTCCGCCCATGGCCGCGAGGTCGGAGAGGTTGACCGCCAGCGCCTTGTATCCCAGGGCATGCATGGGAGTATAGGCGAGGTCGAAGTGCACGCCCTCCACCATGGCGTCGGCGGTGTAGGCGAAGCTCCCGCCGCCGCGCGCGGTGAAGACGGCGGCGTCGTCGCCGATTCCGAGCACCATGCCCTCCAGCGCGGTTTCAATCCCGCGCCGCAGCGCCGCGATTAGCCCGAACTCCCCCAGTTCCTCCAGACGCATTCCCACCACCTCCGGCTGCCCCTGTTCCGCGCCGGCGCGATCCTCAATCGCAGGCGGGCGCTTCCTCGCGTCCCAGGTACTCGGCTATGAAGCGCATGGCGCAGAAATCCCCGCACATGGTACACGCCCTCTCTCCCTCCACCTGGCGTTCCCCGAACAGGCGGCGCGCCTTCGCCGGGTCCAGGGCGAGGCGCAACTGCTCCTCCCAGTCCAGCCTCTTCCTGGCGCGGCTCATCTCCAGATCCCAGGCGCGCGCGCCGGGAAGGCCTCGCGCGAGGTCGGCGGCGTGTCCCGCGATGCGGGTGACCACCACCCCCTCCCTCACGTCCTCCGCCGTGGGCAAGCCCAGGTGCTCGCGCGGCGTGACGTAACACAGGAAATCGGCGCCCGCCAGGGCGGCCAGCGCTCCCCCGATGGCCGCCGCGATGTGGTCGTATCCCGCCGCCACGTCGGTTACCAGGGGGCCCAGCACGTAAAAGGGCGCCCCGCGCGTTATGGCCTTGGCCATGCGCACGTTGGCCTCCACCTGGTGGAGGGGGATATGGCCGGGCCCTTCCACCATGCACTGCACGCCGGCCTCGCGGCAGCGGCGCACCAGCTCGCCCAGCACCACCAGCTCCGCCAGCTGCGCGGCATCGCTGGCGTCCTCGATGCACCCCGGGCGCAGGCCGTCGCCCAGGGAGAGGGTCACCTCGTGCCGGCGCGCTATCTCCAGCAGGCGGTCGAAGTCCTCGTAAAGGGGGTTCTCCTCCTGGTTGTGGAGTATCCATCCCGCGAGGAAAGCCCCCCCGCGGCTCACGATGTCCGCCACGCGCGGATTGGCCTTGAGGGCCTCCAGCACCCCGGAGGTGACCCCGCAGTGCACGGTGATGAAATCCACCCCCGAGGCGCAGTGGTCCTCCACGGCGCGGAAGATGTCCTCGGCCTTCATGGCCACGATGCTTCCCCGCTCCTCCTGAGCCCTCACCGCCGCCTGATAGATGGGCACCGTGCCCACGGGAACGGGAGAGGAGCTCACCACAGCCCTCCTCACCTCGTCGATGGGGCCGCCCGTGGAGAGGTCCATGACCGCGTCTGCGCCCGCATCCACCGCCGCCCTCAGCTTCTCCAGCTCCTCTCCGATGGTGGCGTAGTCGCTGGAGGTCCCGAGGTTGGCGTTAACCTTGGTGCGGGAGCCGCCACCCACCACGCACGGCCTCCGCAGGGGCCGGGCGCGGTTCGCCGGGATCACCGCCCTCCCCTCCAGCAGGGCTTGTGCCAGGGCTTCCTTCTCCATGCCCTCCTCCGCCGCCAGGCTCTCCAGTAGGGAGACCTCCTCGCCCGCCCTCAGGCGGTCCAGAAGCGTCTTTTCTTTCACGTCTCTACCTCCCTCCGCGGTGAGCATCCACGATCCCGCGCAGGCGCTCCACCGCCATCTCCATGTTATCCGCGGCGCTCACCGCCGAGATCACCGCGATACCGTCCGCCCCGGCCTCCAGGACCCGGGCGGCGTTCGAGGCATCGATGCCTCCTATGGCCACGATGGGGAGGTCGACCGCCTCCCTGATCCTCCTCAAGCCCTCAATGCCCACGGGCTCACCGGCATCCGGCTTGGTGGGGGTGGCGAAGACCGGGCCCACCCCGATATAATCCGCTCCCGCCTCGCGCGCTTCCAGGGCTTCCTCCACCGTGCCCGCCGATACTCCCAGGACCATGTTCTCACCCACCAGGCGCCTCGCTGCGCCGGGCGGCAGGTCCTCCTGCCCGACGTGCACCCCGTGGGCCCCGCAGGCAAGCGCCACGTCCACGCGGTCGTTTACCAGGAAAAGGCAGCCCCTCCCGGCGGCCCGCACCAGGGAGGCCACCTCTCCGGCCAGGCGCAGCAGCTCCCTCCCCCCCGCCTCCTTGTCTCGCAGCTGCACGGCGTCCGCCCCTCCCCACAGCGCCGCCCGGGCAACGTCGAGGTGATCGATCCCCCGCCCGGGGTCGCGGCAGGTTATGACGTAGAGCCCCAGCTCCACCTGCCTCATCTGTATCCGCCTCCCGCATACTTTCTCTTCCTCTCCTCTCGCCCCTTTTTCCCGCCCTTCCGCGGCGTGCCCGGCGGGGACACGCTTGAGTCCGTGCGCATCACCCCAGGAGCTCGAGGGCAAGGCGTGCCGCCTCCCGCCCGGAGAGCAACATTCCTCCAAAGACCGCTCCCATGCGGTGGGACCCGTACACCGCGTTTGCGGTCATGCCCGCCACGATAAGCCCGGGGTGCACCTGGCGCGTGTTGTGCACCAGGGCGGCCTCGCCCTTTTCCGCCCACATGGACCTCTCCCCCGCCACCGCGCCGTCCGCCGTGAGCAGGCGGATCCCCGGCGCCTTCCTCGCCAGGGTGCGGCAGACCTCCGCATCGTGCCCGGTGGCGTCTATGACCAGGCGCGACTTGAGGGCGAGGGGATCGACGTGCAGCCCAGCCCTCTCCACCGCCATCCAGTTGAGCACCACGCCGCACACGCGGTCGTCCTCCCTCAACACCAGGTCCTCCACGCCCATGCCTATCCAGATGCGGGCCCCGGCATCGATGGCGGCCGCCGCGCTGCGGGAGACCGCCTCCACCGCGTCCACCACGTAAAGACCTTCCCCGCATGGCTTTAGGGCCGCCCCCGTCTCCTCCATGATCCCGCGCGCCTCCTCCTGGACCACTATGCGGGGAAAGAGCATCCCTCCGCCCCACATGCCGCCCCCCACGTACAGGTTGCGCTCGAATACCGCCACCCGCGCTCCTCCCCGCGCCAGGTAGCGCGCGGCGGTGAGGCCGCTGGGGCCCGCTCCCGCCACCGCCACGTCCAGCTCCAGGTCCTCCAGAAAATCGGCGGTGAAAGAACGTACTATGGCTTCCGTGATGACGGTCTCCTCCAGGGCCATCTTCCCTCCTTTTCTCCTCGCCTCTCTCGCTTTTCCCGCCATGCGGCGCGCCCGGTGCGCCGCCGCCCGCTGCTTCCGCCTCGCGGAGCGCCCTTCCGCCCGGCATCGCGAAAGGAAAGGCGCCGCTCGCCTGAAACGGTATGCGGCGCCCTCGCTGCGCTGTGCTTCTACACGTTCCCTACGCCGGCATTACCCGGATCAGGTTCAAGGGTATGCTCTCAGCCCCCGCTCGGGAGCACCCCTACATGCCTGTTATTGGTTTTTCAAACCCGCCAATACGGCGGATCCCATCCCTTTCCTTTTTCATGATAGCTCATGCCGTCAGCGGGGTAAACGACGAGGGTCATGTACTTTCCGCCGCCCCCTGCCGGTTTCCCCGTCACCTTCCATTCTAACCCTACCGCCCGCTCCACCGGATAGACCTCCTCCCGCCCGGTACCGAAGGCATCTCCGCCCCGGAGGCGGTGACCGCATCCCGCGCGCCAGCCTCCGGGAGGGGGACGCGAGCGCGGGGAACGCCTGCCGGAGGACATGCCCGCGGCGGGCGCGTGCGCCGATTCTCCGCGCAGGAGAAGGATGCGTCCCGCGGTCCCCTTTCCCGCCGTCATGCACGGGAAGCACGGTCCCTTTCACCGAGGCCGGTGAACCCTCCTCGAGGTTTTCCTTGCTGGTATAATCTCCCTTGAAAGGAGGGTTCGCACATGGCTGATAAAGAGGAACGCAAGAGGGCGAGTAAGCCTCGCGGGGACGAGCCCGCCGACTCAAGCGCGAAAAGCAAAGGCGGTCCTCCCCCGGACGCCGGAAAGACGGCGGCGCGAAAACCGGCTTCCGGGAAGCGCGCGCGCGGCGGCGCCGGGGACGGGACGCCGGACAGGGAAGCGGAGGCCGCGGGGCGCAAGAGGAAGAGCGAGCCGGAGTCCCCGGGGCGAGAGGAGGCCTGGGCCGGGAAGGCGGCGGACGCCGGAAAGACCCGCGAGGCGGGAGGGGCGGAGGCCGCCGGGAAAGATGAGGGCGACAGGTTGAGAGAAGCCGGGCGAGAGGAGGCCGCGGCCGGGAAGGCGGCGGACGCCGGAAAGACCCGCGAGGCGGGAGAGGAGATGAGCGAGGAGGAGTTCCGGCGCCTGGTGGAGGAGAGCCTGGAGAAGGTCACCGTGGCGGAGGTAGCCCTCACCATGATGAACCAGCTCGCCAGCATGGGGTATCTCAAGATGGGCCTGCCGGAGAGCGTGAACCTGAAATACCGCGACTTCGAACAGGCGGCACTGGCCATCGACCTGCTGGAGGCCATGATCAAGGGGGCCGAGGGCAGGATGTCCGAGGAACTCCTGCGGCCTTTCCGGGGAACCCTGGCCAACCTGCAGATGAACTTCGTCCAGTTGCGCAGGCGGTGAGGCGCGGGGGCGTTTTCCCGCTCCCGCCCCACATCATCCCCGATCAGGAGACGGCGTCGACGGCGGCGACGCTGACGTGCACGGACTCGCGCTCGTGGCGCTCTCCGGCCAGGGTGCAGCTGACGTCCCTGAGCACCAGGAACCCGTCCTCGCTGACCTCCTCCAGGTCGCCCCGGAAATAATGTCCTCCCGACGTCCAGACCATGAGTTCCCGTCCCACCTTGTCTGCCAGGGCGTGCCGCAGCGCTCCCAGTTCGGCCATGCTCATGCTCCTTCCTTCAGTCTCTGCAGGCGCCGGCGGGCCCGCGCGTCGTGGGGCTTGTAGAAGAGGTAATCCTCCAGGTCCTGGATGGCCTCCTCCACGCCTCCCCTCTCCATCCAGGCCAGCGCGCGCTTGTAATAGGCCTGGGCGTAATCCGGATACAGCTCCAGTGCGAGGGAATAGTCCTTCACCGCGGCCTCGTGTTCTCCCGTCGCCGCCAGTATATCGCCGCGCGCGCAGTAAGCCGCCGCGAAGTCGGGCTTCAACTTGATGGCCCTGCCGAGCGCCTCCAGGGCATCGTGGTGACGCCCCACCTTCCCCAGGGCGATGCCCAGGTTGTACTGGGCCACAACGAACTCCGGATACAGCTCCACCGCGCGCCGGTACATGGGGATGGACTGTTCCCATTCTCCCCTGGAATCGTGGAGCTGTGCACGGGAGTTCAGTTCCGTGGCCTCCTTGATGGCCTCTATCCGTCCCCCGGAGAGGGCGAAACCGCACACGGGACAGTTGTCCACTCCCAGAGGGATCTCCTTGGTGCAGTTGAAGCAGCGCGTGGTCTCGGCCACCCTCGATCCTTTAAAAAATGGCGCCCTTGGGGAGATTCGAACTCCCGCACGTGGCTCCGGAGGCCACTGCTCTATCCACTGAGCTACAAGGGCACCGCTAACCCCGATTTCCCCTCCATATTATCAAGGCAAGAGGGGCTTTTCAATTTAACGCTTCGCCTCCATACCCTTAGCTTCGCGGACCTGACGCAGCGCCATGCTCCCCGGATCGAGCATCCGGCAGAGCTCCCCCTTTCCTCTTTCCGAATCCGTTCGGTCCGTCGGGGCGACAGGGCGGTCTCCCGATCCTCTTCATCTCGAAAACGCGAGCCGGGGCGCCGCGACATCCCCTGCCGGCAGGCGCAGGCGCAGCGCGGTAGGTCGCGCCACCCGGGTGCGCGTCTCCCCTCAGCGACCCGGAGGTCTTTTCTTTTCACCCCCGCGCCCCGGCGCCCGAGAAGGGGGCTCCCGATCAAGGCGAGGTGAAGCGCCAGACCTCTCCCCCGCGGTCGCACCGCACCAGCCCCTCTCTCTCCAGTATGAGAAGGTGGCCCAGCGCCTCTTTCAAGGCCAGAAAGTGGTCCACCCGGGGAGGATTCCCCCTCACCTGCGGGAAGAGGCGCAGCGCCGTCTCCCATACCGTCGCGCAACCCCGCCTCACCGCCTCGAGCGTCTTCTCCAGGCGCCGCTGGTGGTGCAGCAGGTTCATGTCTATCCTCCGCGGCGCCTTGTAGATGGGATCGCCATGCCCGGGGTAGGCGACCGCGATGTCGTAGCGGCGCAGCAGCTCCAGTGACTCGAGGAACTGCGGCAGCCCGGTCATCTCCCCCCGCCACGGCGGACAGTACAGCTCGGGGTTGGGGGTGATGGAACGCATGAGGTGGTCTCCCGAGAAGAGCAGTCCCTCGGAGCGCTCGTAGTAGCACAGGTGCCCGGCGGTGTGTCCGGGGGTATGCACCGCCTCCAGCTCGCGGTCGCCGGCTTTCACCCGCTCGCCTCCCCGCAGGGGGACGTCCACCGGGCAGGGCTGCGAGAGGTCGGTCCAGACATGCGCAAGGGAGAAGATGGCCTCCGCTACCTCGCGCGGGAAGCCCATGCGCTCGGAAAGGGAGGCGTAGCAGCGGTATTCCTCCTCCAGGCGAGCCCCCGCGCGCTCGATACGCGGCCTCTCGAAGCGGTGAGCCACCACGGCGCCGCCCGTGCGGGCGCGCAGTCGCGCCGCCAGGCCGAAGTGGTCGATGTGGGAGTGGGTGAGGTAGATGAACTCCAGCTCCGCGATTCCCGCGCGCCGCAACGCCTCCGCAACCACCTCCTCGAGGAGGGGGTGAAAGGGGCCCGCGTCCACGAGCGCGGGGTGTTCTCCCGGGAAAAGGTAGAGGTTGAAGTTCTTCAGCTCGTGCTGGATGGGTATCTGGATGCGGAAGATGTCCTCACGCAGCCGCTGCAGGATGTCGCCGCCGTTGCCGTTCATCCCACCAGGGCCGTCTCCAGATAGGGCTCCCAGGTGGGATGGATGTCCCCCGCCTGGCTGAAGATCCAGATGTGGTCGTGGGGCTCCACCGGCTTGCGCGCCAGCTTCAGGCCCGCCTCGGAGGGAAGGCGGTTCATCTTGCGCGTGTTGCAGCGCCTGCAGGCGGCCACCACATTCTCCCACACGTGTCTTCCTCCGCGGCTGCGCGGGATCACGTGGTCGATGCTCTCGGCGCGGGCGCCGCAGTACTGGCAGGTATATCCATCCCTGATGAAGACGGCGCGCCTGCTCAGGGCGACGGAACGGTAGGGGGCATTTACATAATATACCAGACGTATCACCGTGGGATAGGGCATGGACATGCGCTCGGCGTGCAGGCGGGCGTCAAGCTCCTCGATGATCTCGGCCTTGTTCTTGAGCACCAGCACCACGGCCCTCTTCACGTTCACGAGGTTCAACGGCTGATATGACGCATTGAGGACCAGTACCCTGCGCATCGTCTCCCTGCCCCTGCGGCACACCGCCGACCTTCGATGCCGATCCCTGCCGCGGGCCTCGGTCTCCTTTCCCCTTCGCGGTTCCGCCACTTTGCCCCTAATCATAAACCATGCCGGGGCGTTTTGAACAGGAGGCGTGCTCGCCACCCCGCCTTCAGCGGACCCGGTCGAGGCCGGAGATGATCCGCGCCGCCGCCAGCTCCGCCAGCACCTCCAGGTCCTCGGTGGGGAGGTAGCCGGGGGCCGAGGCGTCGAAGAGGACCCTGGCCGAAGCGGGGAACTCCTCGTCCCGCTCGTTGAAGACGAGGAGCAGGGGCACGCGCGGCAGCACGTACCACGCCGCCGCCACGTCACCGGGAAGGTCCCGGGGAAGCGCCTCGCGCTCCGCCCAGGCGCGCAGGTCATGGAGGCGCCCCTCCAGGGCACGGGAGAGGGGGGCCTCGACATCGGCATGAAAGGCCGGTTCGTGGTAGCGGGCGCCGGGCAGATCACGGTACGCCACCCAGCTCTCCTCCACCTCTCCGCCGTCCGCCTTCAGCAGGTAATGGAGGATGATGATCGATTCCTCGGCTCCGGCGGGCTCGCCTCCGGCACGGCGCACCTCTCCCGAGGGATAGGCGACGGTGTAGGCCTCGCCGCAGAAAGGCACATCGAAGCTCCTTTCCGCAAAGGAATAGGTGACGCCGGCGCGGGAAGCCATCCACGTGGGGTCTCTGGCGGCAAGCTCCTCCGCCGCCTTCTCCCTCGCCTCCCGAAACCGGTCCTCCGCTTCCACGCCGTGCATGATATCCTCCTCGGCCGTCTCCTGTCACGCGCTACCTCGCTCCCCACGCCCTGTGCATCTGGGGCACCACTCTCACCGCGGCGAAGAAAGGCGCCGCCGCAAGGGCGAGCTCCCGCGCATGTCGCGGCGACAGGGCTACGCCTCCCCCGCGCCATGCCGGTTGCAGCACCAGCGTGAGCTCCGCGGCCTCGCCCGCCAGCCGGTGGCACGCCCGGGCCACCTCGTCGAAGGAGACCCCCTCCTCCACCACCATCTTCAGAAAGACCTCCCGACCGCGCGCCGCCTGCAGGAAGCGGCGCTGGGCGTCGCCTAGGTCCGCGCCCTGGATATGGTAAGGCAGCTTGAGGTCCATGGCTATGATGTCGACCCAGGGCAGCAGCATCTCCAGCTCCCGGTAAAGGGTGCCGTTGGTCTCGAGATATACGGGCATTCCCCGCTCCCTGAAGGCTGGAAGCAGGGAGGCCAGGGCCTCCGCCTGCAGGAGGGGCTCGCCACCCGTCACGCTCACGGCGTGCATCTCCCGCGACCACAGCGAGGCCACGGCCTCGGCGAGCTCGCCAGCCGCCACGGGATTGACCAGGCTACCGGCATCGCCCTCCCAGCGCGAGACCCGCGCCTCCTCCACGCGCTCCCTGGACTCCGGGGTGTCGCAGTACGAGCACGCGAGGTTGCATCCCGAGAGGCGGACGAATACCTGGGGAGCGCCACAGTACAGGCCCTCCCCCTGAAAGGAAGGAAAGACCTCGTGCACGTACAGGGATGCGGCCTGGACATCCATGCATCCGGTCATGGCGGGTCCCTGCGCGGTTGGCCTCCGCGACGCGGACGGCGTGCCTTCAGCTCACGCCCCTCACCTTGCAGCGGGCCTGTTCGATGCCCTTCATCTCGTTGATGAAGCCCTGCAGCACCTTGAGTATGAAGTCGTCCACCGGCACCTCGAGGTCGTCGAGCCCCAGGGTGGGCACGGGCGTGTTCTCGCTGCTGATGTTCACGCCGAGGTGGATGAGGGCGGACACCGGGCTCACCGTGGCCACCGATACCGTCAGCTTGCGGTTCTCCTCCTCGCCCTCCTCCGCCTCCACCTCGATATAGAGGTCATCCCCCTTGCGGGTGATGAACAGCTCGGGTTTCAGTTCCTCGATGACGTCCTTGACCACACACAGGAAGAGGCGCTGCAGGACCACGGCGCGCTCCAGGTCGCAGCCGAAGAGCTCCACGATGAAGTGCGCCATCTCCTCGCTCCTGATCTCGGCGCGGTTCTTGCGGTCCTCGGCGTCCACCAGGCTCTCCACCCCCACCCGGCAGGGGCCGCGGAAGGCGAGGATGGAGTCGCCCTGCACGTCGTGCACGGTATAGGAATACAGGGAGCGGAGCTGCGAGCCGTCATAGGTTATCTTCTTGCCCTTGATGTACTTGCCTTTCATTCCCCCTCCCGTCGGCCCCACGCGCCTTCCGCGGCGGCGTCATCCGGCGGTGAAAAACCCGGCCAGGCGTTCCCTCACCCCCAGGCCCGCCGCCGCCCCGAGCAGGCGCGCGCACGATTCGCAGTGCCCGCACATCGCGGTCCCTCCATTATAGCATGCCCAGATGAGGCCGAAGTCCAGCTCGCGGGCGAGTGCTTCACGCAATATATCCATTTTATCCCAATCCACGGTGAAGCTGCGCAGCCCGATCCCCGCCCGCGTGGAGTAGCGCAGGGCGCGGTTCGTCTCTTCCACGAAGGCACGCGAGTTGTCCGGGAAGGTGGCCGCCTCCTCGGCGTTGAGCCCCATCACCACCCACCTCGCGCCCAGCGCCTCCGCCACGCACGCGCCCATGGCCGCCAGGAGGCCGTTGCGGTTGGGGACCCAGACCGCGCGCGCCGTCTCGCGCATGGCGGCCTCGTTGCCCAACGCGGAGACGTCCACCTCCGGCAACGGCTCCCCCGCCGTGGTCAGGGCATCGCGGGAGAGCTCCCCCAGCCACCTCGCCTCCAGCACCAGGTGCCTCACGCCGCGCGCGGCGCACAGCCTCCCGGCCCTCTCCACCTCTCGCATCGCCGCCCGCTGGCCGTAATCCACGGTCACCGCGGCCGCCACCCCGCCTTCCTCCAGCGCCAGGAGAAAGTTCACCGCCGAATCGAGGCCGGCCGAGAGCATGACCACGTTCTCGCCCATCATCCCTCCCGGTAGACCACCTCGGTGTCCGGCGACTCGCTCACGCTGACCCAGGCCAGGCTGGCCCCGGGCGCCGCGGCTCGCACCCTCTCATCCAGCACCTGGTAGAGGTGGCGGGCGATGTTCTCCGAGGTGGGAGAGAGGCGGTCGAAGGGCTCCAGTTCGTTGAGACAGGAGTGGTCGAAGGGGGCCACCGCCTCGCGCAGCATGGCCTCGAGGTCGTGGAAATCGATGACCATCTCTCCGGGGCCGAGGTCGCTCCCGCATACCGCGGCCCTCACCCTCCAGGTGTGACCGTGCAGGCGCGCGCACTTCCCCTCGTAACCGCGGAGGAAGTGGGCCGCGCTGAACCCCACCGCCGCGCGTATCTCGTACATGGACCCATTGTACCATCGTGGGGCGGGAGTTCCCGCGGACGCATCCGCGGTCAGGGTCCCGCGCCCCCGTTTTCTTCCCCGGCTACCGGTCCGCGGGAGAAGGCCAGGCGGTCCCCCTCCGGGACACGGCCGAACCCTGACGGCGGGTGCCGCGCTCAGCGCAGCATCTCCACGAAGCTCTCCAGCCTTACGCGGGCGCGGGCGTCCAGCTCGGTCTCGCGGTCCAGCTCCAGGGTGAGGATGGGGACCGCCAGGGAGCGGCGCAGGATGATGTCCTCGACCTGGCGGAAACAGAAGCTCTGGACGTAATGGATGATCCCCGCCAGCCTCCTCCGCTCCGTCTCGCGGCGGATGTCCTCCAGGCGGTAGAAAATGGAATAAGGATAGCTGTAGAGCAGGTACTTCTCCACCAGGTCCCGCGTAGCAAAGGGCAGGCTGAACTGGCGCTGGGTCTCGTTGTACACCACGCGCGCCCCCAGGGTCTCCAGGTAGTCATAGAGCGACGGCGCCATGGGAGGCACCCCCACGTATCCCAGGCGCACCATCTCCCCCGCCCTCGTGAATCCCGCGTCGCCCGCGCGTCCCTCGGCCCTCGCGATGAAGGCCTCGAGTCTGCCCCGGAAGGCGTCGGGGTCGCCCTCCATGTCGCTGCAGCTCACCAGGTAAAGGTGGTTCTCGAAACCCGTGACCAGCCCTTCCCTCCAGGTGAGCTCGTCCACGCGGTGCGCCCCGGCGCGCACCAGGTCAAGCCTCTCCGTCGCCTTCTCCACGGCCGCCTCTCCCGCTCCCAGGCGGCGAGCGAAGACCTCCATCTGCAGGCGCAGCAGCTCGTAGTCCCTGTCGTAGGGATAGGCGAAGGGGATCACCTCCATCCCCTCCGACTGCAGGGTCTCCATCAGCCCGTGGGTGTTGGAACAGTCGCCCTGGGTGACCGCCACCACGGCGTCGAGGTCCCCCATCTCCTCCACCACCCCGTAGATCCCCTTTATCCAGGCGCAGAAGGAGCGCGGGAACCCCGCCTCCTCCGCCCTCTCCACCAGGCTCCGGTAGCGGGGATGGGAGACGAAGACGTTGTTGAGGTCCACGGGGACGTGCCCTGCGGCATAGATGACCTCTATGGGCACCGTGGTGGTGATGCCTATCTTTCCCATGCCTAGACCATACCACTTCCAGCGCGCGGGTGAGAAACGCAAAAGGGGCGCCCGCGGGCGCCCCCCGTTTGCGGCGTGTGACCTCTAGCCCCAGGGATAGGCGTCGGTGATGCCCATGAGGTTGGCGCCGATGACCAGCCTCTGGATCTGCGCGGTGCCCTCGTAGATCTGCATGATCTTGGCGTCGCGCATGAGCTTCTCCACCAGGTACTCCTTCATGTAGCCGTAACCGCCGTGGATCTGCACCGCGTTGGTGGTGACCTCCATGGCCAGGTCTCCGCCGAAGGCCTTGGCGTAGGAGGACTCCAGGGAGCAGGGCAGGCCCTTGGTGGCCTTCCAGGCCGCGAGCTGGTAGAGGCGCCTGCCGGCCTCGATCTTCATGGCCATCTCCGCCAGCATGAAGTTGATGGACTGCTGGGCGATGATGGGACGGCCGAACTGCACCCTCTCCTTGGAGTACTTCAGGGCCTCCTCGAAGGCGGCGCGCGCCACGCCCACTCCCGCCGCGGCCACGCTGGCTCGGGTGAGGTCCAGGGTGGTCATGACGTTGTAGAATCCCTGGCCCATGGGGACGAGCAGGTTCTCCTTGGGCACCTTGACGTTGTCGAAGATGACCTCGGTGGTGTTGGAGGCGCGGATGCCCATCTTGTCTTCCTTCTTGCCGATGGACACGCCTTCGTAGGAACGCTCCACGATGACCGCGCCGATGCCCCCGTACTTCTTGGCCTTGTCGAAGGTGCCGAAGACGGTGTAGAAGTTGGCCAGCCCCCCGTTGGTGATGAAGCACTTGGTCCCGTTGACCAGGAAGTGATCGCCCTTGTCCTCGATGGTGGTGGAGATGGATGCCGCGTCAGAGCCGGCACCCGGCTCGGTCAGGCAGAAGGCCGCGAACTTGGGGTCGTCGGGATCGCAGAGACGGGGGAAGTACTCCTTGCGCTGCTCCTCGGTGGCGGCGATGAGCATGGGGGTGGTGGCCAGACTGTTGGCTCCCAGCGTTGTGGCTATGCCGGCGCAACCCCAGAAGAGCTCCTCGCTGACCATGGCCGAGGTGATCTGGTCCAGACCGCCGCCGCCGTACTCCTCGGGGATGGCCATGGCGGTTAGGCCGGCCGCCGCCGCCTTCTTCACCAGGTCTTCCGGTATCTTCCCCTCCTTGTCGCACTCCAGGGCGATGGGGCGCATCTCGTTCAGGGCGAACTCGTGCGCCATCTTGCATATCGCCTTTTGCTCCTCAGTTGGTTCAAAGTCGATC
>FWPV01004865.1_pt1 | contig 27576 bp, 28 predicted proteins | sample 2228371 | NCBI WGS metagenome assembly FWPV01 (sample SAMEA103939776, study PRJEB20133) | metagenome
TTATTATATATAATTTTTATAATATATTTTAGGGATTAAGGAATCTGAAGCAGACGGTGGAGCTGGAGGGAAAAACGTATGTTGTTAACCCCGCTTTTCTGACAGATACGGAGAAGCGAAAGAGCTTTTTTCTCGCTCCATCGTCGGCCAGACTGAGGTTGAAGGATAATCGGGGTTGCGGCCGGGAAAAGAGAACGAAGATGGAGGATAGTTTTTAAGCTCAAACCGCGGGTCACCACCAATTTCACTTCTTTGGCTTTCTTTATAAAATCGGGATGAAAGCTATAATCAGGGGGTTTGGGGGAGATGGACCACCAGTCAGCTCCGACCGTGGGCTTCAGGGTGGCGTTAGTTTCTATCTGGAGGCGAAAACCGGCCTTTTTAATGGCGCGCGCCAAAGGTTTAATTTCCTGGAGCAAGGGTTCTCCCCCCGTTAAACACACCCAGGAGGAAGGATAGCGGCGGTTTATGGCTACAATTTGGGCCATAATCTCCTCTGGCGCCATCGGGTGGCCTTTTTTCCAGGCTATTTTCGTGTCGCAGAATGAGCAGCGCAGGTTACACCCAGCTAAACGGACAAATATAGTAGGCTCACCCTGCCGCAATCCCTCCCCTTGGAGAGAGGGAAAGATTTCATTTATCTTCAGTGTAGGTGGCGGCAGCATCTTCTGATTCCCATACGGTTACTTCCCGGACAGGAAGTCTGGACTTAAGCTCCTGGAAAAATTGTCGGGCTAAGTTTTCCGCGGAGGGATTAAAGGGGTAAACTTCGTTAAGATGGGTGTGGTCGGGGAGGACTTCATTCAGAAGCTTTTTGATGACCGCAAAATCAACTCCAATGCCGGTAGCATCCAATTCTTTTACTTCGATGACTACTTCTACTTTAAAAGTATGGCCATGGGTTTTTTCGCACTTGCCCTTATAATCTTTAAGGAAATGTGCCGCCTGAAAAGTGTCACGAACCCGAAGTAACCAGGTCATATCTTGCCTTCCTTTCTAAGGCGACGGAGGAGATGGTCCTCTTCGCCTATTTCTTCCCAGGCTTTTTGTCGAAAAACACAAGCTGGGCAACGGCCACAGGGCACTTCTTCCCCCCGGTAACAGGAGAGAGAATAAGAATAATCAGCTCCCACGCTGAGGCCGAGCCGGAGAATGGCTGTTTTATTTAGCGAAAGAAAAGGCGCTATGATCTTGAATGGCGGCGCTCCTAAGGCAGCTTTAGTTCCCTGGTTGATGGCTTTTTCCATGGCGGCGACGAATTCTTGACTGGTATCTGGATAATCCGGAGAATCGAGAAGATGAAAACCACACCAGATTTCCTGGATTGACCTTGTTTCTGCCCAGGCTGCAGCCAGAGAAAGGAATATTCCGTTGCGAAAAGGGACGTAAGTTGGCGGGGGAAAAGCTTTTATTTTGCTTGTTTCGGAAAGATTCCAGTCGGGGATGGTCAGCGAAGAATCGGTAAGCGCCGAGCCGGCCACTGACCTGAGGTCTACTTTGATTATTTCCCGGTGAAGGCCAACTCGCTCGCAGGTGTAGCCAGCCAATTCTATTTCCAACCTGTGCCTTTGGCCGTAGTCAAAACTGAGCGGCAAAACCTGTTTACCTTGAGCTAAGGCCAAATAAAGGAGAGTGGTTGAGTCCAGGCCGCCAGAAAACAGAACAACCGCTTTCATCCTGATGAGCCATTATTCATCATAAGAGAAGCTTCATTATTTAGCAAGGACGCAAGAAACCATTCTTTACTCACGAGCTTCTTTTTCTGAATTCATCGCTAACCTTTACACTAAGAACCATTTCTGTCATACTATCACCCTTTGAGGCGCAACCATGAATTCCGAAGTAAGTTCAGAATCTGCTTGGACATATTTTCTGGAGAGCCAGAGGTATAGAATTATCGTCAGGGATGACCAGCTCTCCTGGCCTGAAGCGATGGAGCTGGCGCGTGAAAGGTCAAAGCAAAAAAGAAAATTGGTGCTCCTGGATACAGGTAATTTCTCTCTTTCAGAGCTGGAATGGATAGCGAGCTTTGGAGCCACGATAGTCAGCTACCTGGAAGCCCGTCGCACCTGGTCGGATATGCTTTTGTTGCAAAAAGTGGCTTCGCGGCACCGGGGGCGAATAATTTTTGCCTATGCTGCTTCTTTTAAAAAAAATGAGGCAGTCACCGAAATATTAGATAGCCTCCATCAGATGGGCCGGGGTGGTGTCGACCTTCATCTTCTCGGCCAAAGAGATAGCTTCTCGCCAGAGGAATTAACGGCTTTGGCCACTGATTGCCGCAAGGGTAAAGCCTGGATGGTTTATTATCATCACGGGGCTTTTGAACCCTGGCTTGTTCATTTAGCCAGGGAGGGAGTTTGGCTTCATCTTTCTGATAAATTTTATCACCATGACCATTTTAATAATTTAGAAGAGATCATCCATGCTTATGCCGGCCGGCATGTTCGGTTGGTGCTTCATCAGGAAGAGGAAGTGTTCACCGATCTCGCTGAGACCGTGACCTCCTTAGGCGGCTGGGTGATTTTCCGGCTTCCACCGCCAGAGCTGGCCAAGAAGAAAGGAAGATACCAGGTTGTAAAAGAGAAGCGACTCCCGTTTCGGGCTTATCATCTTAACCCAAGAGTCATGGCCTAAAAATGAAACAAATTTTAGTTTTTCCTCCTGGCTTTATCTATTGAAGCAAAAGCGGCAAGAAGCAATTATCCTCAAATTAGTTGGCAATTGTCGGCCAGACATGAACCTATTTTTTTCGAGTTAAGAGAGGGTTTGTTCCTTTTTAAGGGAAGAGAGATTAATGTTTGGAAGAAAATCGATCCAGAGAATTTTTAGGAAGAAAGTTAATAAGTTAGGTTCATCTTTCGATTGATTTATAAAAAATGTAATATCCGACCGGGTAACTATAAGATTTCATCGGGATAAAAGTGGAATTCAGAGCTAAAATACCAAAGCGAGAGCGAAGAGAGTATCTCCTCACCGTTTTGATCAAGCCCAACTCTCTCAAATTATCAAATTAAAAGAGGAATAAAAATATAAAAATAAGAAGAAAAAAAATAAGCTATTAATCTTCTCTTCTCTCTGGGATACAATACTTTCACCAACCAATTTGGAGAAGAGCCATAAATCGTTATTTCATGGTATCTATACCCCGGAGAATGTGATTAATTGCTTTATGACTCACTTCCTTAAATGAAATTGCCATCCGGAGTTTAAAATGAGCCATTTTTCTATTCAACCGTGAAAAAAGAAGCTTCCCCTGAAATCTCTGAGATGCGAGGGCTTTAAAAATATGATTTATTTAGCTATAATAAAAACCTTTTGATTGATTGATGCAGGCATAGAAGCTTATAGAAAAGAGTGATTGCATTTTTACAGACGGAATTAAGAAACTGAAACAAAAGAGAAGACCATAAAGAAGGAATAAAATTGGAAAAGTTAACCGCGTGGCAAGCCCTGGAGAAAATTAAGGAAGCTGAAGCAAAAGCTAGGTCTATCGTGGAGAGCGTCAAGGAGAAGGAAGTTCCTTCCCTTCTGCAAGCGGCTCGAGATAAGGCCAAGGCAAGGAAAGAGGAAATTATTCAGCAAGCCAAGAAAGAGGCAGAAAAGAGAAAAGCAGCGATAATCGCCCAAGCGGAGCAAGAAGCAGCAGCGATAAGGCAAGGAGCTGAGGAGGAAGCAAAGAAAATGGAGGAAAGGGCTGCGGCTAACCTGGCTCAGGCAGTGAAAATAATAACGGAGCGTATTCTCCAGGAACTAAAAGGAGATTAAGGAATAAACCCGTGGCGCTGGCACCCGTAGAGAAAGTTTATATTATTACCGCAACCGAGTTAAAAGAAGAGGTTTTAAATGTGCTCCAGGAAGCGGGCGTCCTGCAGTTAGAGGAGGTAGAAAAAGACCTGGAGCTGAACCCCGTCCCTCCCGCCGCCTCTTCTCTGGAACCTATATTGTTTCGGTTGCGCCAGGTTATCCGCTTCTTTTCGCCGTATAAAAAAACCGGATTAGCTGAAAAATGGCTTAAACCCAAGCCTGTGCTCAGCCGTCAAGAAAGGCAGGCTATTTTAGCTCGCGACTGGTCTTCTTTCCTCCAGCCGCTTGAAGCTCTTGAAACCCGGCACCGGGAAGTCCTGGCCGAGCTTAAATTAATAGAAAAAGAAAAAGAGATGGTTCTTCCCTGGAAAAACCTCGACCTTCCGCTTGAGGAATTAAAGCCAACGTCTCAAGTTGAACTTAAGCTCGTTAATATGCCTCGTTCTCGTCTGGCAGAGTTAGCCTCATGGGCTTTAGATTTTCCCTTGTGGTATCAGTTGCTTCATGAAGATAAGAAAACTGGATATCTCTTTTTCTTAATCGATAACGAGGCTCTGGCTGAAGTCGAAGATAAATTAAAAGAATGGGGAGCTTCTTTTTTCTCTTTTCCTGAATCTCTGCTGAAAAAAGCGAAAAAAGGAGAGAAAACAGCTGAGCTGATAAATAACTTAGAAAATGAGGCCACAGGACAGAAAAAAAAGCTTCTGGCTCTCGAGGAAGAGATTAAAGCCCAAAGTGCCCAACTGCCAGAATTGTTGATAGCTCTTGACGTACTGGAAAATGAGCAGGAGAAGATCCAGGCTCACAGCCGGGTGGCGCAGACAGAGAAGACGGCTTTTATTCAGGGATGGGCCAGCTCTTCCGACCTTCCTCTCTTAAAAGAGCGCTTAGCTTCTTTATCCTCTCATATTGAAATATTGCATCGGCCTCCTGTCGAAGGAGAAGAGCCGCCCGTGGTCTTGAAAAACCCCCCTCCGGTTCAGCCATTCGAAATCATCACTCGTTTATACGGCCATCCTCGACCAGGCGCCATCGACCCGACACTTTACCTGGCCCCCTTCTTTTTTCTCTTTGTTGGCCTGTGCGTGAGCGAAGCTGGTTATGGCCTCATCGTCGCTCTCCTGAGCCTTCTTTTCCAGTTAAAAGCTCGGCCTAAAGGGTCAGCCCTCCTTTTTAGTCGATTATTATTTCTTCTTGGTCTTTCTACAATAATATTGGGCACCTTAATGGGAGGATGGTTTGGCTTTCCGATAAAGCAGCTGCTTATTCTTGACCCCTTAAATCAACCGGTAAGTTTTCTCCTCTTGGCTCTAGCCTTAGGTTTTATTCAGGTTTGGTTCGGGACGCTGTTGAAGGCGATTAGCTATTCCCGTGAGAAACAGAAATTAGCTCCTTTCCTGACGCAAATAGGCTGGTTAATACTGCTTCCTTCGGTCGTGCTTTTTGGCCTAAAAAAGATAACTTTGGCTGGTTATTCCTCGCTCCTGGGTGCTCTGTTGATCATCCTTTTTACCAACCCGAAGCGCAACCCGGTTGTTCGCTTGTTAGCCGGACTTTACGGGCTTTACGATGTTTCGAAATACTTAGGGGATGTTCTTTCTTATTCCCGTCTTCTGGCCTTGGGTCTATCGACGAGCGTTATTGCTATGGTCGTCAACACCTTATGTCAGACAGCCCTCCGGGTGCCTATTGTTGGCTGGATAGCTGTTCCGGTCATCTTCTTAGGCGGGCATCTTTTTAATTTGGCCATTAGTTTTCTTGGTGGGTTTGTCCATTCGATGCGGCTTCAATTTGTCGAATTTTTTACCAAATTTTATGAATCTGGAGGAAAACCTCTTCGGCCTTTAACTCTGCAGGGAAAATATGTGGAGTTCGAGAGAAGATAAAGCGAAGAAAGTGAGAAAGGGAGGTAAATTATGGAAATGGGATTAACCTTGGCCTTCCTCGGTGCTGCGGCCGCGGCGATTTTCGCCGGGATAGGTTCTGCGGTTGGGGTTGGCCTGGCTGGCCAGGCTGCCTCTGGCGTCATGAGTGAAGACCCGGAGAAATTCGGCAGTCTTCTTCTCCTCGTCGCTCTTCCCGGAACGCAAGGAATTTACGGTTTTCTCAGCGCTTTTTTAGTCATTCTTAAGCTTGGCGTCGCGGGCGGAACTATCGCCGCAGTTAACCTTCATCAGGGATGGCAACTTCTAATTGCTTGTTTGCCTGTTGCTTTGGCCGGCCTTTTAAGTGGTATTCATCAGGGAAAGGTTTGTGCCGCAGGAATTTATATGGTGGCCAAACAACCCAGGGATATGACCAAGCCTCTTATCCTTGGTGCTCTTGTGGAAACCTATGCTGTTCTGGGACTTTTGATAACCATTCTTCTTTTAAACGGCATCAAGCTTTAAACATGATGGGCCATTAATAGTGAAAAAACCATGAGCTTGGAAAGCATCTGTGAAAAAATTTTGAAAGAAGCTGAGGAAGAGGCAGAGCAACTTCGTCTCGAGGCTAAAGAGAAAGCCGAAAATATTTATTTAGCGAGTGAGCGCGAGGCAGCCAAACAAGCTGAATTGCTCCTCCAACAAGCAGAACAAGAAGCTCAGCTCGAAGCGCTGAGAATCATTTCGCAAGCGAGGTTAGAAAGACGATTGACTCTTCTTCAAGTTAGACATCGCTGGGTGGAAAAGGTGCTGGAACTAGCCAGCCAAGAGGCAAAAACAGGCGGCAAACTTACTCGTCGGATAATAATCTCGAGAGAAGGAACGAGGGAAGAGAGGCTGGCCGAAACTCAGTGGAAAGAAGAGCTGAAGCGAAAATGGGAGAATTTAATCTTGCACATCCTGGGAATATGAGTCGCCGCTCTCGTCTGGATTATGCCTATGCCGTCGGTCGAGTGCGGGCGCTCGAGAAATATCTTATCCCCTGGCCAGTCTTCTTAGAGGCAGTGGAAGCTTCTGAGGTGGCTTCTGGACTTAAAATTCTTTATGAAGCTGGTCAATGGTCCCAAGAAATTCCCCGCGCTTCAACCCCCGAAGATGTTGACCGCCTGAGCAGGCACGAGCTGGCTAGGCTGGAACAAGTAATGACTGAGCTTCTTGAGCCAGATATTTATGCCCTTTTCTCGGAAAAACTTCCTCTTGCTCAGAGATTAGAGCAAGCCCAAAATATAGGCTATCTTTTCTTTATTGATTATGTCCGTCATTGTCTCGACTTAGCTAATATAAAGACTTTCCTCCGGTTTCATTACCGCCAAACAAAGGAAAAACTCGAAGAGAGTCTTCTTCCTGGGGGTTTCCTCGACCCTAAAATTTTTAAACGCCATTTTGAATCATCCGCCCCCGACCTTTATCCCCTTTTAGCTAAAACAGAGTATGAATCAATTTGGGTTAAGGCCTGGCAGGGCATAGAAGAAAAGAATACATTTGTCATCCTGGAAAGAGAAATAGAAAATTATTTAATCAATTATCTTCGGCGAGCTAAAGAGATTGTTTTTGGACCTGAGCCTGTTTTTGTCTATGGCCAGGCTCGGCGTCGCGAGGTTCATCTTTTTCGCTTAATAGCCATCGGCCGCATGCTCCAACTTCCGCCGGAATGGCTGAAACTGAGGATGAGTGAAACTTATGTTTGACCCAAAGAAGGAACAGATAGCAGCTATCGGAGACGAGGATATTATGGTTGTCTTTTCTCTAGCCGGAATAACTGTTTTTTGCGCCAGGAATAAAGAGGCAGCCTTAGAGAAAATCGATGAGGTCATAAACCAAGGGTTTGGTTTATGCTTAATTCAGGACGAGTTTTATCCTTTGGTTCTAGCCAAACAAAAGATAGAAGGAGGTTGGCAGCCTGTCTTTTTACCTTTTCGCGATTATCGGCAAGCGGTTGACCTCATCCAGAGCAGGCTGCGAGAGCTGGCGATTAAAGCCACTGGCTCTGATTCCTTATTAAAGCGAGAGAAGTAACAGGAGAAGAAAAATGAAACAAGGGAAAATTATCCGGGTAGCTGGCCCGCTCGTGGTTGCTTCCAACTGTTCTGGGGCAAAGATGTATGACATGGCCAAAGTAGGGAACCTCGGCCTTATCGGCGAAATCATTGAACTCAGAGAAGACCTGGCTTTTATTCAAGTCTATGAAGATACGACTGGAGTCGGGCCGGATGAGGCGGTAATTCTTACTGGCCAACCGCTGAGCGTGCAGCTTGGCCCGGGTTTGCTCGGTTCCATTTATGACGGTATTCAGCGACCCCTGGATATCATCTTAGCTCGCGAGGGTAATTTTGTCACCCGGGGAGTGGAAATTCCCGCTCTTGACCCCGACCGGCTATGGGTTTTTCAACCTCTGGTAAAAGAGGGCCAGAAAGTTAAATCAGGAGACGTTTTAGGAACAGTGGAAGAGACGCCTCTTATCCGACACAAGGTCATGGTCCCTCCTGGAGTAGAAGGGACTATAGCCGAGATCAAAGAGGGAAACCTGAGAATAATAGACCCGGTGGCCACGCTCGAAACGAAAAGTGGGTCAGTCACTTTGCCCATGGTGCAAAATTGGCCCATTAGAAAGCAGAGGCCGGTCGCCTCGCGTTTAATGCCGGTTGAATTATTGGCCACGGGACAGCGCGTGCTGGACACTCTTTTTCCTCTGGCCAAGGGGGGAACAGCCTGCGTGCCTGGACCTTTTGGCAGTGGCAAGACCGTTGTCCAGCATCAGTTAGCTAAATGGTCTGATGCGCAGATTATTGTTTTTGTCGCCTGCGGCGAAAGAGGAAATGAAGTGGCCGACCTGCTTCTTAGTTTTCCGGAGCTCAAGGACCCGCAGACGCAAAGACCGCTTATGGAAAGAACCGTCATCATTGCCAACACTTCGAACATGCCGGTGGCCGCCCGAGAAGCTTCTATCTATACCGGGATGACGATTGCTGAATATTTTCGTGATATGGGCTATTCAGTTGCTCTCATGGCTGATTCCACGAGCCGGTGGGCGGAGGCGCTGCGCGAGATATCCGGCCGGATGGAGGAAATGCCAGGCGAAGAGGGCTATCCCGCTTATTTAGCCAGCCGCCTGGCTGAGTTTTATGAACGTGCGGGCAAAGTAATCTGCCTCGGTTCAGATAAACGCGTGGGCGCCTTGAGTGTCATCGGTGCTGTCTCGCCTCCGGGCGGCGACCTTTCTGACCCGGTGGTTCAATCTACCCTCAAGGTGGTCAAGGTCTTTTGGGCTCTCGATGACCGATTGGCCAACATGCGCCATTTTCCCGCCATCAATTGGCTTTTGAGTTATTCCCTTTATTCAGAGAACTTAAAACGCTTCTTTCAAGAGAAAGTGGCGGAAGATTTTCCCGAGCTGCGGCAGGAAGCCCTACAGCTTCTCGAAGAAGAAGCGGAATTATTAGAAATTGCGCGTTTAGTGGGCGTAGAATCTCTTTCGGCCCGGGAGAGGGTCGTTCTGGAAACGGCGCGGTCATTACGGGAAGATTTTCTCCATCAGAATGCTTTCCACGTCGAGGACACCTATAGCTCTCTCCGCAAGCAATATCTTATGTTGCGCAACATTCTGCATTTTCATCATCTGAGCCTGAAAGCCTTAGAGGCTGGGCTGCCGCTCGAAAAAATTATTACTCTTTCTGTCCGCGAAGAAATTGCCACCATGAAATATGAGCCAGAAGAAGCGACGCTGCTTGAGCTTTATCTGGCTATCGAGGCGGCTTTTAAAAACTTATTCCAGAAAGAAGGGAAAGAGGTTGTTCATGCATAAAGAGTATATCACTGTTTCGAACATTATTGGCCCGCTGGTTATCGTGGAAAAAGTAGAAGAGGTTAAGTATGCCGAATTAGTAGAGATTGAAACGGGAGACGGTCAATTACGCCGGGGCACAGTCCTGGATGTTTCTACCGAAAAAGCCGTGGTTCAGGTTTTTGAAGGCACGGCTGGCCTGGATGTGGAGCGGACAAGAGTTCGTTTTCTCGGACGGGCGGAAAGGTTAGGAGTTTCCGAGGATCTCATTGGTCGGATTTTTGATGGCTCAGGAAGGCCGAAGGATGGAGGCCCGCCGGTCATTGCCCAAAAATATCTGGACATAAGCGGCAACCCGATTAATCCCTGCGCTCGCGACTATCCTTCTGAGTTTATCCAAACCGGTATTTCCGCCATTGACGGGATGAATCCTTTGGTCCGAGGTCAGAAACTGCCTATCTTTTCCGGTAGTGGTTTACCTCATGCCCGGATTGCCGCTCAAATAGCGAGGCAAGCCAAAGTTTTGGGGAAAGAGGAAAAATTTGCCGTGGTTTTTGGAGCGATGGGAGTAACCTTTGAAGAAGCTAATTTTTTCATCGAGGATTTCCGCCGAACCGGCGCCCTGGAAAGAGCTGTTCTCTTTCTTAATCTAGCTAATGAACCGCCGATTGAAAGAATTTCCACCCCTCGGTTAGCTTTGACCTGTGCTGAGTATTTGGCTTTTGAATTAGACATGCATGTTTTGGTCATCCTGATGGATATGACCTTTTATGCCGAAGCGCTGCGGGAAATTTCAGCGGCGCGCAAGGAAATTCCGGGACGACGCGGTTATCCCGGCTACCTCTATACAGACTTGGCCTCCATGTATGAAAGAGCGGGTCGAATTAAAGGAAAGAAAGGGTCGATCACCTTGATTCCAATCCTCACTATGCCCGAGGATGACAAAACTCATCCGATAGCGGACCTCACAGGCTATATCACGGAAGGGCAGGTCATTTTAAGCCGCGAGCTTCATCGCCGAGGTATTTATCCGCCGATTGATGTGCTCCCCAGTCTTTCGCGACTAAAGGACAAAGGCATAGGCCAGGGCAAAACAAGACAAGACCATGCAGATGTTCTCAATCAATTGTTTGCTTGTTATGCTCGCGGCAAAGAAGCTCGGGAGCTGGCGCTCATTCTGGGCGAAGCTGCTTTGAGTGAGCTGGACCGCATTTATCTTCAGTTCGCGGAGTTGTTTGAGAATGAATTTGTCCGGCAGGGCGAGTTTGAAGACCGGACAGTAGAGGCAACGCTCGATACAGGCTGGCGACTGATGAAGATGATTCCCAAACGAGAGCTGAAAAGAATAAGGCCAGAATTCTTAGAAAAATACTACGGAGCTTCTTGAGCGGATGAGATTACGAGCCAATCCAAACCGAATGGAATTGTTGCGGTTGCGACGGAGGCTCGTTTTAGCGGAAAGAGGGCACAAACTACTCAAAGATAAGCTCGACGAACTCATGCGCTCTTTCCTGGCGACCATCAAGGAGCTAAACAGGATTAGAGAAGAGGTAGATAAAAAAATAGAAAAAATTCTGCAAGTCTCCGCCTTGCTTCGAGCGATTCATACGCCCGAAGAGCTGGCTAAGCTTGCTCCTGCTGGCCAAGTTGAAATTTCGCGTCAGGAGGAGAGGATTCTTAACCTTATGGCGCCTGTTTTTAAGCTTAAATTTATCCAGACATCAGGAGCTGACCCGTGGCTAACTGAAGCTGAGCTCGAGGTAGGCCAAAAGGTTTGGCAGGAAACCGTTTCTCTGCTGCTCGAGATGACCCATATGTGGCGTCGGGCGGAGCTTCTGGCTAACGAAATTGAAATTACGCGGCGGCGAGTCAATGCGCTGGAACATATTCTTATTCCCAGCATTAAAGATACTATCCGTTACATAGCCTCCCGTTTGGAAGAGATAGAACGCTCTTACAAAACCCAGTTAATGCGGATTAAGGAGATTATCGAGCACCACTAATTGTATTCTTTTCCTCAATTATCCACTAAAAAATGTATTTTTTTAAAAAAGACTATTGACATTTGATAGAATTGTCCTATATTAGACGATAGAAAGATGATGAATTACAAAATTCTGAGAATCAACCGGGCTTACATGAAGATGGGAATTACATTAAAATTGAATGTAATGACGAATTGAAGAGACACAATTATGAAAATCGCTTTGGTTTATAGTTCGAAGGAGGGGATGAAAGCCTGGTGGCTTAAATACCACCGGGAAGAAAGGCTGGCCGAAGAAGAAGAGCCTCCGCCCGACTGGTTGGCGGAATGCGATAGCGATGAGACAATTAACGCTATTCGAGACGCTCTGGCTGAACGCTGGGAAGTTGCGCTTATAGAATCCGACGACGAGGCTTACGACCGGCTGCGCTCTTTAAGACCCGACCTTGTTTTCAACATAGCGGAAGGAATTGTCGGTCCCAACCGAGAATCTTATATTCCGATGATTTGTGAAATGCTTAACCTTCCCTATACTGGTTCAGACCCTCTGACCCTGAGCCTCTGTTTGGATAAATCGCGCGCCAAAGAAGTTCTTTCTTTCTACCGAATTCCCAACCCAAAATTCTGGATAGTGAACGGCGAGCAAGATAATTTGGGTCGAATCGAGCTGCCTTCTATTGTTAAACCCCTCTATGAAGGCTCGAGCAAGGGCATTCGGGATAATTCCGTAGTCAAATCGACCACCGAGTTAGAAACAAAAGTCAAGGAAGTGATTAAGTCATATCATCAGCCCGCTTTAGTAGAGCGTTTTCTTGGCGGCCGCGAATTTACGGTTGGCGTACTGGGTAACCTCCCGGATTTGGAAATTTTGCCGATCATCGAGATTGACCATAGCTGGCTCCCTGCGGGGGCTAACCCGATTTATTCTTATGAAGCGAAATGGGTCTGGGATCAACCCGAAAATCCTCTCCCCCTTTTCCAATGTCCGGCTGATATCTCCGCTAAATTGAAAGCGAAAATTGAAGACGTAGTTCGCCGCACGTGGAAAGCTCTTCGCCTTCGTGATTGGTGTCGGATGGATATTCGGCTGGACGAAGCGGAGAAGCCCAACATCCTGGAGGTTAATCCTTTGCCCGGAATTTTGCCCCGTCCGGAAGATAACTCCTGCTTGCCCAAAGCTGCCCGCACGGCCGGCTATTCCTATTCGGGGTTGATTCAAAGAGTGGTGGAGATTGCCTGCCAGAGGTGGGGTGTAAAAACATGAAGGAGATGATCCGCCTGGGCATTGCTTACAATGTTTTTAATGCCCGTTTCTGCGTGGATGATAATCATCCTTCGGAAGAATCTGTCGAAGATATGGCGCTTCAAGTTTATGAGGCTCTTTGCTCGGCGGGCTATTCACCTTTACTTATTCCTCTTAACGAAAGTTTGCTTAATTTTTTCCGCCGGATTAAGGAAGAAAAAATAGAAGTTCTTATCAATCTTTGTGAAGGGTTTCTTGGTCAATCTAAGTTTGAAGCCAATGTGGCGGCGGTCTATGAAATGCTGGGCATCGCTTTTACTGGTAATGGCTCACGTGCCTTAGCCTTATGCCAGGACAAATTCAAAACCAAAGCTATTTTAGGTGCTTTTGGTTTGCCCACGGCTCGAGGCCGGCTGATGATTTCCTCCGCCCAGAGCCACGGTTTTCGCTTTCCGCTTATCGTCAAACCAAATGCAGAAGATGCCAGCTTGGGTATTACGGTTTCTTCTGTGGTCTATGACCAGGAGGCTTTAAAGACGAGAATAAATCAAATCTTAGAAATCTATAAGCAGCCCGCCCTGGTCGAAGAATACATCGAAGGTCGCGAATTTAATGTTGCTATTCTGGAAAGAGAGGGAGAGGGCATCCAAGCCCTGCCTGTTTCCGAAATTGATTTTTCCGCTATGCCGGAAGGAGTGCCTCATATCTGCAGTTATGAAGCTAAATGGTATGCGGACCATGAGCTTTATCGTTGCACGCCTCCCATCTGTCCTGCTCCCATCGATGATGATTTGCGGGTTAAAATCCAGCAACTCGCGCTGGCCGCCTTCCGGGCTATGGGATGTCGCGATTATGGAAGAGTAGACATGCGTTTGGGTGAGGATGGGCAGCTTTACATCCTGGAAGTAAACCCTAACCCCGATATCAGTCTTGACGCTGGCTATGCTCGCGCTTTGCAAGCTGAAGGTCTGGCCTATCACGAATTCTGGGAAATCATGATTAATAACGCTTGGCTTCGAGGTCAGAGGTTGAGGGCGCGCCAGGAAAGAGTCTGGCCTCTTTATACTCCCGAATGGGAAACAGAAGAGTTCTGGCTGATGATGGTCGAAAAATCCGGCCGTTCCAGGCGTAGAGGCAGAAGATGGTAAGGCCCCTGGCCGCTTTTGACCGAGAAGCAATAAGCCGGATTCTTGAAGAGTGCGGTTTTTTTACTCCCGCGGAAATAGCTTGCGCTCTCGAACAGGTAGATATTTTTCTCCACCAGCCCGGCCAACAGGATTACCATCTCGTAGTAGTGGAAAATGGCCAGGGAGAAGTGGCGGGGTTTATATCCTACGGTCCAACGCCGCTTACGGAAGGAACCTTTGACCTTTACTGGGTGGCCGTTTCTCCGCAAGAGCAAAGAAAAGGATACGGTCGGCTTCTGATGGAATGGCTGGAGAATAAAGTTCGGGAACAAGGAGGCCGGCTTATTTTGATCGAAACTTCCTCTCAACCAAAATACCAACCAACGCGTGATTTTTACGAAAAGCTGGGTTATCGCGAGGTAGCCCGGATTGCTGATTTTTATCGGCCCGGCGATGACCGGGTAACTTATGCCAAGCTTATCAAAAAGGAGAAAGAAGGAAAATGAGCGACGATTGGCAGCAACAATTAAGGGGTAGCCTGAAGCGTCCGGAAGAACTGGCCCAGCGGTTTGGTTTAAGCCTGGAAACAACAAGAGAGATTACTCGCTTTTTCCGGGTGCAGATAACTCCCTATTATGCCAGGCTTATTAAAAGGAAAGGCGACCCCTTTTATCGCCAGGTAGTTCCCGACCCAGCCGAGCTCAAGGATAATGGCCTCCTTGACCCTTTGGCTGAGGACGAGGATTCGCCCGTTCCCAGCATTGTTCATCGCTATCCTGACCGGGTGCTTTTTCTCGTTTCTCATTGCTGTGCTTCTTATTGCCGTTTTTGCACGCGGAAAAGAAAAGTAGGCGACCCGACTAAGATTCATCCGCGGGCGATTGAAGATGGCCTGGAATACATCCGCCATCACCCAGAGGTAAGAGATGTTATCATTTCCGGGGGCGATTGAAGATGGCCTGGAATACATCCGCCATCACCCAGAGGTAAGAGATGTTATCATTTCCGGGGGCGACCCGTTGATGCTGGGTGATCGCAAGTTAGAAGCTATCCTTCACGGTTTGCGGAGCATTCGCCATGTTGAAATTATAAGAATCGGGACACGCATGCCCTGTTTTCTGCCGCAGCGCATAACCCGTCGGCTGGTAAACATGCTCCGGAACTACCATCCGCTCTACATCAACGTTCATTTCAATCATCCAGAGGAGATAACGCCGGAGGCTGCCCGCGCCCTGAACCTGCTGGCTGACGCGGGCATTCCTTTAGGTAACCAGACAGTTCTTCTTCGCGGCGTCAACGACGACCCTTATGTCATGCGTCATTTAATGCAAAAACTTTTAACCGTTAGAGTCAGGCCTTATTACATTTACCAGGCAGATTACGTGAAAGGCACAGAGCATTTCCGCACACCCGTCGAAAAGGGACTGGAAATTATGGAAGCGTTAAGGGGATGGACTTCTGGCTTGGCCGTGCCCTATTTTGTCATCGATGCGCCGGGCGGTGGCGGAAAGATTCCAGTATTACCTAAATATGTCCAGGAAATTACCGCAGAAAAGGTCGTGCTCCGTAATTATCAAGGAGAAGTTTTTGTTTATCCGCAAGTGCCTCCGGAGCCAGAAAGACCTCAGCCTGGTTTGCCTTGTACTGACCTGACTTCAGAGCTTCCTCTCCGCTGATTAATCTCTGGGCTGGATTCTGCCTTTTAGCCAAACGCTCTTTTCCCTCTTCTTTGCGATAAAGTAAAAAATTAAGTGGCCATAAATAAATATGTTTCTTGAGCCTAGGAGTGGCCATTAGGCTGAATATTTTTTTATTATTTAAAATTTAAGGCTCTTCTCTAAATTAATTGGGGAAAATATAGTGGAGCGAAGATTAATAAATTTTTTGGTTAGAATTAGGCCTAATCAAATAAATGAGGATATACTCTCTTCGTTCTGGGTTTGTGGTATTTTGGCTGTGAACCACACTTTTATTCCGATGAAAGCGTGTAGTTACTCGGCCAGATATTATATTTTTTATCAACTAATCGGGAAATAAGCCAAATTTGAAAAATAGGTGCCCAATTGCTTGACATAAGGCTTGTATGCTGCTAACAAATGGAAGAGCTAACAAATAGAAGGAAAGAGGAAAATTAAGAAGAGGCTTAAAGAATGAGTTGCCGCGAGGAAGATGACCCTTCCCCCACGGGCAAGGTTAAAAGAATTTATAAGACGAAGGCCAGGTCGGCGGCTGGTCAGGTGAAATTAGAGTTAGAATAAGACTTTCGTTTCACCTCCTGCCGCCGAAAAGAGGCCGGCGGAGGTGAACGATGATTAGCTCTCTTCTCGCTCCCGAACTTCGAGAATTAATCAAGGAAAAAAAATATGAGGACCTGGCCAATTTTTGTGCCGCAGTTCACCCCGCTTTAGTCGCCGAGTTCATTTCTGCCCTTAGCCCCGAAGAAATCTGGGAAATTTTGAGCCATCTGCCAGCTTCCATGCGCGGGGAAATTTTCAGCCACTTAGATGAAGAAGTGCAGTTAGCAATGGTGGACTCGATGAAGCGCGACGACCTTGGTCGCCTTCTCTCGGACATGCCCCCTGACGACAGAGTCGATTTGCTGAAGCGATTTCCCGCCGCCAAGCGAGAAGCCATTATCCCGGCTATGGCTCAAGCCGAAAGAGAGGACCTGCGCCGGCTGATTGCTTATCCGGAAGGAACAGCCGGCTCAGTGATGACTTCCGACTACGCTATTTTAACCCCGGACCTTACTGTCGATGAAGCTATCGCCAAGTTGCGGCGGGAAGCTCCGGATAAAGAGACTATTTATTATAGTTATGTAGTTGATAATACATATCGACTAATCGGGTTTGTTTCGCTGAAAGACCTGATTCTGGCCCCGGGCCAGGCCCGGGTAGCCGACATCATGCATCGGGATGTTATCTCAGTTAATGCGGCCGATGACCAGGAAGATGTAGCCCGCAAGATTCAGAAATATGACCTGCTGGCTGTCCCGGTAGTTGACGACCAGGAACGTTTAGTCGGCATTATCACTCATGATGACGCCATCGACATTCTCACGCAAGAACAGCAAGAAGACGTGGAAAAATTAATGGCTATCACCGGCGCCCACGAAGTTGGGGCCTATATGAAGCTTTCGGTTTGGGAACACTTCAAGAGCCGGATGCCCTGGATTGTGGGCCTGGCTTTGCTCGGGTTCGTTTCCGGTTACATTATCCAGAGTTTTACCGGTCTTTTAGTCCAGGTGGCTATTTTAGCTTCTTTTTTGCCGATGTTGGCCGACACGGGAGGTAATGCCGGAAGCCAGTCAGCCACTTTGGTCATTCGCGCCTTAGCTCTAAAAGAAATCTCGCCGCGGAGCGCCCTTAGAGTTTTAATAAAAGAATTAAAAGTTTCTTTTCTCATGGCCACTGTGCTGGCGCTCATTGCCTATTTAAGAGCTATTGTTTTTTTAAATCAATCTCCTGAGACTTCTGTCTCAGCTCTTCGCGTGGGCGTGGCCGTAGCCGTGGCGCTGGCTCTCCAGGTGATTACCTCCACGATCATCGGTGCTTTTTTACCGCTGGCGGCCGCCTCCTTTAAAGTAGACCCGGCAGTAATAGCCAGCCCCGCCCTGACCACAGTGGTGGATATTACCGGTCTTCTCATTTTCTTTGTGACGGCTAAATTGATCATCGGCCTTTGATTTTCAACTTAAGGCTATTATTTTTTTAGCTTTTATTTTTATTAAAAAATCAAAGATTCTGCCCGGTACAAGATAATTTTTTATTCATTCCAGTTGTCCCAGAGATATCCGGTGAAGAAAGGCTTCCTGTCTCTTCACCTCGCCGGCCAAGAATTCACCAGCGCCTCATTTTCACGAATCAATGGACGGGGGTATTGAGGTCTGCTCATCTTCCCGGTCAAGAATTCATCAAGGCTTTCAGCAGGGAGGGCTTGGATTCCCTCTCCCTATCTCTCCAAATAACGACCGTATATTCGCAGCCTCCGAGGCATTCTTCGACTATGGTCGGTTGAATTTTAAACTTGAATAAAAATAATTCCTTCTGGGTTGAAAAGCGAAGTTTTGCCTTTTTGGAATTAAAGATTATAGAGGGGACTGAAAAATATTAAGGTATGGCTTTTTGGCCAAATGTTTACGCCCGCTAACGACGCATAAGAACGAAACTTAGCCATACTGATGACGGTCATCCAGAATATCGCCCTTTTGCCAATCTTTAACCCAGCGATGCACGTAGAAAATTTTCTTTTTGCCTTGAGCCGTGGAACAAATAACCCGCTTCAAACCGGCATTAATAATCATTTTCTTGCAAATAAAACAAGGAAAGGCGTTGATCGGCTCTTCTCGGCCAAAGACGCTGCCGTAGATGTACATGTCCCCGCCGAGAAGGCTTACCCCGGCTCGAGCCGCATTAATGATAGCATTTTGTTCAGCGTGAACACTCCGACAGAGTTCGTAGCGCTCCCCATGCGGGATGCCAAGCTTATCTCGCAGGCAAAAACCGTGCTCGAAACTGTCTTTGGTTTTACGCGGAGCACCAACATAGCCGGTGGAAATAATCTGGTCGTCGCGGACAATAATGGCGCCTATCGAGCGGCGCCAGCAAGTGCTTCGCCGCGAGACCTCCCTGGCTATGCCAAGATAATAATCGATTTTCGATACTCTTTTTGGTCTCATCCAATCTTCTCCAGTTGAGCATAAAGCTTTTCCAGACTGCTGTCATTCCAGATGTAAATATCAGCTAATTTCAGGCAGGCTTGAAGTTGTTGCTCGTCGCTATTTTCCGACATTTCTTTTTGCTCCTTAGCGATGAATTCCTCGAGCGTCGTGGCAGACTCGTCCCGGCCGCGGCCTTGGACGCGTAAGAAGCGGAGCTCAACCGGCGCGTCCACTGCCAGGAGAAGAAAAGAGCCCTGGGCTCGCAGGTAGAATACTTCAGCCGGGTTGCGGATGCTGTCGATAACGGCGGGTTGATTAGCCTCCCTTACTTTTTCCATAATCCGACGGGCTAAAATGTCGGGCCCGTAAGTGCGGCGGAGGTCGTTGCCGAGGCGAATAAGGTTATCGCGGGTGATCGGCTCACCTCTCCTCTGGAGCTCTTCCCGTAACAGGTCAGAGAGAGAAAAATAGAGGTAGCCTTTTTTAACAAAATATTTGGCCACTTCGCCTTTTCCAGCCCCGTTAGTGCCTGTCAACCCGATGAGATCGGGGGACTTCATTTTTTCTCTCCATTTTCATCGGCCATCGAGAGAGCTTCCTGGGCTCTTTTCCTTATTTTCGCTTTCTCCACGAACAGAACCACGAGAATACTCAAAGAGTAAAGGACAAGCATAGGAATGGCCAGGATGCTCTGGGTAATAATATCAGGGGTGGGTGTAATCACGGCGGCGATAACAAAAATTACGAGCACAGCATATTTAAAATTACGTAGCATCCAGCGTGAGGAAATAACCCCGATTCTGGCCAGGAAAAAGACTAAGGTTGGCATTTCAAACACTAGACCTATGCCCAGAAGAAGTTTTAAAGATAAGTTAAAATAGGAATTAATCGTAATAACTGATTGAAACTCGGAGCCAAGGTTGAGGAAAAAACGGCAGGCCCAGGGGAAAATGATAAAATAGCCAAAAGCGGCGCCAAGAAGAAAGAAAAAGGTTGTGGCCGAGACAAAAGGGATAACATATCGTTTCTCCTTCTGGTAGAGGCCGGGTGCCACAAAGTACCAGATTTGAAGAAAAATAAAAGGGGAAGAAACAAAGATAGCGGTCAAGAAGGAAACCTTAAGGTAGAGTAAAAAAGGTTCGGTTAGGCCAGTATACGCCAGTTTGGTGCCCTCAGGCAGATACCTGGTGACCGGTCTGGCCAGGAGCCTAAAGACTTCTTGGCTAAAAAACCAGGAAGGAACAAGCGTGATAATTATCGCTAAGAATGAATTGAAAAGCCTTTTTCTGAGGTCTTCGAGATGCTCCAGGAAGGTCATCTCATCCGGAGATTTCTTTACCTTCCCCATCCTGGGTTACATCCTTACGCAACTCCTCCTTGAGATGACGGAGGTCGTCAGCTCTTATTTCCTCCTCCAACCGGCCTTTAAGCTCGTCGGAAGCGCGACGAAATTCCCGCAAAGCCTTCCCTACATTTTTTCCCACTTCTGGAAGCTTGCGGGGGCCAAAAATTAAAAGGGCAATGAGGAGGATAATCAGGAGCTCCGGAAAACCGATGTTGCCAAACATAATGACCTCAGCCCCTGAAGGGCCATCCTCATCATAAATCTTTGAGGCAAGGTAAGTCAATCCCTCCCCTTACGGGGGAAGTAGAAACTTTTTAGGGGGGTCATACCGTAACCAAGCCTTTCTTTCTTCAGTATTTTTCCCATTCCTCATTTATCTTCAAAAGCCTTAACCCCAAAAGAGGATAAGCCTTACGAACCTACCAGCTCATTACCCTCCTCTTATACCTCCGGCGGCCATCTTTACACTGTCCCTCATCTTTGATAACATGATAATCTAAGGAAAATTAATGCGGCGCCAGCATTTAGCTTTCATAATTATTCTTCTTTTTATTTTCCTGAGCAGCCAGAACCATCCGGCAGATACCGATAACTGGGATACTTCCCTGGCCAAAGTGGAGGCAGTGGCCACCATCATTCAACAGCGCTATTATGAAAACGTAGAGACGGAGAAACTGCTTTATGCCTCTATTCGGGGTGTTTTAGATACCCTTGACCCTCATTCCTACTTTCTCGACCCGGATAGCTTTGCCCGGATGAAGGAAGAATATACCGGGAAATATTACGGCCTGGGCATTCAAATTCAGAAACAGGAAGACCGGCTGGTGGTTGTCTCGCCGATAGAGGGAGGGCCAGCCTATCGTTTAGGCATCCTGCCTGGAGATATAATTTCGCACATAAACGGAGAAAGCACCAAGCCCATTTCGAGCTTTGAGGCCATGCAGAAGCTGCGGGGAGCCAAAGGAACAAAGGTAACCATCACCGTCGTCCGGGAGGGATTAGACAAGCCTTTTGACCTGACTATTACGCGGGAGGAAATTTCGCTCAAAAGTGTTCCCTATTCTTTTCTCCTGCAGCCAGGCCTGGGATACATTTTCATCCGCAATTTTGCCGAAACCACGGTTGACGAGTTTGAAGAAAAGATGAGAGAGCTACTCGCCCAGGGCATGACTTCTTTGATTCTTGACCTGCGGGGAAATAGCGGCGGCACTTTTTTTCAATCGGTCGAGTTAGCTGATGAGTTTTTGCCTGCGGGCTCGCTGATTGTCACGATCAAAGGCCGTAACCGAAAGTATGAAAGAGAATTTCGAGCTCAGCGCGACCGTCAGTTTGAAAAAATACCTTTAATCATCTTGATTAATCAGGGAAGCGCCAGTGCTTCAGAAATTGTGGCCGGAGCGGTTATGGACAACGACCGTGGCTTAATCGTGGGCGAAGATTCGTGGGGAAAAGGTCTGGTTCAAACTGTTTTTCCTCTCGGCCCGAATATTGCCGTGGCCTTATCTACAGCTAAATATTATACCCCCAGCGGCCGGTCTATCCAGCGGGATTATTCCCATCTTGAGGATTATATGCTTAACAAGGAAGCTCCTGAGGAGCAAAGAGAGGTAAGGTATACGAGCAAGGGCCGACGCGTTTTGGGCCAGGGAGGCATTACTCCCGACTATAAGGTGAGTTTCTCGCTCAAACCATTGACCGCGGAGCTTCTTTTGCGCGGTCAGATTTTCAGTTATGCGCGCAAATTTGTCGGCCGCCAGACGGAAACATCAAAGAAATATATTTTCCCTAACGAAAACGTCTCTCTTAGCGGAGAGGGCAGAATAATCATAGACAAGAACTGGCGTCCATCGCCGGAAATAAAAGAAGAGCTTCGCCAATTCCTTCAGGCGAATAAAATCAAGTTTACGGCTGAAGATTTTGCCGAAGCAGAGAAAGAAATCGAAAGAGAGCTGCAGCGAGAAATATATTCTCTGCTCTGGGGGATGGAAGAAGGCATCAGAGTTTACCGGCAGTCCGACCCGGTTGTTCTCAAGGCCATCGAGCTTTTACCCGAAGCAGCCCGCATGCTTGAGGAATAAATGGCTCTTCCGCGGTTGCGAATTGCTTGCGCCTCAGACCATGCTGGCTACCAACTGAAAAAAGAAATTATCGAACATCTCTTGCATCAGGGAGTAGACGTCGTTGATTTTGGCTGCGGTCCAGGAGAAGTCGTGGATTATGTGGACTATGGCGCTAAAGCTATCGAGAGCATGCTTAAGGGAGAGTGTGACCGGGCCATCCTTTTTTGTGGCACGGGAATGGGCATGGCCATTGTGGCTAATAAATTTCCCTCGATCTTAGCCACTGCCTGCTGGGATGAATTCACGGCGCAAGTAAGCCGGAGCCATAATAATTCTAACTGCCTTTGTCTGGGGGGAAGAGTGTTGGACCTTCCGCGCGCAAAAAAAATCGTCGAGATCTGGCTGAGCACTCCCTTCGACGGAGGACGCCACGAAAGAAGGATAAATAAAATCTTCAGCTTAGAAAAGAAAAAGTTTTTCCAGGAGGAAAAAGATTATGGCCACTTTCGAAGAGAAGGTTAGAGGGCTTACCGAGCGTATTGTCCGGAATAATTTCTGGCGGCAGAGCGAAGCTTTTAACCTTATTCCTTCGGAAACCACTCCTTCTCTTTTAGTTAAGCTTTGCGAAATTTCTGACCCTTCTGGTCGTTACGCTGAACACCGGACGCTCAAGGGAGAGGAAGTTTATTTTTATCAAGGGACGGATTTTATTCGGGAAGTCGAACAAGAAGCCCAGAAAGAATTAAGCCAATTTTTTGGCTGCTCGGATGTGGAGTTGAGGCCGATAAGCGGGCAGATGGCTAATGAAGTGGTTTTCAAGGGAATGGTAAAATACATCAACCGGGAAAAACCGGCTCACGCTCCCTCCCGTCGTTTGCGTCTTGTCCTGAATAATGATTTAACCAAGGGAGGGCATCTCAGCTCCCAGCCGATGGGAGCTCTCTTTAACCTCGTCGAGGAAGACCCGGCTACAGGGAAAGAAAGGGTAATCCATTTTCCCGTGCTCAAGGAAAACCCTTACCGGACTGACCTTAAAGCTCTGGCCGAGCTTCTGGAAAGAGAGAAACCGGAGCTCGTTGTTTTTGGCAAGAGCATGTTTATCTACCCGGAGCCAGTTCAATTTGTCTCGGAGGTGGTAAGTAGCTGGAAGGAAAGGCCAGTGCTTATGTTTGACATGGCCCATGTTCTTGGCCTTTATGGTGCCTTCCAATCACCGTTTGATGAGGGAGCAGATATCGTCACGGGAAGCACGCACAAAACTTTTTTTGGTCCGCAGCGAGGAGTCATTGCCGCCAGGCTTAAAGAAGAAAGTCCGCTGCGGAAATTGTGGGTGGATATCAAAGGAAGAGCCTTCCCAGGTTCAACCTCCAACCACCATCTGGGCACGCTTCTGGGGCTCCTCATGGCTTCTTACGAGATGAATGCTTTCAAAGAAGAATACCAGAAGAAGGTAAAAGCTAACGCCAAAGCTTTTGCCCGCGCGCTGAAAAGCTACGGTCTTCAGGTAGAGGGAGATGAGAGCGACGGTTTTACAGAAACACATCAGGTTTTATTGCGCGTTTCAGCCCATGGGTCGGGCCAGGAAATTGCCCGACGGCTGGAGGAAAATAATATCATCGCCAATTATCAAGCGTTGCCTGATGACGAGAGCTTCTTGAGTTCTTCGGGCATTCGTCTGGGCGTCCAGGAGATGACGCGCTTCGGGATGGAAGAGAAGGATTTTGACACTCTGGCCGGCTTTATTTCCGAAATTATCCGGTTTAACAGGCCAGTTAAAGAGGAAGTGGCTCTTTACCGTAAAAATTTCTTGAAAATGAAATATTGCCTTGAGCCAGAGAAGGCTATCCCTCTGGCGGCGAAAATCTGGAAGAGTCTTTTCCCTTCCCCTGGGTCGACGGAGCTTTTCCTGGAAAATCTTTCCCGTTTAACCGATTAAAAAATTATTTTTAGAAAAATTCGTGAACACTTCTCCTGGCCTGTTAATCAGGCATCTTCCTGCAACTTACCAAAAGGAATGGCGTTGACGCTTAGCCGCTTTTCTGTCAGAATGTTATTAATTTAATTATGATTATTTGCTTTTCTCGGGTGAAATAAAATGAAGGTGCTTATTATTGGTTCGGGTGGAAGGGAGCATGCTCTGGCGTGGAAGGTACGTCAGAGTCCTCTGGTGAAAAAAATTTATTGTGCGCCGGGAAACGCTGGCACCGGGCTTATAGCGGAAAACGTGCCGATTAAAGAGACGGAAATCCAGGCCTTAGCTGATTTGGCTCTGAATGAAAAAATAGATTTGACCATCGTCGGACCAGAAACGCCGCTGGTGATGGGTATAGCTGACGTCTTTAACGCCCGCGGGTTGAAAATATTCGGGCCTTCGCGCAAGGCGGCGGAGATTGAAGGAAGCAAAATTTACGCCAAGCAATTCATGGTTCGCCACCGCATCCCTACCGCTCGCTTTCAGATAGCCGACAGCCCGGAGCTGGCCATGAAGATTATTCGTTCCGGGGAATTTCTTTTCCCGATGGTCCTCAAGGCTGACGGACTGGCCGGAGGAAAAGGAGCTGTCGTCTGCAATAACCTGAAAAAAGCCGAAGAAACAGTGAATAATTTAATGGTCAAAAAAATCTTCGGTGCTTCCGGCGACCGCATTATTATTGAAGAATACTTAAGAGGGAAAGAGGTATCTTTTATTGTCATTAGTGACGGAATGCGCGCCCTGCCGCTGGTCACCACTAAGGACCATAAAGCTGTTTTTGATGGCGACCGTGGGCCAAATACCGGAGGGATGGGGGCTATTTCTCCCTCTCCTGACATCAGCCGCGAGGATATCTGGAACATCATGCAAACCATCATCTTGCCCGCTATTACGCGACTTTTGGAGGAGAGGAGGAAATTCCAAGGAGTGCTTTATGCCGGGTTAATGATGACAGAGGATGGCCCTAAAGTTCTGGAATTTAACTGCCGCTTTGGTGACCCTGAAACTCAGCCTCAAATGTTGCGCCTTGAGTCAGACCTGGTGGAAATAATTCTGGATGCTCTGGAAAGTAACGTCCTGGCGCGTGAGGTGCACTGGAAAGCAAAACCAGCCGGTTGTGTTGTGCTGACCTCAGGAGGGTATCCTTTGAAATATGAAACAGGTAAAAAAATTACCGGGCTGACCAAGGCCGCGTCCATTCCTAATATCACCATCTTCCATGCGGGAACAAGGCTGGAAGCTGGAGATTTTGTTACTTCGGGCGGCCGCGTGCTGAACGTTTGCGCGGTTGAGGAAACCCTGGAAAAGACGATGGATAAAATTTATGAGGCGATTTCTCTCATCAATTTTGAGGGGATGCATTTCCGCCGAGATATTGGTTGTGAAAGATAAAAAAAGATGAATACCTTTTCGCTCCAGAGTTTTGGTTGCCGCGTAAACCAGGCTGAAAGTTTTGAATGGGCGGAAGCTCTCCTGGATTATGGTTTCCGGCTGGAAAGGAATTTCGAGCGAAGTGATTTGATTATTATCAATACCTGCGCCCTTACAGCTTCGGCCGAAAGCGAGGCGCGGCAATTCATCCGGAGAGTGAAGCGGAATAATCCGGATAGTTTGTTGGTCATAACAGGTTGTGGGGTTGAGCTTCTCCGGGCTGAGCTGGAGAAAAACAATTTAGCTAAGGTAATTGTTCCGAATGACGAAAAACCATTCCTTTTGACGCGCTTTCTGGGCCTTAAAGAAAAGAAGAAAGAGCCAGAGACAAGGCGGGATAGAAACTTTAGTTTTCGGGTCCGGGCCCTGGTCAAGATTCAGGATGGATGCAGCCAGGCTTGCACTTTTTGTATTATCCCTAAAGTCCGAGGCAAGAGCCGGAGCCTACCCGTCGAAGAAATTCTTCATCGCCTCCGTTGTTTGGTGGCGCAAGGATACCGAGAAATTGTCCTGGCTGGTATTCATTTAACTTCTTATGGCCAGGACTTGAGGCCGCCGCTCTCTTTACTCCATCTTCTCGAGAAGATAATAAAGATAGAAGGGTTGGGTCGAGTGCGGTTGAGTTCGCTTGACCCGCGGGCCATGAACGACGCTTTGATTGATTTTATTTCTAAAGAAGAAAAGATTTGTCCTCATTTTCATTTTTCCTTCCAGCATGCCAGCCCTCGGCTTCTCCGCTTGATGGGCCGAAAAGGTGACCCAGAAGAATACGCTCGTTTTCTGCAGCGCCTGAGAGAGAATTCATCTCTCTCAGCCATCGGAGCAGATATAATTGTTGGTTTTCCCGGTGAAGAAGAGCAAGATTTTGCTCGCCTGGTTGACTTTGTCGCTTCTTCTCCTTTGACCTATCTGCATGTTTTTCCTTATTCCCCCCGGCCAGGCACAGTTGCGGCCCGCTGGCCACAAGTCTCGCCAGGAATAAAAAAGGACAGGGCGAGGAAATTGCGGGAGATAGCTCGGCAGAAGAACCTCGCTTTCCGCCAATCTTTGGTGGGACATGTTCTGCCTGGAATTATTGTGCGGCGCCGCGATGCCGGGCAAGAAATTCTTACGGCCAATTATATTAAGGTTATGGCTGAGGCGAATGACCGGTTTAGAGAAGGGGAAGAGATTAAAGTCCGGCTTATGGAAGCAAAGCCCGAAGGAAACCGGGGTGAAATTATTGACTGATGGGTAAGATACGGCCGCTCCCTCCCGAGATTGCCCAGAAAATTGCTGCTGGTGAAGTTATCGAAAGACCGTTTTCGGTCGTCAAGGAGCTAATCGAAAACTCTCTGGATGCGGGAGCCACCAGGATTAAAGTTGAAATTAAAGAAGGGGGGAAAAAATTAATTCGCGTGGAGGATAACGGTTGTGGCTTGTCTCCGGAAGACGTTGCTCTTTGTTTTGAAAGACATGCCACCAGCAAAATATCTTCGGTCGATGACCTGGAAAAGATAGCCACGCTCGGTTTCCGCGGAGAAGCTTTGGCCAGTATTGCCGCTGTCTCTCGGCTCGTGCTCAAGAGTTCAGAAGGTCAAGGCGGAATAAAAGTAGAAAGAGAAGCAGGCCGGCTCGTCCGGATAAGCGAAGGGGCTTATCCCCGGGGAACGAGCGTGGAAGTCCGGGACCTCTTTTTTAACCTTCCTGCCCGGCAAAAGTTTCTTCGTTCGGCTCAGACCGAGCTGACGCATATCGCCCGCTACTTGACGACGATTGCCTTGGCCTTTCCGGAAGTTGGTTTTTTTCTGCAACATGGGGAGAGAGAGCTCCTCAATTGCCCAGCCGTGGCCACTCGCCGGGAAAGGTTTTATCAGCTTTTTGGCGGGGAAGCCCTTTCCCAGCTCCTCGAAATGAACTGGGAAGAGGGAGAATATAAAATCTCAGGTTTTATTTCCCGGCCCCCGCTTGGTCAGAAGGAACGATATCGTCAGTTTTTCTACGTCAATTGTCGTCCCGTGCGCGACCGACTGATAGCCGCGGCTTTACAGCAGGCTTTTAAAGGCTGGCTGGAAAAGGGCGATTTTCCTGAAGCGTATATTTTCTTAAGCCTTCCCTATGAGGAAGTAGACGTGAACGTCCATCCAGCTAAGGCCGAAGTAAGGTTTCGCGATTCGCTGCGTGTCTTTCAGCTTATTCTCGGCAGCGTTAAAGACGCTCTGGAGAAGGAAGCAGCAGCGAAAAAAATTTCGTTCGTCCAGG